>Ga0114974_10004582_pt1 | contig 10359 bp, 10 predicted proteins | sample S_130206_EF_Meta_FD_87318 | JGI IMG/M metagenome (GOLD analysis project Ga0114974, IMG submission 87318) | Freshwater microbial communities from Lake Simoncouche, Canada to study carbon cycling - S_130206_EF_MetaG | ecosystem: Environmental > Aquatic > Freshwater > Lake | place: Lake...
CTCCGTCTGCTCAACGCCCTGCAAATGCGGCATCTGGACGACGGCTATGAGCGGTTTCAGCCGTCAAACCTAGAGATCACCACGGTGGATGTGGGCAATCCGACCACCAATGTGATCCCGGCCAAGGCCACGGCGCGCGTCAATGTGCGTTTCAATCCGGCGCAGAGCGGGCCTGCCCTGGCTGCCTGGTTCCAAGACGAAACTGCCAAGGCCGGCGAGGGCTTCGCGGGAACCGTTAGCGTCCGCACCGCCATCAGCGGCGAGGCCTTCCTAACCGAGCACAGCCCGTTCGTGGAACTGGTCGCCAGCGCGGTGAGCACCATCACCAGCCAGGAGCACGACCTGTCAACCACGGGCGGCATCTCTGACGCGCGCTTCATCCGCAGCCTCTGCCCGGTGGTGGAATTCGGTCTGGTCGGTGCCACCATGCACGCCATCGACGAACGGGTTCCGGTGACCGAAATCGAGCAGCTGACCACCGTCTATCAGCGGATCATCGAAGGCTATTTCGCGCGATTTTAGCCAAGCGAGACCGTCTCGCTGTCCGGATCGTAAGACACGCCGGCAAAATAGAGCCCGTCGGCAGGCGCCACGGGGCCGCAGGCCTTGCGGTCCGCCGCATCCAGCGCCGACTTTACAGCGCCCTCCTCCCAACGCCCTAAACCGACTTCGACCAAGGTTCCTGCCATGGATCGCACCTGGCGGTGCAGGAAGGAGCGAGCCGCGAAACTCATGACCACTTCCTCACCCCGACCAGTGACCTGGGCCACATCCAGCGTCTTCAGCGGGCTCTTCGACTGACACGCCAGGTCACGGAAGGTGGTGAAGTCATGCAGGCCGATCAGGGCCTGGGCGGCGCGCTGCATGGCCGCCCAGTCGAGCGGCTTCTTGACGTGCCAGATCTTGCCTTGCAGCAAGGCCGGTGGGCTGCGGCGATTGAGGATACGGTAGAGATAGCGCCGTTCGCGGGCTGAGAAACGGGCGTGCCAACCCTCGACGGCGATCGAGGCATCCAGGATCACAACCGGCTTTGGATAGAGATGGGCGTTCAGGGCGTCGCGCACCACGGCCGACCGCCAGGTTTTCACGAGATCGGCGTGGACCACCATCGCCAGGGCGTGGACGCCACTATCGGTGCGCCCGGCCGCATGAACCCGCACCGTCTCGCCACTGAAGCCCAGAATGGCGGCCTCAAGCGTTCCTTGCACCGACGGCTGGCCCACCTGGGCCTGAAAGCCGCTGAACGGGCGACCGTCGTATTCGATCAACAGGCGGTAGCGCGGCATGGGCGTTACAAATTCGTCCCAAGGTCCAGCGGAAAGCCGCGTAAGAAATCGCCGGCGCCCTGCGGCCCCCTGCCCTCGCGCTGGGCACCCAGCAGTCGCACCGCGCCTTCGCCACAGGCGATCAGGCCGTCATTGTCGAGCACCTGTCCCGGCGCGCCAGCACCCTCTTCCACCCGGGACAGCAGGGCCTTGATGCGAGTCTCGCCACGCGGCGAGGGGGCCATGAACCAGGCTCCAGGAAAGGGAGAGAGCCCGCGGATCAACAGGTCGATCTCGGCGGCCGGACAGCTCCAGTCAATATGCGCTTCAGCGGTTTTGATCTTCTTGGCGTAGGTCACACCCTCGGCGGCCTGCGCCGTCTCGACGGCCGCGCCAGCGCCGATAGCGGCGAGGATCTCCACCAACAGGCCAGCACCGGCCACGGCTAGTTTGTCGTGCAGCGTACCGGCGATGTCGTCAGGCTCAATGGCGACGCGAGCGGTCGCCAGGATCGGGCCTTCGTCGAGGCCTTCCGTCATACGCATGACCTGGACGCCGGTTTCAGCATCACCCGCCATCAGGGCCCGCTGAATTGGCGCCGCGCCGCGCCAGCGGGGCAAGAGACTGGCGTGTAGGTTGAACGCGCCCAGTCTTGCGGCCTCCAAGACGGTGGTGGGCAGAATTTGGCCAAACGCCACCACCACGGCTGCATCGAGCCCCAGGGCAGCAAAGGCGGCGACCTCTTCGGGGTCTCGCATCGAGATGGGGGTGCGCACCATGAACCCACGGTCCCGCGCATAGGCCTCTACCGGCGTGAGCCGCGTCTCCAGGCCCCTTCCGCGCGGCTTTGGGGCCTGGCTGTAGACGCAGGCGATCTCATGCCCAGCCTCAGCTATGGCCGCCAGACAGGTCGCGGCGAAAACGGGGGTTCCAAGAAAGGCCAAGCGCATGGGCGCTGGTTTAGACGTGCCGTGCGGCGTGGCAAGGGCGTGGCTGCGATAGAGGCAAGGCACCTTGAGCCGTTCCAGCCATTTTGGGGCCATCGGATTGCGCGGAAAGGACTTGCATGACCTGCATTGCCACTGCGAAGGGATAGCCGAGAACGCGCTCAGCGTGGGCGACCTTACGCCGCCTTCGCCGCCTTCTTGACCTTGGCAATCGAGCGATCGCGCTTCAGGCGCGACAGGTGGTCGATGAACAACACCCCCTGCAGGTGATCCATCTCGTGCTGGATGCAAACCGCAAACAGGCCGTCGGCCTCTTCCTCGACTTGCTCGCCTTGATAGTTGAGGTAACGCAGCTTGACGCGGGCCGGGCGGTCGACTTCCTCGTAGATCTCCGGCACCGAAAGGCAGCCCTCTTCATAGGGGGCGGTCTCGTCTGAACTCCAGATAATCTCCGGATTGACGTAATAGGCCGGCCGGCGAACCGCCGCGGCCTGTTCCTCGGTATCGGGGGTGGCCTCACGATCGCCCAGATCCATGACGATCACACGCACCGGCTCGCCTACCTGCACGGCCGCCAAGCCGATGCCAGGCGCCGCGTACATCGTCTCGAGCATTTCATCCATCAGGGCGCGCAAGGTGTCGTCCACCCGCTCGACGGGGGCCGAAACCTGTTTAAGCACCGCCAAATCGGCGGCGTTATCGATGGTTAGGATGCGCCTCGAAGCCATGACCGCTCACGTAAGGCGGGCACCGCGCAGCGTCAAGACAGGCGGGGCGGCACGGCGGCCTCGTCTTCCGGCGGTGCCAGTTTGGTCAGCGGCCGGGTACGGGCGTCCAGGCTCTCAATCTCGGGCAGGGGCTTGTCCGGGTGCGAGGCCGATAGTTTTTCCAAACGCTTGGCAGAGGTCAGCACGTTGCGCTCCAGCGAGCCGGCGAAGTCGTTGTACTTCTCGACCGCCTTATTGAGCGAGCCCCCCAGGTCGATTGCATATTTGGCGATCAGACCGACGCGGTCATGCAGCTCGCGCCCGGCGTCGGCGATCAGCTTGGCATTGGCGGCCTGACCTTCGACGCGCCAGCCATAGGCAACGGCCTTGCAAAGGGCGAACAGGCTGGAGGGCGTAACGAGGATCACCCGCCGATCTAGCGCCTCGCCGATCAGGTTCGGCTGCCGTTCCAGCGCGGCGGCAAGGATGCCGTCGCCCGGCACGAACATGGCGACGAAATCGGGGGACGAGTCGAACTGGTCCCAATAGGCCTTGCTCGACAGGCTGCGGACGTGATCGCGCATGCTCTGGGCATGCCGCACCAGGGCCAGGTCACGCGTCGCCTCGTCCGTCGCATCGTGGGCTTCCTGGAAGGCTGTAAGCGAAACCTTTGCGTCGATAACGAACACGCCCTTGCCCGGCATATGCAGCAGGAAATCGGGACGCAGGCGGCCATCGTCGCCGTTCACCGAAACCTGCTCCTCGAAATCGGTACCGCGTTGCAGCCCAGCGCGCTCTAAGGTGTTGAGCAACATCTGCTCGCCCCAACGCCCCTGCACGCCCGCACCACGGCGCAGAGCGGTGGAGAGCTTGCGGGCCTCGTCCTGGGTGGCTGCGGCGGCGCGCATCACGCCCTCGATCTGCTGTTTGAGACTGCCGGTCTCTTCCGCACGCGTTTTCTCGACGGCGGCGACCTGCGCCTGCATCTTGGCCAGGGTTTCGGTAACCGGCTTAAGATGCAGTTCCAGCGCCGTGCGGGCATGCTGATCGCGCGTCTGGAAATTCTCGTCGGCGCGTTTGAGAATCGCCTCGGCGACCTGATTGGCGGTCACTAGTGCGTGGGCCTTGGCATCGTCGGACGAACTCATCCCGGCCAATTTCAGGTCCAGAGCGTGGCTTTTCTTCTTCTCAACCAACAGAAGTACGAATACCGCAGCCAAGGCGCAGGCCAGGACCGCGGCGATGATCGCAAGCAGGGTTGTCGTGTTCATGGTCCGTTCGCTACCATGACTCGGGCCCTGAGACGAGGGTAGCCACCATGCAGGCCCGACTGACCGCCGTAACCCTTGGGGTGGCCGCTGGATGAGGCCTGACGGGTGAATTTCGGCTAGGCCGGTCGCCGCGCTCGCAGGGCTTGGGCGATTGTGCCGTCGTCGAGCCAGTCGAGATCACCGCCCACCGGCAAGCCCCGCGCCAGCATGGTGATCGAAACGCCAGATTCCGACAGCCGTTCAGCCAGATAATGCGAAGTGGTCTGGCCATCGACCGTCGCCGGCAAGGCCAGGATGACCTCCGTTGCCGCGCCATTGCCAGCACGGGCCAGCAGCTCGCGCACCCGCAGGGTTTCCGGCCCTATGCCGTCGAGGGCCGACAGCAGGCCGCCGAGAACATGATAGAGGCCGCGATAGGCACCGCCGCGCTCCATAGCCCACAAGGCGCCGACTTCCTCAACGACACAGATCAGGCCCTGGTCGCGCTCGGGATCACTGCACACCTGGCATGGATCGCGACTGTCGAGCGAGCCGCAAACCCCGCAGGCGCGCACCTTAGCCTTGGCGTCGAAGAGGGCCGCAGTCAGGGGATCAAGCAGCTGGTCACGGCGCTTGAGGAGGGCCAGGGCCGCACGGCGGGCCGACCTGGGACCCAGGCCAGGGAGCTTAGCCAGCAGGCCGATCAGTCGCTCGATCTCGGGTCCGGCGGAAGCGGCCATCTAATGACTTTCGCGCGGCGAGCGCCAAAGCCCGTCGGGACGGTTTTCGGCTGTCGCACGCACTAGAATTTCAATCCCGGGATATTGAGGCCTGCCAGCGGACCCATGGCTTCGTTCATCAAGGATTCCTGGGTGGCATCGATCTGGCGCTTTGCATCGGCATGGGCGGCCACAATCAGGTCGGCCACGTCCTCGGCCCCGTCAGCTGCCATCAGCGAGGAATCGATCTTCACGGCCGTGACAACGCCTGCGCCCGTGACGGTAATGCGCACCAGGTCGCCGCCGGCGCGGCCTTCAACGCTGATCGACTTGATCTTGTCCTGTGCCTCGGCCAGGCGGGCCTGCATGGCCTGAGCCTGCTTCATCATCGCGCCCATGTCTTTCAAGGCTTCACTCCTCTTCGTCGTCAGCGGGCACGACGTCGGCGGCCGGAACCGCGTTCTGACGTACCTCAATCAGTTCGGCGCCTGGGAAGGCTTCCAGCACAGCGGTCACAAACGGATCGGCGGCGGCCTCTAGCCGGACCTGCGCCCGTTCGCGCCGCTCACGTTCGAGCAGGGTCTCGCCCCCGCCACCACCCTCAGCGGCCACCAGCCACGGCTGGCCGGTCCATTCCTTGAGTCGCGCCACCAGTCGGCCAGCCAGGTTCGACGGGGCACCGGGCACGGATTCGAAGGTGATGGCACCCGGCCGGAATGCGATGGGCCGCATGTAGCGCTCGACATCGAGCTTCAACCCCAGATCGCGCCGCGCGTCGATCAGGCGAACAACATCCTCGAAACTGGCCAGGGTCGGCGCAGACTGGGCCTGGGCCTGGGCCGCGGGCATCTGGCGAGGCGCATAGGCCGTTGAGGTTCCGCCCCCGCCCGAGCCGCCACCGGGGCTGGGCGAGCCGGTGGGAACGCCGCCGCTAAGACCGCTGGGCGGGGTGCCCTCGCGCAATGCCTTCAAAGCTTCCTCGGGACCGGGCAGATCGGCAGCATAGCAAAGCCGGATCAGGGCCATTTCAGCCGCTGCCGAAGCATCGGGTGCACGGCGCACCTCCTCGTGGGCCTTGAGCAGCATCTGCCAGAGCCGCGAGAGGGTACCAGCGCTGACCGCCGCACCGATCGCCGCCAGCCTGCCGGCTTGATCGCTGGGCAGGCCCAGTGCTTCGGGGCCCACAGCCTTGGTCAGAGATGCACCATGACAGTGGTCGAGCAGGTCAAGCATGACCACGCCAGGATCGGCACCCTTGGCCCACAGGCTCTTGAACGCCGCGATGGCCTCACCGGGGGCACCGCGCATCACCGTCTCGAACAGACCGATGGTCTCGCCGCGGTCGGCCAGACCCAGCATGTCGCGCACGTCGGCGGCGGTCACCGCCGCGCCCGGATCGCCCTGAACCAGCGCTTGGTCAAGCAGGGATAGGCCGTCCCGCACCGACCCCTCGGCGGCACGGGAGATCAGTTGCAGCGCCTCGCGGTCGACACGGAAGCCCTCGGCCGCCGCCACCTTGGCGAAATGCTCAGTCAACACCTCGGGTTCGACGCGGCGCAGATCGAAGCGCTGAGTGCGCGACAGGATCGTCACCGGCACCTTGCGGATTTCGGTGGTCGCGAAGATGAACTTTGCATGCGGCGGCGGCTCTTCCAGCGTCTTCAACAGGGCGTTGAAGGCTGCGGTCGACAGCATATGCACTTCGTCGATGACGTAGACCTTGTAGCGCGCCTCGACCGGTGCATACCGCACCCCGTCGAGGAGCTCGCGCATCTCGTCGACCTTGGTGCGACTGGCAGCATCCAGCTCCAGCACGTCGATATGCCGGCCATCGATAATGGCGCGGTCGTGGTGGCCCTCGACCGTGAAATCCATCGAAGGCTGGTGAACCGTATCGGTCTCATAGTTCAGAGCGCGGGCCAGCAAACGGGCGGTGGTGGTCTTGCCCACCCCGCGCACACCGGTGAGCATGAAGCCGTGGGCGATCCGACCGGTGGCGAAGGCATTGGTCAGGGTTCGGACCATGGCCTCCTGGCCGATGAGGTCCTCAAAGGCCATTGGCCGGTACTTGCGCGCCAGGACGGTATAGGCCCCGCCGACCGACGAGGGGGGCGGCAGGTCTTGCAAGGGCTGTGCAGCGGCGGAATCGCCGAAAATGTCGACGGTCAGGGGATCGCGCTCAGGAGCGAGATCGGCCGCAGCGTCAGGATCATTCAGGTCTGGATCGGCCATGACGCGGGGCTAAGAGGGGCAGGGTGGAGACCGACGACGACCCGGAGCGTGACTCGTTGCGGCTGCTTCCTCTCGGACCTGACCGGATTGGCGAGGCGTCCGCCCATCGCCGATCTCCACCCCCTATATCGCGGTTGGGACGGGGGAGTGCAAGCTCGGCAAGTTATGCCTTCAGTCTGAAGGGGTCGGCGGGGTAGGCACCCAGTAACTCCACATGGTCGGCGAAGAAGGTCAGTTCCTCCAGCGCGCGGGCCAAAGGCGGATCCTGCGGGCGGCCGTCGACCTCGGCGTAGAACATGGTAGCGGCGAATGCACAGCCCTCCATATAGCTTTCCAGCTTGGTCAGGTTGACGCCGTTGGTGGCGAAACCGCCGAGGGCCTTATATAGCGCGGCCGGCATGTTGCGGACTCGGAACACGAAGCTCGTAACGCTGGGAACACCGGCCGGCGGTGGTTCGGCGTCCTTGGCCGCGGTCATCACCAGAAACCGCGTGGTATTGGTGATATCGTCCTCCAGATCGCTCTTGAGGATGTCGAGGCCATAGATCTTGGCCGCAAGGGCCGGTGCCACAGCGGCCTTGGTGGAATCGGGGTTTTCCGACATGGCCTTGGCGGCACCGGCGGTGTCGCCGGCAGCTTGAGTGCCCAGGCCCATGGCCTTGATGTTATTGCGGCACTGATAAAGCGCGATCGGCATAGAGATGGCCGTGGTCACCGTGTCCAGGGTAACGCCGGGATTGGCCATCAGATGGAAACGGATCGGCTTGAACGCCTCGCCAATGATGCGCAGGCCCGAGGCCGGCAGCAGGCGGTGCACATCGCCCACGCGGCCGGCGATAGAATTTTCTACCGGAATCATGCCGCGCGCGCATATGCCGCTCTGCATGGCCATGAAGGCCTCTTCAAAGGTGAGGCAGGGCACTGGCTCGTAGTCGGGAAAATAGGTCTGGCAGGCCTCGTGGCTGTTGGCACCCAGTTCGCCCTGGAAGGCGATTTTCTTCGAAGTGGTCATCTAGATTACTTTCATAGCCGCTGCGAAGGCGCGGGCGGCGGCGAGGTCAGCGGGACTGTCGACGGCGATCGGAGCGGAACCAATCACAGCGGCGCGCAAGCTAAGGCCCAGCTCCAGACCGCGCAGTTGTTCCAGCTTCTCGCGCTTTTCCAATGCAGAGGGCGGGGCGTCGTTAAACGCCTCAAGCGCGGCACGGGTGTAGCCATAGACGCCGATGTGACGCCAGACCGGCCCCTCGCCATAGAGGGTCGATCGGGTGAAATAGAGCGCGCGTCCAGCCTGACCATCGGAATCCATGGCCAAGATCGCCTTGACCACGTCGGGATTGGCCTTGGCGACCGGATCGTTTTCTTCAGCGACGACAGTGGCCACATCGCAGCATCCGGCGGCCAGCAGACTCGCACAGGCGCGCACGGAAGCGGCGGCCTCAAACGGCATGTCACCCTGCATATTGATGACGGCGTCGTGTTTTCCCGCCGGGTCAAGCTGGCGCAGGGCAGCCAGGATACGGTCCGAACCGGAAGGCAAGAGCGGGTCGGTCAGCACTGCCATTGCGCCCGCGGCCTGCACCGCCGCCACGATCTCGGGATCGCCTGCGGCCACCGCCACCGGGCCGATACCGGCATCCAGGGCGCATTGCAGGGCGCGCACAATCATCGGAACGCCATCGATTAGCGCCAGCGGCTTGCCGGGCAGGCGCGTGGCGGACATACGGGCCGGGATCAGGATGATCGGATTCACGGGTCTATTCATGGGCGGCGATGTGCTTTTGGTGCAATGGCTTGCAGGCGTCACTCACCTATACGGCAAACTGCCCAGTTGCACCTGCGCCGGTAGCGTGTAAGAGACGCGGACGCAACAGCCGGACGGGGGCGCGAGCCCGAGAATCGCTTGGCCGGCGGTGTGAATCAGAGGGCTTTCTGGGCTGACATGAGCGACCTGACCTTCAACAAAATCGCTGGCGGTGTGCTTGCGACCGGTCTTGCAATTTTCCTTCTCAAGGAAGTGACCACAGAGCTCTTTATCCAAGAGCCGCCCGAGAAGCCTGGCTATTCCATCGCCGTGGTTGAAGCCGTGAGTTCTGGCGGCGGGCCCGCCGCGCCGGAGGTTCCGCCAGACTGGGGTACGATCCTGCCGACCGCGGATGTGGCCGCAGGCCAGACCGTCTCGGCTAAATGCGCCTCCTGTCATCAGTTCGACCCCGCCGGCACAAACGGCACGGGCCCGGGTCTGTTCGGTGTGGTTGGCCGCAAGACGGCTGGCCACCCTGGCTATATGTATTCGCAGGCGATGGTCGATGAGGCAGCAAAGTCTCCGGTCTGGACCTACGACGCTCTGTTTGAGTACCTAAAGAACCCACAAAAGGTGGTTCCGGGCACCAAGATGTCCTTCGTTGGGCTGCCGAAGGCCGAGGACCGCATCGCGATCATCGCTTACCTGCACACCCTGGGTTCGACACTGCCGATCCCGGCACCCAAGCCCGCGGCACCGGCCGCGGCAGTACCGGATGCGGACGATGCGGCCGCTCCAGCCACCGAAGCTGCACCCCCCGCCAAGGGTTAGTCGCCCGATTTCAAAACCCGCTCATCCCAGCGAAAGCTGGAATGAGCGGATAGCTAAGGCCTTCGCCAAGCCGTTGGTGCGCCCATCCGCGCAATCCCCTCCGCCAGAGCCTCGACGGCCACCGCCATGTGGTGCGCATTGGCGTGAATGATCGTCGCCTCATCGAGGAACATGACGACGTGGCCCGGCCAGAAAGCCAGGTCTCCCCGTTTCACGGCGTCTTGCGGCACCGGCGTAAAAGCATCGCGCTGCTGGTCACTGTCGCGGGGACAGGCGCGGCCGCAGGCGATCAGGGCCTGCTGCACCAATCCCGAGCAATCGAGGCCAGCACTGGAACGACCACCCCAAATATAGGGGGCCTCCAGATATCCCAGGGCAACCGCCGCGGCGTCGCGGGCGTTGTCGCCCAGCGGGGCCAGATGGCTGTCGATCACATAGTCCTCACCATTGATCTGGGCGAAACGGCCTTCGTGACCCGTGACACGGACCAGGCTGTTTCGGCTTAACAGCATCGGGTCGGGCGACTTGATGTCTGGTCGCTCGAACAGCGGGGCGCTGCGCACGCAGACATGGTGCGTCGGCGCAGCGTCGGCCGGTGTCAGTTCCTCCAAGGGCACAAAGCCGACATAGCCATCGCGGCGGTTCTGGCCGAAGGCGAAATCGC
>Ga0114974_10004585_pt1 | contig 10357 bp, 8 predicted proteins | sample S_130206_EF_Meta_FD_87318 | JGI IMG/M metagenome (GOLD analysis project Ga0114974, IMG submission 87318) | Freshwater microbial communities from Lake Simoncouche, Canada to study carbon cycling - S_130206_EF_MetaG | ecosystem: Environmental > Aquatic > Freshwater > Lake | place: Lake...
AGTGGTATCCCGACGTGCTAAGCAAAGAGGGGGCGCTCACGATGGATATTAAAAAGCCTTATTGGCAAGAAGGCTGGCTCAAGCAGCACGACCGTTTGCTCGCAGCAATGTCAGGGATGAAAGGCAAAATCCCGCTTTCTGTCAGCGGTGACCTGCATGCACTTGCTTTGGGTCGTATCACGCGTACTGGTACGCTTGATTTATCCAAGAATCCTGTAGTTTCTGTCGTGACAGGTCCAATCGGTACGCGTCCGACTGGCTGGCCGTCGGGCATTCGTAAAATCAGCGCACAGCCCTCGTTACACTTAAGTATGAACGAGGCGATTGCACCAATCGAACAGCATGGTTTTACGATCGCTGATTTTACAAACGATAAAGTGATCTTGAAGTTTTTCAAGTGGGATCTAAAAACGCAGCCGGTAGAGGCGATCGATACCCTCGAGCCATTCCATACTGCGGAACTTCAAAGGCCAGGCTGAGGCCATTGGTTCGGTATTATTTGCGGGTAGGGCTCTTAAAGAGTAATCTCTCTAGAGAAAATTTATTTATCAGATCAACCAAAGAGACAACAATGAATTTTTTATTCAGTGCTGAAGAAGAAAAATTGCGTTCAACGGTTCGTCAATTTTTGGCCGAGCATTTTACCGAAGAAGTGCGCGCTGAAAATACCGCAGGTAAGCGCGGCGAAGGTTGGGGTCCAGCAATTCGGGCCTTTTTTGATACCGTCAACGAAAAGCGTTGGTTTGCCTGGAGCTGGCCAACTGAATTTGGCGGCGGCGGCGGCGATCGCACAGCGCAGTTTGTGATCGAAGAAGAGTTTTATCGGTCAACCGGCATCACGCTTGGTGGTGGTACGGGTGCACCAGCGATTTTGTCTTTTGGTACAGCGGCACAGAAGAAAGAATTTGTGCCAGGCGCTATTAAGCGTGAAATTATTTTTTGCCAAGGCTATAGCGAGCCTGGCTGTGGCACCGACCTTGCAGGCATTCGTTGTCGTGCTAAACGTGTTGGCGATAAATACATTATCACGGGTCAAAAAATCTATACGACCAACGCTCAAAATTCGACGCATATCTTCTTGATGTGTCGTACCGATCCTGACTCAGTGCGTCACAGAGGCCTGTCGATCTTGTTGGTTCCGATGGATGTTCCTGGCTTGACGGTGCGCCCACTGTGGACTGTTCAAAACGATCCGCCCGCACCATTCGGCACCACTTATGGCGAAGAGCGCACGAACGAAGTGTTCTTTGATGACGTTGAAGTCCCGGCGTCCTGTTTGTTGGGTGAAGAAGGCGGTGGCTGGGAAGTCGCGCGACGCGGTTTAAATCTTGATCGAGTCGGCGCCTGGCGCTATCTGATCTCTGTGATGCGAGACGAAGACATCGTCAATTGGCTGCACGGAGACGGCGAGCTACAAAATTCATTACGCGACGATGCGCAAGTGCGTGATAAGGTCGCTGAAATGTGGACCGAAGCAGAGGTGTGCCGCCTGATGACCATGCGCAGTATTAGTATCGAACAGCATGGCGGCAAGTTCACCTATGAAGGCTCCGCTGAAAAGGTATTTGCGCCCGAGCACAGTGTGCGCACGACTGAAGCAATTAGCCAGATTCTTGGCCCCTACGCTCAGCTTATGCAGGGCTCGCCTGCTGCGATTGAAAAAGGTGTGTTTGCACACAATATCTTGGGGGCTTACCAGTCAACCATCAATCACGGCAGCGTGCAGGTGATGCGAGATCAAGTGGCCCGTATTGGCCTCGGCCTGCCCCGCGCAGCAAAATAAGAATAAAGGTAGATGAACCATGGATATTTTGTTAGATGACCAGGAAGTACAAATTAAAGAAGCGGCTTCAGAATTTTTAGCCGGTGAATGCACGTCTGCGTTAGTGCGCAAAATTGAAACCGATCCCCTGCAATATTCGCCCTTGTTATGGGAAAAATTTGCTGAAAATGGTTGGTTGCAACTTTGCCTGTCTGACAAAAATGGTGGTCAAGAGTTACCTCTCACTTATTTGGCTTTGCTGTTTGAGTTGGCGGGTTATCACATTGCGCCGATCCCCCTGCACTCGACGATGGTGCCCGCACTGATCATCGATCGGCACGGTAATGCCGAACAACAAGCACTTTTGCAGCGGGTTCTCAGTGGCGATCTGATCTTGAGCCATGCCGTGGCCGAACAAAATGGTCGCTGGGCGATCGACTCAATCAAGCTTGAGGGGCGTGTTGAAGGCAACGAGTTGGTCTTAAATGGCATGAAAAGTTTTGTGGGCAGCTTTCGGGCTTCAAACCAATGTCTGGTTATTTATCGCGACGCAGCTGCACCCAACCGTTTGGGTGTCGCGCTCGTGCCCACTGATGCGTCGGGTCTGAGCAGTGATGCGCTGGTGTCCATGGCGAAAGATGGTGAAGCCAACGTCCACTTCAAGCAGGTTCGTGTTCCGCTCGGCGCGCGCATTGGCAAACCCGAAGCTGGCAACAGCATCGCGCTTGAAGTCATGGATCTCTCTTCAGTGCTGTACGCTTCAATGATGGCTGGTGCCGGTCTTAGAACCTTGGATATGGCGGTTGCACATGCCAAGCAGCGCGAAGCCTTTGGTCAACCGATTGGTGCGTTTCAGGCGATTCAGCACTTGTGTGCCAATATGGTTAATGCGATCGACGGCACAACCATGCTGTCGCGCGAGGCGTTGTGGCGTATGGATCAGAAACTACCCCATCGCGTCAATGTCGCGCAAGCGAAGTCGTTTGGTAACGAGCAGTGCATGATGGTGGTGCGTTCGGCGCAGCAGATCCATGGCGGAATGGGCTTCATTCGCGATTTTGATTTGAATCTTTGGTATCGCAGAGTGGCCTCTTGGTCGCTGCGCGGTGGCACCGCGGCCGAACACCGTCGTACCATTGCAGCGGCGCTGTTAGATCAGCCGGGTAAGGTTCGTATCGGAAACATCCCAACCGCTTAAGTGCTTGGGTGGTTCTACAATTGTATGTAAAGGGCCTCAGCGAGATCGACTGAGGCCTTTTTCGATTGGATTCTGTTCAGTGAGCAGAATTACTCGGGTTGAATGTTCATGGCTTTGGCGATTGCGGCTGTTTGCTCAAGTGCCGTTCGTACAAAGCGCGAAAACTTTTCTGGTGTGTCATAGTCGCTTGTTGCGGGGCTCAGACCCTCGCTTCTAAACCAGTCAAGTGTGTCGGGCTCATTAAGAACGCTGTGAATGGAGCTTGCCAGTTTATTGATGACTGCCTGAGGTGTGCCCCCTGTCGTCATGAGGCCGTACCATAGAAAAGCCTCATAGCCTGGAATCCCCGCTTCATCAAGCGTCGGTACGTCGGGATAAGCCGCAGAACGAGTTTTGGTGGCAACGCCAAGTAACTTTAATTTTCCGGATTTAATGTGCGCATGAACGATTGGTAGCGGTGCCATCATCATTTGCACATGGCTACCCAGTAAGTCCGCGAGGGCAGGGCCCGCTCCTTTATAAGGCACTGCCTCGACTTTGACGTTCGCTAATTGATTGAAAATAACTGAGGCGAAATGATCAGGCCCACCATAGCCCGAAGTCCCAAAGTTCAATCTACCCGGATATGCTTGAATATACTCAAGCAAGGCCTTTACGTTTTTTGGCTCAATCGTGGGCGAAACCACGAGCCCCAACTGTGAAAAACCAACAAAACTGACCGGTACAAGATCTTTTGCCGTATCAAACGTCATGCTGCGGTAGAAACTTGGATTAATGACAAAGCCGTTTCCGTTCAAGATGAGTGTGTAGCCATCAGGTGCTGATTTGGCGACATAGTCATTGCCAATCATGGTGTTCGCACCCGGCCGGTTATCCACTAACACGTGTTGGCCAACGACCTTCGCGAGCTTTTCGGCAAGCATGCGTGCGATTCTGTCATTCCCGCCGCCGGTTGAGTAGGGCGAGACGATACGCAAGGCGCGCGTCGGAAACTCTTGCGCGCTGGTGATACTGGTACACAGCACGAGGCTGAGTGCACAAAATGCTCGAATAATTAATTTAGCGTGTGGCATTTTTTGTGACCATTCGGTTCGTTGACGATCTGATACTTAATCTTCAGGTGGGATGCCAGCGGCTTTGATGAGCTCACCCCAATTCACGATTTCGGATTTCAAAAAACTTTGAAACTCCTGTGCGGTTGACGCCTTGACTGCCAAACCAAGTGTCGCGTATTTTTTTGCAAGATCGGCGCTTTTGAGTGCCGTGTTTAAGGCCTTTGAAATACGCTGCGTCACAGCGTCAGGCAGTTTGGCTGGGCCCGCTAAGGCAAACCACACAACAAGTTCGTAACCGGGAGCGCCTGACTCATGAAGGGATTGCACTTGTGGAATGACAGGAAATCTTTCTCTCGTCGTGACGCCGAGCGCTTTGAGTTTGCCACCCTGTAACTGTGGAATTGCAACCGACAGATCAACAAACATAAAATCAACTTGCCCTGACATAACATCGGTCATTGCCTGAGGCGAGCCACGATAGGGCACCGGCACCGCTTTAATATCCCCCATGCTGACAAGTTTGGCTGCGGCAATCTGCGAGCTACCTGAGCCATAGGCATAGGTCAGTGTTCCAGGATTTTTACGGCCCAGGGCAAAAAGTTCTGCGGCAGAATTGGCAGGAAATTTTGTTGAGCTCACTAATAGGGTCGGTGATTCGGCGATCATGCCAATCCCGGTCAAGTCTTTGATTGGGTCGTAAGGTAATTTGCGAAAGAGTGTGACGTTACTCGCGCCCGTTGTGACACCCAGAATCACAAAGGTGTAGCCATCAGCAGGGGCTGCGACCGCAGCGTTGACGCCAATGATGCCTTGGGCGCCCGGCTTATTGTCGATGACAACGGCTTGCCCCAGATCGCGTGACATTTCTTCGCCCAATTGTCGCGCAACTGTATCGGTGGCGCTTCCCGCTGGAAAAGGCACAATAAATTTAATCGAACGCTCAGGGTACTGGGCCGAACTCGTAGCGATTGAACCAAGCAATGCGATAGCGAGTAATACTTTTTGGATCATGTGTGTCTCCATGATGCCTTTGCTGTTTTAATTATTAGATAGTGCTGCAAAGGCGATAGCCAATCATACTGCTAAACCGATTTTCGAGCGATAAACTCATTTGCGAGTTTTTTTGCATACTCAAGCAGAGCTGTTTTATCAAGATATAAGACCGTATTCGTGCCAGAACGCGTCACGGCATAGCGATCTTTTTGAGTGGATTTTGCAACACTACCTTCGAGCTTTGTAATAAATTCGATCGATTGATCGATCGAGTTGAATCGCGCACCACTACTTAAGATCTCAGTCGCAAGTAGGTGTTTTTGACGATATGCGCCGACATTCCAGTCCCTATCAATTTTATTGATGATGACAATCGGGTCAACGTCTGAGCCCAGCAGATTCACGGCTTGGTTCACGGCTTTTACAGCTTCTTTTTCACCCGAAAAAATTAGCGCCTTAACGTATTCGATAATTCTTTTGTTGGTACCAAAATAGCGTTCAAGAAAACGCGTCTCAAACACTTGCGCCAACTCTCTGCGGCGGTTCCATTCTTTTTGTTCTAGCAGCGTGATTTTGTATGATGATTCGAGGGACTTAGAGATTTTGCCCAGTTGCCCAGCAATGTCGATGAGGTCTGGAAAGAACTCAATGACATTTTTCCAAACCGTATCGACTGACGAATTTAATTCGTTGTCTTCTGGCTCGGGCTGATACGCATTGCTATCTCTTTGTGAGTCATAGGCTTTGCGCTTAACCGGATCAGATAAAACGTCATAGGCCTCGTTGATGTCATACATGCGCCGCGTCGCTTCGCCTTTGTTGCCTGTCCACTTGTCAGGGTGGTAGCGTTGGGCCAGCGCCTTGTAGGCGGCCTTAATAACAATATCTTCAGCGTTATCTAGTACGCCAAGCGTTTGGTAATAGTCTTTGGACATTTCTGGGATGGGTTGATTGCTTGTCTGACTGAATGAGTTTAGTTCGGTGTCAGCAAGAAATGTCGACCGCGCATTTATACCACTTGGTGGGTCGATTAAATTACAAAGTAACTAAATAAAAATTAGTGATATGGCTTGGTACCAGGCGACCTAACATCAGGACTGCATTGACTAGTGTTTCGTTCTGTCGCATCAAGACGCTAAATATTAATGAGTTTATGATTGGTTATGTGTTTCGCATCCTAGGCGTATCGCGATTAAAAAGGTGAGTCTTATGTTTACAACGATAAGCAAAACTCTGGAGTCATTACAAAGTTGGTCGAAAACGATCACCTCTGTTTTTATTAGCATCTGCGTGTTGATGAGCTCAGCTTGGATCGTTAAGTTGATTGTTGCTAATCAGCCGGTAGTGATCGAAAGAATCGAGATGCCGGCAACGTTAGAGGAGCTAGGACTGCGTGGAGATATAGTGGTTCAGCGTGTACTGGATCAACTTGATTTACTTAAGACCGTTGCAGTGATTGATAAAAGTGAAAGTGCAATTTTTCGCGCTGTCGCGGCAAAGCCTGAGATAAAAATTGAAGCAACTGTTGTTGGAGGGCTGCCTGTTAAGTCCATAGAGCAAGGGCTCAATTTTGTATTGGGCAAGCGAGTAAAAACTATCACAGGCGAAATCACACGAAAGCCTACTGCCGATGAGCGCGATCAGCAGTTCGAAGGAAGGCTGAGAGTCGATAATAAAGTCATTTCAAAACGCACAGTGAATTTAAAAACCGACGATCTGGATACCTTGGTTAAGCAATTATCGTTTGATTTATACGCACATTTTGAACCCTTCAGAGCTGCCTTAGCAGCCTGGCGCCTAGGTGATTATGAAATGGCAAGGGACGTTTTACGACCGCTTGTGGTGTCAGCCAACAGCGAGGATCGTAAATACAGCTTGTGGCTACGATCCAAATTAGCTAGTGCTCGACAGGAAGAAACAGATCTAATGGAAGCTCTGTCAATCGACCCTAATTTCCATATGGCGCTCGTGTCGCTATCGGATGTCTATAGACGACGCAAAGACTTCGACGGGGGTGTCGCATTCGCCGATCAGGCTATTGCGGCTGCCCCTGAGTCTCCTCTCGGCTATCACGAAAAGGGAAGGAATTTACGAGAAGCTAATCGCACTGCCGAAGCGATCGTCGCGTACCGAACAGCTTGTTCCCGAAGTGTGCCCTATGCACCGTGTCACAACCAACTCGGTGAAATTTTTATGGAGCAAGGAAGTGTTCTAATCGATGAGCCGGGTAAGTTATCGGCCCAAGGGGTGGATAAGTACCGGCAAGCACAAACTGAGTTTATTAAAGCGATTAAGGTCGATCCAGCCCATGTTTGGGCGCATTCAAATGGCGCTTACGTTGCAACCGCTTTGGGTGATCATAGAGAGGGGTTAATCCTCGCCAATCGCGCGAAGTCACTTGATCCCAAAGCGCCTGCCCATCAGCTTCGCTATGCTTGGGCCTTATTGCGTTCTGGAAACAAATCAGATGCGCGCGCTATTTTGGATGAAATCGTAAGCAAACAGCCTGAGTGGGCGGCTAATCCAACGGGTGGTTGGGGCAATCGATTTATCTTGAGACAACTTGGGAATTAAAAAATGCGATTTCTTATGCAACAAGGGTTTCATTAACTTAGTTTTTAGCCGAAGGCATGTTTTTCAAAAAAAACTGAGTCCATTCGCCAAAGCCCGTTTTGGGATCGCCAGTGTGGCCCGACCATGGGGGATCATCCCCCGCGACTTTCATGCATTTTTTGATGTAGTTGCTATATCCTTGTGCCGTGAGTGGGAATGCCTCTTGAGTTAAGTCCCAGATTCGCATGCCATCTTTAAGTGTACTGACGCAATCTGCTGGATTTTGAGCCCGGTTTGCTCTTAAGAGTCGATAAGGCGCATCAAAGTCGTGATATTGACCGGCCAGTATCGTTAGGGTGATGACACCGCCCTTGGCCGTGCTTACCCACTCAACATAGTTTTTACAGTATTTCGCCGGCGTGTCGTTATCAAGTTCGGCTGCGATAATTAAAGTTGGAATTTGGTTAAACATCAATCCATGATTGCGTTCGTCGCAGTGAGGATAAAGGGCGACCAAGGCTTTTAAGTTTGCTGTTGAGGGCTCGTTAAAAATTCTTAGATACTCTTTATAAAAATAATTCTTCTCAAGCCAAAGGGCGGCAACCCCTCCCATACTTTCACCAATAAATCCGAACTCTTCGAATGAATGAGGAGCTTTTTTTAATTCATTCATCGCCTTGAGAGCGTCAAGTGATTGATTGAATGCTCGGGCTCCCTTTTGGTTATTTGAAAGATAGTTAAGCTGTGCTTTTCCAATCTCTCTCGCACCCCAGTGATCAATGATCAGGGCAGCAAAGCCATTTTTTGTAAGTTGTTGTGCGTAGAGCTCGTGGCGCGCATCCAAGCCCTGAGACCCGTGCGTGATGGTGACCAAACGAGAAGTTCGTACTTCGGGTAAGTACAATCTCCCCGAGACCTTCAAAGGCTCGCATAAGTCATTTGTGCCAACTTTATTAATGCAACTCATCGAGTCGAAAACAAAATTGTGCTGAGCACGTGCAAGCATGGGACACAGAAAAATCAAGCTCAATAAAAAGGTCGTAAAAAATTGCATTAGCTGATCTTCAAGGCTCGATAACTCAATACTGTTATTCTAACCATGATAAGGAACCGTGCGATGTTTACGATCACTGCATATGGCGCTGCGACTCAGATTGGTTCCGGATTAACGAGCAGACTGAGTGCTGTCGAATCTACACTTGGCATGTTACTGCTTCTTGCGTCAAAGGCCTTTAAATTGCGTGCCCTCATCGTCTGTATCCTGCTGCAACTGTCATTTTCTGCTTTTTCGCAGTCTCCTCAAGTGGGTGGTGTTCCAGCGGCTCCCGATGACTGGCTTTTAAGTCGAGGTCAAACTTGGCATTACCGCACCGCGGTAACTGCGCCGCCACAAGTCCTTCAGACTAGAGAGCCCAGCGAACGCGAGGCTCCAATCGTCAGGCGAGCACGAGAAATCTTCGACGCTTCGCCAGCCAAGGCACTGCTTTTAATGAATGGCAATGAAATTATTTGGGCTGGCTTCAAAGCTCCTGCCAATGCAAATTCGCCGTTACTGAGTTTTAGTGTAGGTAAGACGGTCACATCCATGGCAATTGGCAAAGCCCTTTGTCTGAATAAATTGTCTCTGCAGGACAGTGCAGCAAAGTATGTGCCAGAATTACAAGGGACTCATCCGGGTGAAGTGACTGTGCAGCAATTACTAAAAATGAGTTCAGGGACCGCCTCGATCAATCAGGATTCGAGCATCTACTCCGCTGAGCAGTTACAAGATTTACAGGCTGGAAGAATAAGTGTGTTGCAGGTTTTAAAGAATCCAAAAATTAGTGATGCTGATACCGGGCTATTTGGAATTAAGCGTAAAGCAGGCGAACAGTTCAATTATCACAGCACGGATCCGCTGGTATTGGGAGTCATCCTCAATCGAACTACAGGCTTAAATTATGCTCAATGGGTAGAGAAGGAAGTCTTGATTCCTGCCGGCATACGTAACGAGGTCATTATTGGGCAAGATCATTTTGGCTTTGGAGCGGCTGACGGCAACATTCGCATGACCCTCGAAGATTGGGCGCGATTTGCTTATTGGGTAAAAAGAAACGAAAGTGGCGTAGATTGCTTTTCGGATTATGTGAAAGAAGCAACAAAAACTCAGATTAATAATCCAGGTGTAAAACAAGGAAAATCGTTTGGGGGCTACGGGTATTTAATATGGACAGAAAATAATCGACAAAGCCATAGTTATTGGGCGGTGGGATATGGCGGGCAGCGAATTGCCTGGAATCATCAGAATGCAAGAGTACTGATTGCATTTTCAAACCTTGAGAGTTACATGGACGAGTTGTATTCGCTTTACCGAGAATGGTCCGGCCTATCCGGTAATAAGTGACTCTTTAATACTTGACCGATGGCGGGGCAGCATCGACCTCATCACAAATCGTCTGAGGTGCTGAAGTCTCAGGTTTTTTGCTTTTGGTCTGCGGGAGGGATACGGACCCGCGGGGAGGACATCGCCGGCAACCGATATTTTCGCAAAATGCTTGACCATAGCTGCATAGAATAATGACTGTTTTGTCTCACGTACATCCACGTCTATACATTGAGTTTATTTTGCGTTAAGATGTACACATACATCCAACGAGACTCGCTATGGCTAACACCAAACTATTCAAGAACGGCAATTCACAAGCCGTTCGCATTCCTGCAGAACTTGCCTACAGTTCTTGGGACGTAGAGCTTGTAATCGAGCGACTGGGTGACGAGTTACGCATTCGCCCGGCCCAACGGCGCATGGGCGATGTG
>Ga0114974_10004587_pt1 | contig 10355 bp, 16 predicted proteins | sample S_130206_EF_Meta_FD_87318 | JGI IMG/M metagenome (GOLD analysis project Ga0114974, IMG submission 87318) | Freshwater microbial communities from Lake Simoncouche, Canada to study carbon cycling - S_130206_EF_MetaG | ecosystem: Environmental > Aquatic > Freshwater > Lake | place: Lake...
AGATTTTAAAAATCGTTCCTGGGCGTGTTTCGACTGAAGTCGACGCGCGCTTATCCTTTGATAGCAAAGCGACAGTGACTAAAGCTAAGCATCTCATTGCTTTATATGAATCTCACGGAGTTGATCGCCAGCGCATCTTAATTAAATTGGCGGGAACCTGGGAAGGCATTGTTGCGGCAAAAGAATTAGAAGCCCAAGGCATTCATTGCAATATGACTCTGCTCTTCTCGCTCATTCAGGCTGCTGCTTGTGGTGCAGCCAATGCAAAACTCATTTCACCATTTGTTGGCCGCATCACAGATTGGCATAAAGCCAAACTAGCTACCAGTTGGAGTGACACTAATAATGGTGGCGCTAATGATCCAGGCGTGACTTCAGTAAAGCGTATATTTCATTATTACAAACACTTTGGAATTCCTACCGAGATTATGGGTGCGAGTTTTCGCAATACTAGTCAAATTCTGGAGCTTGCGGGTTGTGACCTTCTGACCATTAGCCCAGAGCTATTGGCTGAGTTAAGTGCAAGTACTGCTACCGTCAGCAAGAAGCTCGATGCCGCTAATGCTCAAGACGCTCTAAGCGCTGAAAAGATTGTGCCGCTGAAATTAGACGAGTCTAACTTTAGATTACAACTCAATAATGATGCGATGGCAACAGAGAAACTTGCAGAAGGAATTCGTAACTTCTGTATTGATACAGAAAAGCTAGAAGTTCTGCTAGCCAAATAATCGAGATTTAGGCTAAGACTTGTTTAGTGAATAACCCTTTCGAATAATTTGCCGCGTTACTTTAAGTAATGTCGAATCTGCGGGCAACTACTAACCACCTTGATTTAGACTCATAAAAACGTTCAAGGCAACAAAAAACCAGCCTAAGCTGGTTTCATAAAATAAGACTTTGAATTGCATGCTCCATTCTTTAGAAATCTCGTTTTGAGAATGAAAACCGCTATTATTTTATCCAGTCGAAAACCTCTTTTTGCTCAATAAAACCGCTATTGTCTTTGTCATATTTCTTAAACTCCGCATCGGAGATGCCATATTTTTTAGCTTCAGCTCTGCTAATTCTTCCGTCGCCATCACTATCCGCTGCTTTAAAGTCATATTTTGGGGCTTGCGCTGCTGCAGGTTTAGCTGTTGTTGGAGGCGTACTAGTCTGCTGAGCATATGCCATAACTGAAAAACCTAGTCCTAGTAATGCTGCAAAAATTACTTTATTCATGCCTGCTCCATTTTTACATTTTTTATTTAACTGCAGGGTAAGCAACAGTAACGATAACTTAACCCTGATGCGCTTTATTTCACTGAATTCTCGAACACGGCATTAAATTACAATTAAGCCTAAGAATGAGTCTTCGTGGAAATAGAATGCCAACGAATTAAATATAGGTCAAATACTTTATGGCTTATTTCATAAAAACTAAGGGTAACCCCCTCCGCACTCTTAATGGGGCTTAGAAAACTAACCTGAATTGCCATAACTCTCTGGTCCAAACATTGGGTACGCTGAAACCAATTCAGAAATTCTCGTTTTCAACGCCTTTACGGCATAATTCTTCCGAACAAACACTGAGGGGCTCGCGTGACACACTCAATTATTATCGCTATCGTCGCTGTGATCGCCACGACTTATACAACGGCGTGGGCTCAGAACCCGGCTAAAGTAGGGAGTGAGGTTCTGTCACATTACGCAACAACCCTTGTGACCATTGCTGACGCTCGCAGTGGCATCGCTCAATGGGTTGATCTTGGTGAAGCTGGCGATTCGCCAGGTGATATTTTAGTCTTCGACCAACCATTGTTAAACAGCAATTACGAGCCAATTGGTAAAAATAGCGGTTTCTGTATTCGCATACTCCCCGGTAAATTTAGCGAATGCCAGTGGACGCTGACCTTAGCGAATGGCACTATCACCGTCGCGGGCCGGGAGTCCGATACTGGAACCTCGATGATCCCGGTCACCGGTGGCTCAGGTAAATATCTATTGGTCCGCGGGGTGATGGCAACCACTCCAAACTCAGACAAGACTTATACCCAGATTCTCACACTTTACTGCTCTGGGCAGGATGGAGCGGCTAGAGCGTGTCAATGACTTTGTGGCAGCAGGTGAAATTAATTTACTGTGTGGGTTGATTGGTATTAAGGTTGCTCAACTCCTTCAGTGAATTAATCTATACCTCGGTCGGTAGATTGAAATAAAACTTTTTGATTCAATTGCTGTCATTTTCTCTAGCTATTTCATCTAAACCAAGTGTGCCCCCGCACTCTCAATGGGACTTATTTTTGTTTATTAGTGAAGGTTGTCTGTCGGCCGATTTGAGACTTTAAGGTCATCTCCCAGTATTAGTCACTTATCGACCCAAAGCTGCCATTCGCAGATAACAAAAAACCAGCTCGAAAGCTGGCTTGTATTACTTGTTATCTGTAATGGATAACTACACTAAGTAGGTTTCTTTGGGCTTGGTGGTGTTGTTTTGGGCGAAGCCTTCTTTGCTGGTGCTTTTTTCGCCACTTTCTGATTCACAGGCACTTTTTTAAGGGCTGGTTTTTTACTGGCTACTTTCTTCGCTTTAGAAGCCTCTTTCTTGGCGGCCTTTTTTAAATCTTTCGCGGCATCAGCAGCAGCTTCATTAATCAGTTTGCGGCCTTCTTTAAAAGCCCTGATACCAGCATCAGCAACATTGTGAGCCACTTGCCCTAATTGCTCTGCGCCTTGGGGTATTTTCTTTTTAGCATTCTTGTACCAAGCAGTTAATACTGAGCGAGCTTCTTTTAAATGTTTATCTACGGACTTGCCTTCCATTTGATCGAGAATGGTTTTCACCTTTGCTTGATAGATTTCCATGCGTTTAGATGCCTCAGCAGTAACAGCGCCATGCAAAGCTTTTAATTGAGCCATATCTTGGTGAGCCGCTGTTTGGGCATAACTAATTGCATAAGCCATACTGCCTTTTAGTTCATCGGCATGATATTCACTTAGCTGTTTAGCGGTAGCAAATAACTGGTTTGAAAGGGCTAAGAGTTCTTTGCTTTTTTCTTGCTGAACTATTTTTTTATCTTTAGATTTCATAATTTGCTCCTAAATATGCGTTTTATAGATTACGGGTGTTTAGTACGGTTTTTAATTTCTTGGGATCGTGATTGCCATATACACACCAGCATTTAATTTCTTCAAATACGTTATTAAGATCTATAGAAGATAGTTTTTGGATATCCTCTAGACTCAGATGACCACGGTCTTTTAATTGTGCAATGGCTTCTGGATAAGAATATTTACCCAGATGATCAACTGTTAAAAACTCAAGATTGGGAGATTGATTTGGGTCTGGCATCACAGCTGAGACCTGTAATTCAGTGGGACAAGTCATTTTTTACCTCTTCTTGGAGTAACTACCCTATTCCCCATCAACAGATTTTGTTTGATATAGATCAATAACTCCCCGCCTTTGTGACGGATTTATGACTATTAAGCACCATTGGAATTGCCATTGAAATACTTTAATAGAGGCTTATTCATTTAAGCACTCACTTAAGTCCCATACAGTTTGCATAGTAAGTAACAGTTGCAGGCCAGTCTGAAAATACCCCCTTAACACCAACCTGCTTAGCAAGCACATCTAAAACTTCATAAATTTGGCCATCGGTGTAAATGGCTGATTTAATTGATTGGTGATACCAACTACCACCCTTATTCATCGGTCCATCACGTTCAAGGGTCCATGTGATGATATTCAATCCCGCATCTTTTGCTGCCTTAGCATAATCTGATGGAATAATTTCTCCACCGCTACCTATGGTCAGTAGCACCCATATAGGTGGAGCAATATATCGCACCCCTTTCGTATAAAGCTCTTGCATGGTTGGCTTTAGCATTTCAGGCTGTGCAGCATTGAACTCTTTCTGCTCATATCTACCATCCAAATAAATTGCCTGCTTTCCAAACTCTGGTTCATTTTGAATCCAGTACATCACATCATTTAAATTAAATGATTGTGGAAAAACATCTTTTGGAGAGACCCCAGCCTGCTTATACTCATTAATGAGCGCTTGTGCATATTGCTCTTGGGTAAAGCCTAAATAAGGCATGGGCACTACTGGCTCTTTAAGCTCAGGAGTAAATTTACCGCCAAATTGTTTAAATAAAGCGATAGATTCCTGATGCGTTAATAAAGTACCTCCAGCCTCGGAATATAGTTCGGTTCTCCAAGATGGTGTACCTGCCATATAGGACTGAATATCCTTGGCGTTTTTATTAAACCCATCCATCTTGCCACGTAGGGTTTTAAATTCCTCTAGAGTGATATCAGTTGTACGACACTCTGCTACCGCCGGCTCTCCGCTATTAGCAGGGATAAAAGGCTTTGCACATTTCTCTTTCAAATTAGTTAACAAGATATTCGTTGTTCCCTGTAAATCATTTTGTGCGTGACGGCAAACTAACTGCTGATCTTTAGTAAAAGTAACATCGCATTCAAAAATACCTGCTCCCATCAAAGCAGCAGCCTTATTTGACTGGACTGTATGCTCTGGAAACTCCAAAGGAGCGCCACGGTGGGCTATTGAAAATGATGTGCGATGGGGGGTATTGGTGACACAACTTTTTAGCTTACTTTTTAAGGGCCCCTCTTTCATGGCATCAATTAAATAAAAGGGCCTGACTCCGTATTGAATATTTTGGGCAAATACCGAGAGGCTAATAAAAAGCAGAATTAGGGCAACTAGGGAAACTTTTATTCTGCTCTTTAACATAAATATCAACAATTTAATTTCAAAATGAGAGAATCATTACTCATTAATAATCACAGCGGCTTTTGACTTAATGATTTGTTCAAGCTCTTGGCTTGTGAGGTAACAGATTGTTGTATTAGATTTGGTAACTTCATATTGCTCATCTTCAATCGCTTTGATTAGATATCGCCCAGCCTTTAATGGCGTTAGTCCAATCACATCATCATCCAGAACTGTTTTAGCTAAAAAACTATCGATTACTTTTAATTGCATGTACCCATTTTATAAAAACAATATGACAGATCCTATAGACATAAAAATCATTAAACTTTGATTATTCCTGCTTTGTGAATTATTGCTAACCCGCAAAGCCAATAAACGGGTACCTTCTATGGCGTTGCAACAAAATAATCCTAATTTTTGTCACAAAAGTGACATTGAAAGTTCATGTGACAGCTGTTAAATAATTTTCCAAGGATTATTTCCTTGCAATGTTCCACTTTCAATCATTTACCAAGGAGATTGGCCCATGAAACCGCAAGATAGCAATGCTGAACTATATGAGCTCAGTAGTTTTAGTAGAAAGTTAGAGTCTGAAGATCACTTAAAAGATCGACTGATCATAAGACATCTAAGGCAACGTAAAACGAATTTCTTACTTGATTTTGAGGAGCCAAATGATCGCTCAATTAAGTTTGGGGCAAGCCATGAATAAAGATATTCTGTTGCATACTCCAGGACTAGGTGCTTATATAATTCTCACAAGTGCCACCTTATTGGCCGCAATCCTCATCTTGTGCCTAAATGCCTAAACCTATATCTACTGTTACAAAGCCATCCATGAGGTGGCTTTTTCTTTGTGGCGGAATGGCAGAGTGGTCATGCATGGGATTGCAAATCTCAATACCCTAGTTCGATTCTAGGTTTCCGCCTCCATAAACTATTTTTTAAATTAGTTGTCTGAAAGATTTTTACCCAACTTTTCAGGCTTGGCAACGCTATAGAGGCACCAATGCTTGATTTCTTCGGTCAGTTTTTCTAGGTCTTTTAACTTTAGAGCTTTGAAATCTGCCAGCCCTATCTCCCCAGTCTCCATAAGCTTATTAGCTATTTCTTTTAGTTTCATATTTGTCTTTTTAGTCCTATAGGTAACCTTAGGGTTCTCATTCTACATTTTGCTGTCATGCAAGATTCATTAAGCAGGTGCATACTAACTAAGTAGTAACCCTAATATTTCAACCAAAGGAGCCTTAAATGACACGATTATTGAGACTCTTAAATCAAGTCTTTAGTAACCCAACCAAAGGTAGTGATTTAGAGCAGTACATCAACAGCCGCGACCCTTATAGCCATCAGCAAGTAGAGCAACTTACTCGTGACTTTCTGTATCGCTACACCATATCAAGGGGGCTATAAATCATGATAAAACTACAACGCTTGGTTATTAAAGCAGCTTTGGCGTGGACTGAGGCTCGAAAAGCCTATGCCAGCCGCTATGTAAAACACCGCCTCGGATCATGATCTTAATGAAGGTGAACGCCAAATGAAGCTTACCGTATTTCGTTACAAAGTCTGGGATCATCAAGCTGATGATCATGTCCATGTTGCTCCTTACTATGCCATTCGAGAATATATCGAGCATTTAGAGGGTGCAACAGTGATTGAAGATGATTCTCTAGAGGTAGATGAGTCTGATCTTGATGCTCATGGACGGCTTGCTGTTATGGCAAAAGGTTAGGCAGAATCGCAAGTCGTAAGGGCTATGCTCGTCCTTACGACTTTTTATAGCTGACTGGCATCTTTGTAAATATTTTGATGCCCTCTATCTAGCAACTGAAAGTAGCTGTCAATAAATTCATGATGTTGCTCAACCACTGCGTTATATATCATCAGATTAGCTTGTCCTAAGGTCTGACAAACAACAATCATGGCGCCCATGAATTCTTTAGGCTTAATATGATCTACCGCATCTACTACCCTGTCAGTAACCCGCTCATTGGCGTCTTGCATTAACTCAATTAATTCTTCGTGTAATTTTTTATGATTTTCAAAGGAATTACTCGTTACAGTCCAAATTGGCATCATCAAACCATAAAAACCTTCAAGAGTTTTAATGGGGCTCATTTGATCTGATGATTGCTCGGATCCGCTTAGGTGGTTTGAGGTCATGATTAGTCTCCTGATGTAGTTTCTTGGGAAGATGGCACTGTCACTTCATGGTGCTTTTCAGCATCTTGAATAAATTGGGAAATCATCGGCGCAATAGTGCGACGAAATACACCGCCATTAAAGGTTCCGTAATGCCCCACGCCTTTAATCAACTCATAACGCTTGTGTTTTTCGGGTAGATTTGGGGTAATGTCCAGCGCTGCTTTTGTTTGACCAACCCCACAAATATCATCTTCTTCACCCTCAATGACCATCAAATAGCTTTTACGAATATGTTTGGTATCTACCTGATGCCAACGGCTCATCATCGTTCCTTGTGGTAAGGAGTGGTCTTGAAAGACTTCTTTGATGGTCTGGAGGTAAAACTCTTCGGTTAGATCCATCACCGAGAGGTATTCATCATAGAAGGCTTTGCGCCGATGATTTTCTTCTTCATCCCCCCGAACCAATGCTTTATGCATCGCATCAACTGACATGGCATGACGATCAGAATTCATGGCCATAAAACTGTTTAGCTGTAAAAAACCTGGATAAACCCTTCTACCCATGCCTAAAAATGGTGGTGGCACAGGTTGAATCAAATTTTTCTCAAACCATTCTAAGTCATGCGATTTAGCAAACTCATTAACCTTAGTTGGGTTCACTCTGGTATCAATGGGTCCAGCAATGAGCGTTAATGAGCATGGCTGACAGCGATCACCCCAATCAGACATGATGGCAGTGGTTGCTAGGGCAGCAACGGTAGGCTGACACACCGCTAACATATGGGTCTTGGGGCCTAAAAAATGCAAGAAATCAATTAAATAGTCTATAAAATCATTCAGATTAAAGCGATCTTGATTGATAGGAATGTTCTTGCAATCTAGCCAGTCGGTAATGTAAACATCGTGGTCTGGTAGCACCGCCTTAACAGTACCCCGCAAAAGGCTTGCAAAGTGCCCCGAATAGGGAGCGACAATGAGTAGTTTTGGTTGATGTAATTTTGTGGCTACTTTTTTGAAATGTACTAATTGACAATAAGTTCGCTTTAGAACAACCTCATCCTTAACCTCAACAGTCCCTCTATTAAATTGAGTCTTAAGAATATTCCACTCAGGCTTGAGATGGGCGCCAGACAATTGCTCTATGACATTGAGCCAAGCTAGATTGGTTTTATTAAACTCAGTGTTAATAAAAGGGTTTGCCGCACTATTTAAAGTGGACCGAACAATCCTGAGGGATTGACGCATTGGTCGAATAGTTGAAGCAATCGTGTTTTGCAAAAGGTATAGCATCCCCATCCCTTAGACAAGAGTTTGAACGCTTATAGTTACTCTGAGATATGACAACTTGATTACAAGTTATTTAATGTTGTTTAAAAATCATTAAAAGCACTTACTCCTTAATAGAAGACTCTAGATCTGACACATTTCTTTTGTATGATCAGCATACCAATTGCAAGGAAAATATGACACGTTACTTCGTCTGGCAATTATCCGTAGTGCTTAGCATCTATTTTGGCTACTTACTTATTCTAGATGGTTCCATCGCTAAAATTTGGATTGCATTTTTTGTCTTTACCGCTTTAGGTCTACTTGGTCTAATGGACCAGATACAAAAAAAGCACTCGATTTTACGTAACTACCCAGTCATTGGGCATTTAAGATTTTGGCTTGAATTTATTCGCCCCGAAGTGCGTCAGTACTTTCTGGAGTCGGATGGTGAGAAATTACCCTTTTCGCGAAATCAACGAGCTTTGGTGTATCAGCGCTCAAAAAATTTATCTGATCAACGTCCTTTCGGAACTATTGAAAATGTCTATTCAAATGGGCATGAGTGGCTTAGCTATTCTAATGCGTCATCGCAAATAGCAATCAATCCTAATAACTTGCGAGTGAGTATTGGAACTCACAATTGCGCGCAACCTTATTCAATCTCTGTTTTTAATATTTCAGCGATGAGTTTTGGGTCCTTGTCGGCCAATGCAATTCTTGCATTAAACAAAGGAGCAAAATTAGGTAGTTTTGCTCAAGATACAGGCGAGGGATCGGTTTCTAAATACCATAAAGTTCATGACGGTGATCTGATATGGGAGATCGGCTCTGGTTACTTTGGTTGTCGATTTGATGATGGACGGTTTGACCTAGAGAAGTTCATTCAAGTTGCAACTGACCCACAAATTAAAATGATTGAGATTAAATTATCTCAGGGCGCAAAGCCAGGTCATGGTGGAATTTTGCCAGCAGCCAAGATTACTACAGAAATTGCCCAAACCCGTGGAGTATCTATAGGGGTTGATTGTATATCGCCTAGTCGACATACCGCTTTTAATAATCCCGTTGAAATGCTCGAATTCATTACTACCTTAAGAGAAAAATCAAATGGCAAGCCAGTTGGTATTAAGTTGTGCGTTGGAAAACCTGATGATTGGTTTGCTATTCTTAAAGCAATGATTGAAACAAGATTGGCTCCAGATTTTATTGTTGTTGATGGTAGTGAAGGGGGAACTGGAGCAGCCCCTGTTGAATTTATTGACCATATTGGGATGCCAATGCGGGATAGCCTGCGCTTAATTCATACGACATTGATTGCAGCAAATCTTCGAGATAGAGTCCAGATTGGCGCTGCAGGAAAAATTATTTCTGCATTTGACATTGTCAGGGTATGCTCAATAGGTGCTGATTGGTGCAATTCTGCCAGGGGTTTTATGTTTGCTATTGGGTGTATTCAATCAAGAACTTGTAATACGGATAAGTGTCCTACTGGCGTAGCAACCCAGAATCCATTAAGACAAAGGGCTCTTGACCCGGAGGATAAAGGTCAACGCGTTTATCACTTTCATCACAATACACTTCATGCACTTTCAGAAATTCTGATGGCGGCAGGCTTGAATCATACCTCAGAGCTAAATCCAGATTACATCATGAAGCGAGATGAAAATAGTATAGTTCAGCCATTCTCAAAGAATCTTATGCACATGGAAGCTGGCTCACTAATAGATCAATCTCCAGAAATAGCATTTAATGGTGATCATTGCTATTTGGCAAGTGCCTGGAGAAGGGCTAACCCAAGATTTTGGTAGAAATTACCTACACACTTTTTGCCACCCCAACCGTTACTTAAAGTAACGCTCAAATGACCAAACCTAACCTTTAGTCTCAAAAGCTAGCTTTTTGTGTGTTTTAGGTTGAGTTTAGGTTCTCTGGTTATGAGAGCAGACATCCAAAGAAAACCACTAGGATTTCAAGAGGTTGCAGCGTCTCATTATCGGTGTGTGAGTATTTGTGTGACTAGATTAACAAGATCACAACAAACACCATCTCACTCTTTGGTTTTCGAAACCACAGGAATTTTGGAGCAACCATCTAGCACTTCGTTGCTCCAAATCGTTTGGTGTGGGATTAAGGGGCATTACTTTAAGTAACGCTTGAATTACTGATTTTAATTAAGGATTGAATCTAGACTTTAGCGGACACTGTC
>Ga0114974_10004589_pt1 | contig 10354 bp, 8 predicted proteins | sample S_130206_EF_Meta_FD_87318 | JGI IMG/M metagenome (GOLD analysis project Ga0114974, IMG submission 87318) | Freshwater microbial communities from Lake Simoncouche, Canada to study carbon cycling - S_130206_EF_MetaG | ecosystem: Environmental > Aquatic > Freshwater > Lake | place: Lake...
TGATTTTTATCGTAATGGAGATGTAGGGACCTTTATTTTATCAGCAAATCAAGGGAATGCATTATTTAATGGTGAACTTACCACAGACCAAGCAGCCGCAATAAATGCTGTATTAGGTGAAGGTTTTTTATCCTTTGGATCTTACAATATCACCCCTGTAACTGGTTCACCTGCTTTACCAAATGATATTGGGATTTCACAATCAGTTAATTTATATTTAACTAATAATACAACTGGTTACGGAGGGTCTGGGTATATGACGATTGAAAGTGGGGCTGCATCTGGCGACGCTTGGGTGATTAGTGGCTTGTTGTCTTTACAAAATATTGTCGGAGCTTACACTGCGAATGATAAGTATATTTTAGCCATGCCGCAATCTTTTAATATTACGTTTTATCCTCCCCCTGCTTAAATAATAATATTTAGGTATATTATAAAATGTCGATCAACAGTCTTTTAACGAACCAGCCCGTTTTGAACGCTTTAACCGAAATCATCAACGCAGGTGCGGGTAATGTTACCGCAGTGACAGGTGTAGCTCCCGTTTCAGTAACAGCTGGTGCAACACCTGCGGTTTCTTTGGCAGCCGTTGTCCCCGCATTACCTTTAACAGCATTGACCTTTGGTGTAGCTAGTGGAAATGTCACGGGATTTACTCTCGATGCTTTTGGACGTGTTATAGCCGTTACTCGCGTCCCTTAAATAATCATTATACCATGTTATTGAAAAAATAATATTATGGTATATTATAAAATGTCAATAAATAGTCTTTTAACGAACCAGCCCGTTTTGAATGGAATTAAAGCCGCGATCGGAGGTGGAGCTGGTGGCGGTGTAACAAGTGTAACAGCGTCAGCTCCCGTTGTTTCCAGTGGTGGTGTAGCCCCTGTCATTTCTTTGGCTAACTCTGGTGTAACACCAGCCTCTTACACCAATGCAAATATAACCGTAGATATTTTAGGACGTGTTACGGCGGCTGCCAATGGTACCGCTGGTGGTGTTTACACGGCTACGGCACCTGTCGCTGTTGACCCCGCAACCAATATCATTTCTCTTCCGATCGCTGGAACATGGTCCGCTACTAATAATGTAGTGAAAAGTTCCGCAGCGAACGCTTTGGCGTGGGGGACGGACACCGCAGGTGGTGTTTACACGGCTACGGCACCTGTTGAAGTAGACCCCGCAACCAATATCATTTCTCTTCCGATCGCTGGTACGTGGTCCGCTACTAATAATGTAGTGAAAAGTTCCGCAGCGAACGCTCTGGCGTGGGGGACAGACACCGCAGGTGCTGTTGAATCAGTTACAGCTGCTACAAAAGCAAGTGCTACCTCAACTTATTTAAGTTCAACTCCGACTACGGGGGCTGTGGTTGTGGATTTAAATGTTCCATTGCCTACTGTTGTTGATTCAGTTTTAACAAGTTCTTTATTAGGTGAATTGTCGTGGACCGTAAATAGTGCTGTTGTTACTGCTACTAAAAATACACCTGTTGCTTTCGAATGGACTTCCGCTACTACTGGGTTAGAGTTTTCAATCCCTTCGGCTGGTGCCTGGACGTCTAATTCTTTTGGAAATGTAACATCAGGTTTTTCACCAACGATTACTTTTGTTTTGACAGAACTATTCGAAGGTGGATCAATGGAGTTTATTGGAAATGTATCACCTGCATTAGCTACTTCACAGGGACACATAATTGTAAATACAGTTGTTAACAATCCAACGATTCAAACATCAAGTAATGCTCCACCTTATCTAGCTGTTTGTGATTTTTTTGAAGGGGGTGTTAGTGTAACTATTTCTCCAATGGATGGATCATCTTTCAATTTTAGTGCTGATGATACTTTATCTTTTACATTACCTTACATCACTTATTTAACCGCTTAATAATTTTGCATTCATTTAGAGTATTATATAAAAATCTATTATTTTTTATATTATGCTATATTATAATATGCCATACGACACGCCCTATAATCGAATGATTGCAAACCGACGTATTGCCGACGATACAGTATATAGCGATTTACATGCTTATTCTAATCAGATGGCGACTGGACGCGGACGCTTTGATGAAGCCCGTCTTTGTTTCCCCGACCGTGACGGTACTATGTTACACAACACCGCTCAGATCATGAATCCACATGACATCCGCCGCGAATATCGCCACGACGGAGGTATTTCCCACAAAAACATGGAAGGCTGTGGTGGTGTTTTAGGCATGACCTTTCGCGGGATTGGCAAAGGTGTTGACCACAAACTGGCGGGTAGCCATCGGCTCTTTCGTATTGCCCCTATGCCTTCCAATATCCGTACCAAAATGGCTGCCTGTGAATCATCTAGCAGCGGCAGTGAGAGTGACGAAGATGATATGGATGGTGCTGGGTTTTTAGACACCTTGACAAGTGGTGCAAAGTTTCTCGGTAACGAGTTCTTGAAAGACCCTAAGAAATACATTGATTACGGGAAGACCGCCTATGATTTCGCCAAGCCGTATTTAGGTAAGGGCAATGAGAATATCCGTTTAGATATTGACCCCTTCGCCTCGCCGATGGAACAAGCTGTTGCACAAGGTAACGCTATGACGTCAGGTCCGATTGGTGGGAAAAAGCCGATGGGTTGTGGGGTCAGTGGCGGACGCCGTCCCTCTGCTTGGATTCAGCATGTTAAGGCATTCGCGGCTGCCAACAAGATGAAATACCGTGATGCTCTTCGCTGTCCCCAGTGCAAAGCCTCTTACCATAAAAGCGGCAAGGGGGTCTCGGGTGGGTCGGTGATTGGTGGACCTGTGAATGGCCCTGTGAATAAGGGCAAGATCACGGGTCTCGGTCGCAAGGGTAAGAAGACGGGCTCGGCTCTGTTTGCCCCCAAAGGGCAATTCGCTCTGACGGACAAGACCACCGACCCTGCGGCGGATGAATCGGGTATGACGGGGGGTGCCTCTACGGAGTTTCCGAAGAAATACATGAAATCCACAGGGCATAAATGGGAGGGTGCTACGCTCGGTGCTGGGAAGTGTGGTAGTGGTCCCGCTCTAAGTAAATTACTCCGAAAGAAGAAAAAGAACGTGGTTCTTCCAGTGGCAGCCCCAGCGGCACGTCAAGCCTTTGCTGAAAGCTCTACGGATTATGCAACCCCCGAAGACGGCTCTAATGAAAACGTCTATGATGAAATCGGCGAACCCGATGATACGTATGAAGATATGGCAACAGCGATGCCTCTGAAAAAATATGATCTAGCCAAAGTCACCCCTCAGGCAATCACCAACAAGGTGCCTTCGTTAAGTAAAGTGGCTCGGCGTTACACGGCGGACAGTTCTGTTGCCCCGCCTGTTCCCAGAAAAAAGAAGGGTACTGGCAAAGCCTCAGATTTCCCCATCATTACCCCAGCCCGTATCCGTCGTGCCCGTAAGCAGGTCGGCGGTGCCATTCTGGGTGCGGATCCCAAAACGTATTCCCCTATTCCCCTCGTCACCAAAAAGAAATCGGGCGGCATGTTGAAACAGCTGATGAAATCCAGTACCGTCAGCGGCAGCGGCAAAACGCAAGTCGCGGCTCTCGAACCCGTTGGCTACCCTGCCACTGCCAATATTGCGGGTTATGGTAAACGCTTGAAACCCGCCGATAAAGCCATGTTTATTGAGAAGATCATGGCAATGCACAAAGTCCCTAAGACCAAAGCCGCCAAAATGCTGTCTAGTATGCGAAAGACGGGGGGTGCGTGGTATGATGACTTATGGTCTGGTATTAAATCAGGTGTTTCTGCTGTTGCCCCTATTTTGCCATTTATCCTTTGAGGCAGAAATAAGTCTCAGGGTCCCCCCTGAGGTTTAAACAGCCCACCAATTAAAATTATTTTATATATATTTTTTTATAATATCAATATATATAATGAGTTTGCGAGATAAACAAATACGCGAAGCTTTGGATGAGGACTTGAAAGCCTACAATGAAGTACTCAAACGGGAGTTTAAACAAGCCCGACTGATGAATGAATCTTATGCTCCGCCGAATCGTTTAGAGCGTAAAGTGGCTTTTGAAATTGAGAAATATTTTATTGATATCACATCTGTCTTGGACCGTATGGTTTCCGATTATACTAATTCTATGCCTCTGAATGGATCTGATATTAATCAACTTGTCTCTCTTTACCAGACTTTAATAGCCTTCTTGGATAACTATGCATCCACCCATCCACTGAATCAACGGGACTTGGCTACCTTAGAAGACAAGTTTGATGCCCTCTTACCTAATTTAGAAGAAATAGCCCAAATTGCCGATGTGCAAGGGTTACGTGAAGCAAAGGCATTGAATGCTCTTTACGGATTGCTTAGTAACCGTAATTATATTTCCCTGCGTGGTAACGTGGAGGATGTGCAAGGGCGAGATCGGATGTTGGTGCATCGGCGGGATCCCTATACAAACCCGCATTTTGACCCCGATGAGGCAGAACCCGCACCACAAAAAGACCGACGGCTCCGCCCCCAATGGGCTGTTTTTCAGGATACCGACCTTTACAATCGCGAAGTGGTGGAAGAGGGACACACGGGTAATATCCAGCACCGCCAAGAAGAAGAAGAACAACCTGAATACAACCCCCTGCAAGAGTATCTACGCAATCGCTATGGTGCCGAAGAAGCCCGTGCCTCACAGCGGAAGCAATGGGATATCCGAGTGGATACACCCGAAGGGTCCCCTGAACGTCCACGCGGACGCGAACGGCTCACCAAAGATCAATACAAAGCCTATATTGGTACTATCGGGGAGGCTAAGCTACGGGAAGCGGTGGATTCCATACCACATATCAAGGAAGCTATTGAGAAATCCCGCTATAAGAACTCTTTGTCCGCCAAGATAAAGAACAACGAAGCCTACATGCGGGACATTTATTCTTTGTTGGAAGAAGGGGTGAAACCGATGGAATACTTGGCAACCCCACGTGGACGCAAACCCCGCGAACGCGATGAATCTGTACTGCCCTTCCCTGTGTTTGAACAAGAATCCGAGATGGAAGGTGATGGGCGAACCTCTTTTGTCAAGACCCAACGCGGACGCTTTCAGATACGCGGCAAAGGTGAGAGCGAAGATAAAATGTTTGGCTTACCGTATGGGTTCAAGAAAGCCCTTGACTTGCGACCAATTGATAAGCGACCTATCGTGCATCACAACGGGCAAAACTTTGATTTAACCCTAGAAGACCGTATGGAGTTTCTGAACCAATTGGATTCACACAAAGTCAGCGATGAAGAGTTTAAATTAAATAGTATTAGGAACTTGGCTGAAATGAAAGAAGCAAAAAAACATAAAAAGAAACCTATATATTAAGTATATGGAAACCCCGCGACCAGTGACGCCCCCGCATAAAAGAACAAAAGAAAATGGTTGGTGCTTGGGTAGCACAACGTCGCCGCCTATTGACATACCGAAGATTGTCAAGTCGTAGCTCTTTAAGTCCCTAATTAATTGAATATTTAAGAATAATCCCTTAAATATTTAGAAGAAAAATTAATATAAAAAAATCTTCATACAATATATAAGAAAATGAGCTTCACTACGTTAACCGAACGCAAGACCGAGAAGAAGACCGAAAACATCAACGAGTACATGCGGGAGTATCGTCTCAAACGCAAAGAGCATCTGAATAACTTGGAGAAATGCCACTATTACAAGAAGAAGGGGCTGCCGCAAGATCTCATTGACACCTTCGGTGAGCTGTCGGGGCTGGTCTTTAAATTGAAAAGCCTCTACAAAGAAATCGTGGAAAAAAATCCCGATATTTCCCCGAAAATTATTCAAGAACTTTCCAAAGAATAGTTTTAGGAAAAATCATAAAATTGAAATAGTTTAGTCATTTAATATTTAAGATAAAAGTCTCTTAATTATTAATTCGTAAAATAGCTTAAAATTAAAATATCTGTTGTATATAAATATGGAACTCTACGAAAGAATCGATTTAGACAAGGTCAATTACCTCAACAAACTCTCGTTTGACGACTTTAAAACCGTCGCTCAATCGTCGTGCAAAAATGAAGCGGAGCGGAGGGTGAAGTTTGAGATGCTAAAAAAGTTCTGCGAAATTAATATTAAGGCAAAGGGCGAGGTGCGTCGCCTGTATGCTTACACCATGAAGACCCCTACGGAGGTGGGCGGACGCCTGTATTGTGGTAACAGTATTCAAGGGCTCAGCAGCAAAATACGGGGGTTCCTCTGCAAGGGGATGACCGACATCGATATGCGGAATGCACACCCCTGTATAGCCCGATGGCTGTGTCGGAAACACGGGATCAATTACGCGAATCTTGACTACTATATCAATAACCGCGATGAGGTGTGTGAACGCTTTGGGAAGAACGGCAAGACGCTGTTTCTGTCGGCTCTGAATGACGAGAAGCTTAACAAGCGGGTCAAAGACGATTTCTTCAAAACCTTTGACAAAGAATGCAAAAATATTCAGACCAAGATCAATGCACTGCCCGAGTACAAGCACATTGTGGATACGACACCGCTGGATAAAGCCCACAATTGGAATGGCTCTGCCTTCAACCGCATCATGTGTGTGTGGGAAAATAAAATCTTGCAGCAGGTCATCACGGTGCTAAACCGACGGGGGATTAACATTGGGGTGCTGATGTTTGATGGGTTGATGGTATATGGGGACTTTTATGCGGACTTTGAATTGCTCCGCGAAATTGAACGGGAAGTCAATGCGACCTTTGAAAATCTGAATATGAAGTTTAGCTACAAAGAACACAGCGATGCCATTATAATGCCCGAAGGTGTCCCCGATTATGATGCCGAAGTCAGCAATGATGATTGCTATGATCACATCAAGAAAGAGTTTGAGAAACTGCATTGCAAAATCGTCAATAAAGCCTTCTTCATCAAAGAGTTACCCGATGGTGAGGTGGTGATGATGCCAAAAACCAAGCTGATGGATGCCTACATGGAAATATCGTTTATGGATTACGCTGATGAGAAGCCGACTCGGAAGAAGTTTATTAACCGCTGGGTGTTGGACGAGTTTATGCGTAAGTACGAAGACTTTGGCATCTACCCACCCCCGCTGGTCTGCCCCAAGAATCAATACAACTTGTGGAAGCCTTTTAAAGTAGCCACTTACACGGGTGCATATGATGCTAACGAAGAAGGGTTGAAATTATTTTTAGGGCACATGTCTGTTTTGTGTGGTAATGATGCCGTTGTCACCGACTGGTTTGTCAAGTGGACCGCCCAGATGTTTCAATACCCTGCCACCAAAACAGTCGTACCGTCATTGATTAGTTTGCCTGGCGGTGGTAAGGGTTCATTTCTAGATTTAATGGGGCTGATGATGGGTGGTCCCCGTCTCTTGGTTACCACCTCCCCGTCACGCGATGTGTGGGGCAGCTTTAATGCTCTGATGATTAATGCCTTCTTGGTTAATTTAAACGAGATGTGCAAGAAAGAAGCCCAAGAAAGTGACGGTAAAATCAAGGGCTTGATTACGGATCCAACCCTACCCATCAATCGCAAGGGTATTGACCCCTACGTGATTAAATCATTCCATCGATTTATTGCCACCACGAATGAAGACGAGCCGATGAAGTTTAAAAAGGGCGACCGACGTAACGTGCAGATCCGTTCAAGTGATGAGAAGATTGGTGATATGGATTATTTCACCAAACTCCATGCTGCGTTCCAAGACGTGAATACCCAGCGGACGATTTACGATTACTTGATGAATATCCCTGACATGGATCAGTTTGGCAGTATCCCGCGTCCCGAAACCGAGTGGGCGAAAGATAATAAATTAATGACTACCGATATGTTTACTCGCTGGATTGAAGCAATGGTTATTGAGCATCAAGATGAACCTATGATGGAGTTTAAATCAGGTGTCCAGTACGAATTATTTAAACAATGGTGCAAGGGCAATGGAAACACATGGGACACGAATGACTTGAAAATGGCTGTGGCTATTAAACGGCTCAGGTTACCTGGTATTGAATCAGGCGTCCGCCGCCATAATCACAACGTCACTGTGTATAACATCCCTGAATTGAAGAAGTATTTTATGATTGGTTGTCAGATTAAAGTTTAAGGGAAATATGCCTTTAAAATCGGTGTGGGTAGGGTAGGCTAAAAAAGCCGTTTTCAACTCCACCATATATAGCTACTTTTTTCCATTTCGTGCGAGTTTTGAACAGGTCTAATGTGAAAACGGTATGTTTTTGGTTTAAGCAATAGAAAACGACCCTCCACCCTACACACCCTACACCTAGCTATTTACATGTATATTATTTATTTATTTTCTTATGATAATAAGTAAGAAAATAAGTATAGTATAAAGAAAAAGTGAAAACACCTAGTGTGTAGGGTTGGTGTAGGGTTGTTTACAAAAACCTGGCGGAAGCAAAAAGAAGGTGTGTCGGATATCATTTAAGCCATCATTTAGGTAAAACTTTAAAAGAAAAAAGGTTTAAAGATTAATTTAATGTGTAGGGTAATACTATATGCTGACGAGTGAATATGGAGCTATAAACATGGAAACTGGCGAATACAGTCTGGCACAATATGCCATAAAAAGTTTCAAGTACAGATGTCCCTGCTGCGATCAGCAGTTGAAACTCCGTAAAGGCAATCACAATCGGCACCATTTCGCCCACTATTCGCAAGAGGTAGAATGCAAGTTCTATGATGTATTATCAGCTCACAAGTACGAGAGCATCCATGAAGGCTACGTGCATAAGACCGCGAAGAAGACCTTGAAAACGATGCTGCAATCGGGAAAGAAAATAAAGGTGCTCCGCCGTTGTGCAACAGGACAATGCAGTTGCTATGTGAATATGGAGTTGGAAGAGCTGACAGCAGATACGGTGTTTGTGGAAGAGTACACAATGACCCACGACAACCATCTGATCCGTCCCGACCTGGTCCGCATAGAGCACGGCATCGTGAAGGAAATCTATGAACTCTTTGATACCAATCAAACCCGCGAAGAGAATCGTCCGACCATGCAGTGGTATGAGTTTAAAGCCAATGAAATCCTCGACACCTTTAATTTTGAGACGTATTCCCAGCAGAATCAAGTAATATTATTCTGTCAGAGACCCATCATCAAGTGTCAGAAATGTGTCCAAGCCGAAGATGCCATTTTGAAACGCGTCCGCGATCAAGACGAGGTTTACAATAAGCATTTGAATCAATTGGAAAAAAAACTCACCTACAATCCGAGTAATGAGTTTTGGCTGAGTTTGCGAAATCAATTGGTGAAAAAAAGAATGTTGTCAGATAAACAAATACAGTGCTTGTATAGAAACAATTTTTGAAAAAAGAAAATGATAAACCTCAGGGGACCCCCTGAGACTTTTCTAATGGTGTGATAGTAAAATTGAAATGCTTTTATTTAAAGATATTTAATATATTCATATATAAATGGAAAATGTTTTATTTAATGATAATTGTTTCAATATATTCCCCACTATTCCTAACGCATCGGTTCAATTGGTGCTGGTTGATTTACCCTACGGACAAACTGCTTGTGACTGGGATACTGAAATTGACTTAATGAAAATGTGGGAACAACTCAAACGGATTTTAAAACCCAACGGACAAGTGTTGTTTTTTTGCAGTACCAAGTTTGGTTATTCCCTAATTCATTCTAATCCAAAGTGGTTTAGAATGGATATTGTTTGGGAAAAAACAAAAGCAATAGGTCATTTAACTTCACAAAAAATATTGATGAAAAAACATGAGATGATTTATCTTTTTCATAACCCTACGAAACCCAAAGAATCAAAATGGATTTATAACCCACAGATGGTAAAAGGCGAACCATACAGTAGAGGTTTATTAAATAATACAAAATCACAGGTATACTTAAAACATACAGAATATACACACGAAAATAAAACAGGTGACCGTTTTCCAAATAGTATTATTAAAATAGGCAATACTGCAAACATCACGAACAGACTTCACCCCACCCAAAAGCCCGTTGAACTATGCGAATGGCTCATCAAAACTTACAGCAACGAGGGTGATTTGGTTCTAGATTTTACGATGGGGTCGGGTTCTACCGTAGTGGCTTGTCTCAATACTAACCGCAAGTATATTGGAATTGAGATGGATGAAACTATATTTAAAGTTGCAGAAAAAAGAATAATTGAAAATAATTTTGGGAAAATGACCTGAATATTTAAAAATTGAAATGCTATTCCAAGTAACTATATAATGCATCTCAGAGCAAACAAACAGATAACAGAAATGGAAAACGTAGTTTTTAAACCAATTGCGAATAAGTTATTTTCCGATGTGAAGAATGGAATAGACGACAACAGTTATATGATAAAACTGCCTCAAAAGGCGATAAAAAA
>Ga0114974_10004592_pt1 | contig 10351 bp, 8 predicted proteins | sample S_130206_EF_Meta_FD_87318 | JGI IMG/M metagenome (GOLD analysis project Ga0114974, IMG submission 87318) | Freshwater microbial communities from Lake Simoncouche, Canada to study carbon cycling - S_130206_EF_MetaG | ecosystem: Environmental > Aquatic > Freshwater > Lake | place: Lake...
CGATTTTTGCCGCCTGCCGCCATGGTCAAACTACTCAATGCTGAGGGACTTGAGCTGCCAGGCGGAGCGTTCGTAGTAAACGCTTGATTGCAATTCCTTGTTTGTGTCGTAAGGGTAAACAATGAACAGTGGGCCTTTGGTCTTGACCGGGATGGACTCGCCGTTCATCTTGTGGGCCAGCACAACGTCAAATTTTTTGGTGTCGGCAAATGGGATGCTCGTCTGGTAGTCGTTCAGGGCCATGGCCTTGATGGTGACGCCCTCAGCCTTGGCGACAGCCAGCACGTCTCGTAACAGCGGACCGGTGAACTTGATCGGTTTTTTGTCCCAGGGGGTCATGGTGGTAAAGCTGCGTTGGGGCAGTTTTTCCAGCATGGCAAGGTCAAACTCGGCGGCATTGGCATTGTTGGCGTCGCCCACTTTGCCGGTCATGGTCAGGATCACCTTGCCGGTCGCGGGCTGCAAGGCTTGCGCGTCTTCTGGCGTGGCCAACAGGGTTACGGCGACCAGCGCTATTGCCAAACCAGGGATCAAGTGCATTGCCATAGTGGGATCTTTCAGAAAACTTGCGAACTTAGGTCAGCGCTCATGCCACATTCTGCCTGATGCCTAGCCCTCTTAGCGTTGGGCAAGTCGCAGCCGCCTTTGCCGCCTAGCCCGAAGGTACAAGTAGCCGGCACGAAGCATCGCACCGCAGAGCCAGATCACCAGGCCGCTGAACAGGACGTCGCTGAGGAAATGCCCACCTTGGGCAATGCGCAGTGCGCCGGTGCTCAGCCCCGCTGCCAGGCCCCACAGCAGCCAGCGCCGCCGGGTCGCCGGTGCACCAAGCAGGCCCAGGGCCAGCAGGGTGAAGCCGGTGGCCGCGTGGCCGCTCACAAACGAGCAGTTGCTGTTGCATTGGTTCGAGGGGTGGAGTGCTGGCTCGAAGGTGCCTGCGCCGCCAAAGGTCTGTACGTCCACCGGCCGCGGGCGTCCCCAGTTCTCTTTGAGGATGGCATTGACCACCACCCCGGTCCCCAGCACCATCAACAGGCTCAGCATCAGGCCGCGCCGCCACCAGCGCAGATTGACCGGGCCAGGTCGCAGCCGCCAAAAAATAGCCAGCAGCAGGCCGAGCAGGGTTGCGGTCCGCCCGAACCAGGGCACGGCCTCATGGATCACCGCGACGGCAGTGAACTGGTCAGCGGCAAAGCCGTGCCAGCCTGGGCTGCCAGGAGGGCGGTAAAACCAGGCGCTGACTGCCATGTCCAGCGTCGGCCACACCGTGAAGACCAGGCTGAGCACCGCCCAGGCCATCGCCAGCGCCGCCCACTCGCGTTGGCGCCAGCGCCAAGGGCGAGCAGCGGGCGCTAAGGGGGTTGGGGAGCCGACGGGAGGGGCTTTAGGAGGCATGCTGGGCCATTCTATCGACAGGCCGTACACTCGCAGGCCCACCCTGAAATGACCATGAACGCCCCTCTCGACGTCTCTTTTTTTGCGCGCGCGGCCAAACCGCTGTCGAGCTACCGCAAATATTGGGCGGCCCGCTTTGGCACGGCGCCTTTCCTGCCGATGAGCCGTGCCGAGATGGACAAGCTGGGTTGGGACAGCTGTGACATCGTGCTGGTGACCGGCGACGCCTACGTTGACCACCCGAGCTTTGGCATGGCCGTGATCGGCCGCATGCTCGAAGTGCAGGGCTTCCGGGTGGGCATCATCGCCCAGCCCGACTGGCAAAGCGCTGAGCCCTTCAAGGTGCTGGGCAAGCCCAACATTTTTTGGGGCGTGACGGCGGGCAACATGGATTCCATGATCAACCGCTACACCGCCGACCGCAAGATCCGCAGCGATGACGCCTACACCCCGGGTGACGTGGGCGGCAAGCGGCCCGACCGGGCGGCCATCGTCTACAGCCAGCGTTGCCGCGAGGCCTTCAAGGACGTGCCCATCGTGCTGGGCGGCATTGAGGGCTCGCTGCGCCGGATTGCGCACTACGACTACTGGTCCGACAAGGTGCGCCGCTCGATCGTGGTGGACGCCAAGTGCGATCTTTTGTTGTACGGCAATGCCGAGCGGGCGATTGTGGAGATTGCGCACCGGCTGGCCGCGCGCGAGCCGGTGGAGACCATCACGGATGTGCGTGGCACCGCCTTTGTGCGGCGGCCGGATGATGAGACCGGGCGCGGCTGGTTTGAGATCGACTCGACCCAGGTCGATGTGCCGGGCCGGGTGGAAGCCCAGGTCAACCCCTACCTGACCACCTCGGAGCAGGCGGCCGAACAGGGCAGCAGCTGCGCCAAAGACGATGCTACTAAAAATGTAGCTGAAACTCCAATAACGACGGGGGCTGAGGGCCGATTTGATGTGAAACCGGATGCCAGGCCGGAGGCCATGCCAGCCAGCGTTCCAGCGGTGGCACCGCTGACCTTTTTTGCCAACCCGAACCTGCCCACCACCCAAGGCAAGATCAAGGTGCCGCCGCGCGATCGCTCGGTGATCCGCTTGCCCAGCTTTGAGCAGGTGCGTGCCGACCCCGTGCTGTACGCCCACGCCAACCGGGTGCTGCACCTGGAGACCAACCCCGGCAACGCCCGGGCCCTGGTGCAGGCGCACGGCGAAGGCGTGACGGCGCGGGATGTCTGGATCACACCGCCGCCGATTCCGCTGACCACCGCCGAGATGGACCTGGTGTTTGACTTGCCTTATGCACGCAGCCCGCACCCGGCCTATGCCGACGCGCAGGGCGGCCATGACGGTGTGACCAAGATCCCGGCCTGGGAGATGATTCGCTTCAGCGTGAACATCATGCGCGGCTGCTTTGGCGGCTGCACCTTCTGCTCGATCACCGAGCACGAGGGCCGCATCATCCAAAGCCGCTCGGAAGACTCGGTGATCCGCGAAATTGAGGACATCCGCGACAAGGTGGTCGGTTTTACCGGCACCATCTCCGACCTGGGTGGCCCTACCGCCAACATGTACCGGCTGGGCTGCCGCAGCCCCGAGATCGAGGCGGCCTGCCGCAAACCGAGCTGTGTTTACCCTGGCATCTGTTCCAACCTGGGCACCGACCACGCGCCGTTGATCAAGATGTACCGGCGCGGCCGCGCGCTCAAAGGCATCAAGAAAATCCTGATTGGCTCCGGCCTGCGCTACGACCTGGCCGTGCAGAGCCCCGAGTACATCAAGGAACTGGTGACGCACCACGTGGGCGGCTACCTGAAGATTGCCCCCGAACACACCCAGGCCGGGCCCTTGTCGAAAATGATGAAGCCGGGCATCGGCAGCTACGACAAGTTCAAAACCCTGTTCGACAAGTTCAGCCTGGAAGCCGGCAAAAAGCAGTACCTGATTCCCTACTTCATCGCTGCCCACCCGGGCACCAGCGACGAAGACATGATGAATCTCGCGCTGTGGCTCAAGAAGAATGGGTTTAGGGCTGACCAAGTCCAGACCTTCTACCCCAGCCCGATGGCCACCGCCACCGCGATGTACCACAGCAACAAAAACCCGCTGCGCAAGATCGGTCGCGACAGCGAGACGGTGGACATCGTGCGCGGGGAGCGGCGCCGGCGCCTGCACAAGGCCTTTTTGCGTTACCACGACGCCAACAACTGGCCGCTGCTGCGCGAGGCGCTCAAGGCCATGGGCCGGGCCGACCTGATCGGCAATGGCCGGCACCACCTGATTCCGACCTTTCAGCCCCTGACCGATGGCGGCTACACCAGCGCAAGGCGCAAGAACTCGACCGCCACGCTGCCTAATTCGTCCGGCGCATCATCTGCGGCTGGACCAGTGTCGCCAGTGCGCGGGCGCCTGCTGACCCAGCATACGGGCTTGCCGCCACGGGCATTGGGGGCCAAGCCTGCTGCCACGAGCGCCCCTTTGCCGGGCAAGCCCAGGCGTCAAGGACTGGGCTAGCTCTTAAATGTGGTCGATCTGCAGCTTAAGACCGCCGCTTTTGCGCTTGTCCGGGCTCGATCCGCTGCCCTGACGCGCCTTGCTGCCGAACTGCCGTCGCAGCGCTTGGACCGCCTCATCCATCTGGTTGGCATCGTTGATCTTGTCACGGTAGCGCTCCAACACCTGATGGGCGGTTTCGATCAGTTTCGAGTTGAGCGTGGTCTGGCCCTCGATGATCAGCTGGCGTACAGCCATGGCCGGGTCGCCCATCAGGCCAAGGGTGACGGCGCTCTGGGTAATTTTTTGGATTTGTTTACCGGCAATGCGGATATTTTCCGCATACCCGGTGTTGCCATTGGCCGCGCCGGCCAGCATTTCCGTCAGTGGCCGTGAGGTGCAAAAGCGCATCGCCATGGTCTGAATCCGCGCATCCGCCTGGTCAACCCTCACATCGCGCTTGACCAGTCGCGTCATCAAGCCGATCAAGTTGGAGGCGGCTTCAAAATCAAATTCCGGGGTTTTGGTGGCGCCCTCCAGCTCACGCACCAGCGTCAGCAGTGTGGCGCGCTCATTCTTCAACAGGGCCAGCATGGCATCGATCATCACCACCCCGCGCTCGTGGCGGGCACTACCCGGGTTGCGTTCAAGCAGGCGGGTGAAGTTGTCGCGGCTGCGTTGAAGGCCGCGATGGTCGTTGGCGTCGAGCTGCGTGAACGCCAGCACCACCAAGGTCTGGCAGTCAAATAGTTTGGAGTCCAGGCCGATGCGGGTGGCCTTGTCCAACAATTGCGCGGCCTCTTTGGTGTCGCCGGCGTAAAAGCTCATCATCGCCAGGCTTTGCAGCCGCGGCACGGAGTCGGGCGTCATGTCGCAGGCCATCTTGTAGGTAGCACGGGCCTGGGCGACGTTGCCCAGTTCAAACTGGGCCCGCGCCATCACATCGTAGGCGTCAGCAAAGCTGGGATCCTCCTCAAGCAAGGCGCCCAGCGCATTGGCAGCCCCCACCGTGTCACCCGATTCCATCATGGCGCGGGCGACGCCGAGTTTGGCCCATGGTGCGGTTTTGGCCTCGGCAATGGCTTCGTAGAGTTCCTGCGCCTCCTGGAAGCGGTTGGTGCGCATGAGCAACTCAGCCCCAACGCGCGCTGCGTACAGCCAGAACAGACCGCGGTGCTGGTAGCGCTCCAGGCACAGGTCGGCCGCCACGTCAAAGGCTTTTTGCTCCATCGCGCTAAAGACCTCGCGGAACGAATCCTTGCGGTAGCAGGCCAGGCGCAGCCGCTCGTGCAACTGGTTCGCCTTGTGTGGCTTGAGCAGGTAGCCGTCCAGCCCGGTTTCGGCAGCCTCAGCCACACGGGGATAAGAGGCCTCGCCGGTGAGCATGAACACCACCGTCGACATAGGCAGCATCTGCTTGCTGCGCAATTCGTCGACCAGGTCTATGCCAGTCGGGGTTTCGTTTGCGAAGTTATGTTCGCACAGCACCACGTCAAAGGCGCTTTCGCTGAACTGCTCACGCGCCTCGGACAGGCTGGTGCACTGAGTGACTTTTTCGAAACCGAATTCCCGAAACTGCGATGTCAAAATGGCCCGGGTCATCGGACTGCCATCGATGATCAGGGCCCTGGAGTTCGAGAAATCAGTCGTCAACAAAGTCATGAAACGCCGTGATTCTTGGGTGAAATATCGCCGAATGTCCCTGCTACATTGATGGGCGTGCTATCAATAAGTTAGCAAGCAGTTTACGTCAAGTGTCTCATCCGTGCCGACAACATGACAGGGCGGCGCGCCTCAAGGCGAATTGAGTCGAGTTTGTTGTTCCAAAGCGACGCTTGCTCCCGTGATACCGGTGTTGGCATGCGCGCTGGTTCGCGGCGCGCGTTGCAGCAAGATGCTGGCGCTGAGGCCTCCACCCTCGGCATTGGCCAGCAAGAGCGAGCCGCCCATGCGTTGCAGGGTTTTTTCCACGATGGCCAAACCCAGGCCAGCGCCTTTGGCTTCGGTGCGGGCCGAGTCGCCGCGGTAAAAGGGCTGCGTCAAGCGGACCAATTGTTCGGCTGAGACGCCGGGCCCATGATCGCGCACCTGCAACAGCACCCATGGTGGATTGACACGGGCGCTGATCTCCACATGTGCAATGTCCGTGCCGACGGAGCGTCCGTAGCGGCGGGCATTCTCCAGCAGATTGGTCACGACGCGCCCCAGCTCAACCTCGTCAGCCAGCACCGCAAGCTGCTCCGGCAGCGCCAAATGAACCTGAATGTCATCCTGACTTGTCAGGCTGTACATGCACGCTTCCAGAACGGGCCGCAAGGGCACGTTGACCAAGTGCACTCTGCCAGGGCGGGCGTAATCAAGAAATTTGTCGATGATGGCGTCAATCTGCGCGATGTCTGACGCCATGTGGTCGCGTGCCTGCGGGTCAGCGACGCTGAGCTCGGTTTCCAGACGCAGTCGAGCCAGGGGCGTGCGCAGGTCGTGCGATATGCCGGCGAGCATGATGGCGCGGTCATGCTCCACCTCCGCCAGCTTGCGTGTCATTCGGTTAAAGCCCGAATTGACCGCCAGAATTTCTGGGGTAGTGACGGACTCGTCCAGTGTGCTGGCATCAAGATCCCCCTCCCGCACCCGGAACGCAGCCAAAGACAGTTGCTTGAGCGGCCGGTTGATCAGGCGCGCGATGAGCGCAGCGCCGGCGAGCGACAGCGCGGTGACTGTCATCAACCAGATGATCCAAGTTGGGCCGCCGGTGCGGTTGAAACGGGCACGATCTGTGCGCAACCAGTAGCGGTCGCCATCGATGGTGAAGCCGATCCAAAGCCCTTCCTGCTTGTTCACCTGGTTGGCCAGTTCGGTGCCAGGTCCCAGCAGGGCGACCAGCTCTCGCGTGATCCGTTGGCCCGAGGCGTCGGAGTCGAAAGAGTCGACGGTGTCGCCGGGCTCGCGCGGCAGAATGCGCACACCCTCCTGCTCGGTCATGGTTTTGATCAGGGAAACCCGGTTGATAGCGTCCGAGTGCACCAGAGCGGCGCGGCTCAGGTTCACCAGAGACGCGATCTCTTGCGCGGTTTGCAGCGCGCGGGGCTCGGACTCCATGGCTCGAATGGTTTGCAGCCAGGCCGCCATGCTGCCCAGGAGCAGCAAAGCCAGCAGAAAGAAAGTGCGCCAGAACAGGCTGACGCCGGCGCGCGTCGGCAACGCAAAGTCGCCTGGGTGCGGCGTCAAGGGCATCAGTTTGAACCGTCCGGCACGAACACATAGCCCACGCCCCACACCGTCTGGATGTAACGGGGCGCGCTGGGATCGACTTCGAGCAATTTACGCAAGCGTGACACCTGGACATCCAGGCTGCGGTCGAAGGCTTCCAGATCACGGCCACGTGCGAGTTGGGCCAGTTTTTCGCGTGACAGGGGCTGGCGCGGATGGCGCACCAGGGCTTTTAGCATGGCAAATTCGCCTGTCGTCAGCAGGAGGTCTTCATTGGCACGGCGCAAGACTCGGGTGCCCATGTCAAACGTAAAGGGACCAAAGCTCACGATCTCGGCGTCGGTCGCGGGCGAGCCGGGCGCCTCCAGGGTAGGGCGCCGCCGCAGTACGGCGTGGATCCGGGCCAGCAGTTCGCGTGGGTTGAATGGTTTGCCCAGATAGTCATCGGCGCCGACCTCCAGACCGACGATGCGGTCGACGTCCTCACCCTTGGCGGTCAGCATGATGATGGGTGTGCGGTCTTTGGCCGCTCGCAGACGCCGGCAGATCGACACGCCGTCTTCGCCGGGCATCATGAGGTCCAGCACGATCAAATCGACGTTGTCGCGCAGCAAGATGCGATTCAGCGCCTTGCCGTCTTCCGCCTGCAGAACATCGAAGCCCTCCTGCGTCAAATAGCGGCGAAGCAGGTCGCGAATGCGTGCATCGTCGTCGACGATCACGATCTTGTCATTTCGGCTGGACGCTTGGCTCATTGGGATAGGGCTCGATGTGTAACCAGGGTGATTTTGCCGCTTGGTCGGCCAGGGCGCCGTTAATTCCCCACAGGCTCACACACTGTTACAAATACGGTTTGTACGACTGTCAATCTGGAGAACAATGCCGATCTTGCTCCAAACCGGTGTTAACGTGTTGGCCATGCGGATCGCTCTGTTGTTTTTGTCCCTGTTGCTCGATGCGGGTGTTTGTGCCCAGGGACCATCGGGCCAAAGGCGTGAGCCTGGCGCGGCTCCTATCGCCTTGGAGCAACGCCGGGCCGAGTTACGTTCGGCACTGACGCCACCATCAGGCTCCCAAGGCCAGAGGGGAGGCGATCAGCAGAACAGCCCTCAGGGCTGGGCGTCTGAGCCCAGGCGTCACCTGTCAGAGGAAGAGAGGGCGGATCTACGTCGCCAACTTCGGCAGCAGGCCGCGCCTCCGGTCAAGCCAGATAGCCCAGACAGTCGGACGATTTCCCCGTGCAACCGCGGCCTCGCCGACAAGGTCAACAGGAGCCCCAATGAAAATTGCTATTAAAAATATAGCTAAGACCTCAATCCTGGCATGGTCTGGACTCACTTTTTGCCAAAATTTACCGATGACAGCACCGGGCAATGTGGTGCAGCTGTCGGCCAGTGCTGTGGCAGATGTGCAACAGGATGTCCTGTCTATGTCGCTCAGCACCACGCGCGATGGCAGCGACGCCGCCCTGGTGCAAAGCCAGCTGAAGGTGGCCTTGGACAGTGCCCTGGTTGAGGCACGCAAGGCGGCTCAGCCCGGCCAACTGGAGGTGCGCACCGGGCAGTTCAATCTTTATCCGCGCCAGAACCGTGAAGGCAAGCACACCGGTTGGCAGGGCACGGCAGAACTGGTGCTGGAGGGGCGCGACATTGGCCGTATAGCCGCCATAGCGGGCAGGTTGACGAGCTTGACCGTGTCCGGCGTCAATTTTTCCCTGAGTCGTGAACAGCGCAGCCGGGTGGAGAACGAGGTACAGGCCCAGGCGATTGAGCGCTTTCGGGCCCGCGCCCTGGAGATTGCCCGTGGTTTTGGCTTTACCGGGTACACCCTGGGAGAGGTTCAGGTCGGTAACCAGGAGCAGGGCGTGTTGCCGCGCATGCGGCTCATGGCCCAGGCGCCCGGCGTAGCCATGGCAGATGCGCCGATTCCGGTCGAAGTTGGCAAGACGGCGGTCAGTGTGACGGTGTCGGGTACCGTCCACCTGAAATAGTCGACTCGGCCTGGGCTACTGCGCGGCCCACCCGCCGTCCATGTTCCAGGCCACGCCCCGCACATTGTTGCCGGCACTTGAGCACAGAAACACCGCCAGTGCGCCCAGTTCATCAGGCGTCGTGAATTGCATCGATGGCTCTTTCTCGCCCAGCAGTTGCCGGATCGCCTCGTCGTTGCTCACACCCTGCGAGGCCGCGCGCGCATCCACCTGCTTTTGCACCAGTGGCGTCAACACCCAGCCCGGGCAGATGGCGTTGCAGGTGACGCCGGTGGTGGCGTTTTCCAGCGCAGTGACCTTGGTCAGCCCGACCAGCCCGTGTTTGGCCGCCACATAAGCTGACTTTTCAGCCGAGGCCACCAGCCCGTGCACCGAGGCCAGGTTGATGATGCGCCCCCAATTGGCCTCACGCATGGCCGGCAGTGCCAGCCGGGTGGCATGAAAGGCGCTGCTGAGGTTGATGGCGATCACCGCGTCCCAGCGCTCGGTTGGAAAATTCTCGATGCGGGCCACATGCTGGATGCCGGCGTTGTTGACCAGGATGTCGACGCGGCCGAAGGTGGTGGTGGCGTAGGCCATCATGGCCTCAATCTCGGCTGCGCGGCTCATGTCGGCGCCGTGGTAGGCCACCTGCACCCCCAATGCGGCGATGGCAGCCCGCGGCCCCTCGACGTCGCCAAAACCATTGAGCACGATGTTGGCGCCCTGCGCGGCCAGCGCCCGGGCGATGCCCAGGCCAATACCGCTGGTGGAGCCTGTGACCAGTGCTGTTTTACCTTTTAGCATGTTGATTCCTTGTGAGTTGGCCTTAGGATAGCCGTTGATTCAACCCCGATTTCACCATGACTGAACCGACCCCCCACTTCATTCATTGCCCGGATGCGGCCAACGGCCACCGCATGGCCTACTGGTCCTGGGGCCACCCTGAGGCCGACCATGTGGTGCTGTGCGTGCATGGTTTGACGCGCCAGGGACGCGACTTTGATGTGCTGGCCCGGGCCCTGTGTGAACGGGCTGAGCGTGCCGGCCAGCGCCTGCGGGTGGTCTGCCCGGACGTGGTGGGACGGGGTAATAGCGACTGGCTGGCCGACCCCATGGCCTACCAGGTGCCGACCTATGCCGCCGATATGCTGACCCTGATCGGCCAACTGAAGGCGGCCACCCTGGACTGGGTCGGCACCAGCATGGGCGGACTGATTGGCATGGCGGTTTGTGCCCATCTAGGAACAGCTGGTGTGCGCCGCCTGGTGCTCAATGATGTTGGCCCCACCA
>Ga0114974_10004595_pt1 | contig 10346 bp, 9 predicted proteins | sample S_130206_EF_Meta_FD_87318 | JGI IMG/M metagenome (GOLD analysis project Ga0114974, IMG submission 87318) | Freshwater microbial communities from Lake Simoncouche, Canada to study carbon cycling - S_130206_EF_MetaG | ecosystem: Environmental > Aquatic > Freshwater > Lake | place: Lake...
CGCTTTGTTCATCATCGAAGTTCCCAGCTTCGACACACTCCTCACCATCGGCCGTTTTGACCAGATTTTTCACCAACATCTGAATTACTTTTCACTCTCCTCCATGTTTCAAATGATTCAGGAGTTGGGGGGTGAGTTTGTTTCCCACCGATTTAACTATGGCTACTGGCTTGGAACCATGATGGTAGCCTTTCAAAAGCCAGTTTCTCCCGGCGCCGCCGTAGGGGCGTGCCCACTCCCGGCCACCCCCATTCCTGAGATCCTCGAACACTTCGGCAATTACCAAAAAGACATGGTGAGCCTGCTGGGAACCATTCAACGTCTGCAGCGGAGGAAAATTCCCGTGCTTGGATTTGGGGCGGCCCAGATGGTTCCCTCGTTTGCTTATCATTTACGCTCCGACTTGAGCTTTCTAGAAGCAATTCTAGACGATAATTCCAACAAACATGGCCTCACGTACCCAAGCATCGCATGCGAGATCGTTTCTGCGAACTCCTTCGGCACGCTATCGAATCATGCAGTCCTTCCAACGGCTTTAGACAGCATGAGGCTCATTAGCGCGCGGGCTGCGGCCATGAACGCTCGTTATATTGTTTGTCCCAGTAACCCCTACTAAACCAAGGATGATACAAAAACTGAAAGTAGCCATTCTTGGAAGTGGAAACATCGGATGCGATTTGCTCGAAAAAGTGCGGCGGTCGCCTCTTCTGGAATGTACTATTTTTATCGGGCGAGATCCTAAAAGCCGCGGGCTTGCATACGCGGCGAAACTCGGGACTGCGGTTTCTCACGAAGGGATTGCAGCAATTGAGGCCCATCCTGAATGCTGCGACCTGGTTTTCGACGCCACAACGGCGTCACAGCACTTGTTTCATGATGGGATCCTTGCGGCTTTGGGTAAGACAGTGATAGACATGACGCCCTCCCGCATCGGCAGGATGGTGGTTCCGGCAGTTAATCTCAGTGACGTTGGTTCCAACCGTAACATAAACATGGTGAGTTGCGGCGGCCAGGCTTCTTTGCCTCTGGCGTGCGCAGTGTCCTCCATCCATTCTGATATTGAATATATTGAAGTCGTTTCCTCCATCGCGTCTCTGAGCGCAGGTCCGGCGACGCGTCTCAATATTGATGAATACGTTGAAACTACGGAGGATGCATTGCGGCAATTCACCGGTTGTCAGCAAACCAAGGCGCTCTTGATTTTAAATCCTGCGATACCTCCGATCCACATGCAGACCACCATCAGCGCTAAATTATCGACGCCTGATTGGAGCCGCCTCCGTCCCAAGGTTGATCAAACGGTGGCCGCAATTCAAAAATATGTGCCCGGTTATTCGCTCATTGTACCGCCTGTGTACGAACAAAACCGGTTGGTAATCAGTGTCAGAGTTGCCGGTCGAGGGGATTACTTGCCGCCTTACGCGGGAAATCTAGATATTATTAATTGTGCCGCCGTAGCAGCGGCCGAAAGTTATACGTTGTTAAAACAGGCTAGAATATGAACAAATATGTTTTAATCAGCGACCCGTCTCTCAGGGATGGAAACCATGCCGTCGCGCACCAGCTAGACGCCAAACAAATTCACATTTACTGTAGCGCGGCAGAAGTGGCGGGAATTCCCATCGTGGAGGTCGGGCACGGAAATGGTTTGGCGGCATCTTCCCTGCAATTTGGGCAGAGTCGACTTTCGGACCTAGAGATGATCAGGACGGCCCGCAGCGCACTTACAAAGTCACTATTAGGCATTTTTATCGTGCCCGGCTTCGGGACCATCAAACGCGATCTCAAGCCTTGTTTGGAAGAGGGCGTCGACGTTGTTCGTGTCGGTTCCCACTGTACGGAAGCTGATACGACCTCCAGGCATATAGAATTCGCTCGGAATCAGGGAAAGAAGGCCTATGGAAATTTGATGTTGAGTCACATGGCTCTTCCTAAACAACTTCTGGAGGAGTGTCGGAAAATGGAGTCCTATGGAGCGGAAGGGGTGGTTCTCATGGACTCTGCTGGTGCGCTGCTGCCATCTGAAGTCAGCGAAAGATTTAAAGTTTTAGTCGAAGGACTGAATATTCCCGTTGGATTTCATGCCCATAACAACCTCGGCATGGCCATCGCAAATTCGGTGGCGGCGGTGCAAGCGGGCGCTACAATTCTAGACGCGTGCTCCCGCGGGTTTGGTGCAGGAGCAGGGAATGCACAACTGGAGGTAATTGTGGCTGTGCTAATGAAGATGGGCTACGAAACTGGGATCAATCTTTACAAAGCTTTGGACCTTTCCGACGCTGCGGAAATGAGCACCATGGAGACGGTTCCTATTATTCGTCCAACGAGCATTGTCAGTGGCATGGCAGGGGTTGTTTCCACCTTTGTAAAACCCGTGGAACGCATTGCAAAACAGTATGGCGTGGACGCCAGGGATTTATTCTTCGAACTCGGTAAAAGGAAAGTGGTGAATGGCCAAGAAGATGCAATTATCGAGTCGGCCATGGATTTGCGACAAAGATCCTCTGCACCAACGAGAATGCCGACGCACTAGAGTTCAAAAACTGATCTAACTTACGAATATGGATCTTGGAATCAGCGGAAAAAAAGCACTCGTCACAGGTGGCGCAACAGGCATAGGTGAAGCCATTTGCTTGGAGCTTGCGAAAGCGGGCGCTCTCGTGGCCCTCACCTCTAGGAATGAACAAAAAATCGACAGGACGCTCTCGAAATTAAACAAGATCAGCCACGGACACTACGGCACCGTCTGTGACATCACTCAAGAGAGCGCTCCTCAAATGCTCGCTGAAAAAGTTCTAAAGGAATGGGGCGAGCCTGAGATCGTCGTTAACAACGTAGGAGACACTCTGGGCATCACGGATCCCTTGTGCCCTATTAGTGACTGGAGAAGAGTTTTTAGACTGAACTTGGAAGTCCATGTCGAAGTGAATAATTGCTTCATTCCTTTGATGATGAAGCGAAAGTGGGGAAGGATTGTGAATATTTCGGCTGGTGCCTCCATGGAAAACAGCGGCCCCGTGCCATATTGCTCCATCAAGGCAGCTTATACGGCTTATTCAAGGTCCATGGCACGCGTTCTCGCCCCTCACGGCATCGTCATGTCCGCTTTGCTTCCCGGCGTGGTTTTCACCGAGGATGGACACTGGGCCAAAGTCATGAAGGAAAGACCTGAGCATGCGGAAAAATATCTTGAAGAGCGCACCACTCTGAAACGGTTTGGACAACCCGAAGAAATTTCTCCCATGGTAGCGTTCCTTTGCTCAGAACTCGCATCCTTCTGCGTGGGGTCTATCGTGCCTGTAGAAGGAGGCCAGGCGCGGCATTACTTTCACTTTGACGGCGTAGGCAACTAATCATTGGCCCACCGCTTGAGGCCCCGCTCTCCATGAAACTCTCTGACTTTGTCGTCCAATTTTTAGCAGATCAAGGCGTCAACCACGTTTTTGGTCTCACTGGAGGCGCTGTTGTCCACCTCTTTGATTCGGCCGCAAAAATGGGCCGCTTGCGCCCAATATTTACCCATCATGAGCAAGCTGCGGCTTTTGCAGCCCAATCCTACGCGCGAATCAACGGCAATCTGGGGGCATGCTTTGTGACGACCGGTCCCGGCGTCACGAACGCGCTCACGGGACTCGGCGCGGCCTGGCTTGATTCGGTGCCCTGCATTTTTGTGTCTGGCCAGACTCGATTTGCTCATACTGCCCGCGGCAGAAATTTGCGCCAAGTAGGCACGCAGCATATTGAGGTTGTCCCTCTTGTCTCGCCGATGACCAAGTATGCGGCGATTGTCGAAACAGCCTCGCAAATACGTTATCAACTCGAAAAGGCCGTTTATCTGGCCAAGGAAGGCAGACCAGGCCCAGTATGGCTGGATATTCCACTCGACCTTCAGTGGGCTGAAATTGAACCAGAGGAACTGGTTGGATTCGATCCTGCACTGGAAATAGCTGGGAAGGCCTCCGAAATCGGGGATACGTCTGTGGAAACTCTCCATCGCTGGCTTGAGGAATCCGAGCGCCCTCTGGTTCTTTTGGGATATGGGGTGCAGCGGTCCGGCGCCAACGCACTCGCGCGTCGACTTATTAATGAGTTTAAACTCCCATTCGTAACCACCTGGGGCGCTGTGGACTTTCTCCCAACGGACCATCCCCTGAATCTCGGGCGCCCAGGGGTGGCAGGCCAGCGGAGCGCAAACTTGGCTGTGCAAAATTGCAACCTCCTCATAGCATTGGGGTCGCACCTTCCTATTCCTGTGACCGGCACGATGTTCACAGCCTTCGCGAGAAGTGCCAGGATCGCCATGGTCGACATAGATCCGGTGGAAATCGCCGAGTGCTCCATTCCGGTGCAGTTGCCAATTGTGGCGGATGTGCGGGAGTTTCTGATGCGTTTCCTAGATGGCGCACCCAGCAAATTGCAGGACCGTTCCGCTTCGTGGCTGTCAGCCTGCGAGACCTACCGGACATATTATCTGCATTCCGCTCCGTCTTTGGCAGCGGAACTCACCGCGTATACGATGGTATCGACACTGTCTGACCTTTCGGCAGAAGACGATATCATTGTGGTCGATGGCGGCGGGACAAATGTGTATGTTTCATTTCAGGCATTCCGTGTAAAGGGGAATCAAAGGATGATCCTTTCGACGGGGCTTTGCTGCATGGGATCGGGGCTGCCGGAGAGCCTTGGCGCGCATTATGCGAGTGGTGGAAAGCGTGTGCTTTGCCTCACCGGTGACGGCAGTTTTCAGCTGAACATTCAAGAGTTACAAACGATTTACCACCATAGGCTTCCCGTGAAAATTTTTGTGACAGAAAACGGGGGCTATGTATCGATCCGCCAGACTCAAAATGAATTTCTTGAAGGGCAATATGTTGGCTCAGCCCCCGCCAGTGGAATGAGTCTCCCCGACTATACAAAAGTCGCGGAGGCGTATGGGATTCCATCGTTTTCGATACATCACATTTCCGAACTCCGATCAACATTGGCCAAGGTTCTCGCGGCGGAAGGGCCCTCTGTTTGCGTCATTCATTGCTCCCCTACTCAAGAGGTGATACCGCGGCAAGGATTTGATAGAAACACAAACGGCACATTCAGTCCAAGGCCCCTCGAGGATATGGCGCCCTTCCTTGATAGGGACGTATTTGGGCGGTTGATGAAAATTCCGGTCTGGGGACAGACTTAAAGATAAACCGTTGGGGGTTGTGCAACGCAACGCTCACTCGTGCCTCCCCATTTCGAAAGTTTTTAAAAAAGGAGTTTCTATAGTTTAGAGGGCGCCTGCTCGATACTGCTTTTGAAGCGCCGTACATACGTTTTTAATATATCCCTCAAAACCAGCGTGCTCCTGGATACAAGCTCAATATTTCTAAAAATTGGACGCACCTTTGGGTACTTCTTTAGTACATAAAGCATTTCTCTAAATTTCTCAGCGTATAACGCGGGGTTTGGCTTGGAAAAATTTTCGCCATCCCAACCAATGCACCCGAGCGCCTCATCCACGAAACTTGCCTTATACTTTCCGGAAAGCCTCAGGTACTGGTCCCAGTCACAAAAATGTTTGGTTTTAAGGTCAATGTAAAGGTCCTCGAAGTTTACTTTCCGTAGCTTAATCATTGGAGCTTGCAAAAAGTTTCCCAGCAAAAGCTCTTCGTGTAGCCGCTCGAAATTCGCATGCCGCATCCGAGACAGTTGCGGCAGAAGCGCAGGGTAAACCATCTTGACTCCATAAAAATTAGTATCCGCCCCTGCAAACACCAGATCCGTCCCAGATTTCTCTAAAGATTCAACACGTTTTTCAATTGATTCAGGATAAAGCTCTTCATCCACACCTCCCCAAGTTATATAGTCAGGCTCAAACCTGCGCGCTATATCTAAAAGTTTATTGAATGAACGGATGATGCCCAAATTCTTATCATTTTTTTCCGAATGTAGTATCTGACTCTCCTCTAAAATCCTTCCAGTTGCATCCTTGGATCCATCGTCCAAGGCGATTAAATCAGTTTTTAATGTTTGATTTTTGATTGAATTAATGTACGAATCTAGGCGAAGTTCTTCATTGTAGCATGGGGTCAGAACAACAATCTTCATGGTATCCTTCAACTTAGATGTGCTCCAGATTTACTTCGATCTTAATTAAAATGTTTTGCTGTTGTTTCTTGGGGCGTGAGGAAATGAGATGCCGCAAAAAGCCTCTCAAGCGCGCTAGGAGCGATGCCTAGACGCATCACGCTAGTGTTAGAGTAAACCGACAAAAAAGTTCCGTCGTTACTTCCAATATCCAATACAACATCGCCAGCACGTACATTCGCGAAGGTCTCCGGATATGTGGCTTTTGACTTCAGGTGGTCAATCATGGACTGATTAAGGCCTGAGCGGTAACCGTAATTCTCTCCATACATTTCAGACGGCTGAAATGAATGGCGCATTTGTAGCAAACCGCTGGTTGGGCACCACACTAATTCTAAGGGTCCTTTTGTAGGCTGCTTCCGGGGATCAGGCGGAAATACACCGGTCAGGCACTGCCGACCCAAATTGAGCACTGATATTAGATGGTCTCCCCCGCCCGCTCTGCATGTGGAAATTTCATTGTGACCGGTTTGTTTCATAAAGAATCAGGGGCGTTTTATTTCAGAAGGAGAGGGCGGCGCCTTTCTCCTATACACTAAGATGGGCGCCTTTTGAGGACCACCTGGAACTTGGGGTCCAGAGTTGATTGCGGTTAAAAAGTCAAAGTGAGCTGCGACATAAGCTTTGGTATCGGGCTGCATCTGATGACGACCCATGACGCCTCTAGGCACGTTAGGGTCTGGAAACCAAAACTCATCTGGGGCATCTATAAAAAGTGCCGGATTGGATTTTTCCAGATCCTCCAAATAGCGTTTCAACGATCGACGTGGAATTACTTCGGTCTGAGGATCTCCCATAAGAATGGGAATGGAGGAAAAAAACCGACTCGCGGGAGGGATGCCCGAAAAGACATGAAATTTGGGGGCGTAGCCCCAAACAATCATTGTGTCACCGGGCTGGGCTAAGTTTCGTAAAAACTCGCCGATAGGATGCACTCCCTGGCCCCAATCTGCGAGAAAAGACCTCTGCCTCCGATAGGAATCAATCGTAAAAAGCAACTGTGAGAGCATTGCTAAACACCCTCCACCAAAAAGCAACCGTTTGAATGTTTTAGTAGCGCGCTCCTCTTTTGGGATCAGCATGAAAAGGCCAGCGGGTAATAAGGCGAGGGGCACGGTCAAAAGGAGCGTGTAATGAGGAAAGGAAAAATTGGTTCTCCAGATTCCATAAGAGAGAAGAAGCCCGAAAGTCCCCATTGCTCCCAATCCCAGCCACGACAACCGGCCTGCTTTACGAACGTTTTTGATTGCGAATACCAACGCTGCTCCACTCACCAAAGCTTCGGCAATCGTGAAGAAACGGAACTCTTTGACTTGCCACAGGAGGTTGAGAAAGTTTGAGATAAGCGCCCAATTACTGAATTGGTTGGCAGGAGATTGTCTATAACCCAGCGCAGATTTGATGTAGAAATTCCAAAAGTCACCTAAGGCGCCGCCTAAGGCGACAGGCCCAAGAATGAGAATAGGAACCGTTAGGCCCCCTGCAATTAGAGCCAATAAAACTTCGCGAGTGTTTTTTCTGTTACTCTTAAGCTGCCAGACAAAAAAAGCAGCCGAACTCCACAAGAAAACTGCGGCCGGACCGACTTGAATTTTGCAAAAAGGCATTGCACCAGTCAGGACGCCGATCAAATAGGCGGGCGCACGCTTGGGGACTGGAGGCAGACAAGAGATAAAGTAAATAGACCATGCCATCAAGGCAATGGGGAGTTGTTCCGATGAAAAGTAGATGTAATCAAAGTTTAATCCCGTCCAAAGGGTGACGAGGGGCAGAGTTAAAAGCAGGGCATACTCCCGGCCTGCGACGCGAGCCAACGCAAGCGTGATGCCGACGGATGTTGCCCATAGACACACAAGGCCTGTGATCCTAGCAGCCATGTAATTTAATTTGAGCCCGATCAGAGGAGCCCAAAGTACCGCCCAAGAGTAAAGGGGGCCGCCCGAGCCGCCTTCTACTGAACGCCATGGAATCGGGTCGATCTGATACCTCAGGGCTTGGGCAAGAATCTGACTTTCATCTACGTTGATCTCACCGTTGTAGGTCAGGCTGCGCCATCTCCAAACAGGTAACGCGATGGACAGCAACACGAAAAAGCCCACAAAACATCCGCGCCATGCTCGCCCGGAAAGGCGCGGAATCAAATACACAGAGCTGAATGCTAGCCCTGAAAGCGACAACCAAAGTAGGGCGGAAAGACTCAACCGGAGGTCCATGATCAAAGGGCGCTATTTTTCGTCGTTGGATGCGGCCTGCGAATCAGCTTATGCAATCTAGGATGAACTTAGATAAAAACATTAAGCTTGGATACAGTCCTTGGGGAGAAACCGCTTCGCTCACCTTACATTTCCTAATGATTGTCTGCGATAGGTTCTTTGTAAACGTTGTTTTTGGGAGCGGTTCCCGTTGAATCCGAATAGACAGACCATAGCATACCGCCTATTTCGCGAAGAGGGCGTAGACGCCATTTCTTAGCATAGTCAGTAATCGAGCCTTGTGCTTGATGCAGAATCGTTGCATCGGAGAGATCTTCCAAGAAAAGAGTTTCTCTACGCATGCGAGGGACCTTAAAAAGTCGGTAGTAACGATGTTTTTGACGGTCTGGCCGGTGGCGTTTTGGTGAATACGGTACAAAACGAGAGAAGTTGCATCAAAATAAAGGTCGCCACAGGCTAATAAGCGCAGCCACATCTCCATATCCGTGCAATATTTGATGTCCGTATTGAAAAGGCCGGCCAAAGTTAATGCACTGCGTCGAAAAAGAACCGCAACCGGATCCCCTATAATGTTAGTGCCACTCAATAGACATTTGAGAGCGGCGGTGGATCCGAGCGTTATACCGCGAGGGTAGCGCGCGGGCGTTTCAAAAAGCCGCTGACTTTCTCCATTGATGATGGTGCGTTTCGTGGCTGCAATGCTTACATTAGAATGTGTTCTGAGGGCGTCAGCTTGGCGTTGAAGGCAATTTGGAAGAAGAACATCGTCTTGTCCAACGAGTTTGATGAATTCGCCCCGGGCTTGCGAAACGCAGGCATTCCAGTTGGCTGCCATGCCCAAACGAACTGAGTTTTTCCGAATGACCCAATGCACCGATGGGTAAGATAATGAAACAGCCCGGGCGATTAGCAAGGTGTCATCCGTAGAGTCGTCATCCAGAATGATCACTTCTATGGACACCTCTGTTTGAGAAGCAATAGATACAAGGCATTCCTTAAGAAACATTGCTCCATTGTAGGTAGCGATGCAGATCGATATTTCCGGTGCAGGAGACACTTTTTTGGAAGTTGACAGAGTATACGCTGATTCCTCGTGATCAAGGAGTTGTGTTAACTCTTTGAAACAATTCGGCATTGGTGCGAAGGTCGTTTCAGAGCTCATGTCTCTCTCGGTACACAAACAAAAAGTTGACACAAATAGAGTAAGAGGCTCCGAAAATGAGCATGAGAAGTTGAACCCAAAAAAAGGGTATCTGTAGGGTGCCTAGCAGAACTTGGGATATCGCACTTGCAATTAGCATGCCTATCCAAGCGCCTGCATACATTTTTGCCAAGCCGGGGAAGTAGCTTCCGGGCCGGCCAAATGTAAAAAAATAGTGGGATGAATATGTAAGGGCAGCATGCAATATCCCTGAAATTAAAGAGGTTGCAGCGATACCGATAGAGCCGGAGAAATGCTTATAGAGTTCATACCCGCAGCCCATGCCTATAGGATTAACTATGAAAGCGACCACGAGAAACTTCGGCCCTCTTTTTTTGAAGCTCGCCAAAAAATCCCTCGCCAATTTTCTTAACGTCTGTAATACACTTTCGAAAACAGACGTATCTAAATTCATTCTCAATGGGTGGGCCCTAATGCTGGTGGGAAATTAGTAGATCCGCAGAAAAGAGAAAACTTACCAGACATTCCATTTGGACCTAGCTCGTAGAGTGACGCCCGCCCAAACGGGTGTCAACTATACGTGTAACGCAAGACGCCGGTTTTTTTCCTCTTTCTCGGGCTTCTTTGTTTGTAAACCTCCGGTTTATTCCCGCGCCAGATTACTGTGCTTGTAGGCGACCAAGTCGCTGACCTCCCGTTTGAACCAGTCGGGCGGGGTAAAAGCCTCGGCGGCCGTGGGCCCGGGAAATTCAGCCTCTGCGATCTTCAACCAGTCCAACTGCCCTTCGTACATGTCCAGTGTGAAGGGCACGTCCGCTACATCCACTTTGTGGGAGACTTTGCTC
>Ga0114974_10004597_pt1 | contig 10339 bp, 4 predicted proteins | sample S_130206_EF_Meta_FD_87318 | JGI IMG/M metagenome (GOLD analysis project Ga0114974, IMG submission 87318) | Freshwater microbial communities from Lake Simoncouche, Canada to study carbon cycling - S_130206_EF_MetaG | ecosystem: Environmental > Aquatic > Freshwater > Lake | place: Lake...
CAATGCAAAAATCTTGACAACGACTTTGCCTTCGTCATCTGTCACGCGAACACTGGAATTAACTTTCCAGCCAGCCAACTCGCCATTGACGGGAGCGCTGGTGAGGGTGCCCGCTTGGTCAATATCCAGTGGATTGCCATCTGCAGACATGAGTACGTTTTTCAAGTCGATTTGACGGCTTGGTGGTGTAGCAGCAGAAACAAGGTAAAACTTGCTTTCAAGGCTGACTTTGTAAAGTCCGCCTGCTTTGTCTACAGCAGAGATGACTTTGGCGCCAATGACACCATCACCATTGATGTCACGCGTTGCACTGGTTTCTTCATTGGCCAAATCAATCAAGGTCAATGGGCTTTTGCCTATCAATTGATGATTTTCATCAAATGTGTATTTGGAATACACATTAGTGGCACCCGTTTCTTTCTGGAAAATTAAGTACTCATCAGCTTGAGTGTCTGCATTTTGCGTTTTAAACAGTGTCAGTTTACTCAGTGAATTGCCAGTATTTGTTGTAGGAGCCCAGGGGTTCATAGACTCATCAAAAAATGCATTCTGCAGATTGTTGACAGTCCCATTACCCACTTTGTTCACAAAATAGTCCCCGTCCGCGCCTTTGACCTTCAAAAGGCCACCTAGTTTGTCGGGCGTTTCTAAAATGCGCACACCAGTCACACCATCACTGTTGAGGTCTCGCTTCAGACTGGATTCCAAAGCTGCCAATTCTTTTGCCGAGATGGTGTATGAGCTTTCTGGACCTTCTTCAATTAACTTCGTTTGACCTCCACTGCTTGTGTCAAAGTTGTATTTTCTGAAATCGGCTGGGCCGTTGGAAACAATGACCGAATACCTGTCTGCAGCAGCATCACGGTAGGCCCCAGTCACTTGGTAGCCTTCTGGAGCAGCCCAGAAGCCTTCGTTTGATCTCAAGGCATTGGAAAAGTCAACAGCATTTTTTGCGACCGTGCTGCCCAATGACAATTTCACATCGCTGCGCAAGAATATTTTCTGTGAATCTGTGGTAGCCAGGGTGCTGGTTGTGCCTAAGCTGCCATAGGTTGCAGCGTAGAGACCACCCGGTGCATTTTTCAGTTCCATGATGCGAGCACCAAAGAAGCTGTCGTTGTTCAAATCTCTTTTGCTTGTTTTTTCAATGCCAACAATTTCTTCGTCTGACTTGAAAACTTTCTCACCTGTGAGCCCCCAAGTGGAATCAGTATCTAGGCGGCTAAACGAATATTTTGAAAATCCCTCTGATTCTTTCACATACACATCGGCACTCAGGGGATCATTCACAATGATGTTTATTTTCCCCGACAAAGTGGAGGGTAAAAAACCATCAGGCATCCAGGCCGCACCATCAACAGTCAGTGCATTCGTGAGGTCTGTAATTTTCTTAGAATTGGAGACTAAATTTTTGCCAGTCAATAAATAAGTTTGGCCCAATGAAGTGACCTGATAGAGCCCCCCCACACTGTCCAAATTGTTGACGATGCTGACACCAAACTCATCTTTCAGTGTAGGCGTCGCCAAAAATTTATAGGTCTTGTCTAAATCACGCCCAGAATCCTTTTCCGCTTTGGCCAACTCAAAGGGGTTAATTTCCTTGCCATCAGTCTGATTGGGGTCTAACTGATAGTTACCAGTGTCTGCGTTGAATTGAAAATCAAATCGCAAGACCTTGTATGTTGCCGAGTTGTAGGTGGGCGGTGTTAAATAAACCTGAACTCTGTCGATGCCGTCCTCGGTTTGATTTTTCACAACAGATTTGATTTCAAAGCCGGCCGGCTCTTTCCAAGCAAGGTCACCCGTTTCATTGATCAATGAAGCCGTCAAATCTACAGCACCCGAGGCCTTGATACTTGATTTAAGATTGCTACCTACTACATAGAAATCTTGATTTTGTATGCTGGCTTTGTACAAGCCGCCCACGGCATCAATGGCCGTGGCGGATATGTTGACTCCAAACCAGCTGTCAGCATTCAGGTTTCTGCCCAGCTGCTTTTCCAATGTAGCGACTTCATTGGCTTTCAAAACTTTTCCATCTGCATAGTCAGCCTTCAGCAGGTTGTCGGCATCAAATGAAAATTGGGTGACTGAGTTGCTTGAGGCTTGAAAGGCAAACAAATCCCAACCGCCATCGTCTGACCTGACGGCGCTGTAGCTGGTGTAAGTGGCCTCGGGTTGCCAAGCTTTTTGTTCTAAAGGCGTTTCTGAATCGCCTGTTTTTAAAACGGACGAATCAACGTCGATAGCCTTAGATTTCGCAGTTGCGCTTGTGCCAACTATGAACATCTCTTGACCCGCCACGTTCACTTTGTAGAGTGAGCCCGTCTTGTCCAAAATGCCATCAGTGGTGAGTGCGCCCCCCACCACTAAGTTGCCATCTAGATCACGGTTTGCAATTTTTTCTTCATAAGCAATGTCAAGTGGGTTGGTCAGTGAATCCTGAGATTGGAGAACACCTGCGGCACTGAACGTGTATTTATCAATGCTGCCAACATTGCCCGTAGCAGATGTGGGCTTTGAAAAAACATACAAATTTAAATTGCCACCAGAGGCTACCAAGCTCAAATTTTTGTTAACCGTTCGGTCAATTGAAAAATAAGATGAATCTGGGTCATCGTGTGTCAAAAAGACCGCTGAGGCTGGGGCTGCTTTGCCATTGGTGACTGTACTGGTGGAGTAGACCAATGCTTCACCCGCGCCTGTGCCTTCAGACAAGGGCACGTCAATGCGGTACAGCTTGCCAATGCTATCTAGGCTTTGTACATTGGTGGTATTGAATGATACGGTCGTCATGGAATTCTCCTGATCCACACCTTTAAAAACTAAAAGCGTCGCTATCTAGTGATTCGACTTGGGGAGTCAATTCTTGAGGGTTGCAGAATTAAAAAAACCGCCCGAGGGCGGTTTTGAGTTCAAGTCACTCAGTTTTATTTCAACAGAGCTAAAACCGATTGAGCGCTTTGGTTGGCTTGTGCCAACATGGCGGTTGCGGCTTGCTGAATAATCTGAGCTTTCGCCAAGTTGGTGGTCTCTTTGGCGTAGTCAGTGTCCAAAATTCGGCTGCGTGACGCAGACAAATTCATGGAAGTGTTTTCCAGATTGGCAATAGATGCGGTAAACCGGTTTTGGTAAGCACCCATGGAGGCACGCATGTCGGTCACAGCGTTGATCGCACGGTCTAAGGTGGTCAATGCAGACTGTGCACCTGAAGAAGTGTTCAAGTTGACACTGCCAACACCAGAGCCGGCAGAGGAGTCGGCCGCATAGTTGTCGGCAACAATACCCAACTTGTTCAGATAAGCAGAAGTACCGCCCAATGTAATGCCTTGTAAAGAGTCAGTCGAAAGTGATATCGCACCGAAAATAATTCTTGACTTGCCCGCGGCTTCATCAACAGTTTTTGTTAGCCCTGTTGTCAGATCAATCCAAGTGTCAGCGGTTGTAGTTGTAGAATCATCGATACCTGTGTTTGCAAAAGTTGCTGTAGATGTGGCAGTAGGATCGAGACCTTCCGCCTTCAATATGGATACACTATCGGTAGACAAGACAATATTTCGGCCATCTGCAGCGGTCAAAGTGTAGTTACCTGCTAAACCGACAGTGGCATAAACCCCTGTATTGGCAGTTTTAGCATTGATGGCAGCCGCAATGTTATTGGCTGAGCCAATATTACTGTCTGTTTGTTCAACCTCACCCTTGACTAAAACACCGTTCAATAAGAACTTAAAGGATCGATCGCCAACATCTGCGCCTTCTGCAGTAAACGTAACAGAACTTGGCTTTGCCGAAGCAATCACGCCTGTTTTGTTGGCAATGGCATTGATTGCGTTGGCTTTGGAAATAGCACTGCCTTCACTCAAGGCGACTGAAACACCATCAGAAGCAGTGGCGCCAACGTTGAAACCATTCAGTGTAACTTCACCACTTCCAATTTTTTTACCTTCAGTGATAGCCTCGCCTACAACTTCAGCGGTAGTCGCAGCACCCAATCGACTGGTGGTTGCATCACCAATTGAAACTGAAATACGGTCATTGGAATCATTGCCAGAACCCACTTGCAACGGTTGATCCTTGAAAGTGCCATCCAGTAATTTAATACCGTTGAAGGCTGTATTGTTGGCTACACGGTCAATTTCAGAGATCAATTGAGAAGCTTCATTGTTCAAAGCGGCACGATCGCTGGCATTGTTACCAGAGTTGGCAGATTGAACGGCCAATTCACGAATGCGCTGGAGGTTGTCGCCAATGGAGGTCAAGCTTCCCTCAGCTGTTTGCGTGAGAGAGATGCCGTCGTTTGCATTGCGGATCGCAGCTGAAATGCCGCGAATGTTGGCTGTCATGCGGGTGCTGATGGCCAGGCCTGCCGCATCATCCTTGGCAGAATTGATGCGAATGCCTGAAGACAAACGCTCCATGGCTGTGGCTTGATTCAGGCCGGTAGTGCGCAAAGAATTTTGAGCGGCAATGGCGCTGATGTTGGTATTGATAACTGACATTGGGATTTCTCCTTCAAAGGTTTTTTAAGAAGTTCACAAGAAATCCATTTGAGATCTTGTTAACTGATGATTCGGTTGATGCTTTGTTTACTTTAGAAATATTTGAGTAAATCGTGAAGATAAGTTTTGAATTCAAGCTTTTGAATTGAAAAAGAATCCTTTCATTTTCTCAATGTTGTGCGCTACACGAACGACCACTTCATTGGGTATTTGTCTGACCACTTCGCCAGTTGATTCACTGACCACAGTCACCACGGGTGCATTCAGTACTTCATCCATGCGGAAACCTAAGCCCCGATTGGTTTGTTTCACTTGCTGATTCAAAATGCTCACGGCTTCTTGAATAGACTCCCTGGCTGCGTTGGGGTCAAATTGAATGGCAATGGGCTTGGGTGCATTGACCTTGGGCGCCTCAGGCAATTGCTGTGCGCTTGAAGATTTAGCAGCAGCTTCGAGCGCAGGGGCGCTTGAGCGCATTGCTGGCGCAACTGCACTGGCACCCCCTGCCGCAATATGGTTGATCTGAGAGCTCATTGTTCTGTCCCTTTTTAAAAAGCATGCACCGCATGCATTCAAATGCCTCATTGGCACAGAGTGCGCCGAATTGGAGGCTTAGCAAAAGGAGTATCGGAACCGAACTAGGGAACTTGAATAGAAAGCGGCAAATACTTGCCGTTAAATGATGTAACTCACGTAAGTGAGTTAATAAGTATTATTTATTTGGTGTAGGCAGCCATCATGCCATCAAATGTGCTGGTTAAGCTGGATTTAAGGACCTTGCTCTGACCCACCATGCTCTCCATGGCGCCAAATTGTTTGTTGTATCTTGCCAAAAGATCGGTCATTCGGAATTCAAGTTTTTCCAACTCATACTTGTAGGTCGAAATTTTCTTGGTCAAGTTGGTGCTTTGCGCGGTGATCGCGCTGTTGACGTCCAACATGGTCGTCAGTTTTTTGATGGCTGAGTTGGCTACTCCGCCTGGGGCTTGACTGTAGACAGATAAGTTTTCTTGATTGCCTGTTAACAAGGTCACAACGCCTTCGAAGTTGCCTTGAAGTGCCGTGTCAAGCTTGGTTGAATCAAGTTCTAAAACGCCCTTGGCGGAGATGCTCAAACCAATGTCACGCAAGGCATTGGGAATTTGACTTTTGTATAAACCTGCTGCGATTCCCAAGGAATTAGGTGTGATACCACTGACAGAAATGTCATTGCCTTCAGTACCGGTTAAGTTGGTCAACACCAAATTGCCGTTGGCATCCTTCGACGCAGAAACTTTGGTATCGGCGCTGACAGCGTTGATGGCCGTGACCATGCTTGTCAGATCAGCAAAGCCGGTTAAAGAGTTGGGGGGCGCAATTTGAGTTGAAACACCCGTGGTGCTTCCCAAGGTGACAGGAAGCGTTAAGTTAATTTGTGATGAAGGAATGGTGAGCTTGTTGGCCTGCCCAGCAGGCGCGTTCACCGTGTTGGTGATCAAGCTGCGCATTTGAGAACGAACGGTACCAATCAAAGAATTGCCCACCAACGTGGCGCCATACGTCTCCACGGTCGACTTCGGATCGGAAACCACGCCCAGCATGGAAGTGGCATCGTTGTAGGCTTTCACCAGCGCATCAATTTTGGGCTTGATGCTGCTGGTGTCCCGCACAAAGTCCAGTGAGGCCGGCTCATTGGCCGTGGTCAATGAGAACAAATCAAAAGTGGTGCCGTTGATGGCACCTTCTACTTTGTTGGTCGTAGACGTGATGTTAACGCCATCCACATTCAAAAGTGCATTTTGCGCAGATTGAACCACAGACAAGCCACGTTGGTTGTCGGGCAATTCAAGAGGGGCGTAAAGCTCTAAACCTGTTAATTGGAAATCATTGTTCAGACCTGTTTGGCCCGTGAACATGATCTTGAAGGGATTGGTGGAGTCGCCTGTATTGATCAGTTGTGCAGTGATGCCCTTGCCTGCCGCATTGACTGCAGAAACAATGCCGGCCGGCGTATTGGCTGTTGCAGGCACAGTGATGATTTCTGCGGGAGTGGCACCATGCACAGAAAGGGACAAATTGATGGGCAAATTGTTGGTCAGGGCAACATCTTTGGCAGTAAACCCAGGACTGATGCTTCGTTGAGGCTTGGCCAGTTGTGTCACTGCAACTGAGTGATTGCCAGCAGATGTGGCCGCTGTGGTGGTCACTGAAAAAGCGGTCGCTTGGCTGTTTCGGGTGCTCATCACATTGAAGGCACTTTGATTTTTCAAACTGGCAAAGGCGGTATTGAGGTCACCTAAAACAAATTTGACGGCAGCGTAACCTGAAATGCCACCCTCAGAGGCTTTGATTTTTTTGTCTAAAACGGCTTTTCTCGGCGCACGTTCTGCGTCCACCAAGCTGGTTGCCAATGATTTGACGTCGACCCCTGAGCCGGCACCCAGGGCGCTGATGGTATCAGTTGCCATTCAATGCTCCAGAGATTTTTGAGTAAGTCATCAGGCAAATAGATCGGTTGGATTGAAAAAAACTTGAGTGTGAGCAGCGGTGTTTATTTGATGAAGTTGAACAAGCTCAACTGGCTGATCTTGGCAAAGCTGCTTTGTGCGGCTTCTAAACTCATCATTTGCTGGTTCATTTTTGTAATGGCAGAGGTGTAATCCAAGTCTTCGAAAGAAGACAAGGTGGTGGTCAAGTTCAAAACGGTGTCTTCGATCACGCTGTTTTGCTGATCAATGCCTTTTAAGCCCGAGCCAATGGTGGCTTGCGCAAATGTCAGGCCTTCCAGCAGTTTGTCCATTTCACCCACGCCACCTTGGATGCGCTGAGGATCGGAAGTGTTCACGCCCTTGATGAGGTCATCAAGTGAGTTAAAAAATCCAACGCCTTCAACTGAGCCATCAGGCAGAGTTCGCGACACAGGCGCGAACACATCGGTGCCGGAGCGGTTGATCAGCATGCTTCGGTTTTCACCCACCTTGACGCTCATGCGAGTTTGGTCGCCCACGTACTGGGGGCTTCCACCTGCTACGGAAACAAAGGGCGATGTTTTGACTCGACTGCCAGCAAAAATATAGTTGCCGCTGCTGTCTTTGGAATTGGCCAAGCTGAGAATTTGGTCACGCAAACCCTGAAGTTCAACGCCCAGCGCTTTTCTGTTGGAAGGACTGAGGGTGCCGTTGGCGGCTTGCACCGAGACTTCTTTGGCGCGAATCAGCAAGTCGCTGACACTTTGCAAGGTGCTGTCTTCTTCTTGCAAGCGTGTTTGAACGGAATTCAATGTTGTTTGATAGCTGGCCTGACGCGACATGATCGATTTCAAGCGCTGAATCGTCGCTGCTTGATCGGGCGCATCGCTGGGATTGATGATCTGTTTGCCTTGCGCCAATTGGGCTTGTGATTTCGCCAAGTTGGTTTGAGACATCGACATCTGCTGGGTGGCTTTTTCAAACATCAAGTGAGTAGAAATTTTCATGGTGCGTCCTGGTTACACAACTTGATTCGAGTCTCAACGAACAGCCAATACGCTGTCAAACAACTGACTGGCCACTTGAAGAATTTTTGCAGCAGCTTGGTAGGCTTGTTGAAAACGAATCAGATCTGCTGCTTCTTGGTCTAAGCTCACACCCGAGACCTCGTCTCGTGCGCTCACAGCTTGGTCATAAACCACTTGCAATGCAGATTGCGAGATGGCGGCTTGCCGAGCAATGTTGCCCATGTCGTTCACATGGTCGATGTAGTAAGTGCCCAAAGTTTTGCCACCGCCCATCACACCTTTGTTTTCAAGGTTGGCAATGGCGATCATGTTTTCGTTGTTGCCAACGCCGTCCCGGTTGCCGTCGACCGTGAAGGTGTCACCTTTGGCGGGAGGGTTCGAAAAATTGATTTTGAGGCCCTGATAATTGACAAACAACTCTGGTTGAGTCGGGTCAAAATCGCGCTGTGCCACTTCCGTCTTGGTGTTTAAATCCGTGATGGTGTAGTAAGACTGATCGGCTGTGCCTACTTTGCGACTGGAAAATTTAATCTGCAGAGGTTGCGTGCGCAAAGACTCTTTGGCGTCAGCAGCAGCGCCAGAATAAGTCGCGCTTATTTTGGCTGTGCCTGCGCCAGTGACAAAAACCAGCAAATCTTCTTTAGTTTGGCCTTTGATGAAAGCGCCCGTGGTGAAGCCTAATTTTGCCAAATCAGAAGGTTTGCCATTGCCAAATCCCAACTCAATCGGTGTGTCAACGTTGGGATCAAGGCCTCGAGTAATGCTGATACTGCCTTTGTAAACACCTGCTGCAATTCCAAAGGCATTGGGAATAGCGCCAGAATCAATCTCGATATCAAAGCCTTTTTCGTCTTCTGTATTGGTCAAAACAATGTCACCATTGTCAGCTTGTCTTGCTTCTACGCCGGTGGAGCTTGATTCATCATTGATAGCTTGAACCAAGTCCTGAAGGCTTGCCCATTCAGTGTCAACGTCACTGAAATTTGTGCCATTGATTGACAAGTACTTGGATTTAGAAGGATCAGCCAAATTGATTTGATTTTTGGGAATTCTGATTTCATTTTGAGCGCTGACATTGAAGCCTGAAAGCTTCGATGGGTTGTCGACGATGTTGGTCTCCAACCAAGTCTTCAGGTCAGAAGCTTGCAGGGGTGAGCCATCGTCGTTATTTGCAGCACTCAGAGCAACGCCATTCAAGTTGAACATGCCGTCTTGAATTTGTGAAAGATCACCCATTCGCTTGCCGCTCAACAGAGCGGGTGATCGAATGCTGGCCAGTGCCGTGTGCTTTTCAGGATTCTTTTCCTGCAAGTCCCATTGAGGAATAGATTGAACATCGGCTTTGGCGCCATAAAAGACAAGCATGTCCTTGTAGCTTTGCTCGCCAGTCTGATTCAAATATTGCCGACTGTAAGTGCTGCCTGTGGCAAAACCATTGGCTGCAGTGAAAATTTGACTTTCATCTTCAGACGTTAAGGAAGCCCCTAACAGCTGACGTCCATCGCGGGTGAAAATCTGAAGTTGTTGCTCTGGCCCAGGCGTATTGAGGTAGATGCCAACGTCCGTCATGCCATTTTGAATGGTGGCGATTGAAGCCACTTTTCTAACCGTGCCAACTTGAAAATTAACACCTGAGGACGCATCGGCGTTGTTCACCAGCGCACTGGACAATACCTTGGGGCCACTGATTTCAGCTGCGTCATAGGTCACAGAAGCATCGGCGCTGCTGATGTTGTTGGGCGATTCAATCACCCTGAACTGAGCGGCAGTGGCTACGCGCAGAGGGTCCTCAAATGCAACCTTGATTGTGCCGGCTGCGGCTATGTTGGCGGTATCAATGGTAAAAAGCGCGACGCCTTTGTTGCCATAGGCATCAATGCCACCTGCGTGCAAAGCGTTAACTTCTTTGACCACAGCACTGGCCAAGACATTGAGCGAACTGCGGCTGCTGCCAAGAACCTGCTCTCTGAAACTCATCAGGCCAGAAAGCTTGCCGCTTGTGAGTGACGTCAGGGGTTTTGCGTCGCCATACGGGTCAATCACCAGGGCCGCCTTCTCAGGGGAGGCTGCTGTGAAAGTGGTTCCAATTCTGAAAGATTTTGTGCCGTCAACCACCACGTCACGTGTGATGGAGGGGCCTAAACTCACAGTGACAGAGCCGTTTTCTTGGAAAAAAGTGTTGATGCGAGCGAAGCTAGAAAGATCTTTCAGCAGCTTGTCGCGCTGGTCCAACAAGTCGGGCGGCTGGGCAGCTGCGTTCTTTTGCTTGGTCATCTGAACATTCAGTTCAGCCAGTTGTGAAATGGTCGTGTTCATTTCATTCACATGACCCTCAACCAGCTGGTCAGTTTCTTGTTGAACAAGG
>Ga0114974_10004601_pt1 | contig 10336 bp, 6 predicted proteins | sample S_130206_EF_Meta_FD_87318 | JGI IMG/M metagenome (GOLD analysis project Ga0114974, IMG submission 87318) | Freshwater microbial communities from Lake Simoncouche, Canada to study carbon cycling - S_130206_EF_MetaG | ecosystem: Environmental > Aquatic > Freshwater > Lake | place: Lake...
GGTTGGCTCTTGCTATCGGTCTTATACACTGCGCGAGGGCCGATGGATCCGCGTCAGGATTCTATTATATGTTTGTCTGGCTACTTAATGCACCTTGTGCTAGTCCAGATTTCTTACCAAATTGTGCCATTTCAATGGCGGTAAGTCTTTCACGTTTACGTTTAGCAGATGCTAATCCTTGTAGATTCTCTTGTTCTGCTTGTAGCAATCCGTATTGATCTTCAGTTCCACCATAGATAGAACTAAGTTTCTCAGCAGTTGGAAGAAGTTCGGCTATGGTTTTGTATCCCTTTTCAGCCTCTGCTTTTGTAACCCCCATTTGACCTAATACATCTGCGCCAGTAGTTCCTCTATTAACATTAGTATAAGCACTTCCAACATTTGTTTCCATTGAACCTAGTTCGGTTGCAATGATGCCTTGACGAAGTGCGGCTCCACCTATCTCGGCTGCCTTTACTTTGCGCTCTAGGGCTGGGAATTGGTTGGCTGGATCTAACATACCAGATACAATGTCAACAGTAGTTAAAGATGGGTAGAACTTCTTAAATGTATTTGTTACCATTTCATCATTCATAACTCTATCAAATGCAAGAGATACTCTATCTGCTATATCAGTTACCTTCAAGTCGTTAGCAATAAACTTATTATAGTATGCTTGGGTATTAAAGTTAGTTAACCCATATGCTGACAATGTTGACTTATATCCTTGCTCCATAGCAAGGTAATCTGCTGGAGATAGGACTGACATACCAGCCTTTTGACGCTCTAAGTTAGCACTAAATCTTTGATTAAACTTGGCATTATATCTATCATCAAACTGTAATAATGTTACGATGTCATCGCTAGATGCTTCTGGATACTCTAAACGTATCTGTTCTAATACTGAAGCAAGATCTGTAATACCATATGATTCAAGGATCTTTGATATAGTAGCATATGCAGGGTTTGAAATAGTTTCTTTTTTGGTGGGAGTTCCAACAATTTCACTCGTACCATCGCTATAAAAAATAGTTGTAGTTCCGTCAGCATTCTGTGAAGTTCTAACTACTGTTCTGCCCGCAACCACAGGGGGAGGAACTTGATCACCACCACCGTCTCCGCTACCGCCTGGAATAAGTGGTACAAATCCTGGAAGTGTAACAGTCTTTTTAACAGGAGTTTGCGTTGGTGCTACAAATGTAGTGCTCGTAGTAGGGGCAACTTTAGTTGTAGAACTACCTGGTTTAGCCACATAAGATTCAGCCGCTGGTCTAGTCGCTACGACAGGCTTAGCAATAACTGCAGGTGTTGCTGTTTTACTAGTAGTTGCTACTTTAGATGCAGTAACAAGTCCCGCTGTGTTAGGTTTAACCGCCACTAGCCTCTACCTCCGATATTAAATGCCCTCAATAATGTTTGTAAATCGTTTGTAGATCTACTCTTAAATGCATTTGTTTTCTTAAACTCTTCGCTTGCGTAAAGCATCTTCTTGTAATCATTAATGCTCATAGCCTTATCACCAGATCCAACATTATACATATCTTGTATCTTGATTTGATCCTCTGGAATCTCAAGTATCTGAGAACGTAGGTTAATCCAAGGAGATAGTACTTCTCTTGCTGTCTTGCCTTGAGCAAAGAAGTCTTTGAATGCTGGCAGGATAGCAGTGGCTTGCATTGTAACGCCATCGAGTACATTCTTGTATGCATCTTGACTTCTTAAAGATTCAACTGCCTTGCTATATATTTGCTTTTCGTTGATAGGAATACCATTGTTATCATATGCTGTTCGTATACTTCTAACATATCGACCTAAAGCACCCTTATCTGTGGTGCCTGGAGCCATACCAGTTTGATTAAGATTATATAAATCGTTGGCTTTTTTCTGTACATATTTTAAAAGTATGTCTTCTTTTTGCTGGGCAGTTATGCCAGACTTAGATGATTCAAGTGCATTAACTTCTTTAGCATATGCTTTGATTAAACCAGTATCAGCCTTTGACTCAAACAGATCTAAAAATTTGCTATTTAAATCTGCCTCAATAGCGGAATAAGAAGTAACAGCCTTAACAGCAGGTGTAACCTTACCAAAGAACTGTTCAGCCATTGCTCTATTGCTAGATAACTTAACAATTGTATTATCTGTAGTGTCTCCACTCCAGTCAGAGATAGCAGCAATCTTCTCAAGTGCTTGGAAGTCTACATCTCTTGGAACTATAGATCCACTTTTAATTTGCTTACTTATAAAATCAGGGGTTGGGGCTAATCCAGTACTATACAGGCCTGGAATCTGACCCATACGAAGAAGCAATGTTGCTCTCTCATCTAGGCTTAGATTAGCAAACTTTAATGCACCAGCACCTTTTTCATAGGTGGCTGTGCCAGCACCTTTAATCTGTGTACCTTTAGGTAGCCCAGATAAAGTGTTGCCAGAACCAGTTTGACCAATTGGAATACCAACGGTTGCGTTAGTAGCAGATTCTGTTGGTTGAGTTCCAGTTGTTTTTGGCGGAGTGCCTGCCTTTGCAGCATCCTTTTTCTTCTTAGCCTCTTTGGTGCTAGGAAGTGCAAAGATATCTAATCCTGCCACTAGTTAGTCTCCAACTCTCTCTTAAAGAATGAATAAAATATTTTCTGGAAATCAGGATTTCTCTTGATTATCTCTAGTGCTTGCTGTGCCAGATAGGTACGTTGAGCCTCAAAGCCCTTAGTATCTAAACTATCATTTGGCTTCTTGCCATTAAGTTCAAGAGTCTTATCTCTTAGATATAAGTAATCTCTCATACCAGCAACTGCCTCTGAGTCCAGGAATCTATCATCTTGAGTTGCTTGTCTTAATTGGTTTAATGTTCTATCTTCTTTACTTGCATCAAAGACAGTCTTGCGACCCATTAGATTGTAACTATCACCAAGGTTAGATAGTGCCGCAGCAGTATATTGACTAGTCCAATTCTCGGCTACTGAACGAGTAAGTAATCTATCTTTAGCAGCAGAATAGCGTAGACCAGTTGCCTTATCTATAATCTGTTGTTTAGTTAATAGTTCAGAATTGCCTTTTCTTTTGTTCCAGTTGTATAACTCTGTAGAAAATCCACCATTAGGATAGAAGTATCCATACACATCACGGTAATCTTCTACTACACTTGGGTCTCTAAGTATCATCTGATATGTCATTAGATTACTTGGTGGGGTTGCTGTTCCGTTAGGGCCAGACCAACTAGATATAAGAGCAAAGATTTGCTCAGGGCCATATAGGTCTAAGAAATCAGCATAAGCCTTATATGTATCACCAGAGTACTTATTCTCTAGGTCTTTAAAATCTGATTGAAGCGCGGCAACTAGCATAGTGTCACCGCTTTTATCTTTAGTAAGGTCTACTGGAGATACGGCTACTGGACTTCCCAGTCCAAATATACCTCTTGACATAGTAAACCATTTTGCAAACTTATCTGCATCTTTCATCAATCTGTTTTGATCACTAGGATCATCAAGATTATAATCGCCACCACTAGCAAGATAGTTCATTACTGGAGCATACGCTGCAGCATAACCTTCTTCCCAGCCAAATATACCAGATGCAATTCTGGATATATTGTTAGTGCTTAATGCCTGAACAACACCAGGAGCAGTAGTTAAGTTTGCTCTTCCAAAAGGAAATAGGAACTTCTCCGCTAACTCTCTTGTTGTTGGTGGCAGTGCTTGTAGTGGATCAAATCCAAAGCCTTCAATTATGTTCAAAGGTATAACTAATCCTGGTCCAAATCCTGGTAGGATTCCTGAACCAAGTGCAAAGTTAAAAGATTGTGGGCTGCCTTGTGAACCAAATGGTCCCTCAGTACTTAACTTTCCACTGAGCAGGTTAGTCATAAAGTTCATACCAGTTGACATAAATGGTACGTAGAATTGACGCTGACCATATGAGTTCGTAAAGAAGAACCCTTGATTTGGATCATAGAAATTTTTAGCATCGGTTGCTTGATATAATGCTGATGATTCTGGAGAGTTAAGGAAATCTAAACCACGAGCAACCTTATATAATTCACCAGGATTATCAAATGCTAATCTTCCCCAGGTGCTAATTGTATCAGCCCAGGCTTGACCAAATGGTGCAACTAATCTTAATTGATGCCACAATAAACGCTTCTTTGATGCATCATAAAACAAGTCTTTAACGTGCATACTTGCAACTCTGCTAGCATAAGTATTGATTTCTTCAAGAGTCATAGTTCCTTTGCCATCTGCTTTTTCAACAGATTTCCAGAAACCGTGCTTGATTCCTACTTGTTCTTTGCCATTAGCGCTTAATAGTGGGCTTAATGACTTAGGAGCAACTTTGCTAATTTGTGCTATGGCATCAGCATCTGCTGCATAGATCACATCTCTTACAGTATCCCAATACTTCATACGCCATTCAGGACCCATACTTGAGTTCTTTTCAAGTTTAACTGCATAATCAAAGAATGCATCGCTGACAGCAGTAAAACCAGACTGTCTTTTTTTATCAATTACTGCTACTTCTTTAGGTATCTTCATAGCAACATTGTCCCAGTTTGCTATACCTTCAAAAGCCTTTTTGAGTTGAGCCGCAAATTCTTCATTAGCATCTTTAATTTTCTTTTTGCCAGCCTTAACTTGCTCGGCATTTAGAATTGAGTTTAAAGCGTCATCTGCTTCTTTAGGTACTTTAATAGAATATCCAGATGTCTCTATAGCACCTTCGCCAATTAATTTCATAATTGCTTCAGCAGATGCACCATCTTGGCCAGCAACTTGCTCGATACGAGCACGTACAGAGGTCGCTCTATTTAAAGTATCTTTGCCAGTAAATAAGTAGGCCATTGCTCCCTCAGGAGTGTCAAAGACTGCCCTTGTTTCTGGACTTTGTATACCATTTAAAAATCTATCCCAGGCTGGTCTGCCGTCACCATACAGTAAGTATGAAACAGTATCTGCTTCTTTACCTGGTGATGTTCTTGCAACTGCTTTTGCTAAGTTGCTTTGATTTAGAATTCTAATTTCATTTGCTAAACCTAGGAACCAGTTTTGATCTTTTGAGTAAACAAGATTATAGCCACGCATTACAGATACTTTATCTATTTCACCCCGTAAGCCAACGGATAGATCATCCATAAATGTGTGGTAATCAGATTTAGCACCATTTGCTATGGTTTCATTTGCTAATTCTTCCGCTTTAGAAAGTTTAATATTTTGGCCAAACACATTGTGTTGCCATTGGTCAAGACTATTTACTAAACGCTTCCAGCCGGGTCCATCATTCTTTCCTTGCCACATACCAATAGCAGCAAGTGGATTATTATAGAAAGATATATGACCATTAAGCATAATACGTATCTGCTCTTCACCTATGTTACGAATAATATAGGCTGGTCTAGTTAAAATAACTCTTTTCCAGTAGTTACTTGTAAATTCATCAACAGCATTAAAGGTTTTGCCAGTGGCACCCTTAGCATATTGGTTAAGTTTTGATACTCTTCTTATTTCTTTCATTAATTCGGTTGCTGGTGGAAAGTAAACCATAGATTTTAAACGTTCTGACTCTAAATGTGGTCCACTAAGAGTTACTTTTCGCCCATCAGATATAACAAAATCTATATTAGCATTACCTCTATGAAGTTCTGCCCAGTAAGTAGCCTGCTCATCAGCATTCTTTGCAAACACTCTTGTTAATTCTTCTAATTTGTCAGGACTAATACCTGCTTTTTCAAAGGCAGCAGCATTTGATTTAAATACAATATCATAAACCTTAGTTGCAGACTGATATGCAGACACACTTGGGTCAGTATTAAAGGCAATGTCGTCAACTATTGCTCTAATTTGAGTTTCATCTACCTTCAGTGATCTAGCAAAATTAACTACTACATCAATTAGGGCATCTTTATCTTCAAAGTGAACTAGGGTTCCAGTTTTTGGAACGTAAGTATTGTAACTCTTGCTTAAACCATTGTATAATTTTTCAGCATTAGGTATCTTCTTAATGCCTTTAGTTGCCCAGCCAGCAATTCCCTGCGCTGGTCTAGCAATTGGTCCTTTTACAATTCCGCTTAAGGCCCTAGATGTTACTGTTCCACTTTCTAAAATGTTTTGAACTACTGTACCATCTGCAACATATGGCGCTAATACCTGAAGAACTTCTTCGCGTGTCTTTGCGTTAGCAAGATCTTTTGCTTGTTGTAATGTAAAGCCAGGTTGTCCGCGTCTTTTACTAATTTGCATAATTTTGTAGTAGTCATCAATTTCTGCAATTTCATTTAATATAGGTTTAGCGGATGCACCGTTTAAAAATTCTGCAATAGCATCGTAACTAATTCCTTTTTGGGCTGCCTGAGATTCTTCATCAAGTTTAACCTTCTTCGCAAAGGCATCGTTATAAGATTTTTGAAAGGCTAACAGTTGGCTATCAGCAACTGGAACTCCAGCATTGACTGCTCTTTCAGTTAGATTTAAATCCTCTAATGCTTTAACTACATCATCATTTGCAGTTGCAACCTGAGCATCTAAGGCAGTTAACTTTTTTAAGTCTTCGGCAGATGCACGGCCAGCAGCATATGCTTTTGATTTCTTTATAGAATCAATAGCACGTTTTGCTTTGTTTGCTTTAGTTACTGGATCAGCATAGATCATTAATCCAATTTCACCAATAGCATTTATAAGTCTAGCATTACCACTTTCTAGATTTCCACCAGTCATAATATATGAAACTGGATCAATTGGTGAATAAGGTCTGTATAGAGGATTTCCCTCTTTATCTAAAACCTTGTTGCCTTCTCCATCTAGTACAGCAATCTTGCCTAATTTTAGTTTTTCTTGACGTACTCTAAATCCTACGCCACTTTCTTCGTTGATAAAAAATCCAGAACCAGTGTCTACTTTTCCCTCAGTAATCAATTGCTTAACTGATTGAATTGCGTGTGTCTGGTCAATACCTTCCCACACCCAGTTAGAGTTTTTTCCAGTGGCAACATTAGCAACAGCATTACCAAGTGAGTTAATAACTGCTTCAACTGGAGCAAATAAACCTGTTGTAGTTAAACGACTTAAGCCTTTAATTCCAGTCCATAGACCATAAGGAACGCCAAACATTTTGTTCTTGAAATTTTCATTTGCTATTCTTTGAGATTCTTTAAGACGATCTGCTTCACGTTGTGCTTTTGTTTGCTTATCGATCTCTAAAAATGTATCTGTTAATTTGCTTGATCCAATAGTGCCGCTCTTGTAAAGTGCTGATATAGCACCAGCAGAAGCGGTTGGATTTTTTGAGATAGTTTTTCTTAGGGTATCAGCATCAGCACCAGTAAGTGTTTCTGCTTGCTGAGAGATGTCAATATAGTTTAATTGCTCTTCAGTAAAGTTAGGTTCTTTAATGCCCTCAACAATATAGTTTCCATTGGCATCCTTTTTAATATTTGGATATGCCACTAGATCCTACCTTCGGCGCTCATTACTTCCATCATACGACGGACATCCGCATTGTTTGGATCCATTTGATATAGTGCTTTAATTAATTGTGTTGAACTATCTAAGTTCATTCCAGGTACAACTGAAGGCAATGATAATATTTCTGATCCTGCTCCAGCACCCGAATCAACTCCATTTGTTATTGGTAGGCTACTGTCAGATGTAGGATCCATTAGTCCCATAAGACTTTTTAATTGTGGCTTTGGTGCTGAAGGTGTTGCTGCCACAGGGTTACCAGCCATAGGTGCTGCAGTCTGTTGTTCCATTTGTGCTTGACCTTGTCCATAGGCTAATCCAGACATATAACGTGCAGATTGTGTTCCTGACTGTCCTGCTCCGCCAGTTGCTGATACGTTTGCAGGATTGTTCTGTGGTGCAGTTGGACGATAACCGCCTCTGTTCTCTGCCATAGTTCCTCCTACTTAATTTTTCTAGGTTGTTCTTTTGATATATATGGTCCTGCTGTAAACGCTGTAAGTTTAGATGCAATCTCCATTGCTTCAAACGCATCTGCTCCAGCATATAAAGCACCTAGTGCATAGGTTGCTCCAGAACCTGCAGCATATACTCCATCTGCAGATTTACTTATTGATAACTCTTGATCAACATCAAAGATCTCTCCACCAACAGCCATTATAAACTGAAAGCGAGAATCCTTGCTATCTTCTTCAAAATTATAACCATTCTCTGTCATACATTTACGCAGAGATGGCATTGCCTTTACAATCATAAAATGATAAAGGTCTTCTCTATCTTGCTTTGTAGGAGTTGGTGGCTCCCAAATATGTTGTGCTATATCGCAAGGTAATGTTTCACCAGATCCAGCAATTAAAAACATACCATTCTCTGAAATCTTTTTAACTTCAGGATGTGTATAGATTCTACCATCAGCATCAGTAGTCTGACTATCAGCAACTATAAAGCAACGATCTTTGTGTTCTAATCCAATAATTGTTGTCATTGTCCCCTACTTAATTATCGGCGTCGAATAGTTCTTACGCTTGCGTTTGCTTCTCCGCCTGATGTTAGGCTAGATAAAAGACTTTGAATATCTGGTGCGGCTTCTTGTGGTGGTAACTCTTGTGCTTGTCCACCTTGTTCTGGCGGAAGAGCGCCTCCTACTGAAGCAGCAGCGGGAGCAGGGGACGTTTGCTCAACCTGAGATTGCGCCCCAGCAGGAGGAACCTGTTGTGGTTCGGGTGCAAAGATTTCTGCAATTGCATCCTCTATCGTTTGTCCCTTTTGTCTTGACTTAATAACTTCAGCAATTTTTCTAACAATGTCTGTAGGATTCTGTCCACTAGCGGCCATTTGTGGAATGACTTGGGTGTATGCTTGAAGTGAAGATACAAGAGCATTACGCATATCTTCAATTTCAATTTTCTCTTGCTCTTGTGTAACATTGACATTAAACGGTAACTCTCTCATAGCCATATCTTTGGAGATTAATTTTCCGCCAAGTGCTTGTAACATAAAGATAAGACCTTGGGCTGGATTAAGACCAGCAAGCATTCCATAACGAACATCTGCAGAATAATCGCCCTTGATATCTTTGCTTGGCTTGTACTCTAATGCGTAAGGTGAGCCAGCATCTACACCGCGAATTGTTTTAAGTTCATCGAAGAACATCTCGTCAACTTCAAAACACAAACCAATAACATCACGAAGTGCTGTAGCAAAGATTGCTTGTGCTGATTTAACTTGTGTATCAAAGGCTCCCATAAGTGCTTGGATTCCTTGACCTGTAACAATAGATGCATCAATATTTCCAGTACGTCCCTCTGGATAACGAGCACCAACTCTAAGTTCTTGGTTAAGTAATTGCTGTTCTGTAAATGCACCTTGTGGTAGCGTAAGTTCTACGCGACGAACACCTGCTGGATTTGCTGTACGAATAACCGCATCGCCACCCAACTGTAGTTCTTGCACATCTTGAGGAAGTACAATAGGAGCCTGTACAGATTTCTCTGCAGCCTCCATAGCCAACATAGCAAAGCGATTACGAAGTAATTGAATTCCTAGTACATCATCAAACTGTCCACGCATCTCACCATCAACAGATGGGCGTTTAGCAACAACAACCATCATCTTACCAAGTGGATTACGTGCTTGAGATAAAACTAAATTTTGGCGTGCAGGTATATATACAACAGATTGATCTTTATCGTAGTAACGAATGATTTCAACCAAGTTGTTTATTTCTTGTTTAAACCCAGTAGGTCCAAGCAGTTGACCTTCATACTCTGGGAACTGTGCTACTAACTCACCAAGTGTAAGTGTGTAACGTTTTGCAAATGCAACGCATCGTCCATAGCGATCAAATTCAGGATAAGCCATCCTTGGGTTTTCTAGGCGAATGCGTGGCAGTTTTGCTTCCTCGTCCATTTCAATAATGAATGGGAGGAATCCATATGTTATGTAGTGGTCTGCACCTGTGTACATAGAAACTTGTAAATCGGAATTATTAAAATAGTTAGAAGCAATGCGAGTACGATTGTCAGCAAACCTACGAGCACGATCATTGACCTGGCTAGCGGATGAGCAGTTAACCGCTGGAAGAGGCGCCATAACCTCAGAAAGGTCTTTGGCAACAATATCAATAAAATTTGCAACGACATTAGCGTCTACACCATCTGGAAAAAAATCAGGATACACCTGTGAGATTTTACCTTGACGCACAGAAAGGACGTCGCCTGCGCGGGCATCGCGCTCTGAAGCACGGTACTTGAGTGAATCAACTCGTGCTGCAATCTGGTCTATTGATAAAGCCATTTATATCCTAACCGTAGGTTTCTTGCCATTGCTCTGCAAAGGCGTCGTCTAAATTGATTCCGTATCTTTTATCTTTTTGTGCTCTAGTTGCCCAACGATTGTTGGCAAAC
>Ga0114974_10004605_pt1 | contig 10335 bp, 9 predicted proteins | sample S_130206_EF_Meta_FD_87318 | JGI IMG/M metagenome (GOLD analysis project Ga0114974, IMG submission 87318) | Freshwater microbial communities from Lake Simoncouche, Canada to study carbon cycling - S_130206_EF_MetaG | ecosystem: Environmental > Aquatic > Freshwater > Lake | place: Lake...
AATATGAAAATTTTAATTACAGGTGGGGCAGGTTATCTTGGTTCTGTTATTACAGGTAAGATGTTAAACTCAGGCCATGAAGTTGTTGTTTTAGATAAATTGATATTCAATCAAGTTTCACTATTAAGTTATACATCTAACCCAAAATTCAAGTTTATTCATGGTGATGTTCGTAATTTAACATTATTGGAAAGACTATGTAATGAAGTTGATGTTATTATACCTTTAGCCGCAATTGTTGGGTTTCCCGCATGTGATGCTGAACCTGAATTGGCAAATGAGATTAATTTTAAACAAATTTTTAATATTGTAAAATTCACAAAAGGTAAGAATAAGAAAATATTATATCCAAATACAAATAGTGGTTATGGGTTAGGTACCGGTCAAATTGAATGTACTGAAGAATCTCCATTAAATCCAATATCAATATATGGAACTACAAAGTGTTTGGCTGAAAACTTTTTAAAGAATGAGACAGATGCTATAATTTTTAGATTAGCAACGGTATTTGGTGTATCACCTCGTATGAGAACTGACTTATTAGTAAATGATTTTACATATGAAGCCATAACCAAAAAATATATTGTTGTGTTTGAAAAGACTTTTAAAAGAAATTTTATACATATTCAAGATGTTGCAACCGTATTTCTTTTTATGTTGGAAAATTATGAACAATATAAAGGTGAGATATTCAACGTTGGTTTAAGTGACGCTAATTTAAGTAAGGAAGAGTTATTAAATAAAATAAAAGAACACGTAAAGAATTTTGCAGTTGTTTATGATGATTACTACGAAGATCCCGATAAAAGAAATTACATCGTATCTAATGTTAAAGTTGAATCAACAGGTTGGAAACCTGAATGGAATTTAGATCGTGGGATTGAAGAGTTAATAATGGCATATCAAATGATAGTGCCGAGAATGGGTGCTGAATTTAGAAACGGATTTCCTTTAGGATACGCAAATCAAACATAATATGAGTAATAAATGGGATGAGTTCATAGAAACTCCATCAAAAAAATTCGGTTATGAAGTGCCAACTTTTACACCTTCAATTTATAGAGAATATAGAGGTGAAATCTTCACAACATTTCATAGTGAGGAACATCCTGTGATGAGACACATTCATTATGAAAAATCTGAAATTAGTATTCACGGTAGATTTTCAAAATCATACAAAGGTGTTTTAAGAGGTTTACATTATGATAATAAAACTTGGAAGTTGGTTCAGGCCGCAATGGGTGATATCTACTTAATTGTGTTAGATATGAGAAAAGAATCCACCACATTTGGTGAATGGGAATCATTTATGATTACCGAGAAAGATAGAAATCAAGTATTGGTCCCTCCAGGTTTTGCCAATGGTCATTATGCACTTACAGATTGTATGTTTCATTATAATTTATTCTATAAAGATGGTTATGTTGATGCCAACGAACAAGGTGTTGTTAAATGGAACGACCCCGAATATCAAATGGAATGGCCAACAAATAATCCAACATTACAAAAAAGAGACAGATGATAAAAAATTTAAATGATGAATTACCTATAGTTAGAGAAGTACAATATACTGTAGAAGATTTAATCAAATACGAAAAAATGATTGCCGACCATTGGGAGGCCGGTAGGATTAAAGGTCCAGTTCATTTAAGTGGTGGTAATGAAAAAGAATTAATTGAAATTGGTAAAAGAATTAAAACTACTGATTGGGTGTTTTCGACTTGGAGGTCTCATTATCATGCGCTAATTAAAGGTGTTTGTCCTGTATGGTTAGAAGAGGAGATAATTGCTGGTCGTTCAATTACTATTGTAAGTAAAGAAGATAGATTCTATTCATCTGCAATTGTTGGTGCAATTATCCCAATCGCAACTGGAGTTGCGTTGGCAAATAAGAGAGACGGTAAAGATGATAAAGTATGGTGTTTTATTGGTGATATGGCCTTTGAAACTGGTGGTTTTTATGAAATGCACAAATACGCTCAACGATATGACTTACCAATACGTTTTATTGTTGAGGATAATGGTGTTTCCACAAATACACCAACAGAAGAAACTTGGAATGGGATAAAAAGAGAAGTACCAAATGATGTTATTTGGTATGAATATAAAAAAGAGTGGCCGCACTACGGAACAGGGAAATGGGTAATATTTTAAATTTAGTTTTTGAGGATTGGTATGATGATAACACCCCTAAACCTAATTGTTTACATGTTAATGAAAATACGGGTTATGACATTATGGTATTACCACAATTCATAATGGAAAAAAATAATTTTTATGAAGTAAATAAATGTAGACTTAATGAAGTGAACGTTAATGCCGACTATTATTATATTATAAATCATATGTGTGAGTATGATTTTTTATTTAGTGGTAAATTATGGGTTATAACAAAAGAGATTGAAGAATTAATACGAAATAAAAATCTAAAAATTATTTTTTTAAGTCAACATGAAAGTTACATGAACTTAGAATATGACGTTAAAGTTTTACAAAATTTAATTAGATTTAAAAATTTAAATGAGATAAATTTTTATTTAATAAATAATAATTCATTAATACCACACATAAAAAGGTCCACCGGAACAAATATAAATCTTTTTAAATGTGATTTTTTAACGGAATTAACTAGTGATTTATCTATTGTTATGAAAGATAATGTAATTATTGATGAGAAAAAATTTCTTTTTATTTGTCATAATAGACGACCAAAAACACATAGATTGGCAATTTTAACATTATTAAAGCACGGTAATTTATTAAATGATAATATGATAGATTGGTCTTTAACATACGGTACTATGTCACATCCAGATTTAATTGTTTTTGAACATCAAAATTTTATCGATGAATTTGATTTTTTAAAAGAAGATTATAATCAAATTTGTTCAACTAAAAAATTAAGTTATTATGAACAAACAAAAGATTGGTTTAACAACCCCAATGATTATCAACATTGGAAACATATTGAAATGGTTTCATATCAACAGAGTTACATTAATATTGTAACGGAATCTCATTACGAAATACCCGATATTCACATGACAGAAAAAACATTTAAACCCTTTTATTTTTTTCAAATGCCAATATTTGTTTCAAGTTTTAATCACGTTAATCAAATAAAATTAGAACATGAATTGTTTCTTTTTGATGATTTAATAGATCATAGTTATGACAATGAAATTGATGATAAAAAAAGAATAATTAAAGTTTTTAATGAAATTAAAAGGTTGAGTGGTATGAGAAATGAAGTGGAGTTGTATTACAAATCAAATAAGGAAAAGTTAATTTCTAATCATAATTATATAAAAAATTTTAGAGATAGTCAAAAAACATTTCAATATTTTAATACTCTAACAAACAAAAAAAGATTAATATGAAATTTTTTTATGAAAATGGAAGTTTAAATAATTTCATACCTAACGGACCTAAAAATTTTTGTAAAACATCGTCCTTAGATATTGAATATGGGTTTAATCATCCAACATATAATTTAGAACCATATGGTGACATTATATGGTTATTTGAAACTGCAGAATTTGAATTTAATGAATTGTTTATTAAAGATAATATAATATATTTTATAGACGTTTTTAGTAAAATAAAAAAATTTAAAAATGTTAGATTAGTATTTTCAAATTTTTATGAAGGAAAAAATATGATCTTTTTTTTAGAGGAATTGAGGAAATTACAAATAGAATTTAACATCTCAAAAAGACAAATAATTATAATCGGTATAAATTTTATTACAAAAGACTATAATGATTATTTCACAATAATATCTGAACCAATATTATTATATGATTTATCTAAAAATTATTTAGAGGCATCTAATAAAACTTTAGGTAATACCAATTTAGGTTTATCAAACATTCAAGATTATATTGAGACGCCAAAAAAAGAATTTTTTTTAAGTTATAATAAAAACGTTAATAGAAAGCATCGATTTTTCTTTATTTTATGGTTAATAAAAAATAACCTAATTAGTGACACTAAAATTTCTTTATTAATAAAAGACAACGTTAATTTAGAATTAATTAAATCCTATTTCGGTGGTTCAAATGTTAAGGAATTATTAGATTTAACTAATTATTTTGAGGAATTTAAAAATTTAGGTTCAATAATATTAGATTGGGATTACAATAATAACCCTGACGATGTTTTTTCAAATACTGGTTATTCGACAAAATCACATTATAGTGAAACATTATTCAGTGTCGTAACTGAAACAACATTCGACAATAGAAGTCTTAATTTAACCGAAAAAAGTTTTAAGCCTTTAGCAAACTGCCATCCTTTTATAATAATTGGAGATCAAAGAATTCATCAAAAATTAAAAGACTTTGGATTTAAACTTTACGATGATTTAATAGATTATTCATTTGAAGAGTTATACGATAATAGAGAAAGATTTTATGCTGTAACTAAAGAAATACTAAGAATACATAATTTGGGTAAGGAATATATCATGGAATGGTATAAAAATAACATAGAAAAAATAGAATATAATAAAAATGTTTTTTTGAAATATTCAAATGAAAACATTACTAAAAAAATATTAAATAAAATAAAAATGAAAAAAGTCTTGATTACGGGTTGTTGTGGTTTAGTTGGTACACATCTTATAAAAAAATGTTTACAAAAAGGTTATGAAGTTGTGGGTGTTGATATAAATGATAAATCCGCCCATTTAAATGATTATGATTTCAAATTCTATAAAATGGATTTGACCGTTACCGAAAATATTAAAAATTTACTTGATTTTGAAAATCCAGAAGTAATTTTAAATAGTTTTGGTATAAAGGGATCACCAATAAAAGCAAAAAATTACCCTGTTGATTTTTTATATCCTTCTTTAAAAATAAACACTGATATAATTAATGAGTGTTTCAAAAGAGATATATGGTTAGTTTATATGAGTTCTGTTGGTGTTTATTCCCCTACAGATTGTTTTAGAGAAGACGATGTATGGAAAACATTACCTTCTGAACATGATTGGTTTCCTTCATGGTCAAAAAGGGTTGGTGAATTATTATTAGATGCATATAAAATACAACATAACTATGATAAATGGTCTATCGTGAGACCCGCAAATATTTTTGGTGAATATGATGATTTTAGTGGTAATGGTACCATTATATCAACTATGATTAAAAAAATTCACGAGACAACTAATAACGAGATTGAAGCTTGGGGTGATGGTTCTCCTGTAAGAGATTTTGTTTACGCTGGGGATGTGGCAGATGCCGTTATTTCTTTATATGAAAATAAACAAAATGTTATAACAAATTTTGGTTCTGGTATTGAAATAACAATTAAAGAATTGATTGAATTGATAAGTGTAATTATTGGTAAAAAAACCATTATTAATTGGGATACGACCAAACCCAATGGGGATTTGAGGAGGTTAATGGATACAAGTAGACAAAGGGAATTAAATTTATTACCTAAATTAGGACTTGAAGAAGCGCTAAAAATTACTTATAATTATTATAAAAATGGCATTTAATGATTTTAAGAGCATATGGTGATAGTTGGACCGCAGGTGAAGGTTGTGATAGAAAAATTGAAGATACTTTAACCAAAGAAGAGAAAATTTTATTTCAAAAAGAAAACAGTTGGGTCAAGTCTCTATCGATAAAACTTAATGTGGAATATATCAACAATGGGATAAGTGGTTATTCTAATTTAAAAATGTTTAACGACATTATCGGTGATTTAAAAAACGGTATTATAAATAAAAATGATTTAGTTATAATAATGTGGAGTTCGTCATTAAGAGACACTGTACCCTTTTTACCAAATGGAGAGTGGGTATCTTGGTCAGTAAAACATTTAATTGAGGAACCACATAAGTTTTTAAATTCATATAAAAGTGAAGATATTAACTTTGATAATTTTTTTACCGATTTTAAACAACTATATATTACTGAAATATTCAATCAAAACTACTATAATATTGTTAATCAAAACTATGTTATATTCATTCAAAAAATGTTTGAATTTTATGGTGTGAGGTATATTATGTGTGATTCTTTTGAATCTATGTTAATTGATTTACATAAAAAAGACGATATTACTCATATAATTGATAAAACACATTATTGGGGATTTAATAAACAAACATTTAGGGATTTTTTAAATGAGAACAAGAAAACTGATATATGGGAATACCAAGATGAAAAATATAAATCTAGAGCTTCACAACATCCAAATAAAGAAGGTTATGAAATAATTGCAAATGAACTATATAAATTTATAAAAAAAATATGATAAACAAAAATTCAAAAATATTAATTACTGGTGGTTCGGGATTAGTGGGACAAAACTTAACTAACCGTTTAATAAAAGAAGGGTATACAAAAATTAGGGTAAATTTACATAAAAGACCTGTTAGAGAAAAACATGAAATAGTTGATTACACTTATTATGATTTACAAACGTATGACGGTTGTTTAAATGCCACCAAAGGTATTGATGTGGTTTTTCACGCGGCCGCTCAAACATCTAATGCGGTTGATACTGTTGTAGATCCGTTAGCTCATGTAACACCAAATGTTTCAATGAATAATTTTTTAATTGATTCTTCATATAGAAATAAAATCCAACATTACATATTTATCTCATCTAACACAGTTTATCCACCTAAAGAAGATGAACCAGTTGTAGAAACCGATTTTATGTTTAGTGATATATATCCTGTATATTTTGCGGTTGGTTGGATGAAACGTTATGCCGAATTACAATGTGAATTATATGGTAAGTATTTACCTGAAAAAATGAAATGTACTGTTATTAGACCCGCCAATTTGTTTGGACCTCACGATAAGTATGATTTCAATAAATGTCATGTAACACCAGCTACTATTCGTAAAGTTGCGGATAGAATGGACCCAATACCCGTATGGGGTGACGGTAGTGAATTAAGAGATTTACTATATGTTGAAGATTTTGTTGAGGCGTTACAAATCGTTATGGAAAAAGAAACAGAAATGTTTCAAGTATATAATGTAGGTTCAAATGAGGTTTACTCTGTAAATGATGTATTAGAAAAAATGAAACTTGTTGCTGATTATAATGCACCTACTGAATATATACAAGGTAAACCATCTATGATACCAACTCGCAGAATTGATTCTAATAAAATAAAAAATAAGTTAAATTGGGAAGCTAAAACAAATATTATTGATGGTTTACGATTAACATATAATTGGTACTTGAAACACCAAAATGAATTTAATAAATAATTTATGGATAATTCAAATGCATTTTTATTTATAGGTGATAGTTTTACTTGGGGACAGGGATTATATTTTTATTCCGATTTATCTAATCAAAAATATCCACCAAAAGGTAATTATATTGATTCTGAAGTAAACGAATTACACAGGAAATTCAAAGATTCTAAAAGATTTGCTAGATTAGTTGCTTCACATTTTAATACTTTTGAAGTAGTTAAAGATATTAACGGTGGTAGTGATTCTAAATCATTGGAATATATTGATAATTTTTTTAAGAAATTTTCATACAATGATGTAAGTGTTTTAATTTTTCAATCAACATATTTTGCTAGAAGTCCTTTTAAATTCACATTTCAAGATAAGACATACTCAGTTGATGTCGAGGGATATCCCAATTTCAGAATAGGTCCCGACACTGAGATTTTTATTTCTTGGTGTAAAGAAAATCAACTTTCTTTTGAGGATTATACTTATTTACATAGAAAACAGATTTTTGATGAAATTAGAGATACATTTATCGCTTTAGATAACGAAGGTATTAATGTTAAATTTATTTGTTGGACTAATGATTATTTCAATTTTATTAAAGAAGATGCGTTTATGGGAGGAAGATTTATAAAAATAAATCATAAAGGGGAAGAATATAATTCTTTTTTTGACTTAATGTTTTTTAATAAAGAATTATCAATAATGAATGATCCATATTTTGATTTTTCTCGTGGAGATGGACATTTATCGTTAGAGGCTCATAAAATAGTGGCAAATAGTATAATAAACTCTATTGAAAAAGATTTAATAGAAAAAAATAAAAAATTAATATGAGTTCACCTCAATACACTCCATATAAGGATGCCCTGACTAAATCAATGACTTACCTTGGTCAACAAGAAAACACCGTTTTTATGGGTCAACAGGTTCTTTGGCATGGTAATCCAATGAGTACAACGATTGTAGAAGTTCCTAAAGATAAATTAATTGAATTACCTGTAATGGAGGAATCTCAAATGGGTATGTCATTAGGGATGGCGATGGCCGGTAAGTTTGTTATTACTTTTTATCCTCGTTGGGACTTCTTAATATGTGCCACAAACCAATTAGTTAATCATGTGGATAAGATTGGTTTAATGAGTCAAGGAAATTGGAAACCTAATATGATTATTCGTTTAGGTAAAGGTTCAGATAAACCATTAGACCCAGGACATCAACATAGAGGTAATTATATTGATGAATTTATCAATATGTGTCCAAACATCACATTTCATGATTTAACTAAATGGAATAATATTGAATTAATATATAAAAACGCTTACGAAAATGGTGGTATCCATGTCATCGTAGAATATCCTGAATTATATTATGTATAAAGGTAAAGGTATCATATTTGTTGGGTGCTCATTTACTTGGGGTGGCGGTTTAGAGTATTTTGCACCATTTAAAGATATACCTAATACGCAAGATGGGGAATTTGATGAAAAAAAAATTACGTTTGCAATAATGAATTTTATTAAAGCAAATAGATTTAGTAGATTAGTTGCAAATCACTTTGGGATGTGGGAAGTAAATAGATTAAATTGTGGTGGTTCAAATGCAACGTCTATTGATGATGTTCAATTTATGTTATCGTTAGGAAGACATTCTAATACAAATAATAGTAAACATTTTGAAAATATAAAATTACAGAGATATTCTGAAGATGAAATTGAATATCTTGTATTTCAATTAACAGATCCATATAGAAATTATCATATAAATGTAGATAATGAAGAATTAGTAATTACTAATATTGCAAATATAGAAAAAACAAATGAAAAGAATATTAATACATTTAAAAATGTTTTAGATTCAAATACATTTGATAAATTTTTTAAATTTTATATAAATAATTTTAATAGTTGGGAAGAAATGGAAGATTATTTTATATTAGAAAATTTAAAAGGTTTAATTGAATTATTTAAAGAAGTTGAAAGTTTGGGTATAAAATGTAAATTGTGGAGTTGGCACAATGAATATGTTTCATTCATAAAAAAACACGAATATTTATCATCAAAATTTATTAAATTAAAATATGAAGATACTGAATTTGATTGTTTATATGATTTAATGAATAAACATTTAAAATTTAAAATAAGAACGTCTGGATTTCTTGTAAATGGTAAACCGATAAATGATGACCATCAAACAATAGAATGCCATAAAATAATTGCAGATAGTATAATTAATTCAATAGAAAAAGATAATATTATATTACATTAATTAAATGTAGTTATAAATTCTTTTTTTTCAAATTTAATTCTATCTAAAACTTTATCAAATATAGTTTTAGAATTATAATCGTAATAAGAGTCGAAATTACTTTTTATAATTTCATCAAATAATACTGCAAGATAATAATTACCATATTGACCAAAATGACCATCATTAAATACATTTGAAGTTTCTTCATTAATAAAAAAAATTTTTGGTAATTTAGATATAAACTCATTGTATGTGTTTTGAGTTTTTAATGAAAAAGACCATTTTTGTTTTTCAATTATTTTGTCTACATCTTGAAAGGGTGACCATACTATTGGTTTATATTTTGAATGTAATTCTATAATATATTCCATAAATGGTAATAATTTTTTATTTAAATAATAATCGGGTTGATTATTAAAAAAACTTATTTCTCTATTTACTGCTTGGTATTTAAATAATTCATTTGGTATGTTATGCCACCCATCTGTATTGGGGTGAACATATGTTACATTATATTTATCGTTTATCCAATTAAAACGACTTGGATGTGTCCAATTTATTATTATTCTATCACCTTCATTATAATCAAACTCTTTTATGTTTGAAAATTGATATATTATATCCTCAATCGTACAACCTCCTTTACCAAAATTATAAACATCATATCCCCATTCTTTCAACCAATCATCAAACCATTTAGCGGTATAATTTATATCCAATTCATTTAATTTTAATAAATATTTTCCTATTTCACTTGATTGAACCCACGCAAGTAATTTTTCATCAATTTTTGATTTTTCTATTTTATCGTATTTTTCTTTAAATAAATTATCCGTAAACGAATCTCCTAATAAAAATA
>Ga0114974_10004606_pt1 | contig 10335 bp, 5 predicted proteins | sample S_130206_EF_Meta_FD_87318 | JGI IMG/M metagenome (GOLD analysis project Ga0114974, IMG submission 87318) | Freshwater microbial communities from Lake Simoncouche, Canada to study carbon cycling - S_130206_EF_MetaG | ecosystem: Environmental > Aquatic > Freshwater > Lake | place: Lake...
GCCTAGTGCTTCTTCTTATCGTCGTCGATGACTTCGAAATCTGCGTCCACGACGTCTCCCTTGTCGGCTTTTTTGCCTGCAGGAGCCGGTTCGTCGTGGCCATGTTCCGCATGCTCACCGCCAGCCGCGCCGGCGGCAGCCGCATGCTTGTAGAGCTCTTCGCTCACAGCCTGGAACTTGTTCTGGAGGTCGGTGTAAGCGGTCTTGATCGCCTCCACGTCGCTGCCCTTGAGCATCTCGCGGACTTTTTCCACGGCCTTCTCAATTTCAGTGCGCTTGTCCTCAGCCAGTTTGTCGCCCAATTCCTTGAGCTGCTTCTCGCACTGGTAGGCCAGGTTGTCCGCGTTGTTGCGCACCTCTGCGGTCTCACGTGCGGAGCGGTCTTCCTCGGCATGCGCCTCGGCTTCGTGCTGCATCCGTTCCACCTCTTCCTTGCTCAAGCCGCTCGAACCGGTGATGGAAATCTTCTGCTCCTTCCCAGTGCCAAGGTCCTTCGCGGACACGTGCAGAATCCCGTTCACGTCGATGTCAAAGGTGACCTCGATCTGCGGAACTCCACGCGGCGCCGGAGGCAGGCCGTCCAACTTGAAGGTGCCGAGCTGCTTGTTGTCGCGGCTCATTGCGCGCTCACCCTGCAGCACGACAATTTCCACTCCAGGCTGGCTGTCTGCGTACGTCGAAAACGTGTTGGTCTTGCGAGTCGGGATCGTCGTATTCCGGGGGATCATCGGCGTGGCGACACCGCCGGCCGTTTCAATCGCCAAGGTCAGCGGCGTGACGTCCAGCAAAAGGACGTCCTTCACGTCTCCGCGCAAAACTCCGCCCTGAATGGCAGCGCCCACCGCAACGACTTCGTCCGGGTTCACACCCTTGTGCGGCTCTTTGCCGATGATTGCGCGGGCCGTCTCCACGACCTTGGGCATACGCGTCATCCCGCCGACAAGCACGAGCTCGTCGACATCCTTTTCCGAAAGTTTCGCATCCGACAAACAGGCGCGCACCGGCTTCATCGTGCGCTCAAACAACGAATCCGTAAGCTGCTCGAGCTTTGAGCGCGTGAGCGCCTTCTGAATATGCTTGGGCCCGGTCTGGTCCGCCGTGATGAAAGGCAGATTGATGTCGTACTGCTGAGAAGAGGAGAGCGCGATCTTGGCTTTTTCAGCTTCTTCCTTCACGCGCTGTACGGCGTCCGGCTGCTTGGTGAGATCGATTCCCGAGTCCGTCTTGAACTCTTTGAAGATCCAGTCCATCAGAGTGTTGTCCCAGTCGTCTCCACCCAGGTGGGTGTCGCCGTTGGTGGCCTTCACCTCGAACACGCCGTCGCCGATTTCCAGCACCGAAATATCGAACGTACCGCCACCCAGATCGTAAACTGCGATTTTTTCGTCCTTCTTCTTATCAAGGCCGTAAGCGAGAGAAGCCGCCGTCGGCTCGTTGATGATACGCAGCACTTCCAGACCCGCGATCTTGCCGGCGTCCTTGGTCGCGTTGCGCTGGGAGTCGTTGAAATAGGCGGGGACCGTGATGACAGCCTGCGTGATTTTCTCACCCATCTTCGCTTCGGCGTCTGCCTTCAGCTTGCTCAGAATCATCGCGCTGATTTCCGGCGGAGAATACGTCTTGGTCTCGCCGTTGACTGTGACCTGAATGTGGGCGTCGCCATTGGGCGCCTTCACCACCTTGTAAGGCACCCGGTGCAACTCACCTTGGACTTCGTCAAACTTGCGTCCCATGAAGCGTTTGACTGAGAAAATTGTGTTTTGCGGGTTCGTGATCGCCTGGCGCTTTGCGGCCTGGCCTACCACACGTTCGCCAGTTTTCGTAAAGGCGACCACAGAAGGTGTGGTGCGGGCGCCTTCGCTGTTTTCAAGAACAACGGGTTCTCCCCCTTCCATGACGGCCATGCAGGAGTTAGTTGTACCGAGATCGATGCCTAAAATTTTTGCCATAAGAAGATTGGTGCTTAGACGTTGGTCTGACGGTTAAGATTTGGAGCAGGCGGCGGGCCAGCCCGGCGGAGTGCCGCTAGATCGTTTGGGTTCAATAATTTATGCAATTACGGGAGTCCTGGCGTGTGCGCCACGGTGTGTGACTGGCGCACATGCGCGACCAAAACTGCGCCAACTTGTCTCACGCTGGCGGCGCAAGGGGCATAGGGCGCTGCCCGGCGGGATTGCGGAAGTCTTGCCCCGGAACCTTGACCCATCCACGGGCTTTGCCTTGAGTGAAGCGTGACCTCTACCAAGCTAGTACTTTTGGATTGCGACTCGACCCTTAGCGCCATCGAGGGAATCGACGAGCTGGGCCGCCTGCGCGGGGCCGGGACGTTTTCTGCCGTCGAGCGGATGACGCGTGACGCGATGGAAGGGGGCACGTCGATGGAATCCATCTTTGCCCGCCGGTTGGAGCTGATCCGGCCGACATTGGCGGAGCTCTCCGAGATCGGCGCACAGTATATTGCCCATGTGGAGCCGACGGCGAAGGAAACGATCCGGCTGTTACAAGCCGAGGGGTGGACTGTTGCGATTGTCAGCGGAGGCTTTACGCAGGCGATCCAGCCGCTGGCAGCCTACCTGGGGGTGGAGACCGTGGAGGCGGTGGTTTTGGAATTCGACGCGCTCGGTGAGTACGCGGGATTCAACCCATCCTGCGAAACGGCGCGGACCCTGGGGAAAAACGCCGTGGCCCGGCGCCTCCGGACAAGTTTTGGAGCGAGCCTCTCGGTGATGGTCGGAGACGGTGCCAGCGACCTTGAAGTGAAGGGCGACGTGGACTTAGTCGTCGGATTCGGCGGATACGCCGTCCGGGAGAGGGTGAAAGCGGGGGCGGACGCTTTCATCCATAGTCTGGCGGAGCTGCCCGTTATTTTGAGGCGGCTGTAAACTGGCCCTGTTCCGGCGGCAGACTGCGGAGAGCCTCTGCGAAAAGCATCGGCAGGCTCTTAATTACGGCAGCCTCGATGAGTGTGGAAACGTGAAGCCCCTGACTGGCAGCAAATTGCCTGAGGTTGGCGGCATCCATCCGATCGACCCAGGCTCCGATTTTGACTTTGTTGGCAGCGCGTACATTTGGCATGCTACAGATTCGCCGTCCAGGTGGGGCCCGGATGGGGCGAAGTGCGTTTTTTTGAACTTTTCCCGGCGTTTGGGCCGAGACGCGAAAAAAGAGGCGGGAGTTACCCCGCCCCTTTTCTTTAACACCTAGCAGGCCATAGGATGCCCGCGTTTAATCAAGGAGTCTGCAGCTGTTCCACGGGGATCACCTGCTTTGGCTGGCCCGGCGTGGTCCAGAGCAAGCGGGCCACCGCACCCCCGGCACGCTCATAGTACTCCATGCGGACGTCCACCCAGGCTCCGGCCCCCAACGCGAGGGAAACCGTGTTTTCCGTTGTGGCATGGTCCGTCCAGTTGTTGATCACCAACTGGCCGTTGAGCCACAAACGCACGCCGTCATCGGACTGCACGGCGAACGTGTAGGTTCCGGCGACGCGGGTTTTGACGCGGCCTGTCCAGCGTGCCGAGAAGTTATCGGCGGTCAGGCTTGGGTCGGGACTGAGGGTTCCCCAGTTGAAGTCGACGGTGGGATCCACCCGTGTCAGGCGCTGGCCGGACAAGATAATTCCTCCGAAGTATTCGCCTGTGAGGCCCGGAGTCGTGATGGGCGTGACTTCGCAGTCTCCCAGAACTGCTTTGCCCACGATGGTTCCAGAGCCTCCGCCCAGGAACGCCCCTGCATAGGTCATCTGAGACAACCCTGGCAGTTGGATTCTAGCGACGTTGGTGTAAGTCGCATCGTCGGCTGAGATGGCCAGAGCCAAGCGATCCGCGCGCCTTTCCACCAGCAGCCAGGCGTTGGGCATCACGAGGGAACCGGTTGCTACAGCACTTGTGACAGCGCCACCCAGCGTCGTCCGGCTCCACACCGAGAGCGAGCCGTCGGCGGCAAGCTGCAACGCGACGAACCGGTCTCCGGCACCGAAGCCTTCACGCAGCATGATCGCGGCTGCGGGCGCCCCCGTGAGGGAGCGGACGCGCACTGCCATCTGGAAGTCACCCGAGTGGGGCTGGTTTAAGAACCCTCCCTGCTCGACGCTTCCGGCCTTCAACCCGGCACCTGTAGCCGCAAGCTCGCGCACTCCGTCCGCCAACACATTGACTGTCGGCACTGCGGCGGAGCCTAGCGCATTTGCGACGACTGCGGGCCGCAGCACGTCCACTGGGACGACTTGCTTCGCGATTCCGGGACCCGCCCAGAGCCACTTGCACGTCGCCTGGCCTCCCGCCTCGAAGTACTCAAGCCTCACATCCACCGGGACGCCTGCCTGCAGAACTGCCGTGCCCGACGATTCTGTGAGCGCGTGCTGGTTCCAGTCGTTGACGACCTGCAGCCCGTTCACCCATAAGCGCACGCCGTCGTCCGCCTGAGTGAAGAACGTGTAGGTCCCAGTAGCGGGCGGCACCAACCGCCCCGTCCAGCGCACGGAGAAGTTGTCTCCGACGATGCTCGGATGCGGCGAGCTGTTTACCCAGTCGTAGTTTACGTTGTCCTCCACCCGTGCGACGACTGGCGTAGCCAGGGTGGTCGTGGGAAAATAGACCGCCAACAAACCACGCTGGGGTGGTACGCTAACCGCGTTCACAGCCACGCGGGACCATCGGTCCACCACACCGCTTGCAGTCTCCGTGGTTGATCCGCTGGCGGCGAAAACCCCGACCTGGACCGTGCTTGCCAGACCCTTGAGCGTATAGGACGCCACGGGCCTGTACGTGATACCGTCGTTGGAAACCAGCACACGAACGCCATCACCGATGCGCTCGACCTGCACCCAACCCTCTGGCAACACAACCTGCGCGTCCGTCCCGGTAGGGGTTGTTTCCGCAAACACGCCGCCAGCCGTGAGGCGGGCACCGGTCCGATACTGCGCGGCGGACGTGACTGCGGCCAGCACGCACCGGTCACCGACGAGGGCACCTTCGCGCAAAAGCACGCCTGAGCGCGCGGCCGCGTTTCCGGTCACACTGCGCACCCGCAGGGTCGCGAGGAAGTTGCCCGTGGCGGGAGCTGATTCGAAACGCACAGCGTCCGAAACACCGGCGACGCCGACTCCGGTGCCGTTGAGCTCCCAACTGCCATCGGCCAGAATCCGCGAAGAGCCCGTGGAGGCACCGATGAGCTGCCCAGTAAAACCCGCCGACACGAGGTCGTAGGCCTTGGCTGTGCTGTTCACCGTGACCGCCACGTTGGCTGTCGCCGTGGCAGACCCGTCTGTGATGGTGTATCCGAACCGGTCGATACCGTAGAAGCCGGTCGCCGGCTGGTACGAAATACCGCCAGCCACGAGCGCAGCCGTTCCGTGAGCGGGGGCCGTCACGGCGCTGACTGCGAGCGGAGACGGACCGGAATCAGGGTCCGAATCGTTGGCAAGCACATTCACCTTAACGGCAACGCTTTCGTTGGTTGCAGCGGCATCGTCGACAGCAAGGGGAGCCTTGTTGGCGATTACTGGCTGGGTGACGGTCTCCGTGAACGTCGGCGTGCTGAGCAGGGTCGAGGGAACAATTTCCTTCGCCTGCTTCGAGCTCGACCAGCGCAACTGAGCGACCGCGCCTCCCCCGTTTTCGTAGTATTCCACCTTGAGGTCGTTCGACTGTCCCGCAACCAGGTTGACGCTACCTGAAACTTCGGTGGCCGCGTGGTCCGTCCAGTTGTCGATAACTTTAACGCCGTTTACCCACACCCGTACGCCATCATCCGTGTTGGCGTAAAACGTGTAGTTTTCTGTGTACCTCGCCGTCACAGCGCCCGACCAGCGCACAGAGAACCCGTCCACGGGGATCACCGAGGCTGGGGCGCCGGTCAGCCAGTCGAAGTTGACGGTTGCATCCAAACGGGTCATCAGCGGGACGGTTAGATCCATCTTGCCGAAGTACTCGCCTTTCAGACCCGACAAGCGCGTTGTATCGGGCGCCGCGACCGTCACCGTAACCGTTGCTGAGGCGCTCAAACTCCCATCGCTGATCGTGTAGTTGAACGTATCAGTACCACTGAACCCTGCTGCGGGTGAGTACTGAATACTGCTGCCGGCAAGCGCGGCACTCCCATGCGCGGGTGTCGTGATCGCCGTGATTGTCAGCGGGGAGGGTCCTGCGTCCGCATCGACATCGTTCGCAAGAACGTTGACGAGTGTGGCGACGCCGACCGTTGTCCATGCTGTGTCATTGCTGGCCACGGGGGCTTTGTTCGCGGCAGGCACGACCGTTACACTTCCACCGAGGGTGAGAGCGTTGTACGGCACGACCTCCAACAGTTGGCTCGGGCTGCTCCACTGGAGCGTGATCTGCGATCCCCCGCCGCCCTGAAAGTATTCCACCTTCAGGTCGTACTGTTGACCGGCCACCAGCTGGATTGCCGCCGTCTTTATCGTCGCAGCCTGCGTCGCCCAGTTGTCGATCAACAGCTTGCCGCCCACCCACAAACGGACGCCATCATCCGCGAGGGTTGTGAAGGTGTACAACTCGCTGTACTTGGCCTTTACCTTCCCGGTCCACCGGATCGAAAAGGAGTCGCTCTGCATTGACGGGTCCGGAGAGCCGAGCCCCCAGTTTGCGTCGATGTACGGATCGATCCGCGTTAAGGCCAGTGCGGTGAAATCGATGTTGTTGTAGTACTCACCCATGAGCCCGTTCGTGTCTGGTCCGGGCGGCTGGATCACATTGGAGACATTGACTGTCACAGAACCCGTGGCCGTGGTGGCGCCGTTAGTCACCGTGTAGGTGAACTTGTCAGCTCCACTGAGGGTCCGCGAGGCGGTGTAGACAAGCTTGTCTCCCGAGATCGCTACGGTGCCGAGCGTTGGCGCACTCACACTCACCAGCGATAACGGGTACGGGCCACCGGAGGGGTTCGTATCGTTGGCCAGCACGGGGATCGTTACGGTACCGGCGAGCGAACAGTCCGCAGAATCCGCAGCTGCCACGGGCGGCTGGTTTACGGCGACAGGAACCCCCGAGCGGTACACCTCGATCTCGCGAAGGGTCAACTGATGGAGCCCGCTCTGCGAACCCGCATCCTGGAGGTCCTTGTTTGAGGCGCCTCCATAGGTCACGTCATTCACGAGCAGTCGGATCTTGCTGGTAGTCACTGGAGCGAAGCCGTGCACGAAGACGCAGCGTTCGCTATAGTAACTATCCATCGTCGTGCGATTCGTCTGTGTGTAGGAGCGGACCGCCTTCACGGGCTCCACGACGTGCTCGATAGAGACCCACGTCCCGGCCTGGTCGACCTGTAGTTCGTAGTCGAGCATCGAACCATCCCATTGCCAGGGAATGCCCGCGTAAATGACCACGCGATCGATCTGCGTTGCCGCGGGGAGCCTCACCTCGAACCACGCGGGGTACGTGGTGTTGTTGGCTTCCCAGATGCGGTCGCTGTTCACCTGAGCCCAATACCAGGTATCGATCTTGCCGTTGATCACCTTCGAAGGCGGATTGCTGATGGAGGCATCAATCGGATGAACCGCCGAACCCGAAGCGGCTGCGGTCACCCCTGTTTGGAAAGCCAGATTGGTTCCCCAATCCGAGGGCGTTACCGTCAGGGTGCCCGCGTACTCCACGTAGGTTGGCAGTTCGCTGACGGGCAACACGGCGGCACCGTTAACGATAGGCAGAACGCGTTCCGTCCCGAAGGCCGAGATTACTTTGACGCTTGTCGCCCCAACGACGTTTAGCACGACCTGACCCCGCGTGTCGCCGGAGGTCATGATCGTTGCAACCTGTTTTCCTGGCCCGTTGAAAAGGCTCCCCACAAACATCTTGTTTCCTGGGTTGCCGAAATTCAGCGAGCTTGCGAACCGAGTTCCATAAAGTTCTTCCGACCAGACACGCAGAAGCGGGCCGACTGGGTTGATGGAACCGTCTTCATTTTGTACCCAGCGCGGCTCATCCCAGAACCCGCCATTACGGTCGTACCAGTAATGATTGTGCTCCTTAGGAATACCGTACTGCTCGTAGACCATCATTTGGAGCATCGTCCAGCGGCCCTGCATGCGGGGCTGGTAGGCTCCATAAACAGGACCAAGGTAGCCCTGCTCCGTCTGCCATTTTTCGAGACCGGCGAGGTTGTACTTTTTCAACCAGCCGTCGACCTGGTCCAGAGACGTGCGGATCAGACCAAGATCTCCGTTTACGCAGTTGTAGGCGTGGAACGAAAACACATCGATGTACTTCCCGCCCCCAGCGATGAAGAACTCATCGTTCCAACCAGCCATCGGAGGCCCGACGGTCACCGCGCCGGGCGCCATCACTTTTAGGGTAGGATCCACGCTCTTCACCGTTTGATAAAACGGCGCCAGCTCTTTCTGAACGAACGCGGTGGCACCGCTGCCGAAATTCGGCTCGTTACGCGGCTCCCAATACCGGACGACTCCTTTGAAATACTCCACGACTTTGCGCACTCCCGCCAAGTCCGAGGTTCCGTTTGGAAACGCGATCAACAGATCCCGCTTCCGGTACGAATCGAAGGGCAGATAGTACTGCTGATCGAGGGCAATCTCTGCAGCCAGGCGAGGGATCTCGGCATCTGCATTGCTTGCGTTGTCAATTTTGTGCCGTTGTGGACCGTAGCCAAAAACACCACGGGTCACCTCGTCGATGAGCCCAGCGCCTCCGGATGTTCCGGGGGCAGGCATTTTTGGAAAGTTCGGATCATCACGGATGATCGAAAACATTCCACTGCCAACGGAGGTGCCGAAGGGCATCCCTTGATCACCGCCATACAGGTCCACCTTGTACCATCCCGTTTCCCGCACTGAGGGAGCAAGGACGGTCCCGCTGACGAGACCTTGTTCAACGGTGTTGCCGTAGTAGTCGCGGATGATATATCGCGCGGCACCAGGCCCGCTCAATTTTAGCGCGATGGCTTCTCCCTTGTAGAAGATATGGCCGCGGCGTGAGGATGAAATGTTCACTAACGTGGCAGGCCCCTGCCCCTGCCAACTGCCGAACACTCTTGTGTTTTGAAGCTGCGGAATGAGAAGGGTCGCCAGAAGCAGAAGCGTCGCAAACAGGCTGCGCCACAAGGGTGGTGGCAAACTGCGGGGGGCTTTTGCTGGATCAGACAGGTTTGGTGGACGGCTTGGGTATGGTTTCATTTAGGGTGGTGAGCACCAGGGCCGATCAGGGGCGCCGAGGTGGATGACGCACCAGACCCAGTTTTCCAACGGCGTCAAATTTTGCGCTTCCACAGATCCGCATTTCTCCCTGCTTCTGCCTTGTTCGAAACATTTTATGCTCACTCAAATTATCAAAAATAATTCCGGCGCTTGAAATCAGGGCGGCGGGTGATACCACTCCCTCAAGTCCCTTTTTATGACACCCCTCTCCTTCTCTCAGGCCCGCCCCTGCCCCTGTCTTGGGCCGCGCAAAACATCCCCCCTCATTTACCTTCTGCTCTCCTGCCTTCTGCTTGGCGCTGGAGCCGTAGACGCTCACGCTCATTCCGGCGGCGAAACTGCAGCGGGATTTATCAGCGGATTCACTCATCCTTTTTTCGGCCTGGACCACATCGTGGCAATGGTCGCGGTGGGCCTCTGGGGTGCGTTCTTGGGCAATCCAGCGGTGTGGCTGTTGCCTGTTATTTTTCCAATGGTCATGGCGGTGGGCGGCGCGATGGGGGTTCTGGGAGTGCCGATCCCTGCAATTGAGACTGGCATCGCTCTCTCCGGCATTGTCCTTGGCCTTTTGGTGCTTCTCGCCTCGCGCCCCCCTCTTTGGGTGGCAGCAATGACTGTTGGATTTTTTGCGGTATTTCACGGGCATGCGCACGGGACAGAACTGCCGGCGGCGGCAAGTCCGCTCACGTACTCCATCGGATTTGTGACATCCACTGGTTTGCTGCATCTGGGCGGGGTCTCCCTCGGACTGCTTGCCCGCTGGCCTTGGGGCCAGGTGGTTATCCGTACCGGTGGCGGGGCTATCGCCTGCGTCGGCTTTGGGTTTTTAATGCATTGGCTCTAGGCCGACAGAGCCCCATCGCCATCCCTCCTTGAATTTTTTAATCACGCTTGCCCACGGCTCCATTGAAGGCATCGGAGATCTTTGGAATGGCCTACTTCACCCGCTGCGCTCCCCCGCGCAGATCCTCGTTCTTGTGGGCCTGGGACTTTTTGCAGGCCAGAGAAAACGTTTTAAACAGCCGGTCCTTGTTTTCCTTTTTGCGGCGGCGCTGGGTCTTGCCTGCACCAGGATCCCGGGTGTCCCGGAGCCCCGTGCCTCATTGCCCTGTCTGCTTTCAGCCCTGACCGGGGTTTTGGTCGTGCTCAGGAGGCCCTTGCCTTCC
>Ga0114974_10004607_pt1 | contig 10333 bp, 8 predicted proteins | sample S_130206_EF_Meta_FD_87318 | JGI IMG/M metagenome (GOLD analysis project Ga0114974, IMG submission 87318) | Freshwater microbial communities from Lake Simoncouche, Canada to study carbon cycling - S_130206_EF_MetaG | ecosystem: Environmental > Aquatic > Freshwater > Lake | place: Lake...
CACCTTCATTGGCAACCAGGCTGGTGCCTACATTACTCTGGGCACCAACAACTTCATTGCCGGTGCCTGTGCTGGCTTCTGTGGAACCTACAGCAGTCACAACTTCATGGCGGGTCAGTGTGCTGGCTTCCAAAATACCACTGGTTGCTACAACACCTTTATTGGACTCCGCGCTGGCTTCTGCAACACCACGGCCTGCAACAACATATTTGTAGGTTGCAACGCAGGTTGCTGTGTGACCACAGGTGGCGACAACATCATACTGGGCAGTTTCCTGGGCACCACCTCACTGACTTCAACTGTGGTGTTAGCACCAGGTGGCACCAATCGTTTGTGTGTGAACTCAACTGGCTTGTTTGTCAATGGCAGTTTGGTAGGTGGCAGTGCCATAGCAGTGTGTGGTACCAACAACATAGTGAGTTGTTTGTCAGGCACTGGTAGTACAGGTACCAACAACACCTTTATTGGTTGCGGGGCTGGTTTGACCAATGGCGCTGGCAGTTTCAACAACTTTATTGGTTTCCGGGCTGGTTGCGCCAACACCACTGGGTGTTACAACAACTTCTTTGGTCGCTATGCTGGTAAAGAAAACACCACCGGCAACGACAATTTCTTTGCTGGTCGCCAGGCCGGTCAACGCAATACCACGGGCGATGGCAACACTTTCTTTGGCTACGTGGCTGGCACTTACAATTCCACTGGCCAGGGCAATACCTTTATAGGTGGTTTTGCTGGTCAAAACAATACCGCTGGCAGTTGGAACTTGTTTGTGGGGTGCTTTGCAGGTACTGGTTGTTACAGCACCAGACTAAGCCAGACAGGTAGCAACAACACCTTTATTGGTCGCGCGGCTGGTCGCTACAATACCACCGGCTCCAACAACATCTTTATGGGCTGTAGCGCAGGCGCTGCCAACACCACTGGTAGCAACAACTTCTTCGCTGGATTATGTGCTGGCTTGGCCAACACCACTGGTACCGACAACACCTTTATCGGCCGTTGTGCTGGCGTCTGCAATACCACCGGAAACGACAATGTGTTCATTGGTGAACTGGCTGGTTTCAGCACGACCCTTGGCAGCAACAACTTGTTTGCCGGTGCCTGTGCTGGCTACTCGAACACCACAGCCTGCAACAACATATTCCTGGGTTGCAACGCAGGTTGTGCTGTCACAACTGGTGTCAGCAACATCATCCTGGGCAGTGCTGTGGGCTCAACCACCCTGACGTCAACAGTGATACTTGCTCCAGGTGGCACAAATAGATTGTGTGTCAACAGCACTGGCTTGTTCATCAACGGCAGCTTGGTCAGCACAGCACAGACATTTGCGGTGTGCAACACCACTAACATAGTCAGCTGTATATCAGGCACAGGTGGTACTGGCACTGACAACTTCTTTGCTGGCTCATGTTCTGGTCTCTGCACAACCACTGGCTCTAACAATTTCTTTGCCGGCTTCTGTGCTGGTCGCTACAACACCACCGGCTCGAACAATGTGTTCATTGGTTGCGGTGCTGGTCGCTACAACTGCATTGGCAGTCACAACTTCATTGCTGGTTGCTGTGCTGCTGGATTTTTTAACGGAACCCAGAGTATGGGTTGCTACAACACCTTCATAGGCCTGAATGCTGGCTTCAGAAACCGCGGCTCCAACAATATCTTGATGGGCCGAAATGCTGGCGCCTGCAACACCACCGGTTGCAACAACTTGTTTGCTGGATTCTGTGCTGGCGCCGCCAACACCACCGGCGGCTACAACTTGTTTGCTGGTCAGTGTGCTGGCTTCTCAAACACCACTGCCAACAACAACATATTTGTAGGTTGCAACGCAGGTTGCTGTGTGACCACGGGTGACAGCAACATCATACTTGGCAGCTTCCTGGGCACAACCACACTGACTTCAACAGTGGTATTAGCACCAGGTGGCACCAACAGACTGTGTGTGAACTCAACTGGCTTGTTTGTCAACGGTAGCTTGGTAGGTGGATCGGCATTTGCAGTGTGTGGTACCGGCAACTTCGTGGGTTGTCTGACTACTCCAAGTTCATTGTCAGGTGCTCTTGACAACTTCTTTGCTGGTCGCTGTGCAGGTCAAAACATCACCGGCGGTTACAACAACTTCTTTGCTGGTCTGTGTGCCGGTTTCTGCACTACCTCAGGCAACAACAACTTTGCCCAGGGCTACCTTGCTGGACGCAACATTACACAAGGCAACAACAACTTCATGGTGGGATGCTGTGCTGGAGCCTGTACCCGACTGGGCAGCGACAATACCTTTATTGGACGTGAAGCTGGCAGATTCAATGTGACCGGTGGCGTCAACATTGCCATTGGACCTTTTGCAGGTTTGAATCTCAGTACCGGCGGCTACAACACATTCTTGGGCAAGTATGCTGGCTACTGTAACACCTCAGGCCAGTCCAACTTCTTCGCTGGTACCTATAGTGGCTGTGCCAACACCACCGGCAGCTTCAACACCTTTATTGGCGTACAGTCTGGTCGTAACACGACCATTGGCAGTGACAACTTCTTTGCAGGGCGTTGTGCTGGTTTCTGTAATACCACCGGTTGTTTCAACATCTTTCTTGGCGGTTTTGCTGGCAACAAAAACACTACCGGCAACTACAACACCTTCCTAGGCACTAGTGTTGGTCAAAGCAACACCACTGGATCTAACAACATATTCTTTGGATCTTTAGCTGGTGACAAAAACACCACCGGCGGCAACAACTTGTTTGCTGGTCATTATGCTGGTCGTTGCAACACCACGGCCAGTCAAAACATATTCCTGGGCAACTGCGCAGGTTGCTGTGCCACAACCAATGGTTGCAACATCATCCTGGGCAGTTTCTGTGGTGATACCACCATAACCTGTACAGCCGTCCTGGCTCCGGGTGGATGCAATAGACTATGTGTCAATGCCACTGGACTCTACATCAACGGCAATCAGAACATACAGTTCAACAGCCTGGGCATAGGAACCGCGGCTTCGGGTACCGCTGGAGAAATCCGTGCCACCAACAACGTCACAGCTTTCTACACTTCGGACCGCAAGTTCAAGACCAACATCATTGAAATACCCAACGCACTTGATGTGGTCAATCGTGTGGGCGGCAAGATCTTTGACTGGACCGATGACTACATCCGTGAACACGGTGGTGAAGACGGCTATTTTGTCCAGCGCCGAGACTTTGGCGTGATCGCACAGGACTTGGCTGAAGTGTTCCCCTTGGCCACTCGAGCCAAAGATGATGGCACCTTGGCTGTAGACTATGAAAAACTGGTGGCCGTGGCCTTTGCAGCCATACGTGAACTCCAGGCCGAAATCCAGGCACTCAAGAGTCGGGAGTAACCAATCGTGCCTGTAGTCTGGTCAGCAGCGGCGTAACATTCCCTGACAACACCACGCAGACCACAGCAGCCGGAGCTTCATTGCAACAACTTTGACTTTGCACTAATCATGACAGTTAAAGAGATTTTTGTCCGGCTGTGAGGCTGTATAACCAGCACAATTACCAAGCATTGCACAGCATAATTGGTGTGTGATCATATGTCCAAAATCGCATAAATATCACAAAGCGAGATAAAAATGGCACAGCCAGTTTGGATAACACCGCCCGGCACCCTGGGCACCATAGCCGAAGGGATATTTTATCAAATTCCTCTACAGGCCTACGAACCCGAGCTGGGCGAAACAGTTTACTATGAACTCATTGCTGGAAATTTGCCACCGGGCATACAGTGTGAAGCCACAGGCCTGATCGCCGGAGTTCCTGGAGCCATTGCCAATGTGCAGGGTGTGCCGCTGGAAGTCAATCGCGATGTGACCAGCAAATTTGCAGTGCGAGCTTATACCAAAAAAACCATTGGCAATCAACAAGTGGTCAACCGCTTGGCCGATCGTACTTTTACCCTCACAGTCACAGGTCCAGATGCACCCAGATTCACCACTCCAGCTGGTACCGTGGCCACTTACTTTGATGGCAGCCAAGTGTTGGGTCTGCAGATCACCTACACCGATGTGGATCCCGACGAAATCATTGTGATACGATTGGTCTCCGGGCAACTACCACCCGGCTTGACCTTGACCACGTCGGGCCTGATCTCGGGATTCATAGCACCTGATACCTCGACCGATGCCCCGGTCAGTTTTACCTATAACTTTGTTTTAGAGATCACCGACGGCACCAACAGCGACCTACGCCCATTCAACATAGTGGTCTACAATCGCAACAGCATGACTGCGGACAATACCAATCTGACCAGTGACAACACCTTTGTCACAGCAGATGTGACTCCTGTGCGCACACCAATCTTGCTGACACCACAAGGCAGCATTGGCACTGTGCAAAACAACAACTTCTTTGCTTTCCAGTTCGACGGCATAGATCTCGACGGCGATGCCATTGGTTATATTTTGGTTCTCAGCAGTGACGAAGTTCCTGGCTTGACCCTGGATCTAGAATCTGGATGGTTGTATGGATATATTCCTGACCTAGGCCTGACCGAAATTGTTTATGAATTCCAGATTGAAGTGTACAAGCTGGACGATCCCATCTACATCAGCGATCCGTATTCGTATTCGTTGACTGTGACCGGCGATATCAATGGAGAAATAATCTGGTTGACTCCCAGCAACCTGGGTACCATAGTCAATGGTGCCACCAGCACCTTGTATGTGGAAGCCGTGAATCGTGGCGGACTTGCCCTGCAATATCAATTGCTCAGTGGCAGTGCCAGCCTCCTACCACAGGGTCTGCAACTGTTGCCTTCGGGAGACATAGCCGGACGTTGTAGTTTTAATACCTTTGCCTTGGACGGTGGAACTACTACTTTTGATGTGACTCCACAAAATGGCATCAGCCAGCCCACCACGTTTGATCTGGTGTTTAGTTTTGTGGTCCAAGTTACCAGTTTGAATGGTGTGGTCAATGTGACCAAAACATTTAGTATCACAGTGATACGCCGATATCAGACTCCTTACAACAATCTTTATGTACAGGCCATGCCGCCCGAAGATGATCGTGCCCTGCTCAATTCCTTGTTGCAAAGCAGCGATGTGTTCAGACCAGACCTGATCTACCGACCCACCGATTTGAATTTTGGAGTGGCCCGCCAGGTCATATACATGCATGCATTTGGACTCAATCCGGCCACCTTGGCGGATTACTACAGCAGCCTGTATGAAAATCACTATTGGAAAAACTTGGTCTTGGGCAACATACAAGTGGCCCAGGCAAGAAATGCCACTGGTGAAGTGATCTATGAAGTGGTTTACAGTCGTGTGATTGACAATCTTTTGAACGATGCTGGACAAAGTGTCAGCAAACAAGTCAATCTAGCATTTCCTATCACAGAAACCGACAGCACAGAAATTTCTGTAGTATATCCCAACAGCTTGATCAACATGCGTGATCAAGTCATAGACACTGTGGGGCAGGTGGGCAATGTGTTGCCACTGTGGATGCTGAGCAAACAGGCCAATGGACGAGTACTGGGATTCACACCGGCCTGGGTCATAGCCTATGCCAAACCCGGCAAGGGCGAACAGATCGCCTACAACATACGCACACGTTTTGGCGATCAACTGAATCTGATTGATTTCAAAGTGGATCGTTACGAGCTGGATGCCTTGTTGACCCGGAACTGGGATCCATACACACAGACTTGGGATCCAACACCACCCACATGTACCACATTTGATGAAACAAGCAATGTGATCAGCGGCTGGACCAACAATTCTTTGAATTTGGTCAATTGGCAAAACAATTCAAACGTGAATGTCGGGTGGTATAATACTGTGACAAGCACGCCCACTACCTTTGATGGTGGCAGCATGCAGTTCATTGACCCAGTGGACATGTACAGCAACAGCCAAGAATACGATAAATATCTCGTGTTCCCCAAGCGAACAATTTTAGGGTAACAAATGACAGCACTTTGCAATCAGACTGGTACAATGTTAGCCAGCCAATATTTCGTGATAAATAATATCAGTAAACCAGGATAAATTATGACCAGTGCAATTAACCCAAACAACATTGACGGCACATACCCAATTGCCGGACAGGACAACAACAGTCAAGGTTTTCGTGACAATTTTACCAACACCAAAACCAACTTTGAATTTGCTGCTGAAGAAATAACAGAACTGCAAAACAAAGCTATTTTTAAAACAGCCCTGACTGGCACCATACTAGACAACAACATGAATGGTTCAATCCTGAGCAATGCTCAGTTACAAGACATGAGTGAAACTCTTGTAAATCTGGGCACACTCAGTGGCACTGTCACCGTCAACTACGCCGCTGGCAGTTATCAAACTGTGGCCACCAATGGTGCCATCAGTCTGGCATTCTCAAACTTTCCAGCCGCCGGTGCAGCCGGCACTGTGGTCGTAGTGATCAACGTGACCAATGCTTCGCATACCTTGACCTTGCCTGCGGCTGTCAACACAACCAAACTGGGTATCCAGGGCTTGTCTGGCAATGTGATCACCTTTGCTTCCAGTGGACTTTATAGTTTTGTATTCACTACCAGCGATGGCGGAAGTTCGATCAACATCACCGATACCAACAAACGCCTACAACCTTTCAACAACAGCAGTGAGGATTTGGCAACTGCTACAGCAGCCAGCCTGGCATTCACCACCAGCTACTTTACCACCACTGGTGCTGAAACGGCCACCTTGGCCGCTGGCGTAGCCGGACAGATCAAAACGTTTGCCATGTTTGCCACTGCTGGTAACATGGTCATAACTGTGACCAATGCCGGATGGAAAACTTCGGGTACTGGAACCATGACCTTTACTGCCATTGGTCAGGCCTGCACCCTGCAATATGTCAACAACAAATGGTTCTGTATTGGCAACAACGGCGTGACATTTGCCTGACCAAAGTCATTGACCTCGTGCGTTAATTGTTGTAAAATTAACACATGGAACATCCGTTGATAAAAAATCTAAATGAGCTTTCGAATCAAGAACTTTTGGACAAAATTTCAGAACTGCATAAAAAATTGGCCATAGCCGCTAGAAGTGGCAACGGCCATATGTGTGACCAAATACGCATGGCCCTGGAAAGTTATCAAAATCAATTCAACGAAAAAACACGCAAGGATCCGGGTACACCTTTTGATGATGTGATTGACATTTCATGAACGTTAGATTAGAATACAACATGGCTTTCACTGCCGGTGTTTACTGGGAAGGTCAGATGCTGATGAATCGGTACCTGATCAAACTGTACATGGTCACCAACTCATCGGACCCAGACACACAGAATATTGCCTACGAGCGATTGAAATATTTTGTTTATTCAGAAATAGCCAATACCATATTTGTGAATCGACAACACGAAGAACAGTGCCGATTGTTGATTGCCGCTGGATTAAAAATAACAACTTTGCCAGCTGATCCGGTTGATCAGCTCATAGGTATCATCTTATACGCCAAGCTCAATGCTGTCATGGAAGAGTCTATAATCATCAACGAAATTGAAATCAGCAGTGACCTAGGGGAAAACATGGTTTATTTGCATGCCTCCGATGAAAGTCTGGGACCATTTGCAGGACCTGGCTGGTGGCACGATGCTGACCTCATACACTGTGATCTGAGCTTGATTGATTCAGACAAGGTCGTGGCCATGCACAGAGCCGGTGCCTGGCGTGAACTAGATTTGGCCTGGCCTGATCAGGCCAATGTGGTAACCGATAACAACACCGTGGTATTTGCCAACTTCAAACAAGATGAAACAAAATAAATTTGGTGAACTGATTTTTTCGGAATCAGACATCTGCAATTTGATCATGCAAGGACGTGATCCCATGACGTTGGATGGCATGTTGGTCGATGACACAGTACAGATAGCACAGGATCATGGACTGTTTGACGATTTTCCGAAATTCATGCGTCCCGATCATGACTCTGAAACCACTGTGGCCGAATGGCATGGCCGTCAACAAAGCAATTGGCACATGCCAGAAGCATACAAACGCATGGATATTGCAGCCCATGTGCTGGGTCTGTGCAATAATCAAGCAGAATTACAACGCTGTGGAGCCGAACTTTTGTTGTATCAAGAACGTGATCTGTTTGATCTCTTGCGTTATCTCACATATCTGGTGGCAGTCATGCAGGACAACCGCATCATCTGGGGAGTGGGTCGAGGTAGCAGTGTGGCCAGTTATGTGTTGTATAAATTGGGTGTGCATAGGATTGACAGCATGTACTATGATTTAGACCCCCAGGAATTCCTGCGTTAAATACACCTACATCATAAAGGAATTATATGAGTAAAAAAATCTACAAATCAGCCATGGGCAAAACCGTGGACATGGGCAGTTTAATGTTGCAGAACGAACATGTGCGAGCTGTGGGCAACATGGGTGTGAATGCACGCGGTGATGTGTTGGACAGTGCCGATCGAGTGATCGATCAAAAAAACCGACAGGTACAACGTCAATACAATCGCCAAGCTCGTACCAATGTACAGGACCGTCCTTTGCATACCAGCACTCGTGAAGCCCGGGCTGCTCAAGAACCCCGGGTTCAAGAAGTCCAGGAAACAGTGTTGGACACAGCCACCGACAAACCAGTGGCACCTTCCGCAACGGGTGGACTGGCCGCAGCTCTGGCCAAGGCTGGTAAAAAATGACCCGACCAGCCTACTCACCACACCAATTAAAAAAACATCAGATACGTGCTATCAAAAAAGATGTGATTGTCACTGACATGAGTTTTGATGTCAGACTCAGCACCGGCGGCCTGATCCTGCTCAATGACAATGGAAAAAGCACAGGCATACGTCCTCGTTGGGGTCGTGTGTACGCTGTAGGACCTGATCAACATGATGTCACAGTGGGCCAATGGATCTGCGTGGATCACGGACGTTGGACTCGAGGTCTGGACATTGAAGACGAAACTGGCAAGCATACCATACGCAAAATTGATCCCAAAGACATCTTACTGGTTTCGGATTCAGAAGAAATGCCGCAGGATTCGACCATGAGCACAGCCATACACGTGGAAAAAGCACCCGCCCATATGTTGCACGATTAAACATGGGATTTCGCAAACCCAATCTTGACATGGCCTATCATGCCATACGTATGTCCATGACCGAAATTGGCAGTCCTTACAATGACGGTTTCACCGGTTCCAGTTGCAAACACGATTTATATCTGTTAAAATGTTGGTTAGAGGATGAGTACAAAAGGCTGCCAACTTTTTCAGGAGAACAGGCATGGGAACAGGAACGACTAATCGAAGTGTTAAAGCAGTAAAGCTGGCCAAGTGTAGCATCTGCTTCCGGGTGCCCACACCCGAATGCACTTGGCGGCAAGGTCGTTGTCCACATCGTGAACCCATGATCAGTCAATCAGTAATCCGTAATTTTTTCAATTTTTTTAAGAGATCTAAATGAATCAACTCTGGGTAGAAAAATATAGACCAAGCACAGTGGATGGCTATGTGTTTGTGGATCAGGAACAACGTGAACAGGTCACCAGCTGGATCCGCAACAAGAGCATACCGCACTTGTTGTTCAGCGGTGGTCCTGGCACAGGCAAGACTACCTTGGCCAAGATGCTGATCAACGAGCTGGGCATAGATGAATATGATGTCATGTATGCCAATGGATCCAAGGAAGCCAGAAAAATTGAATGGGTAGACAAATTGATCAGTTTTTGTCAGACCATGCCGTTTGGTACCATGAAGATAGTGTTGATCGACGAAGCTGACTACATGAACAAGGACAGTGTGCAACCAGCCATGCGTAACCTCATGGAAGAGTACAGCCACAGTGTGCGATTCATCCTGACCTGTAACTATCCCAACAAGATCATTCCACCCATACGCAGTCGTTGTCAAGAACTGCATATTCCCAAGACTGATCATACAGAGTTCACAGCCCGAGTGGCCACGATCTTGGTCACAGAAAACATTGAATTTGATATTGACACCCTGGACACTTATGTCAAGGCTACCTATCCTGATCTACGCAAATGCCTGAATCTCACACAGCAAAACAGCACCGCGGGTCGTTTGATTGCGCCCCGAGAAACTGATCGAGGAGTTGGAGATTGGAAACTGGACTGTGTGCAATTGTTCAAGTCGGGCCGAACACGCGAAGCCAGGACCTTGTTGTGTCAGAGCAGCACACCCGAAGAAGCCGAAGACATATTCCGTTGGATGTATGACAATCTGGACCTGTGGGCCACTGATGTGGAACGACAAGACCAAGCCATTGTTATCATACGCAATGGATATGTCAACATGACCAGTGTGGCTGACCAAGAAATAAATCTCAGTGCAACCTTGGCTGAACTATGTCAG
>Ga0114974_10004609_pt1 | contig 10331 bp, 12 predicted proteins | sample S_130206_EF_Meta_FD_87318 | JGI IMG/M metagenome (GOLD analysis project Ga0114974, IMG submission 87318) | Freshwater microbial communities from Lake Simoncouche, Canada to study carbon cycling - S_130206_EF_MetaG | ecosystem: Environmental > Aquatic > Freshwater > Lake | place: Lake...
ACCGTAAGCGCAGCAACCGTAAGCGCAGCAACCGTAAGCGCAGCAACCGTAAGCGCAGCAACCGTAAGCGCAGCAACCGTAAGCGCAGCAACCGTAAGCGCAGCAACCGTAAGCGCAGCAACCATAATAACCGTCATAAAACAATGAAAAAAGGTCATGGATCCACGCGGCGCCGTCACTAACCCATTCAAACCATTTTTTTGACTTTAGAGTAAAACCCCCTCGTTGCCACGTGATGGAAGATCAGAATTACCACGATTGCAAACAGGGTTATGTAGGATGCCGGGTGCACGGGTTCGCCAATCACGTATCGGTTGATCAGCATGACCGACATGACGCTGCAGATGATGAGCATGCACTGCAGAATGATCACGTTCTCGGATTTGCCTAAATAATACATGGTTGGAAACGAAACCATGTTAGACACCAATGAAGCGGTGCATGAAAGGACGAACAGCGTCAAGAAGGGGCTGCCCTTCAATATGCGGTTCACGTAGTTGGAACATGAACTCAGTAATTCGGCAACGAGGAGCAGAATTATGATGACAATCCACATGTTTGCAAGATGTGTTGTGAATTATGGATTTATATGAATATATTATGAACACATTATTTTCATTGCGCATTATTCATTTTAAATATATGCATAATTTATTGGTCAACAATCAAAATAAATTATGGAAGAGGCTGCATTATATGCGCCCCCATCTCCAACTCTATTTCCGCACAGCAGGTTAGAGGTGGAGGAGGCTGGACTTAAACCGGTCTCACCGCTACCGCCAACTCCAACTCAACCGGATGACCCTGAATTAATTGAGAGATTGAACCGACGTATTGCTATAATTGAATGGATGGAAAAGGATTTGCATGACCATGGTGATAATGACAACGTGTATCCATTATACATTGAAACTTACAGAATGGCAATGCATGTGATCATATTGTTCAATGAAAAAAAATTGAGCCACAGTGTTTATGAACAGTGCAGAAATGAACTGATAAAACATGCAATCATTCGTCATGGGGAATTTACATTGGAAGCGCTGAATGGTAAGTTGCGACATGCACTGCTGGCGAATCACATTGCAAAAGAAAAAAGATGGAATGAAAACACCATCAACCGAATGTCGCTTTTGACGAGAGGCGGCAACAAATCCCGCAAACAATCCCGCAAACAATCCAAAACAAAAAGAACTAAACTAAACACGCGACGCTCTGTGGCCACCGCCATCAAGGACATCCCGTTGTCAAAAGCCCGCGCCGATTTCGCCGCGCTAAAAACCATCCCCTGCCCCGACATCAACCAGGCCGCCAAGGTCGGCAACGCCGCAATGGACCACTACTTTTTCAGGCACCGCCTCGCCACAAAGACCAAGCGCCACATTTCATATTACGACTGGATCCGAACCGACTGGAAGCGCAACGAGTCGGAGCACCGCTTCTACAAATTCAACCTGGCACAGGGCAAAACGCCGGACAAGGCGCGTTACGCGGTGTTCCGTCTGTATTACGGTGCCATTCACGGCTTCAAGCCCTTAATTGCCAAGTGGATGTACTGCACCTATACCCCCCGCGTCGCAGTCCTAGACTTCTCGGCGGGTTGGGGCGGCCGCTGCTTGGGCGCCATGTCCCTCGGCATCCCCTACATCGGCATAGACACCAACGTGGATCTGCGCCCCGCCTACGATCGCATGGTGCAAGAGCTGGACCCCCCCCAACCCAAATCCAATCCAAAACCCGAAGTCACAATGCACTTCCAGGATGCGGCGACCGCCGATTACTCCAAATTCAAGTACGACATGGTGTTCACGTCGCCGCCCTATTTCAAGACGGTCAAACCGATAGAGGGCTACGCGCACATGCCGCACTATAACGACCGCGCCGATTTCAACGCGCGGTTCCTGTTTCCCGTCATTCGTAAAACATACGCGAACATGGCGCGCGGCGGCACCTACGCGCTCAACATTCCGGACGACATGTATGACGAAATCAAGGCCGCCGGCATCCTGCCGTCAAGATTGTTAGCCAAGCACCGCCTGTTCATTCAGCCCCGCTTCGCAAAGGGCAATCCGAACCATCCCGACGTGCAGTACAAGGAGCACATCTACGTGTGGAAGAAGCCTTAAAATAACTAAAAAAAACTTCAATACATTTGAAATGGTGTCTTCTGTCTTCACTGGATGTCCTTGAAAAACGAGTTATCTCCGTGCAAGTCGTACTGCTTCCCGGTGCGAACATCCACGTATCCAGCCGTGTCGGCACAATTTTGCGCTGGGAACCCGTTGCTGTACCAGTAGTATCCGGTGATTTTGGTGACGATGTCGCGTAAAACCATCACATGGTCTCCATACAATCGGGCATCTTCCTCGCACGTTTTGTTGTAATGGTCTATGGTTTGAAGATGACTGGGTGTCACGCGCTGGTATTGATGCCAAGACACATTCAAGTAGGTGCGGTACATTGATAATGATGATGCGGTTGCTGTTGTTGCTGTTGTTGTTGCTGTTGTTGCTGTTGTTGCTGTTGTTGTTGTCGTTGCTGTTGTTGCTGTTGTTGTTGTCGTTATTGAAATAATAAATGAATCGGGTTCAATTTTTTTTTATTATTTCAACAGTTATAACGTATAAAAAAGGTATTTTATTATACGATACGTTATACCTGTTGAAATAAAACAATATGTCAATGTATGTATAACAATAGAAAGTATGAATGCTGTTAATTATTCTAATCCAAAATTAAAAAGAATTGTTAACGTTTATCAAGAAAAATACAAAAATGGTGCTGCCCAAGGTTTGGGAGATTTTTTAAATGGGTGTTTTTGTTTGTTCCAGATTTGCATTAAATTTAATATTATATTTGACATAGATATAAGAAATCATCCGATTTCAAAATATTTTATTCAAACCACAGAATGCAATTTAGAAGATGTCAAGTGTAAAGATATTATTTTTTTTAACGTTCCATTTGTCATTCGTATTGATAAACTTAAATGTTACAATGCATTAATAACTTATTTAAACAATGTCAATGCAAAAACATTGGGTTTATTTTGCAACTTTGACCCATTTTATCAGGTTCATGAGGTTTGTAGAAATTTTATATATAAAAAATTAAGGCCAACTGCAGAAATTGAAAACTCAATTGAAAAAATTTTAGATAGTTTTAAATTAAATCCATTGGAATATGAGATCATTCACATTAGAACAGGTGACAAATATTTATTAAATTGGAATGTAAACATGTCTAACCAAGAAATAACAACATATAAACGATTTATATTACAACATACATTTTTAACAAAAAAATACATTATAATAAGTGATAACCACCATTTAAAAAAATCATTGGGTTTGGGTAATAATTTTTATATTCATATTCACAATTGTGAAATTCGTCATACTGGTGAAAATGCCAAAGCAACAGACGAATCATTAAAAAACACAGTCATTGATTTTTTTTTAATGAGTTACTCGTCAAAAATAACTTCAATATCATTAAAAAGTAGAGGAGGTACTGGTTATAGTAGAGCGTGTAGCATGATATTTAATAAACCATATGAATCGTTGTTGATTGATTTGGGGTTTCATGATAAATTCTGATTTATTAAATAATATTGCAAATATATTGAAAAATTGAAAATGAAAAATTGTCCGATGCAATGGTTAAAATCCAGAATATCTCTCATGTCAATATGACAGTTAAACCAAATGAACGCGTTACCACAACATTCACAACGTGCGTCACCCGATACAACGACCGGACTTGGGCCGAGAGCCGTGCATGGCGCGCCGCAAATCCGGACTATGCCTGCATTTACAAGTCGCCGGTTGCTATCCGGTACGACATCCCGTATGAATCGCCGTTGTTCGTCATTGAAATGAACAACGACACCAACCAGATCATGGGCATCGGCCGCATCATCAACGAAATCCGCGCCGACCGCAGCTACCGCATCTACGGCGACCAGAACTACAACCGATACACGTATCTGGGCCGCCAGCGCCTGGACCGCGCCGATATCATGCAGTCAAGAATATGCGCCCGCATCATTGAAACGCTGGAGCGCATGCTGTTTTATGGCGCCCGCCACTGCAAGCGCGGCCAGGGCATCCACGAGCTGCCTGCCCGCATCCGCAACAATAAACCCGGCTTCAACTTCACACAGTTCTTTGCCGAACTCTTCATCAAGCACTCCCGCAAAATAATATGATTGTAATGCATAGTAAGTATTAAACATCAAAATCCAATGAAAATCAAGGTCACGCTGTCAATTATCCTATTTTTATTGGCTGCAATAATCGCATTCGCATATTTAGGCTCTCTTAAAAAGGAAGGGTTCCAATCGCACGCGTTCGCATCGTGCCGCGGCAGCGGGTTTTCCAAGGAGTTCTGCCTGCAGAACCCGCCCATGCCGGGGCAGTGCCAGTGTCGCAATGGTGCGGTGGGCACGTTTCAGCCCGGATTCAAGGGACGGTGCGTGTGTCCCCTGATTTAATTCCAACCCAAAAAACAATAATAAACAAATACAAATGTATTATAATAATAACAGTAACTGGATAATAATACATTTTTGCCATGACAACCCCCGCAAAAAGGCAGGCATTTGCAGACATTGATTTGGACATCACGCACTACGACACGGACGAGCTGCTCGCCATGTTCAACCTGACCGATCCAACCGAGGACGACATCATGAACGCAACGACCCGTTTGATCAACAAGGCGGCGAATGATCGCCTGCCAAAGGTCGCCGATTTTTTTCAGCAGGCCCAGGATGCGCTGCTGGACGAGCTGGACAAGCAGTCCCCTCCTTTAGAAGACACCGCACCAAGCGACGCAGACCAGGACCAAACAGAAGACCACGAAGACGAGGCCACCGATGACACAAACCCCGGTAAAAAGGGATCCGACCAGTTGGGCCAGTGGTGGCGCAACGAGTATTTGAAGCAGGCCGACAAGGTGCAGGCCGACAAGCCCGCCGACCGCAAGAACAAGATCCAGGTGTTGCAGGGCAACCGGCACATGCCGACCAAACGAGAGAAACTCGGCATAAACGAGACGTTCCAGGTGCCGGTAACCCAAGGCACCCTGAATCCCAATTTGAAAAACACCGTGACCCGTCTAGTGAACATTGACAGTCAGTACCGCCAGATCATCACGCCTTATAGCGAGAACCCGCTGGGACCCGCATCCCCCACCAATTACACGTTTGATCTCACCGAGAATTTGACCAACGTGTTGTCCATCAAGCTGAACTCCATCCAGATTCCGTACACGTGGTATGCCATTGACATCAGTTCGGGAACCAACGTGCTGTTTTACAGGGAAGTTACAACTACTCCTAGTCAATACACCGTATACACTGTGCCGCCTGGCAACTACACCCCATTGCAGTTGTGCAACTACATGAGAACTGATTCGCCGGACAGCGCATTCAGGAACCCCGCAATATCACCAGCACCCATATTTGACATATCATTCAACCCCATCAATGGCAAAATGTCAATCACTGCTAAAACAACAACCCAAGAAATCCTGTTTTTTGATCCCACATACCAGATTGACTACACTTTGCAATCGGGAACACCCGATCAAGAAGTAAACGACGCCATCACTGCATCCAAGGTGAATTCTAACCTGGGCTGGCTGATGGGGTATCGCGGCACCAACATTCCGGCCGTTGCCGCTGTTTCGTCAAACACGCTGATATACCAGTTTCCTCCACCCCTCATTCCACCCCCCAGTCTACCCTACTATGTAACCGCCGAGGCGCTGGCCGACACGTACGGTCCCAAGTACCTCATCCTCGTGCTGGACGATTACAACCAGAACCACCTGAACAAGGGGCTGGTCACCATCGCCACAAACGACACGAAACTCAGCATACCGTCGTATTTCACGCCGGGTGCAAACATTACTCTACCGCCGTCGTATTTCGTGTCAGGGGGCATCCCAGTCATTTGCGACCCTTCAAACAACCCGATTTACGTGCAGTCCAACCCCCGCAACCTCACGCAGGCCCAGCTGTTCACCATCAACACCATTCTGCAGGACCGCAACAACACCACGATAGACCGCTACACCGGGCCCACAACCACCGACGTCCTCGCGCTCATTCCCGTGAAAACGTACTCCCTGCTGCCCGGACAGCCCTACATTGAGTTCGGCTCCGCTCTCCAAACCAACGAGCGCGTCTACTTCGGCCCCGTCAACATTGAGCGCATGAAGGTGCAGCTCATAGACGACAAGGGCAACATCCTGAACATGCACGGCAACGACTGGAGCTTCACCATCGTGTCCACGCACCTCTACGAGTATTAGGAGGGACATGCGTGTATACATTTTTTTCTCATATATTAATATAAAATGGCTTCAACTATTAAGAGAGATCAGTGGCTAACCAAAAATGGTTTAATAAATGAATTCAACGCGTGGCTTGAAACCGATAACACTGATTCTACTTTACCTCACGGGACGTACACTTCTGCAGAGAAAAAGGATTTTAAACCATATTTTCAAATTATGCGCTTTATGAAGGACCACAAAAAACAATTCAACCGTCATGAATTTCCTACATATGCTGAAATTAACGGCGGTGGGCGTAGTAGAAAAAGAAGACACCAATCTCGTGGCAAGAAATCACGATCCCGCAGATAAAATATTTTAAATGGGAGGAGCCGCTTTAAGCCCTTCGGCCCATTTATTATATAAACGCGTCGAATTTTCCCAAAAGTGTTTCGTCGATGTCTGATTTTGGACATTTTTTTTGTGCAAATTCTCAGAATCCTGTACTCTTTTGCAACATCAACTCGAGAAAATAACAAAATAAATTATACAAATATCCAATCAGAATTGACAGCATGTATGGTCTCATGACCGCATGTCCGCCGAAAAGTCCAGAAATGGGCTCAAAAAAAAGCACCGGGTTGATGGGCCCAGATGGCATCCTGCAGGGTCCGGTCCTACTAACCGGCTACTAACGGCTGCTAACGATTTGCCAAGTGTTTTACACAATAATTTTCCGCACCATGCAAGCAGCCAATGCGCGTCACCGACGCATCACATGCTCGCTAGACAATCTCAAAAATGCTAACAGATTACTAACATTTTTGGCAAATTACTAACTTTTTACTAACATTTTGGGCAAATTGCTAAGTCGGCTACTAACATTTTGGGCAAGTGGACAAATGCATTTAAGCCCAAACGCATATAAACATAATTCACGTGTAAACTAAAATATTCGCACATATCATCAGGGTTTTCTCTCAACATCAATGCAGCCACAGACGAACATTAACCGGTGTGAATTATGCAACCTGTCTTTTTCTTATCGCAGCCATTATGAGCGTCATTTGGCTTCAACCGGGCACAAAAAATTGGAAGCGGTGGTGGATGTTATTGATGTCAAGAACCAGTGCGAGTGCGGCAAGCGCTACAAGTTTGCGTCCAGCCTGAGTTTTCACAGGAAGACGTGTCCTAAAGCGCACCAGCACCAGCCACAACCTAAACAGATGCAGCTAATAGTGCATGACCCCACACAAGCAGCCACACCAGCAGCAGCCCCCGCATCTGAGCTGTCGGAGTTCAAGGACATGGTCATGACGATGCTGCAGGACAACCGCAACGCGTGCACCGCTTATTGCGCCGTGGTGGACAACATGTCGTCCATCATCAAGGACATGATTCCCCGGCTGGGAAACGGCAACGTCATAACCAGCACCACCAGCAACAGCACCAATAACACGCAGTTCAACCTGAACATGTTTTTGAACGAGGACTGCAAGGACGCCATTAAGTTGAGCGACTTCGTGAAGACGCTGAACATCACGCTGACCGACTTGGAGTACACGAAGACGAAGGGCATCGTGGAGGGCGTGGGTTCCATCATTGCGAACAATTTGCGCGGCATGGACATCCACAAGCGCCCCATTCACTGCACGGACGCCAAGCGCGAGACCATGTACGTGAAAGCGGACGAGTGGATCAAGGACGAGGGCCACGCGCACCTGCGCCACTTCATTTACTTGACGTCCTGCTACCAAACGCGGGTCATCCAGGACTGGATGAATGCGCACCCGGGCTGGGAGGTCAAGGACGCCATGCACACGGAGTACCAGAACATTTGCAAGGAGCTCTACAAGAACATTGAACACGACGACAGCGCGCACAAGAAGATCATCAAGACGTTCATCAAGGACATGGTGCAGCTGGACAAGCAAGGGGGACATGCGTCCCCCCTTAAACCCCCTTGAAGGAGAAGGAGAAGGAGAAGGGCTGCGACGTGCCTTGGCGCATGTCTCCCATAATCAATCAAAAATCTAGTTCTGAGTCGTTGTGCACGAGCCGTCCGTGCTGCATCTGCATCCGAACGGGGAAGGTGGCAGCAAACGAGGGGTCGTGCGTCACCACAATGAGCGTAGCGTGGCGCGACATGGCGTCAATCATGCGCCGCACGTATTTGGCGTTCTCTCCGTCCAGCGCAGAAGTGGGTTCATCCATGAGCACGATGGGCGTGCGCCGAAAGTAGCACCGCAGCAAATACACGATCTGTTTCTGCCCGCCGCTCAGCTTGTCCCCGTTTTTGCCGACCACGGAGTCCAGCCCGTCGGGCAGCGCATTGAACGCGCGCATGACGTGCAGGCTCTTCAACTCATTTTTCACCCGCTCGGGATCCAGGTCCGGTGACCCGTAGCAAATGTTGTCCATGATGGACCGGTTGAACAGCTTGATGCTTTGAGGCACCAGCGAAATGTGCTTGCGCAGATATTTGCGCCGAATGCCCCGCACGTCGTGCCCGTCAATCAGCACGGCGCCCTCGTCGGGACTGCCGAACCCCATGATGAGCTTCAAAATGGTGGTTTTGCCGCTGCCACTGCCTCCCACAATCGCCACCCGATCCTTGGTGCGTATCTTAAACGATACACGGTCCAGCGCCTTCTCATCGGTTCCATCGTATGCGTAGGACACGTTTGAAAACGTGATGTTGCCGTTTATGGGGAACCCGGTTTTGCGGCCGTCGGGCATCGTTTTGTGCGCGAGGTCCTGAACGAACGTGTCGTGTTTGATGAGTTTGGCGTATTCCAGAAACGCGTATATCATGCGGTTCGTGTGCATGCGGATGTCGCGGATCAAGGAAATGGCAATGATGAGCAGGATGATCATGTTTGCTTTGGACACCGCGTTGTTGCGGAACGCTTGAAATATTAACCACACCATCGCAGCCAGCGCGGTAACAATCATGATGCCGGACAGCATCATCCCGCGCGCGCGTTTTTGAAGATTGCTGGTCATGAACGAATCAAATCGCGCATGCTGTTCGGCGATGGTGGACAGCTCTTGGGCGGAGGAGTCGCACATCATGGTGCTGAGCGTGTTGTTGAGGGAGTCGTCTATTTGGTTGATGAGCGCGCCTTCTGCCGCTTCCTGGCGCTGCGCTTCCTGCGGGATGGACTGCAGCACCGCAAAGTTGCATGCCATGTACGCCATTAAAATGGCCACCAGTTTTAACCCGAGCGGTGCATTGATTCGCATCATGTATGCGCCAATGAGCAGAATGGTGATGGTGGGGGTGACGACCCAAGTGATGAACCGGTCAATGAAGTGCGACACGTTGGTGGGAATGCTTTTGATGTTGGTGATGGTCTCACCGCCGTCCATGGTCTCGTAGTTGAACTCCTGTTTATTGGAAATTTTGGACAGCAGGTCCATGCGAATTCCCTGTTCTAGTATGGGAACGTAGTGCGCATCAACCAATTCTTGCAGCGCGTGCACCAGGTTGGCTGCCAAGTGCATGCCCATGATCCACCACAGGTAGCGCATGTTGGGTTGGCCCTGCACGGATGCAATGAACTTTTCACTTAATATGGATGACACGATCATTTCAACGGGGTGCGTGATAACGATGGTCGCAATGGTTGAAACGGCCCATGCCGGGTGTTTTACAAAAAACTCCAAAATGACGGACACAAAATAGTTCGTCATTGATATGCGGTCTATGCTAATATAAGAATAAGAATTTAAAAGATTGCCGACATGGCATTTAAAATTCAAATACTAAATACTGAATGTCGCATTCAGGCAATGAATCAAGCACCAACGAGGACACGGTTGTGGCGGCCGTTGTGCGTGCGTTTCAGGAGCGCAGCGCTGTAGGGCAATTGAAATACGGAACCACACTGGACCGCACGGACCTGGACCCGCAGCAGTGGGCGCAGCACATGCAGGAGGAACTCATGGACGCCATTCTGTATTTGGAACGGTTGAAACGAGAGATTGCGGCACGTAATTCCCCCAAAAAATAAATCGGAACAATATAGTATAAATAGAGTTGC
>Ga0114974_10004610_pt1 | contig 10331 bp, 11 predicted proteins | sample S_130206_EF_Meta_FD_87318 | JGI IMG/M metagenome (GOLD analysis project Ga0114974, IMG submission 87318) | Freshwater microbial communities from Lake Simoncouche, Canada to study carbon cycling - S_130206_EF_MetaG | ecosystem: Environmental > Aquatic > Freshwater > Lake | place: Lake...
AACTTAGCCACAGGTGGTACTGCGAGTGCAGGTGGCACCATCACCGGAGGCAACTTAGCCACAGGTGGTACTGCGAGTGCAGGTGGCACCATCACCGGAGGCAACTTAGCCACCAGTGGTACTGTAAGTGCAGATGGCACCATCACTGGAGGCAGCATTAGCACAACTGGCAACGTTAGGGTCAGCTTCCCTGGTCGAATCCAACCATTTGGAATCGACAATACCAATTGGGGTTGGACTTCGGTAGTGACATCAGGTGGATATACTTATATTAGCGCCGGCAGCAATCTGGGTACTGCCAAACGAGTGTATGTGTTTACCGGCACAAGCAATCAATATATTTCTATGCCGGGCGGCACGACTTTTAATACTGTAGTTCCAGAATACTATATCATAAACAACAGCACCGGAACATTGTTTATCGAAGATACGGTTGGGTCCTCAATTGTAACTGTTCCTCCTGGCGGGGATGCCACCGTAACTGGAACGGCAGCGTCAATTGCTGGTGCTGATAGTTGGCATGCGTCAGTTGGTTCTAGTAGTTTGGGTCTTGGGCAGTCGGTTGGACAAACATACACCAACGTTACAGGCTCTCGAACATGGTATACCACTTACACAAACACAACTGGCAGACCAATTTTTGTTGCTATTCTTGTGGCCGGAACTGCCCAGGGCGTGGCAATAACTGCTACTCTTGTTGTTAATGGCGTTGCCGGTCCTTCTATAACGCCAGACTTGTTTGACACCCAACAGGTCCCTCTATACGCTGTTGTGCCTGTTGGGGGCACATATGTACTACAATACAATATTATTCAATATATAACTCTTGTCAGCTGGGTTGAACTTCGTTAAAGGACAAACATGAAACATTTTAAAGATTCCCAAGGCAACCTTTATGCATATGAAGCAGACGGCAGTCAAGATCACGCAATTCCCAAAGAGTACACTGCTATTACTGATTCAGAAGTTGCTGACATACACGCCGCTCGCGCTCAAGCAGCAGCTGATGCACTTACCTATGCTCAAAAACGCCGTGCAGAATATCCTCCTGTGACCGACTATCTTGATGCTGTAGTCAAAGGTGACCAAGCAGGCATAGCCGCATACATTGCAGCTTGCCAAGCTGTCAAAGCAAAATATCCTAAATCATAAACCATGACACAACCTGTATGGATCACCCCTGCTGGCAACCTTGGTGTAATACCAGTTGGTGTGTTCTTTCAGCTGTCATTACAGGGAGAGTTGCCGGGCGAACCCAACGCAGAACTTTACTATTCTGTTATTGCTGGTCGACTGCCTGATGGCATACAATGTGCCGCCAATGGTACACTTGCCGGAACTCCAGACGCTGTGGCCAGCCTACAAGGTGTGCCACTGGAAGTGGGCCGTGATACCACAAGCAAATTCACTGTGAGGATATATCCCGAAAACGATCCTACCAACATTCGAGATCGCACATTTACTATCACAATTGCTGTAATACCCGAGCCTGTTTGGATCACACCGGCTGGGCAAATAGGATCATATTACGACAGTGATGCAGTGTATTTTCAATTTGCGTTTGACGAAGTTTACACTCCAGACATCACTGTGGTCACGCTGATCGCAGGTGCCCTGCCGGGCGGACTACGCTTGAGCTTGGATGGCTTGCTTACTGGATACATACAACCTGCTCAGAACATAGATGCCATACCAGGATATGATATCAGTGCGCAAGATGCTGATCCATACGATTTCTTAAGCCAAAGCATCAGTAAAAATTATCAGTTCACTCTGCAGGTCAGCAACGGTCATGCTTCTAGTTTGAGACAATTTGAAATCTTTGTGTATAGTCGCAGCCAAATGCAAGCCAGTGATGCTGTATTGGTCGACAACAACACATTTGTTCGTGCATCTGAAACACCATACCAAGCACCATTTATAATCAATTCCACTCCAAGCAACTTGGGAACTTTTAGAAGCAGTAATTATTTTGCCTATCAATTCATAGGTGAAAACTACGTAGACCAACCTATTACCTATGCTATTTCTGTAAATCAAGGTGCTGGCTTTGCTCCTGGACTCTCATTGGATCCCACTTCGGGATGGTATTATGGCTACATTCCCGACCAAGGCACCACTGAAACTGAATACAGTTTTAATGTTGTGGTATATCAAAATGAGTACATCACACCGGCAATATTAATAACACAAACAGTGGCAGCCACAGGCTACATCACTGCCAACTACATAACCAACATACTTGAACAAAATTTGACCATTAGACTGGCCAGTAATTTTGGCGGCCTCTCTGCTGGAACCATATACTATATTGACAACATCATCAGTCAAACTGCTGTGTGGAATTCCACACTGGATGAAATAATTTCCTACAACACTGTGTTCACAGTGCATTTGGCTGACAGTTCAATACCTACATTGACCAATGCTACTGGTGCTGTAGAAGCCACACTTGTGATTGAATGTACCGAAACTGATAGTGACACCCAACTGATCACTTGCTCAAGCACTGCAAATTTAGGCATTGGACAGCCATTGGTATTTACAGGCACAGCATTTGGTGGAATAACTGCTGCTGCCCAAACCATTTATTATGTTATTGAAATACCAAGCGACCGCCATTTCAAAATAAGCGATCATCCCAATTCTGATGCCTCAGTTACATTGCTCACTGCTGCTGGGTCGATGATTGCCAATATGATTTTGGCCAGCGCAGCATATCCATTTTCCCTGACTATTACTGGTGCTGTAGAAGCCGAAGTTGTTTGGGATACTCCTTCTGATCTTGGCAGCATTGCAAACGGTGCAACCAGCATGTTCCGAGTACAGGCAACCAATCGTGGTGGCCGTACCATGCGGTATCGTCTCAAAAGTGGTGCATACAATTCATTGCCTCAAGGTCTGCAACTCCAGCCATCAGGTGACATTGTGGGGCGTGTGAGCTTTGATACATTTGCCTTGGATCTTGGCGCTACTACATTTGACCAAAGTTTTGCCATCAACAGAAATCTACTCAGTCTGGGCACAACATTTGATCAAACGTTTGTGTTTACTGTGAATGCCTATGCCGAAGACACCAATCAAATCATTTACGAAGTAGACAGTATACAAATAGATAACGGCGGCTCAGGATACAGTTTGTTAAACACACCTACCATTGCTATCAGTGCTCCTATTGGTGCAAGTGCGGTGCCAGCAGTTGCTGGTGTAGTCACGGTGGAGGGCAGTGCTATTACTGAAGTACTCTTGGCCGAAAATGGCAATGGTTATACTTCTGTTCCCACAGTCACAATCACACAAGGGTTTGGTGGGTCTGGTGCTGAACTTACCGCAGTAATGAAACCAACTGGCAGCCGAGATGTGATCAGTGTGTTCAAAACTTTTAACATAAAAGTAATTCGTGAATACAATCGACCCTATCAGAATCTCTACATACGAGCCATGCCTCCGCCCAATGACCGTGCGCTGATTCGCAGTCTATTAGATGACACAGAAATCTTTCCAACAGAATACCTGTACCGTGCTGATGATCCTAACTTTGGCAAAAGCACTCAAGTGACCTATGCGCATGCATTTGGTCTTGCGCCGGACACACTGGACCGTTATGTGGCCAGCTTGTATGAAAATCACTATTGGAAAAATCTCATACTTGGGCAAATTGAAACAGCACAGGCCATTGACCCTGTCACTGGAGAAGTTGTGTATGAAGTTGTTTACAGTAAAATCATTGACAATCTTGTAAACACTGCCGGCGAAAGTGTTAGTAAGATTGTCACCTTGCCTTATGCTATTGTTGATCCTGCTGACGGTAGCACCATAATCACATCAGTATACCCCAACAGTTTGATCAACATGCGAGACCAGGTGATTGATGTTGTGGGACAAATTTCAACCAAGTTACCATTGTGGATGACTTCAAAACAACCCAACGGTCGCGTGTTGGGCTTTACCCCAGCTTGGGTTATAGCGTATGTGAATCCCGGACGTGCCAAAGAAGTAGCATATTTTATCCAAACATACTTTGCTCAACAGCTCAACTCAGTTGACTTCAAAGTAGATCGTTATATTCTAGATAGAGTGCTGAGTCGAAATTGGGACACAGACACTCAACACTGGGTTCCACGACCACCCACATTGACCACATTTGATCGATTCTCCACTGGAGACAAGGTGTTTATTGGTACTGTAGATATTTGTACCAGTCTGGCTTGGTCAGATGTTAACAATCGAAGCTTGACTTATATAAATGAGTTAGGTGGCCTTGACGGAATCATTAATCTTGTAGAAGGGCAAACAATAATTTTTGCCAATCAAGAAAATTACAATGGGCCACCGGGCAGCAGTTATCCTACCATAGATGATGCCTGGCAAACATGGGACTCCCCATCAGGTGGTGTGTCGGGTGTTCCGGCAACTTATTTTGACGCTGAACGTTTGGATTATTCTACCACAGTTCCAAATGGTGAATTATTAACTTGTACTGCTACCAACGCAACTAACAACAGAATAACCACATCAAATACTTCACAAATGGTTCCTGGGCAACAAGTTGTGTTTACTGCCAATGTAATTGGCGGAATTGTGTTAGATGAAATATATTATGTGCTTGACATTCCCACCGTTACATCATTTAGAATTACTGCTACCGCAGGAAGCTCTGTCCCTGTAACATTAACCACTGCCATAGGTGGCACAATGACAGCACAAACAGCTGATCAACGCATGGCAATTTATACCATTCACGTTGACCCGTTAACACAGTGCTTGCAGTTGACCTTGACCACTCAAACACAAGAACTGGATTATGTGCAAGTGTTGTACGGAAATTTCTATAGAAGCGCATTCCTATACTACCCCACATCACCGGGTGTGGGACTCGACCAAATCAGCTGGCTGTTCTTTATCACCATTGGAGTTACTCCTCCATTGCAAGTTGATACTCGATATCAAATTCTGACTGTGGGCAACACCAACTGGACGTCACTTGGAGCCAGTGCCAATCAAGTTGGAGTGATATTTACTGCAACTGCTCCTGGGGTTGGCGGCCCTGGCGCGGGTACGGCTCGATCTATTGAAACTGTGTTTGACGGCAACAGTTTGAAATTTATATCACCTGTAGATATGTACGATCCAACAGATACATATGATAAATATCTAGTATTTCCCAAGAGCAACATCTTGGTCTAACAAGGACAAAAAATGGCAAGTAATATTAACCCAAACAACATTGACAGTGCTTACCCAGTAGCTGGACAAGACAACAACAGTCAAGGTTTTCGTGACAATTTCACAAACATTGTGACAAATTTTCAGGCTGCAGCCAGTGAAATTACAGCGTTACAAAACAGTGCTATTCTTAAAACAGCTCTCACCGGAACTACACTTGACAACAACATGAACCACAACATCATTTATGCTGTTAACTTGAATGATGTTAGTACCACAAGAATTGAGAGCACAGCTAGTTCGGGTGCTGTAGTACTGAACTATGCATCTGGACAGTATCAAACTGTTACACCCAGCGTAGGTTCAATTGTTCTTTCTTTTACCAACTGGCCTGCTAGTGGACTCTTTGGTATCTTGCGTGTGGCCATTGTTGTTAGCAACACTGCTTTTACAGTTACACTACCAGCTGCTGTAACACAGGGCACAACTGGAATCCAGGGTTTGTCGGGTTCTGTGCTTACATTCAACACTACAGGCACATTTGTATTTGATTTTTCAACAGCCACTGAAGGTGCCGCCATCACCATTAATGATGTGACTCGTGCCAACAACGTATTGGTCAATCCATTATTCCTCACAGTAGGTGAAGAACTTAATAATACCACTGCTGCCAGTTTGACCAAGACCACCAGTTACTTTACCACAGGAGGTCCGGAAACTGCCACCTTGGCAGCAGGCACAGAAGGACAAATTAAAGTGTTTGCAATGGTTGCCACCAGTGGCAACATGGTTATTACAGTGGCCAATCCTGGATGGGGTGGCGCAGGAACCATTACCTTTAGTGCTGTGGGACAAGCCTGCACATTGATGTATACCAGTTCCAAATGGTTCTGTATTGGCAACAATGGCGCGGCATTTGCTTGACCAAAACTATTGACACAGCATTGCAACTCAGTTACAATGCACTATGGAACATCCACTAATTGGCAATCTCGGCAACTTGACTCTAGACGAGTTGGGTGAAAAAATTGCTGATCTCAATAGAAAACTTTCAATGGCCATGCGCACCGGAAACGGGCACTTGTGCAATCAGATACGCATGGCTATCGAAAGCCACAATATCAAGTATCAAGAAAAACTACAAGAATCATACAAGAAATCTGACGTTGACTTTGGCGACAAAATCAAAATACAATGAAGCAAAATCAACACGGTGAACTGATATTCAACGAAACAGATCTAGTTGATCTAATCATGCGTGGCTTTGACCCATCAGGGCTGGATGGCATGATTGTGGACTCGTCAGTAGACTTAGAAACAGCCGCACTCATGTTGAACAATGTGCCCCGGTTAATTGCCTACAATGATCTAATGGAAGCCATGCCCACAGAGGAATATGACCATCGTTGCCAAAGTCGTTGGTTCATGAGTGAAGAATATCAAAATCTGGACATAGCAGAGCATGTGTTAAGCCTATGTACTACAGATGCAGAATTACAACGATGTGGCGAAGAACTGCTGTTGTTCCAAGAGCGTGACTTGTTCAATCTCTTGCGTTATCTTAAATATCTTGTGGATGTAATGACACAAAACAATTTGATTTGGGGTGTGGGTCGCGGATCAAGCACAGCCAGTTTTGTGTTGTACAAATTGGGAGTACATCAAATCAACAGCATGTACTATGAATTAGATCCTGCGGAATTTTTACGTTAAATATTGTTTTAAGGAGATGATCATGGCAGGAAATATACACAGAACAGCCAATGGTAAAACATTGGACATGCGCAGTTTGGCACTGAAAAACGAACAGGTTCGAGCTGTAGGTAACATGAAGGTCAATGCCCGCGGAGACGTTATCAATGATGCTGGCTTGGTTACTCATGCAAAACCTCAACAGCTTCACAAGCAATACAGCCAACAGGTTCAGATAAGAAAAGGAAAAGAAGGATGAAATTAGCGTATAGCGCACACCGATTTGACAAGCATCAAATCCACCCACTGAATGATTCAGTTATTGTGACTGACATGACATTTGACGAACGCTTTACCACCAGTGGTATTGTGTTGCTGAATGACAACGGCAAAAGCACAGGTATCCGTCCACGCTGGGGACAAGTATATGCCGTGGGACCTGCCCAAACAGAAGTTGCAGTGGGGCAATGGGTGTGCGTGGCGCATGGTCGCTGGACCAGAGGTATTGATGTAGAAGATGAAACTGGAAAGAAAACTCTGCGTAGAATAGATCCAAAAGAAATCATGCTGGTGAGTGATGAACAGCCACAGGACGAAACCTTCTCGGCTGCCATTCACGTAGAAGCCAAACCCAGCCACATGCAACACACCTGATGATAATCAACTGGAATGTTGATGATATCATTTCGGAACTTGAGAAATGTTATTGGGCCACAACAGATCCTCAAATGGACGGTTTTACCACTTGGCGTTGCAAACAAGACTTGTATCGTGTACAATTTGCATTAGAAGATATGTTAAAAAAGTGTCCCACCTACGCTCCTGAACAGGAGTGGTTGGCCGAGCAACAACTGGAACGTGATCAAACGCAAATGTGGTCCACGTTAACTGCAAAAAAATCTAGGTAGAAATCAATGAAAGAGTTATGGGTAGAAAAGTATCGTCCTAACAAGGTAGACGGTTATGTATTTGTGGACGAGTCACAACGTGAACAAGTGCAGGCATGGATTCGTGATGGATCAATTCCGCACCTAATGTTAAGTGGCCCAGCAGGCACAGGCAAGACCACGCTGGCCAAACTGCTGATCAACGAACTGGACATCGATAGCTTTGACGTCATGTATGCTAACGGATCCAAAGAAGCCCGCAAGATTGAATGGGTAGACAAACTGATCTCTTTCTGTCAAACCATGCCATTTGGAAAATTTAAAGTTGTGTTGATTGACGAAGCTGACTACATGAATCCCACTTCTGTGCAGCCAGCACTTCGCAACCTTATGGAAGACTACTCACAATCAGTGCGTTTTATCTTAACCTGCAACTATCCCAGCAGAATTATTGCACCGCTACACTCACGTTGTCAAGGATTCCATATCACCAAGACAGATCACACAGAGTTCACAGCCAGGGTAGCTACTGTGCTGGTAAGTGAAGGTGTGGAGTTTGATTTGGATACACTTGACACCTATGTCAAAGCCACATATCCTGATCTGCGCAAGTGTTTGAATCTAGTGCAACCCAACAGTTCGAGTGGAACACTTGCGCCACCCAACGCAGCAGACAAGTCAGCCAAAGACTGGAAGTTAGACTGTGTGGAATTGTTCAAAGCAGGGCGTGTGCGGGAAGCTAGAACTGTGCTGTGTCAAAGCGCAGACGCAGAAGAATCCAACGAAATCTTCCGGTGGATGTATGACAACTTGGACCTGTGGGCCGCTACACCTGAACAGCAAGATCAAGCCATTGTGATCATACGCAATGGCGCTGCCAATGTTCCGCTAGTAGCCGATCAAGAAATCAACTTGAGTGCTACACTAATTGAATTAAGTCAAATCCAATGAGATATCTAATCCTAACCTACTACAAAAAACCTTCGGGGCAAATCGACGAAGTGATGGCTGTGGCCAAAAACTTAAAAACAAGAGACCATGCCACTGCCAATGTTATACTTGACTTCAAGGACCTTTCTGTAGTAAAATGCAGCATGGGCGGAATTCAAGTGCCCAGAGACTTTGATAGAATTGTGGAATACTACATGGAACACTACGAATCTACCATTACCCGATTGTTTAATGAAAATGGATACACAGTTGAATACCGCAAAAAAGACACAGAAACACAACCCGCAGAGCCTAATCCTAGTTGACTCAGACGGCGTGCTATTAGATTGGGAATGGGCATTCTCAGTTTGGATGGAAGAGCATGGCTTTGTTAAAACTGAAGGCAGTCAGTTCATATATGATATAGGCAAACGCTACGGAATTGATCACGAGCAGGGCCGCAAGCTGATTAAGATTTTTAACGAATCAGCTGCCATTGGTTTTTTGCCGCCTTTGCGAGATGCCATGTACTATGTGAAACGCCTGCATGAAGAACATGGCTATGTGTTTCACTGCATTACCAGTTTGAGTCTTGACGCCAATGCTGGCAAATTACGAGAAATGAATCTGCGTAAATTGTTTGGAAAGACAGCATTTGAGAAAATTACATGTTTGGAAACTGGTGCAGATAAGAATGATGCGCTAGAGCCCTATCGTGATAGTGGCTGCTGGTGGATAGAAGACAAACCGGAAAATGCAGAAGTTGGTCACAAATTAGGGTTACGTAGTATCCTAGTGGAGCACGGTCATAATATGAATCATGTCAACGAACAAATTCCGGTTGTCAAAAATTGGCGGGAAATTTACGCGATAATCACCTCCTAATCTGCGTACAATTTCAACACTGACCCAATGATGCTGTGGCGTTGAATATCTCTGCCTTCTAGAGCACACACAGCAATACCTGCAACAGGCTGCGCCTGTAATCGTTCACACAGGTCCATCAAGCCGTTGTCGCCTTTATTGCGATCAGCTTGCTCAATGTCACCTGTGACAACAATCTTACTGCCAGAACCTATGCGGGTCATCAGCATCTTGACCTGGGCCGGAGTTGCATTTTGCATTTCGTCGGCTATAATCCATGAGTTTTTAAAGGTGCGGCCTCGCATGTATGCCAGAGGCGAAATTTCCACAACCTGATCCTCTATCATGGCCAAGATGTCTGCTGGGCGATAATACTCTCGCATGACGTCCAACAGCGGTCTGGTCCATGGTTCCATTTTGGCAACTAAATTGCCCGGGAGGAAACCATGACTTTCTCCCTCCACACCCACTGCTGGGCGTGTCATCACTATCCTATCACATGTGCCTTCTCTAAGTGCTCGTATGGCCGCTAACATTGCTAGATAAGTTTTGCCTGTTCCTGCAGGACCCACTGTTACCACTATGTCAGCGTCAGGGTTTTGTAGTGCCATTACCAATCGTTCCTGGTTTCGTGTGCGAGGGACCAAGTCAATTCTACGCGGTTGTGGGCGTAGAGTTTGATTGAAGTGTATGGTATTTTCCACAGCCTGATTCATCTTTTTTTGTTGTGCTTTTAGGGCGCGATTTCTGCTCAAAGTTTCTATACTCCTTTTGTCCTTGATGGACAATCCT
>Ga0114974_10004611_pt1 | contig 10330 bp, 8 predicted proteins | sample S_130206_EF_Meta_FD_87318 | JGI IMG/M metagenome (GOLD analysis project Ga0114974, IMG submission 87318) | Freshwater microbial communities from Lake Simoncouche, Canada to study carbon cycling - S_130206_EF_MetaG | ecosystem: Environmental > Aquatic > Freshwater > Lake | place: Lake...
CACTTTGATCTCCAAGGTCGGTCAAAGCATAATCAATTTGTATTCCTTTGTATTTGAATCCCAAACCAATATTAGGTTGAAATCCCACTTTCTTAGTGTTGTCAATTTGAACTACATTCTGAAAATTCCCAACGCCTGCACGTATAAAAACCAAATCGGTATAGCCGTATTCGAATCCTAAAGCAGGATCGATACTTAGTACATCTGTTGAAAAAACATCATTTGTTTTTGCAAAACTCATATTCAAATTGGCAGCAGCCAAAATACTGGTATCATTGTGAAATTCAAATTTTTTCGAAAGTCCCAATTGTGCTTTCGGAAGAGTGATTTCTGTGTTTTCGGGAAGTTCTTGATTTTGTCCACCAATGGCATCTTTAATCGAATTGTATTCGGCTTCGTCAATAGACCACACATTATAAGTTGTTGTAATATCGCGAAACATCAATCCAAATTTCCAATCGTTTCTTTCGAATTGCATTCCAACATCAAAGCCAAAACCCCAAGAGCTTGCAAATTTTCCAATAACTCTTCGGATTACTTTGGCATTAACGCCGTATTGAAAACCTGGAAGTTGTAGTTTTCGTGCATAAGAAAAAGTCATTCCATAATCGGCTGTAGAGAAAAGACTAATTCTATTGTAATCAATATTTCCTTGATTATCAATTAATTGTGTTGTGTTCAAAATATTATCTACTCCAAAGCGTATCATAGAAATTCCCCACGCACTTTGGTCGTCAATGGGAGTTGCAAAAGCCGCATAATCGTATTGAGCAATATTAGCAAAATAACTGGCATGCATTAAAGCTACTTGTTTGTCTTCTAAACCTATAAGTCCTGCAGGATTCCAATAGCCCGAATTCACGTCGTTAGAGCTTGCTGTAACTGCATTCGACATTCCTAATGCTGCTGCATCGACACCAATATTCATAAATTCATTGGAATATTTCCTCGCCGTTTGTGCAAAACATAAGGTTGTAGTAAGTGCGAATAATATGAAGAAGTTGTTTTTCAAATGAAATCAATTTACAAACTCGAAGTTTGTGATTTTTTACCAAAAATATACATTTTTAATGATGTTCTCACTTTGTTTTTCTAAATAAGAGCGAAAGTTTCAGTTTCTATTAAAAATCTATTCTAAAAACGCACTTGTCTTTAACTTATTGTATTAAATTTGCTTTCTTTGATACTATAAACAAATATATGATTACTATAAAAAGACACATTCCGAATATAATTACGCTTATCAATCTATTATGTGGATGCATCGCATTGGTTTTTGCGGTTGATAAGAATTTTGATATGGCGTTCTATTTTGTTTGTTTGGGAATTTTCTTCGATTTCTTCGATGGTTTTTTTGCACGATTATTCAAGGTTTCTAGCCCGTTAGGGTTGCAATTGGATTCATTGGCAGATATGGTAACTAGTGGGGTTGTTCCAGGTTATATTATGTTTCAGATGCTTTCTAATAGTGTTGGTTCAAACCCTTCGGGTACCTTTATACCTTATTTTGGATTTATAATTACGTTGGGGTCATGCTATCGTTTGGCCAATTTCAATATTGATACTCGCCAAACTGATTCTTTTATTGGATTGCCAACACCTGCCAATGCGCTGTTTATTTTGAGTTTACCTTTAATTCTGAAAAACTCAGATTCATTAATGGCGTTAGAATTACTAACGAGTCATTTTGTTTTGCTTGTAATAACCCTTTTGAGTGCTTATATTCTGAATGCTGAAATTCCTTTATTTGCTTTAAAAATTAAAAAAATCAACATTAAAGACAATGTCTTGCAAATTGTATTTTTATTAATTTCAATGGTTTTACTGGGTTTATTTCAGTTTGCGGGTGTTGCTTTGGTAATTGTTTTTTACATTTTATTATCGGTAATTATGAATTTGATTACAGGCAAAAAGGCTGAAAAGAAAAGCTTTTAAATTATAAGTATTGTTATTATAAATAAATTAAAATGCCCTTATAATTCTATAAGGGCATTTTAATTTGTAGTATTTTTTTGAAATTCTTATTCTAAAACTCCAATTTCTTTTTTCGTAATTCAAAATTCTGTCCAAGATAAACTCTACGCACCATTTCGTCTTCTACTAATTCTTCTGGAGTTCCCGCTTTTAAAATTCCACCTTCAAACATCAAATAGGTTTTATCTGTAATTGCCAAGGTTTCTTGAACATTGTGATCGGTAATTAGAATGCCAATATTTTTGTTTTTTAATTGCGCTACAATTCTTTGAATATCTTCTACAGCAACCGGGTCAACACCTGCGAAAGGTTCGTCTAGTAAAATAAATTTTGGATCTGTAGCTAAACAACGTGCAATTTCAGTTCTACGGCGTTCACCACCCGAAAGCAAATCACCACGATTTGTTCGAATATGGTTCAACCCAAATTCAGCAATCAAGCTTTCCATTTTGGCTTCTTGTTCTGCTTTAGTGTGTTTTGTAAGTTGTAATACACTCAAAATATTATCTTCAACACTTAGTTTTCTAAAAATAGACGCTTCTTGTGCCAAATAACCGATTCCTTGTTGGGCTCTTTTGTACATTGGATAGTCGGTAATATTCATATCATCGAGATAAATATTTCCTGAATTTGGTTTTACCAACCCTACAATCATATAAAAAGAAGTCGTTTTTCCAGCGCCATTTGGTCCCAAAAGACCTACAATTTCTCCTTGATTTACTTCTACGGAAATGCCTTTTACCACACTTCTTCCTTTATAGGTTTTGACTAAATTGTCTGCTCTTAGTATCATATATTTTTGGTTATTTGTTAATTTGGTTATTTGATATTCGCAATTTAACGAATTGCCAAATAACCAAATTAACACATTAACATTTATTTAGTCTCCTCCAAAGCTTCCCAAAATTCATACGCTCTTCGTAAATGAGGAATCACTATCGTTCCGCCCACTAAAGTCGCAATTCCCATTGCTTCCATCATTTCTTCTTTGGTTACGCCTTCTTTATAACTTGTTTCTAAATGGTATTTTACACAATCATCACAACGCAAAACAGCCGAAGCTACTAATCCTAAAAGCTCTTTTGTTTTTACATCAAGTGCTCCTGCGGCATACGCATTGGTATCTAAATTGAAAATTCTTTTGACGATTTTGTTATTGTCGGCCAATAACTTTTCGTTCATTTTTGTACGGTAATCGTTGAATTCAGAAAGGATATCAGACATTTTCTTTGATTTTATTTTTATGTACAAATACCGATATGAAGATACTTGCTTCGTAAATTATTAGCATTGGAATAGCAACTATAATCTGGCTTACCACATCTGGTGGCGTAACAATTGCTGAAATTAATAACACAATTACCACAGAATATTTTCTATACTTTCTTAAAAATGTGGGTGTTACTAATCCTAATTTGGTTAGAAAATAAATAATTACGGGCAATTCAAAAAATAATCCACTCGCAATTACCGATGTTTTCATCATACCTATATAAGAGTCAATTGTAAACTGATTTTGAACCATCTTACTAATTGAAAAAGTGGCGCAGAAATTAATAGACATGGGTACAATTACGTAGTATCCGAAAAGCACGCCTAAGAAGAAAAGTATGGACGCTATAAATATAAAAACGCGAACATTTTTTCTTTCTTTTTCATATAATGCGGGACTGATAAATTTCCAAAGTTCCCAAAGGATAAATGGAAAAGCGAGGATAAATCCAGCGGTAATGCACGTCCAAATGAACATGTTTACCTGGCCTTCCATATCGGTATTCTGAATTATAAAAGGTAATTCGGTGATGCAAATACTATCGGCAAAACCCAATTGATGTGACAAATCACAAAAAAAAGTATAGGTAAAAAAACTAGGGCTCGTGGGTGCGAAAATTATAGTGTCAAAAATAAAATCACTAAAAAAATAAGTAATTCCTGCCATTATTAATACTGCCGAAGTACTTCGAACCAGCAACCATCTCAATTCCTCAAGATGGTCTAAAAACGACATTTCATTAAGTTGTTTCTTTGCCATTATACAATTCCTTCTTTTAATATGTCATGCAAATGCACAATTCCCTTGTATTCTTCCTTTTCAAGAACCACTAATTGTGTGATTGAAAAATCTTCCAAAATATTTAAGGCATCCGTTACCATGTCTGATAATTGAATCATTTTTGGGTTTTTCGTCATAATATCTTTTGCAGATAAGTGTACAAAGGTATCGTTATTATTCAGCATTCTACGAATATCTCCGTCAGTAATTATTCCGATTACTTTATTATCTTCAATTACTGCGGTAACACCAAGTCGTTTTTCGGAAATTTCAAAAATAACTTTTTTGATATTCGTATCAGGTGTAACTTGTGGTTTGTGGCTTTGATCGAGCATGTCGCCCACACGAAGCAGTAGTTTTTTGCCCAAAGCGCCACCAGGATGGTATTTGGCAAAATCTTGAGAATTAAATCCTCTTAATTCCATCAAACAAACGGCTAAAGCATCGCCCATAACCAATTGTGCTGTTGTACTGTTTGTGGGAGCCAAATTATTAGGACAAGATTCAGCGTCTATTGTAGTGTCAAGAACGAAATCAGCACCTTTTGCCAAAAAAGAAGTCGTGTTTCCAGTAATTGCAATTAAGGTATTCCCGAAATGTTTCACTATTGGAACCAAGACTTTTATCTCGGGACTGTTTCCGCTTTTTGAAATACAAATCACCACATCTTTGGGTTGCACCATACCTAAATCGCCATGAATTGCTTCAGAAGCATGCAAAAATAGCGATGGAGTTCCCGTAGAATTCATAGTCGCCACAATTTTTTGTGCGATAATGGCACTTTTTCCAATTCCTGTAACTACTAATCGCCCTTTAGAATTAAAAATCATTTCGGTGGCTTTTACGAAGTCATCTGTAAGTAAATCAGCTAGTTTGGCAATAGATTTGCTTTCTGAAAGTAGCGTCTTTTGGGCAATTTCTAAAATATTTTTGTTTGTTATCAAAACAGCTTTTTATAAAGTTTGTGTATGTAAAAGAAAGTTGTATCTTTATGTGCCACAAATTTATGTAAAATACTATTAACTAAGAATGAAATCTAACGAAATTGATATCCATAAGGAATTAAAAAAATATTTTGGTTTCAACCAATTTAAAGGATTACAAGAACAGGTCATTAAAAGTCTTATTTCAGGTAAAAATTCTTTTGTAATTATGCCGACAGGCGGAGGAAAATCGCTTTGTTATCAATTACCTGCATTAATGAACGAAGGAACTGCAATTATTGTTTCGCCCCTCATTGCATTAATGAAAAATCAAGTTGATGCCATTCGGAGTTTGTCTTCGGAAAACGGAATTGCACACGTATTAAATTCATCCCTCAACAAAACTGAAATTAGTCAAGTTAAAAAAGACATAACCTCTGGTTTGACTAAACTATTATATGTAGCGCCTGAATCTTTGGCAAAAGAAGAATATATAAAATTTCTAAAGAACATCAATATTTCATTTGTCGCTATCGATGAAGCACATTGTATTTCAGAATGGGGTCACGATTTTCGTCCAGAATATAGAAATCTAAAAAACAGCATTAAGCTTTTGGGTAACGTTCCTGTTATTGGCTTGACCGCAACTGCAACGCCAAAAGTACAAGAGGATATCTTGAAAAACTTAGAGATGTCCGATGCCAATACGTTTAAAGCGTCCTTTAATAGATCTAATCTTTATTATGAAGTTCGTACCAAAACGAAAAACATTGAATCCGATATTATTCGTTTCATAAAACAACACAAAGGAAAATCAGGAATCATCTATTGCTTGAGCCGCAAAAAGGTCGAATCTATTGCGCAAGTTCTTCAGGTAAATGGTATCAGCGCTGTTCCTTATCACGCAGGGCTTGATGCTAAAACGCGTGCAAAACACCAAGATATGTTCTTGATGGAAGATGTTGAAGTGGTTGTAGCAACTATAGCTTTTGGAATGGGAATTGACAAACCCGATGTGCGATTTGTAATTCATCATGATATTCCAAAATCATTAGAAAGTTATTACCAAGAAACAGGTCGAGGTGGCCGTGATGGTGGTGAAGGCCATTGTTTGGCTTATTATTCTTATAAAGATGTTGAGAAATTAGAAAAATTTCTGTCAGGAAAACCAGTAGCTGAACAAGAAATAGGTTTTGCGTTATTGCAAGAAGTTGTTGCCTATGCAGAAACGTCTATGTCAAGACGTAAGTTTTTACTGCATTATTTTGGTGAAGATTTCGATAACGAAACAGGAGAAGGTGGCGATATGGACGACAATGTTCGTAATCCAAAAAACAAAGTTGAGGCCATGAAACAAGTAGTTAAATTACTTGAAATTGTGCGCGACACCAAGCATTTATACAAATCTAAAGAAGTCGTTTATACTCTTACGGGAAAAATAAACGCGATGATAAAGGCACATAGAACTGATTCTCAAAGTTTTTTCGGATCGGGCTCTGCTTTTGAAGAGCGCTACTGGATGGCTTTGTTGCGACAAGTTTTAGTTGCGGGATTGTTGTCTAAAGATATTGAGACCTATGGTATTATAAAAATAACTGAAAAAGGATTGAATTTTATTGAAAATCCAGTTTCGTTTATGATGTCTGAAGACCACGAATACAACGAAACTGAAGACGAAGCGATTGTAACTGCCGCAAAATCTTCTGGAGTTGCTGACGAAGCATTGATGTCAATTTTGAGAGACTTGCGTAAAAAAGTTGCCAAAAAATTAGGTGTTCCTCCGTTCGTTGTTTTTCAAGACCCCTCTCTTGAAGATATGTCGCTCAAATACCCAATTTCAATGGATGAAATGAGTAATATTCATGGTGTTGGTGAAGGAAAAGCTAAAAAATACGGTAAGGAATTTGTTGATGTAATTCGAACTTATGTTGAAGAAAATGACATCCTTCGCCCAGACGATTTGGTAGTAAAATCTACGGGTGCCAATTCAATCAATAAATTGTACATTATTCAAAATATTGACAGAAAACTTAATCTTGATGATATTGCTCGTGGCAAAGGATTGAATATGGATGCTTTGATAAAAGAAATGGAGCAAATTGTTTATTCAGGAACTAAGTTGAATATAAAGTATTGGATTGATGAAATTCTTGATGACGACCAGCAAGAGGAAATTCACGAGTATTTTATGGAATCAGAATCGGATAGTATCGAAGATGCACTAAAAGAATTTGATGGCGAATACGATATTAATGAATTGCGATTCATGAGAATAAAATTTATTAGTGAGGTTGCCAATTAAGTCGAAAGTTAGAAAGTCATAAATTTGAATGTCCAAAAGAGGAAAATAGGAATTTTTTAACCTTCACGTCGTTCGATATTATGACATTTGACATTAAGACATTTGACTAAAACAATTCGCCTCGGTGAGGTTTTAATCGGTCGCGAACAGCAATCATATTTTCATCCGTTACAACCATAAATGCGATGGCATGCATTTCATTTAAAATTGTAAATCCTGTGATATTTGATGCTAATTTTTCAGCGTCAATATATTCTTTGAGGTGAATTTCGTGGTGTTCCGCCGTTTTTGCAGCTGTTGCTCCTCTAAAATCCCATATTAATTTTATTTGTCTTGACATGATATTGTTTGTTGGTACAAAGTTATGTTTTTTTACCACAAAAGACATAAAGTTATTTGCCACAGATGCACAGATTTTACAAAAGGCACAAAGTTTAACCGCAAATTACTTTGTTTGTTCGCTTAGCTCGGGTCACTAATTCTCACTATTTTTTAAAACTTAGAACCTAGAACCTATAACCTATAACCTATAACCTTTTCATCTATTTAAATTCCCACACATTATTATTCCACTTCAAATAACTACTTTTGTAATTCGATTAATTAAAAAATAATGCCTCAAGAACTTCTACTTCAAGTATCGCCTGAAATTGCTGTAAATGAAAAACTGCTCAAAGAACATGTTGCGAAATTGATTCGTGTTTCGTTCAATGAAATCAAGCATGTTTCCATCTTGAAACGTTCTGTTGATGCCCGTCAAAAGGCAATAAAAATGAATTTGAAAGTGATGCTTTACTTTCAAGAGGATGAATTTATTGAAGAAAAAATCCAACTTCCCGAATATAAAGATGTTTCGAATGCCCAAGAAATAATTGTTATAGGTGCAGGACCAGCAGGACTTTTTGCGGCGCTACAATTAATTGAATTGGGCTTAAAGCCAATAGTAATCGAGCGTGGAAAAGACGTTCGTGGGCGTCGCCGCGATTTAAAAGCTATCAATGTTGATCATGTTGTCAATGAAGATAGCAATTACTGTTTTGGTGAAGGCGGTGCAGGAACCTATTCTGATGGAAAATTATATACACGTTCAAAAAAACGTGGTGATGTAACCCGAATTTTAGAGTTATTAGTAGCTTTTGGAGCTTCCTCTGATATTTTAATAGAGGCACATCCACACATTGGTACCAATAAATTACCGCAAATCATTCAGGATATTCGCGAGAAAATTATTGAAATGGGAGGAAAGGTGCTTTTTGAAACCCGATTGACCGATATTATTATAAAAAACAATGAGGTTCAAGGAATTGTAACTCAAAATGGAGATACCATTCTTGCAAATAAAGTAATTCTTGCCACAGGACATTCTGCCCGTGATATTTTTGAATTACTCGACAGAAAAAAAGTTTTTATAGAAGCAAAACCCTTTGCCCTAGGCGTTAGAGCAGAACATCCTCAGACTCTAATTGACAGTATTCAGTACAGTTGTGATTATCGTGGTGAACATTTACCACCAGCTCCGTATTCGATTGTAAAACAAGTAGGCGGAAGGGGAATGTATTCTTTTTGTATGTGTCCAGGTGGCGTAATTGCTCCTTGTGCAACAAGCCCTGGCGAAGTTGTAACTAATGGTTGGTCGCCATCGAAACGCGATCAAGCAACTGCCAATTCCGGAATTGTAATCGAATTGAAACTAGAGGATTTCAAACCTTTTGCAAAATTCGGAGCATTAGCAGGATTGGAATTTCAAAAAAGTATCGAGCAAAAAGCGTGGCATTTGGCAGGAGAAACTCAAAAAGTTCCCGCTCAAAGAATGGTCGATTTTACTCAGAATAAAATATCATCTGACATTCCTAAAACGTCCTATGTTCCCGGAACTACTTCAGTCGAAATGGGACAGGTTTTCCCTGGTTTTCTATCTCAAATATTGCGAGAAGGTTTTACTGAATTTGGAAAATCAATGCGAGGCTATTTGACCAACGAAGCTATTTTGCACGCACCAGAATCTAGAACTTCATCACCAGTTAGAATTCCGAGAGATTCCATTTCTTTAGAACACTTGCAAATAAAAGGACTCTACCCTTGTGGAGAGGGAGCAGGTTATGCTGGGGGAATTATTTCTGCGGCAATTGATGGTGAAAAATGTGCCATTAAGATTTCTGAAGCGATACGTTTGTAGGATTTGTAGGCTTAAAACGAAAACGTTTTTTTAAAAATTATTTACTACGAAAGTCCTTTTTATTATATAAAAACGTAATTAATTTTAACTATTTTAAAAATATTTAAGATAATGATAATTCTGTTGTTTTTCTACTTAAATAGTTTGAAATAAGCAACTTCCAATGTTAATAATTTGTAGTTTTGTTAAAAAAATAGCTACAATGAGTTTAATCCCCGAAGAATATAAAATTAGCAAACCATTAGTTCAAAACACGTACTTGGTTAATGGTGAATTAAGAGAATGGAAAGGACCAACTACTGAAGTTTTTTCCACAATTTCCTCTACAGAGAATTATGTACCAACACTTTTAGGCTCTATTCCAACAATGGGAGTTTCAGAAGCCAATGAAGTTGTTGAAGCCGCTGTAAATGCTTATGATAATGGGCAAGGAATTTGGCCAACGATGAAAGTGACAGATCGAATTAAATGTATGGATAATTTCGTAAATCAAATGAAATTGACTCGTAATGAAGTCGTAAAATTTTTGATGTGGGAAATCGGAAAATCATTAGGTGATTCTGAAAAAGAATTCGATAGAACAGTAGAATATATTGTTGATACGATTGAAGATTATAAAAAATTAGATAGAAATAGCGCTCGATTTACAAAAAGTCAAGGGATTAATGCAATGGTTCGACGTGGACCTCTGGGAGTTGTATTGTGTCTTGGACCATACAATTATCCTCTGAATGAAACTTTTTCCTTGTTAATTCCAGCAATTATTATGGGGAACACGGTGATTTTCAAACCAGCAAAACACGGTGTTCTATTAATTTCTCCTTTATTGGAAGCGTTTAGAAGTAGTTTTCCAAAAGGAGTAATTAACATTGTCTATGGAAGAGGTCGCGATGTAGCTTCTC
>Ga0114974_10004617_pt1 | contig 10320 bp, 18 predicted proteins | sample S_130206_EF_Meta_FD_87318 | JGI IMG/M metagenome (GOLD analysis project Ga0114974, IMG submission 87318) | Freshwater microbial communities from Lake Simoncouche, Canada to study carbon cycling - S_130206_EF_MetaG | ecosystem: Environmental > Aquatic > Freshwater > Lake | place: Lake...
ATATATTGTATATATTATGCTGTTATTATCTCTGTATTTTATCTCAACGGTATCTGTATTTAAACATTTCCTTAATTTTTTTTCATTTTCTTTAGGAATATAAAACTCTCCTTTATTGAAATCATTTAATACTATAAGTGATGGACGTTGATATGATTTAATTGATACATTGGCGAAATTTCCAACAGTATCTAATTCATCATCAAGTAAAGAGCTGAGTGCATTGTATGAAAACGGAATGTTATTTGGATTTTTTATCTTTAAGATTGGAACCGTAACTGTTTCATCATACACAGGAACTTCAGTATATTCATCATCATGATAAACTATTAATCCGTAAATCTCTTTTGACTTAAAATAAACGGACATTACTTTAGAAAACGCATTGTATTTAGAAGATAAATCACTCATATTATGCGGTAGGAAAATCAGGTATGGTATCTTGACTTTGTTTATCAGGAATATTCATTACATACTCATTTTTCCAGTCGTTATACATTTTATTCAAATCAATTGAATATTTAATTTTATTTTTTTCAGGATATCGTGTAGGTTTGATAATATCAATAGTCGTGTAGTAACTAAATAACCAATAAAATGATGAATTATTATAAAAATTAACATATATTGGTAAAAAATCTTTTTTAGACTCTACTGAATTCAAACTTTTACACGTTTTATCAAGAATTAAAATTCCATTCTCAATTTTTGTTCCACATCCATCATAACCAATCATAATTGTATAATCGTACAAACATTGTTTGAAACTATCAATAAATTTGTTTAAATTTGAATTAATTTTAAGTCCTTTTTTTGAAAGTGTTTCAAATAAAACTTTAAATCTAGTAAATTGTTCTAGTTTATCTTCTCTATAATCTATTTCGGTATCAAAATCAGTGTCAGGAAAAATTTTATCAAAGTCTAAAAATGATGAGGACAAATTAGATGATGATGAACTATGTGGATATTCTGATTTTTTATTTGAACTTATTATCCCATTATCTGAAGAGTGGAATTTAATTCCTTTTTCATTAAAATATCCGTCGACTAAATGCCCAATTTCATGTAAAACAGATTCTTCCCATATTCCGGCATTGTCTAACTTATAACCCTTACCAAAGAGATATCCAGAAAAGGTACATATATATACAATTCCATCAACTGATGATGGATAAACATACATCATTGCATTGCTTTTTTCATTGAAGTTAAAATCTAATTTGAATGATACAGATGGTAAATATGTACTAATTAGATTATCAATCTCATGTTTTACTTTATCAGCACTAACAGGAACTCCATTTTTTTTTGATATTGTAATTATTTTATCAATAATTTCAGGTTTTGATTTATAGTCAAAATATTTTTTAAAAAAATTAATGCTTTTATTTAAAAAATTTGATTTAGCGTATTGTGTAGGGTTTAAATTTTTTATTTTTTGTTGAACCCAATTTTGAAATAAATTATTTTTAGATGTATAATATTCCTTGTTTGGTATTTCTTGAGCATATTTAATTTTTAATGATTCAAAATCTTTTTTTAATTTTGCATTAGCTAGTTCTGTCTCACGTTTTAATTTTAAATCAGGGTTGTCTTCAATTTTTTGTTTTGATACCTGTGGAGTATAATTTTTTTCAAATTGTCCACCCGCACCCAAATAATCTGATTTTGGCATATAATCTGATTGATTAACTTTTCTTATAGATGAAAGCGATGGTAACTCTTGTTCCGAAATTAAAGGTTTAACATCACCAATTGTTGATTCCATTAAATTAAAGAATCTTTTTCTGTAATTTTCAATATTTTCCATATTAATAAATACACCATAAAACAAAAAACCCCTTATGTTAAGGGGTTTAAATATTCTTGTAAAAAAATTATAAATATTTTTTAATTACATCAATCTTAAATGGTCCTAAAGGATTTGGGAAGACTTCGTTTAATTTATATGGGTACATATCATTTAAAAAAAACACTCGTTTACCATCAGTTATAAATCTTATAGGAATTACACTTTTATTCACATTTTCACAAAAAACAATGTTAGGGGAATAATCTAACTCTTTTGTAGATTCTTTAATTTCTCTATATAAATTACTATTTGTTATTTCTTGTGCCCAATTTTTATATACTTTATAATCTTTACTTTTTAAATAAGAATAAAAATCCCCACTTTGCTCGTTTATAACTCTTTTAACTAATCTAACCAAATCTGACTCGGTTAATCTTACTACTTTTTTCATAATAATGTTTTATTATAAATACATTATAAAACAAAAAAAATTACTCTTCCTTGTCAAAACGTCTCTCAATATTAACAGGTTCCACAAATGTCCCCTCAAGTTCAGACATTTCTTCCTTATACTCCTCAACAGTCTCAACTGAATAGATGGGAGCAAATAATGGACGACGATTAAATGGAACGTTATCTCGGTTTTTCCACTCCTCCAATTCTTTTTCTATATTAGGGATTTGTCGTTTTACATATGAATATTTATACCACTTCTCGTAGTCCTCACGTGTAGGAACGAATTTAACGTCACCGTAGTTTTGAACATTCAAATTAGGGTTGTTTGTATAAACATTAAGAATACCTTCATCACCATTATACTGATAACATAACTCCTGAAGAGTATATGGGTTTGTTATACCTTTATCTTCCCAACTTCTTCCATAGGAATTAATTTTACAGATATAAAAATATCCGTCTTCAAAAGAATAAATTTGATTGTTAATCTTGTCTTTTAATTCAACAAGTTGTTCTATTGTATAATTAGATAAATCCATGGGACAAATATAAAACAAAAACCCCCATCAAACAAATGAATGGGGGTTTAAAATTTATTTTATAATTAATTATGTTTTAATTCGTAAAATTTTTAATATTGCCGCCCCAGGAATAATAATTTGTACTATACCGGCTAATGCGACAAGTAAGTTTTCTTTTTCCAACCCAGACAAAATTTTACCAGTGGACAACTCATCTCTTTTTTTAGTTAAGTCTCTTTTTATACTTTCTAATTCTTGTATTTTACGTTCAAGAACTCTTTTTATATGATTTTCTCGAACTTGACTAAGTTTTGATTGTAGTTTACGTATTATTTTTTCTAAAAAGAAAATTACTTTTTCATAAGTTTTAATTAATGTATTTTTAATATCTTCTTTTTTATTTTGAATATTCTGTTTTCTGATGATTTTAATTTCATTTGCTAATGCTTCAATTTCATCTTCTAATTGCTCTTCATTATCAATAAGAGTGTCAATTATGGGGTTGTTTGTTTGTTTTTTCCCAACAATTTCCACAGGTGGTGTTGTGTTTCTTTTTCCGAAAATTTCCACAGGTGGTGTTGTTCCTATATATTGTTCAGAAATAACTCTTTTAACTAATCTAACCAAATCAGACTCGGTTAATCTTATAACTTTTTTCATAATATTTTAATTTATATATAAATATGTCGTAAAACAAAAACCCCATCAAACAAATGAATGGGGGTTTAAATTAATTATATAGTTAATTATGGCATAGAATTTTTTGGTGCAGAACCCATCATTGTTTGTCCCATATTTTGTTTAGACGTAGTTGATTTCAATTTATTACCCGTTTCAATAATAAAGTCAATAACATCATTTAATTCTTTATCATTATCATTTCTCATAGAATTAAATTCTTTAATCATATATTGAATTAATATTTCTTTAGGTTTTTCATTACCATTAAACCCTTTACTCCTTAGTAACTGTACCATTGAATCGGGTGTTGTAGATTGTTCAGAAATTACTCTTTTAACTAATCTTATTAAATCTGACTCTGTTAATCTTATAACTTTTTTCATGTCTATTTATTTTTGTTTTTTATTATAAATATGACATAAGTTTTTCGTTAATTGGATGTGGACCTTGTCCGCTCATACCTTTAGGTACCCCGTCTCCAGGACTACCTTTTAAGAAATACACTTTTTTACCATCAGTAATAAATCTTACAGTTTTAGTTGTGTCAATAACTTTTTTGAAATATAAAGTATCCCCACCATTGTAATTAAATGGTTTTAATGAACCTTTAATCTCACCGTATTCAGGAAGTTCTGACCATTGGTCAAAATTATACATTTTATATTTCTTTCCTTTTAAGAAAGAATAAAATGATGGATTGTCAACTTGTTCACTAATTACTCTTTTAACTAATCTAACCAAATCTGACTCTGTTAATCTTACAATTTTTTTCATAATTACATTTGATTTTTTAGTTTATCTTCAAGACCTCTTAAATCATCTCTTTTTGTTGTATAAACTCCGAATCCTTTATCATCGTCTTGATTAGCTCCGAAACCTTTTTTTAATTTACTCAAAATCAAGTTTCCAACAACTTGAGGTTTTTCCATAATAAAATTAGCCAAGTCAATTAATTCATCATTTCCTCTTTCTGAGAATTCAAAACTAGATAAGATATCGTCAAGTATTCTATTTATTTCTCTTGATTCTGATTTAGTTGCAGTTTCGTCCTCTTTTAAAAATAATTTAACATTACCTGATTTGGTATTAATTAATTTTGAAAAGTTTTCAGTGACAACATTCATTCCTCCTGTATGTTGATTACGTATGGAGTTCTTCTCTTCCTCCGTTAAGTTATTTAATAAATGTTTCATAATTTGTTTGTTTACTATAAATATATCTACTTTTTAAAACTCCATGTTAATTCTCTTAATCTCTATTCCAAACTTATCTATATAATATTTCTCAATACCTTCTCCAACTGAATTTCCAAATAAACCACGCATCTTTTCAAAAAAAGAATAATCAATCCATAATGTCCCGTGATTATTTCTGTGAGCAATTCTTACAGGGTGACCATCATTATCAATATCTTTCCTACTAAAGAAATGAATATACCCATCATCTTTGTCAACGTTCATTTCAACATCACCATAGGTGGCATCCATATACAACTTAACGATATTATTTAACTTACTCTCAGTGATAATATATTTCATATTACAATAAATACCTTATAAATAAAAAACCCCTCACATGAAGAGGGGTTAATCATCTAATAATAAATTTATTTCATTTTTTCCCAAACCGCCTTACAGAAATTTGGTTCTGATATATCCAATTTAATTACATTAACATATCCTTTTTGTCTTGCAACATTACCTGTTTGAGTTTGACAACCCATTTTATCAACACTTGAAGGATTTTTAATTAAACATATTTGATTTTCTACATCTGTTAGATTTGATTTACACCAAGAATCATCGTCAGCGGTTTTTTCAACAACTGCCTCACTTATTAATGGTCTTACATCACCAATGGTTGATTCCATTAAATTAAAAAATCTGTTTTTGTATTGTTCTATATTTTTCATAAAAATAATTATTTTTCAGGGGCGAATGGTGCTTTAGTTAGTTGTGCATTTCCTTGTCTTCCACTAAACATATCAGTTTTATTCATAAAATGCGCACAGTCATTATAAATAACCTGAGCAACTCCCATCGCGTCTATTTTATCGTTTTCCATACGATTTAAATGATTACGTAAAACTTTGATTAATTCAGCTTTATCGTCTTTAACATTTGGGTTAGTTTGTTCAGAAACAACTCGTTTAATAACACGAGTCAAATCGTCTTCTGTTAATCTTATAATCTTTTTCATATTAATATTTTATAATAAATATAACAGAAAATAAAAAACCCCACTCATAAGAATGGGGTTTGAATAATATTAGATAATTTAAATCGACTATTTAATTATCATTATTGCAGTTTTCCCACCATCATCACTTTTAATCTCAAAGTTACCTTTCTCACCTTTTTTAAATTTTTTAGAATCAAAAGATGAAAATAACTCAGAATCTGAAAAACAAAAAGACCTTCTTTTTTTAGCCTCAATACAAAGTCTTTTGTTAACGTCATCAAAATTCCAAGCTCCAGTTGTTTCTCCACTTTTATACATATATAAAATTTCAGGAGTATCGTCTGAATTTTCTTTAAATCTTGCCCCAAATAATTTTAAATCATCTTCCGTAATAACTCTTTTAACTATTCTAATTAAATCTGATTCTGTTAATCTTACAACTTTTTTCATATTAATATTTTATTATAAATATAACCCCACTCATAAGAATGGGATTATTAAATTATTTATTTACAATCTTTAAACGGTGGGTAACCCGGATTAGGTACTGCCCATGTAAAACAAGTATTACCATTAGACTTTTTAATTCCAAGTATTGATTGTCCTGCAGATTGTCCTTCACATCTAAATAATAAGTAACTATTTGAACCTTCAGGTAAGGTTTTAACCATATTCTTAGAATTACTGTAATATTCTTTATACTCCTCTGGCATGCCATACTCAACCTGACAATTCGCACCTGCCGGTACTCCAGGACCATGGTTTATTACTATCATATAAACATTTTTACCATCTCTTAATTTGCAAAGACCTGTATTTTCTAACTTATTATCATCAATGAATTTAGTAATACCTTCTTTGTCATCACCAGTTTTATTTTTTTGTGAAAACCCACCGGCCAAAAACCCAGGTAAAGTATTTGCTTTTAACCTTTGAGGTAAATCTTCCCAATTATTTTGAATTAGGATATAGTTTAAAGCCCCACCCGATTTTGTATCACCTGAAACGGTTTGTTCTTTAATAACTCTTTTAACTATTTTAATCAAATCTGATTCAGTTAATCTTACAACTTTTTTCATAATATTTTAATTTATATATAAATATATCACAAAACAAAAAAGGGGGTAGGGGGAATTGAACGACGAAAAAAAATATTTAACTATATGTGATATTCACATAATGCCAATTATTATCAATTGACTTAAATATAAATAAAGTATCTGCCCCTTGTGTACATCTAATAAGAATTGAATTTGATTGGACTTTTCCTGAACTAATTTCATTACCAAATAAACCAGCTTCTTGAGGTATTCTTTCAAAAGTTATTTTAGAAAAATCACTCTTAACTGGATTATTTAACGACGATATCTTACTTCCCTTTATTTTATTTTCAATTTCAGGTGTTACTTCTATTTTTTTTGCCGAAGAAAAATTTATATCAATCCTTTCAGGACGATTCCAATTATTTCTTTTATTCATACTTGAGAACTCACTAGTTAAAACAATAACCCCTGTTAATTTTTCTCCACCTACAGAACCTCTATATTCCATACCAGGAAAAACCAATTCATTAAATTTTTCATTAATGTTTTCTAATGTTAATTCATCAATTGTGTCAGTCTGCTCACTAATTAATGGTTTAACATCACCAATGGTTGATTCCATTAAATTAAAAAATCTGTTTTTGTATTGTTCTATATTGTTCATGATAATAAATATAACAGAAAATAAAAAAGGGGGTAGGGGGAATTGGAACAACGGAAAAAAAATTATTTTATACAAAAATAACATCCCACACCGCAGTAGAATCTCCGTTCTTGTCTTTAGGAAATAATAATTTAAACATAGTGTCAATATTATCATCAATCTCTGTACCCTCGTCATAAGCGTGATAACTACGACCACCTGTATTTAGTATAATTTGATATACAGGATATGTATCATTTCTAAATTTCCAATTTTTTGTTTTTATCTCAACATCACCATTAAACCATTCGTATTTAGATAATAGATTCTCAAGATATTCTTTAAAGAAATTAACTTTCCTCATTTGTAAATTCTGAGACTCGGTGATAATATATTTCATATTACAATAAATATATACCAAATAAAAAACCCCCACTAATGAGGTGGGGAGTTAAATTTAGATTTAGTTTGTTGAATATGAATTTAAATCGGGGTAGTCATTTAACAAATCATTATTTAAATATAAGACCTTATTTTGACCATTATTTCTGATAAAAGATTTTACTAACGTAACAACATCACCAGACCAATCTTTACTAATTGCCATTACATTATGCCCTTCACAAACAACACCATAAAAATCAGGGTCATTCATTATTTTACTCCAAACGTTTTTGGATTCGTTGGTTGCGGAATCAGATGAAGAAGCATACCCCAAAAATTTTATAAAATCTTGATATATTATATAACCTAAACCAATACCTTGTAACTGAGGGTGAACACCTTCTCTAAAATGTATTCGATTAAATTTGCCGCTAGCTTCAATATACATACGACCAATAAAATGGTCCATTACTTCTGATTCTAAATCGTCACCCAAAGATGAAACGTATCTATAAAACTCATTAGGTAGAGTATTAAATGTCATCACTTGATAATACCCCTCACTTATCCTGTTAAAAGTAAATGTTGGGTTATTTGATGAACTTGTTTGTTCAGAAGAAAATATGTTTTCTCTTTTATTTTCATTAATTACTCTTTTAACTATTTTAACCAAATCTGATTCTGTTAATCTTATAATCTTTTTCATATTACAATAAATATATACCAAATAAAAAACCCCTCACATGGAGGGGTTGTATAATTTAATATTGTTTTACATCTCATCATAATCTTCGTCTTCCTCACCAACAATAGCATAGTTCAATTCGTCAAGAATACTATACTTATCAATCTCATCGTCATTAGCATTTAAAAAGATATCACGACCAAGATACTTAACCAATGGTATACCCTCTTCAACATAAGCATTATATAACTCAATAATATCATTTGGTGACGCCGATTTACCTCCAAATTCCATTCTAACACCCTTGAACTCACCAGATATGAAAATATCCTTGTCTTCATGTCTATTTTCATTAACCTTACGTTTTGGTTTATCTTTATCATCCATATCTCTAACAATAGAAAATACATCCTCAAGTTTAGATAACGATTTTTCCTTATCTTCATCGTTAATTGAATTTCTCAACGAATGTAATAATGTATATAAATCTTTTCCTTTTTCTTTTGGAGAAGTTTCTTCTTGGATTACCCTCTTAATAATACTGGTTAAATCTCTTTCAGTTAGTCTTACAACTTTTTTCATATTAATATTTTATTATAAATATACCACAAAATAAAAAACCCCACTCGTATGAATGGGGATTAGTTTCTTTAGGATTTAAATTAAGATAACTTTACAGGTGTTCCGTTATAAGGTACGTCACGTGTCATTGTTGGTTTTGTTTTTTTAACTGTAGTTTTAAATGATGAATTTTGTTCTTTAGTAAGGTCATCAATTGTTTTTTTTATTAATGATAACGCTCTATTTAACTCAATATTTTCTAAATCTATTTTTAATGTTTTACCTACTTCAGGTAATGTTTGTCTATCAATAGTTTTTGACTTTGGGATAAAAACTGACATTACTCGATTACCCGATAATTCAATTTTAGCATCACCTACAGATAAAATATTATTTTTTAACTCAACTTTTTTATTTTTAAAAATGTTAGTAAGCCCATCTTTTAATGATTGAATGAGATTTTGATTATTCTCAGGTTGATTTTGAGGTTTAGGTCTTTCAGGTACAATAACTAAGTTCATATCCGCAACTCCAACCTTTGGTGAATTTATATTTTGTGACTGATAAATAGTTTTGGGAAGTTTATACGTAACATATCCAACATTTAATTTCTTTTCAACCATACCGTTGGGTAATAACTTAACATATTCCAACTTATTCCACATATTATCAACAGGTGTTATCTTTTGTATTTGGTAAGTTGTTGTACCAATTCTAAATTTTTTTGGTTGTGTCTGTTCGATAATAACTCTTTTAACTATTTTAACTAAATCAGATTCAGTTAATCTTATAACTTTTTTCATATTAATATTTTATTATAAATATACTAAAAAATAAAAAACCCCACTCATAAGAATGGGGTTGTATATAATATTACTTTTATTATTTTAAATCTTTAAATCCATACTTCGCCATAGCCAATTCATATCCATACTTTTTCAAGTAGTCCAACTCATTCTCATCACCTTTACAATATCTTACAATGATTTCTCCTGTGTCAGGGTTAACATCCGCATATCCTTCTTGAACTTTATCACCACAATCAATGGCCTTAATATCATACTCAGGTCCATCATTACGCTTATTCATGTAACTAGGTTTGGAATAGTTGGTGTCCATATAAAATTCGTTTTCATTAACAACTCTTTTAACTAATCTAACCAAATCAGATTCAGTTAGTCTTACAACTTTTTTCATAATAATATTTTATTATAAATACTCAAATTTTATTTTTTAAAGATTCTTTCCACCCAAAATAAAAACCTACACCAACAATTATGTTCATTCCAAAAGATGCAATAACCTCATAAATGTCGTTATAAACATTAAGTGATAGATGGACATGACCAACAACCCAAAATGGAATAGATAGA
>Ga0114974_10004621_pt1 | contig 10318 bp, 13 predicted proteins | sample S_130206_EF_Meta_FD_87318 | JGI IMG/M metagenome (GOLD analysis project Ga0114974, IMG submission 87318) | Freshwater microbial communities from Lake Simoncouche, Canada to study carbon cycling - S_130206_EF_MetaG | ecosystem: Environmental > Aquatic > Freshwater > Lake | place: Lake...
AATATCTAAAGGCGAGAGGTGTGGGAGTAGCCCCGACCTGCATGCGACGTCTTCGTACTCGAACATCAGTGGAGCACTGAGGGCAGGGCGAAGGCGCCCAGAGCGAATCAGGCAAATGAGCTGAAAAGAAGAGCCCGAAGCCGAATTGAGTGCTGAAACAACGACATTTGTATCGAGAACCACGACCACACTGGTATCATATGCGATACCTTTAAAAAGTAAAGGCTGGCGAGCTGATCCTCGAAAAATGATTAAGGTCTTTCACCTGTGACTTCTGCAGGAGTCTAACGCCAGAACTGAGCGCCGCATGTAGTTCTTTCGGCTCCAGTCACTTGTTAGGGCAAACTAGGGGTCAATGTTCACATTCTTTCACTTTCTCAGAGACAAACCGCCTCAAATTCCCTGAACCCTTCTCCTGAAGCTGCGATAAATCCATGCGGTGGATGACTCTGCTCACATTGGCCGCATTTTTCATGCCCAGATGCTCCGCAATCCACGCTTGGGAGACCGTTGTCTTTTTCCATAGCAACCCTGCAAACAGCCCCTTTCGCGGTTCAGTGCAACCATGCCCAACCAAATCTTCCTTGACGAGGTTTGCCACCCGCAACCCCTCCTCCAGCAGGGCCAGCGCTTGTTGCTCACCATGAGCCTTCACTTCGGGACTTGCATCGCAGCCCCGCGACTCGCGTTTTCGCACAATCGCCGCCTCACCGAGCTTCAGCAAATTCTCGGCGAACGCCTGTTTTCCCCAATACCAGCCGCGTCGCAAATGGCTTCCCGTTTATCGCCATCCGCATCCACAGCCGCAAACCCACTCTGCTCACGCTGTTCGGCCGCGCGTTTGTCCTGGCGCACAACCATTTTTTTTTCGCTCCTCAACCGTGTCCTCCACCCCCATCGTCGCCAGCCGTTGTTCCGCCGCCAACCACTTCGTCCTTTGACGCGGCATCAAGGCAACCCACCCACCGGCCAATACTGCTCCACGGATAGTCCAAAACACTCTGTCCCTGGGCTAGATCCACCAGGCGCGCGCGACTCGGATTCAAGGGAATGTAATCCCAAAGCGTTTCATCGTAGTAACGGTTACCCCCGTCGACCACCACAGCCTTGTAACGATCTCCAAAAAGCCTACCCCATTCGCGATGCCGCACATTGAATCGCCGCGTCACCGTGTTTTGAAACCATTTCATACCCTCCACCAGATTCGCCTCCGGAGTCTGTCGCTGAAAAGGTGGTAATGATTCCCCATCAGCACCCAAGCGTGCACACGCCAATCTGTTTTTTCACAGACATCGGCAAGGCATTGCAAAAAAAATCGCCGGTCTTGATCATCCACAAAAATCGCCGCCCGCCGATTCCCTCGAGCCATCACATGATAAAAAGCCCCTTCAAATTCCAATCGAATCTCCGCGCCATTTCGGAACTGCAGCAGACGCAAATGACATCTGCAAACCATGCCTGAACGAAAATGAACACTGACCCCCAGTTCCCATCAAGGGTGCTCGAAACTTGGCGCTTATTGAACACCGCTGTAGTTAAAGCACGTGCCATCAAATACGTACTTTAAAAACTTTCCCGAAAATTCATGCTTATCTGATATCAGCGGAATTAATAGCGTTCCGCCATTCGCCTTTGAGAACTTTATTTCTGCCGGCTCCTCCGGACTTTGCCAGAGGGTAATCTCATGTAGAAATTCTTTTTTTGTTTTAAAGAAGGGCACCGTTATTCTTCCGGCGTTTGTTACGATACTTGCGTCAACAGTGCTTTGGTGGCTGTGGCGGGAAACCACCGAACTTGAGAAATTCAAATAAACACGTTGTTTTGTGTTGGTAATCACGGTTTCAATCCTATGAGTTCCTTGCTCAAAATGGGCAATTCCAACCGTCCCGTTGGGCGCCTGAAACTGCCCTATAGAGTAGTAGTTAGTGGATGTTCCTCTCAGCGCTGACGACCAAGTTGTGCCGCGAAGCTTCCCGTCGGCCGAAGAGACAAAACCTAATGGAATCTCGAATGAACGGGGATCTTTGAAAAATTCTTCCAGGTGTGCCAGTCGCCGAGCCTCTTCCTCGATCGCGGCCTCTACATCGAAATCCATCTGTCGGTGTTGTGATGGAAGACGACGCTCGGCGTACTCCGCCGCCTTCTCAGGACCGATATGGTCCAGGAGCTTGAAACTAGATTGCCTGCCGCTCATCCATGTTTTATAGGCAGCATTCACGGCTGACAGCCTCTCGGAAAGAGTTGCCGGCCCGCGGGCAACGAGTTGTAAGACAAGCCTGCTGTCGGCCTGTCCATGACTCCCGTCAACCGAAGCGCTTTCCGCCATCTCCCACAAAGCATAGGGCTCCTTATTTTTTCTCATGGTCGGAATCGCCCCCTCCTCATCCTCGAACTTTTTACGCGCCAGAGAGTGTTTCTTGAAAAATGCAGCAGTATCAAACGGTCCGGCGGCGACCGCCATCTTGAGTAGGGAGGCGACATCCTCCTCCTGCTCAAAAGTTCCCTTTGGGTTGGCCTTCTTGGCGGTCTGGTAGAGATCCAATGCAATTTGAGGGTCCGTGTAAAAATCAGCCCTGCCGAGGTACAATTGATCCAAGGCTTGGAGTAAGGCGGGCATGTCGCCCTTTTTGGCCGCTTCTATTTTCCAAAAAAGCTGTTCGCTCTGCTCCTCGGCCGCGAGGTAGGCGTACATATAACTTGTGGAAAAAGGTCCCGAAGCAACCGCCTTCGTGTAAAGTTCGCGTGCCCGCCCTTCGTTTCCAGCTGCTAAATGAACATCCGCTTCAAACAAGATTTTCGCCACTGCCTGGAGGCTCTTCTTTGCAGTGACTTTGTCCGCCGAACCATTTGATGCAAACAGTGAGTGCGACCCTGTGAACCCTTGTGCTAGGAGAAAAGGCACACAAACCGTCCACCAAATGAGTGCGCGGGCAACGCGACCGGTTCGAGCGGAACAGAGCGTGCGCGCTTTCGCTGCCATTGAGGCGTATAGATGCATAAGCTTTTGTCTTGCCAACTGGGCTTTGAGAAGATGTCACGACCGACCCAGACCAGTTCCCGAATAGGTTGCCTTCGGCTGAGCGCCTCCACTTAGCCCGCCCCACGATGAAACCGCGCGCGAGCAGCGAAAATGGGGCGCAAAGCGATCTTTGTCATTGGAAAGCAAAGGCCTGCCAAGAGGTTAGTCAAGCTTGAGCTCGAGATATCGCGTTAGAGGCTTGGTTTTTTAGGGGGGTGTTCGGTGTTGGGTAAACACCGCGGCTCGGCTTTTCGCAGAACTCATCTTTTGCGAAAGCGCCCACAGGCTCCCCGCCGGAGGAGGGGTCTGGGGAACAGGGTTCCCCAGCCAAACGGAAAAGCCGCTGAAGCAAGAATTCGCTTTTGCCTCCATTTCCGCAACTCACGCGCGCGGTATCGTCGCGGGGCGCGCTAAAATGTTCTACGGAAAAAAACACCTCGGACAGGATCGTCTGAAGATGGTGCGCCACTCCCTTGCAGCCAACAAACGGCATCATAATCCGAGGCAATCTTTTTTTTCGATCCTTAGTAGAGTGCCTCTGCCGATTGGGCCGCAACAGCGTAAAATAGCGGGAGGTGCCGGGGATAAATAGAGGCGCCGGGGGACAGGCACTTTGGTAAGGCTACGCTGTGTTAGTCACGTTCACTCCGAAATCGCGTGTGAATTTGGATATTTGCATGGAATCCTTTCAATTAAAAAATTGAATGTTATAAAAGTCTTGTGATCGCTGGCCTCGTAAAAGTAATGCTGCGAAACAAAAAACAAGCCTCCTATTTAATTGAAAACTAATCACAAAATATCAATTTGCTTGGCAGTCGCAATCCTCACATCGGGATGCAGAACCTTTCAGGCCGGTCCTGTCTCCCCAGCCTCGACTGGTAAAACTGATGCCAGCGAGCCTGAAAATGGAGAACACCCTTTTACGGATGAAGCGGGTGAAAACGAGGGGCTCGTTGGGTCTGCCGTGGAGGGTGATTTTAAGCAAAGCGACGGATTTGCCTTGGCCGGCGCGGAGCAGTTGCGCTTGTTTTTTGTGGAGACGCGTGACAAGGGCGATCAAGGAGGGGAGCAAAAAATCAAAGCTTGGTTACAGGGCGTCAAGCAAGGTGAAGTTGTATGGCAGAAAACGATACCAATACCCGAAGGCATTCGAATAAAGAGGAGTGAGACGACGGTGAAATCCTCCAAAGGTCGATTTGCAATTACTTCACATTATTCTGCCCGTCATAGCTACTTTGTGTTGACCTATATGTATAATAGAAAAACTATTAAACTCCTAAAAACGGAGGTAATAGACCCATCGCAAGACGTTGTCGACGAACTTGTGGAACTCGCCACAAGCGGCACAAGGCAAGAGTTTGATCGTTATCGCAGTAAAGAAAACTTAGTTATGTACCCCGGACACTATCGAGGGCAATATAAAAAGGTGCTTGAATCCGGCCATGAAACAGCAATGAAACTGCATAAATCCGGAAAAACGAAGCAGGCAGTGGAGCGCCTAACAATAGCGATGGATGCCAGTTGTTACCTGTTATCACTTTGTGGCGACTCTGCTGCCGAGGGGGATGAACCAACACGCTGGATTCACGCCTGGAGCGAATGCAGAGACTCCCCTGAACCTTGGGCTTGGGTTGGAATACTAAACGATTTCGGCCATTTATTGCAGCTGATTGGGCAAGATGAGGATGCAATAAAAGTGTTTAACGAGGTTGTAAAGGCTGACCCAAAGCGGGCTTCAGTTTATCTCAATTTTGCCGACTCTCAATATTCTTTAAAAAATAATATAAAAGCTTCTGAATATTATAGAACCTACAAGAAAATGATGGAGACAGCAGGGCAAACAAAGTTGATTCCAAGTCGAGTGACAGAACGTTCCTCGGATACAAAGTAAGCGCTTGCTGGGCGCTCTCGGGACGCTACAGGTTGGATTGGCCGTGTGTCTGCGGAATTGAGTGATTAAAATTACTTTTCACACCATTTGGCAGGTCGAAATCGGATCGGGCATGAAAGGGAGGCCCGGCAGATGTTGTCCGTGCGAAAGGAAGTGGTACTCGAGATGCTGAAAAAAGATTCGCGCACCATCAAACAGCAGGGTCATGAACAGGTCAGTCACTGTTCAAATTCTATCATTTCCTCGGAGACAAACCGCCTCAAATTCCATGAACCCTTCTCCTGAAGCTGGGCCTCAGTGCTTTTCCCAGCGTGCGAGGCTTTCCTGGTGAAAATGGCGGCTTCGCCAGAATTTCGGCAACAGGCCGTAGCGAGGGCTCAGGAGGTAGGCGAGACAGAAAATGGCGCCCAAAACCAGCACGATACAAGCTCCCGAAGGCAGGCCCAGCCAGTAGCTTAGCCAAAGGCCTGTGACCGCCCCAAAAACACCCAGGGCGCCACCGCCCCAGAGCAATGCGGCATAGGAATCACAGAGCAGGTAAATGGTTGCCGCCGGGGAGATCAGCATTCCGAGGAGCAAAATCACCCCCACGGCCTGGAGGGAACTGACCATCGTCAGGACGAGGGCCACGACCAGGCTGACGTTGAGAAAACCCGTGGCGATCCCCTGGCTGCGGGCCACCGAGGGCTCAAACAAGAGCAACTGCAGCGGCCTTTCGGCGGCCACGAGCAAAGGCAGCACCACTCCAGCCACTCCGTAGGACACCCAAAGATCCTGGTTGGAAACCCCCAGAATATTTCCAAACAAATAGTGCAGTAGCGACACTCGCACCTTCACAAAACTCAGCAGCACAACCCCCGCCGAAAAAGCCACCGTGTAAAGAATCGCCAACGCCGTATCCTCTTTGACGCGGGAACCCCGGGAGAGCAGTTGCGCCCCCAAGGCGACCAAAAGCGCGGCCGAGAGAGCTCCGAAAAACAAGCCTGCCGGGGCGAGCCCAAACAGGAGAACCCCCACGGCGAGGCCGGGCAGGAGCGAATGGGAAAGAGAATCCGCCATGAGGGCCATGCGGCGGAGCATGACGAAGCCGCCCATGAAGCCGTTCAAAAAGCCAACCAGTACACACGCCGCCAAGGCGCGCTGCATAAACACGTGTTGAAAGGGTTCAAACAGCCAGTCCATGATTCACTCCTGAGAAGACGCGCGTGCCGTAGGAACGCGTCAGGTTGTCACCCGTAAAGGCCTCGGCCACGGTGCCGGCGGCGATCAGTTCTCCGTTCAGAAGCAGCACCCGGTCAAAAAGATCGGGTACGCTTTGAAGGTCGTGGTGGGAGATAAGCAAAAGCTTGCCCTCACTTTTTAACCGCTTAAAAACCAGTTTCAGCGACTCCTGGCTGGGCTGGTCCAACCCCGTGAAAGGTTCGTCCAAAAGCAACACGTGCGCCTCCTGAGCCAGGGCGCGCCCGATGAAAACACGCTGCTGCTGGCCGCCAGAAAGGGCCGAGATCTGCCGGTCCTGAAGCGGCGCAAGCTGAACGGCCTCCAAAGCCGCGTCCACCGCCGCCGCATCCTCCTTGGAGAAACGTCGCCACCAGCGCACCCTCAGGTAGCGGCCCATTTCCACCACGCCGCGCACCGTGGTAGGAAAATCCCAATCCACCATTTCGCGCTGCGGCAGGTAGGCAAACTCCTGATTGGCCCCGCGCATGGGGCGCCCGTGAAAACTCACCGAACCGGTTTCAAGCTCCAGCAACCCCGCCAGCGCTTTGAGCAACGTCGACTTGCCTGCCCCGTTTGGCCCCAACACCGCCACACACGAACCACACGGCACACTGAACCCCACGTGATGCAGCGCCGGAATCCTCCGGTAGCTCACGGTTAGATCGTCCACTTGAAGGGAATGCTGGTTCATGGGAAAGGGACGATGGTTTCCACGGAGGCGGTGCCCCATACGGTGCGCTCCAACTCAGCCCCCTCGGGACTGGTGAGTTGAAGGCGGAGCGCGGCGGGGCTTTCGCCCGTCCACCCCACGTTCACCCCGAGTTCCAGACCTTCCTTGGGAAAGGGCAGGCTCAGTTCCAGCGTTTCATGAAGCGCGGGATGGTCTTTGACCCAAACCACCGCTCCCAGATGCCTCAGTTCGACACGTTGCGCGGGCTGGGAAAAGGTGAGAACCAGGGGCAGTGCCGATTTGACCACACTTGCGGTCGGCTCTGCCAGGGCCTTGTCTGCAGCCTCCTGCCCCCTTTGCGTGAGGAGGTGCAGCGGCCACCCAAGGACAAAAATCACGCATCCGAGCACCAGCGCCCGCAGCAGAGGGGAACCCTTCATGTTATTTCAGCGCGTCCACGATGGTGGTGACGTTATGGCGCATCATCCCCTCATAGGTACCCGCCGCTCCCGTCCCAAGGCCGTCCACCCACAATTGACCGCCAAGGATGGCTCCCGTTTCCGCTGTGATTTGCCGCAGGACCTTGGGGTTGGCCGTGTCCTCGGCGAAAACCGCCTTCACCTTCTGCGCTTTAATCGTTTTAAGAAGATCCGCCACCTGCCGCGAGGAGGGCTGTTCGGAGGCCGTCAAACCGGTCACCGGATAGACGGCAAACCCGTATTCCTTCGCAAAATACTGCAGAGCGTCGTGTGATGTCACCAGCTTGCGTTTGTCCCGAGGCAGTTCTGCCACTTTAACACGGGCCCACTTCTGAAGGGCCGTCAACTCCGTGGTGTAAACCTCCAGGTTCGCGCTGAAAACACCCTTCTGTTCGGGCCTCGCTGCAATCAGGCCGGCACCCACCAATTTCGCGGCCTTGCGCATGTTTTCCACGCTGTGCCACCAATGTGGATCTTCCTCCCTCGCGTTCTTTGATTCGCCTTCCAGCCAAAGCGAGGGGAGTTGGGCGCCCACCTCTAAAACCGGCACCTTCCCTCCAGAGGCTTCCTTCAGCTTGCCCACATAACCTTCGAGATGTTTGGCAGAAAGCAAAACCAGGTCGGCCTTCGCCACGGTCTTCAGATCCGAAGGTTTAGGTTCAAACTCGTGCGGATCCGAGCCCGCGGGCACATGACTGGTGACCGCAACTTCCCCGCCCCCAACGCGACTGGCGATTTCAGCCAGCACCGAAGAAAAAGCAGAAACCCGGAGCGGTTCGGCGGCAAAAGAGGCACACGCCGTCAGAAGCGAAAACAGGGAAAAGAGAAGAAGCCGCATACGTGAGGCAGAGACTTTCAGAATCGTCCATCTATTGCAAGTCAAATGCAATAGATGGACGACGAAAGCCAACGCTCGGTCCCGAAAACAAGGAAATCAGTCGTAGGCTAAAGAAGCTCGCTGCGGCACCCGTCTGCCGGGTTTGAAAGGGCCATATCGGCCCTCCGACCCGCTGGATTAAATGGCCTCGTACCGGCCCGGAACAGGCAGCGGATACACCCCATTTTCGTCAGGCTGAATCGGCGCGGGGTCCTGGAGCGAGTGAATGGGCGCGTGCATGAGGCGCTCTGAATGGAGGGCGTCATCCCACTCGATTTTTTTCCCGGAGTACCCAGCCATACGCCCCATGATGGCGGTCATCGAACTGAGCGCACCCCGTTCGGCCTCGTTGTAGGGGGCATCTTCGACGATCGCCTTGAAAAGGTCGTCGTGTTCCTTCTGGTAGGGATTAATGAGCGGCTTTTCCAACTCATATTTCCAGGCATTTTGCCCGGTGATGTTGAAGATGTTTCGATCGTTAAGCATTTCCACGGAACCGAGGGTGCCGTGGGCGGCTTCGGCGACATAGTTGAAGCAGCCCGGGATTTGCCGGTTTTGAGCAAAGAGGCGCGTGCCGTCGGCGTATTCGTATTCGATGGAGAAGTGGTCGTAGAGACACCCGGCTTCCTTGCCCCGGCGTACTTCGGCTCCCCCCACCCCCATCGCGCGCACCGGATACATGCCCTTGATCCAGTTGATGACATCAATGTTGTGCAGACCCATGTCCAGGTGGATGTCCCCGCACTGCCAGGCGAAATAGAATTGGTTATGAAGTTGGTACTCCAACTCGTTCCACTCTGGATTGCGCGGGAGCATGGCGCGCGCGGTGCCCATGTTCCAAAATGTACGGGCGTACAGGATCTGCCCCAGGGCACCGTCCTGAATCCGCTTGACGGTCTCGATGTAGCCCGGTTTATGGCGCCGCTGCAGGCCGACGCCCACCTTTAGGTTCTTGCGTTTGGCTTCCTCCGCCGCTGCCAACACACGCCGCACTCCGGGCGCGTCCACGGCGACGGGTTTCTCCATAAAGACATGTTTACCCTGCCGGACGGCCTCTTCAAACATGGCCGGGCGAAAGGTACAGGGGGTGGCTAAAATCACAACGTCACAGGCTGCGATCGCCTGTTTATACCCCTCAAAGCCGATGAAGATACGCTCCTGAGGAACGTCAACTTTATCGGGATGCTGGGTTTTAAGACTACTAAGAGTCGCGTTAGCTTTGTCCGGAAACAGCTCGGCCATGGCCACCAGCTTCAGGTTGACGTCGGTTCGCAGCGCCTGGTTGGCCGCTCCTGAACCGCGTCCACCGCCGCCCACCAGCGCCAACTTCAAGGGACCGGCCCCCGCTGCAGCATGCGCCCCGCGTTCGACTGGCAGGGCGGCCAATACGGTTCCCGCTACGGATGCTTGCTGCAGAAAACGACGGCGCGAAACCGCGGCGTTCAAGGGGGAGGTGGAAGAGGTTTGGTTCATGGGATTGGATGGAAAATTTTTACCTGATGCAGCGGGCCGCACAAGCGCCGACTTTTGGCCGGCCAAGGGTCAAGTTTATGGCGGGCTCAGGGAGCCGACCCGATTCACTCCGCCAGAGCCGAGCGCCAGATTCTGTCCTGAACCGCGTGCATCCGCAGCCGATCCGGTTCCGTCCCGTCTAAAAAACCGTTTAGATGCAGGAGGCCGTGCACCACATAAAGCCCCGTTTCGGCGGCGGTACTGTGCCCGAACTCCCGAGCACAACGCTCGGCCGTCTGCGCGCTGATAACGATTTCCCCGTGCTCGAAGGTGATCACATCCGTGGCCCCGGGGATGTTCATAAACTGCCTGTGAATCTGGTCGATCCGGCGGTCGCTCACCAGCGTGACGACCACTTCCTCCAGCGCACTAAGCGCGAACAGACCGTCCGCGGACTCCCAGAGACAGTCCCGCAGCACGCGACGCGCAAAAACCTCCAGCGCGCCCAAATCCAGTCGCACGGAGCGCTGCCGGTTTAAAAGGACGAGTTCCGGCATGCGGCCGACTTCCGACGGATGGCTGGCCTCGGGAGCACTCATGCGAGACGCTTCTGCTGTGCCTGCTCCTGGGAGCCCGCAGGAGGCAGCGCGGGGAGCCTGCGCTTTTCGTGGCCGCCTTCACCTGAGAGTTGCCGGCTTCCCGCCTGGGA
>Ga0114974_10004622_pt1 | contig 10315 bp, 3 predicted proteins | sample S_130206_EF_Meta_FD_87318 | JGI IMG/M metagenome (GOLD analysis project Ga0114974, IMG submission 87318) | Freshwater microbial communities from Lake Simoncouche, Canada to study carbon cycling - S_130206_EF_MetaG | ecosystem: Environmental > Aquatic > Freshwater > Lake | place: Lake...
GCGTCAAGTAAGACTTGATAGTTTGCTAGGCCAAACGGCCACCCCGCTTACAGATGCCGAATGGAAAGAAGCCAACGGATTGATGCAAGAGTTGGGCGTTACGTTTACACCCAGCGAACCCGCATTGACTGGCGAGTTGCCGCCATTAGTCCCTGGCCGCATCGAGCCAACAATGACCAACGAGCCCCTGGCTTTGACCCCCGGCCCAGATGTCAACGTAGAAACGGAACAACAGTTTGGCCTGGACAAGTTGCGCATGAACGCGCCACGTCCACAAAGCATCCAGGGTAAACCCGCTTCCAGCTTGACAGACGATGAGCTGTCGGCGACCATTGCCGACTCGAACGTCTCAGCCATTACGCGCAGAAGCGCAGAGGTTGAGCTGAAGGCCCGTCAATCTGAACAAGCACCCAATGTCCCAGCAGCCACCACAACAACCGCAGAGGCCATCCCAGATGTCACGGGTACCCTTGGGTCAACCCCGGTGCGGGGTGGTGCTGTTGCACCGGTTAGCGAGCTCCCTGGGGCCGATGCAGCAAGAGCGAATGCTCAACGATCTCTTGATCGATGGTCAGCCACCCAAGGCGTGGCTTCTCCAATCCAATTCAACCCAGCACCAGCAGAAGAAACCGCAGCCGTAACTCAGATCGGTGAGGCCCTGGGTAGCCAGTTTGGTTCGCGCCTATTTGCATACCACGACACAAACCCAGAAGCACCCAATGGCGTGGCCGTCGGTGGCACAGCCTTTGTCAATACGGCCAATGTCGGAATCAATATTAGCCGCACCTCTCTGCACGAGTTCAAGCACACGATCGAACAGATCGCAAGAGCTGAGGCCAACGCCGGTTTAACCAACACACCGGCCCAGCAGTTCACCACCCAGATCGATAGCATCTTCGATGACATGACAGACGCGGGCAAACGCGCCTACGTTGAAAACTTCTTATACGCAGATGAGCTGGCCGGTATTACAGACCCAGCTGCACGCGAAGCACGCGTTCAAGAATTGATTGCAGCCCCAATGACCCGGTCAGAAATGACCGCTGATTTTCTTGGCAGCCGGGCCACTGATCGCGCGTTCTGGGTGGATGTGGCCAAGGCCGATCCGCAAGGGTTCAAAGGCTTTGTCGACAAGTGGTTAAAGATCATCGACGGTTTGCTGGATAAGCTGCGCGGCAAAAAAGATCAGGGTAAATACGAATCTGTACGGGTTGACAAATACATTCAAGATTTGAACCGTGCAAAGATGGTTGCACGCGATGCGCTGGTCGCTTACCGCAAAGGTACACTCCAGCAATTTGAAGGAGAACTGAATGGAACAACCAGTAATGCCATCCCGCGAAATCCAAACATACCAGGAATTGCAACGTCAGCTCGACCAGAACTTGGTGAAGCTGGGCGTGCTGCGGTCCCAAGCTACGGCACAGGCAGACCGGGCGCAATCTCAGTTGTCGGACGTCATTACTCGTCGACTCCCCAGCAATCTCTAAGCGGAGCTTACTATGGCCGAGGACTTAAAGGGGCAGAACGTAATCGATTGGACAGTAGTACTGATCCGCGCCTTAAAAACCGCATCTACTTCTACGTCGACCAAGGGTCAGGTATTAGACCCGAGTCTGGCGTGGGTGGCTATGCACACGAAGTCAAACTGGACAACATCTACGATCCACAGACTGGGGGTATCAGACCCCAGTCCGACCTTAATGGATTTGAGTCAGCAGTAATCAACGCTGGATTCGACGGGTACATTGCACCCTTTGGAAACAACCAGGCAGCAGTCGTTCTGCTTGGCCAAAAGCACAAGGCCGTGCCGGTTGCACAGATCGGCCAACCGGCATCTGCCCCGCTGCCCCAAGCAGCCGCACCCACCACGCTGAAGAAGGGCCTGCTCTCGCGCGAGGCCAACGCAATCGACGTGTCCAAAATCCCAGGTGCCAAGATGCGCATGGGAAGCCTGGAGATTCCAGCTGAACAAACCGATGCAGCCAACGCCGAGCTGGAGCGCATTGGCAGTGACGTTCGTTTTGCCAAAAAGCAGCAAGCCGAGATAGCTGGGCCACCGGTGCCCAAAGACTTTGGCGTGTACAAGGACGTGGCCAAGAGCCTCAATCTGTCAGATGCTGAGTACAACGCATCGGCACTGCCCTTGATGACTGGCAAAACCCAAGACCGCGCGTTTCAAACACCGCGCGTTGGCGGCCTGCCCGAAGTAGTCCAGTGGTTAGACAACCGCCGCCAAGAGACAGGCATGCCCTTGCTCAACATTAAGAGCGAGAACGATCGCGAGACCCTGGCCAATCTGATGGCTGCCGAGGCCGTTGCCGCAATCAAGAGCGCAGGCAACGCGGTCGAGTGGTACGACGAGACTGTGGCTAAAACGCTGCGGATCATGGCGGTCAAATACCCAGAGCTGAACTCCGACCCGGCTGCACGCAATGCCTTCCTAATGGCCGTGGCCATATCGTCCCAGACGATGAACGTCGAGGACAACTTGCGCTATGCGTCCAAGCAGTACGAGGCTTACAGAGCCTCGGTAAATGCCCAGGGCGTGGGCAAGTTTCCGGAAGTGGGCACCGGCAAATCAGCCCCAGCCATGGGCAACAACTTTGCTTTGGCCAACGATGTGTTGGCCGAGATGGGCCCTGACCTGTTGCGCAGATTCTTGCAAACCGAATTTACCAAGCGCGACCTGGAGACCATGGGCTTTCCGATCGGCGGCGAGTCGATGGACGAGAAGATGCTTGGCTCCGCCATCTTTGGGCCAAAGATCGGTTTTGGTTTTTACTCAAACTTGACCGGCAACTTCGAGCCTGTGACTATGGACATGTGGTTCATGCGCACAGTGGGCCGCTTGGCCGGTACGCTTCCAGCATTTGACGAAAAGCTGTTTCCCAAGCAAGTGGCCAAGCTGCGCGTTGCGCTGCAACAAACAGGCGATGCGGGGAGAGGTTTGTACGCAGCCAACTTTGACCCAGCCTTGGTAGCTGAAGCAATGAAGACCGACGAGGGTGCTGTTGCAATAGCGCGACAAGTCAACAGCATTCACAACCGCCAGTACATCAACGAACGCGCCAAGTTCGACGCTGGCACCCGGGTCAAGACTGACCTGGTTGGCGCAGCGGCTTCGATCTTAAAGTCAGCAGACGCGCCAAAGGACACCCCCAAGAGCGGAGGCGAGCGCCAACTTCTGAGGGACGTGGTCCGCCGGATGGTGGACAAGGTTGAAAAAGAAACAGGCAAGCGTGTGCCGCCCGCCGCATTGCAGGCTTTGATCTGGTATCCAGAACAAGAACTCTACAAAAAGTTGGGCGTAAAGCTAAGAGTTACTAGCCAAGATTACGCAGGTGCGGCAAAATCTCTGCTAACTAAAGAGGGCTTCGATGGAAAACGAATCAGCACAGCAGCCGAACCTGGACCAGGACCAGCACGACAAGTGGCTGGCAAGCCGGTCGCGGGAGCAAATCAGCAGGCTGGCCAGCCGAGCCGCCCAAGCGGCCCGCTCAGCGGAACAGAACGGAAAACTTTCATCGAAGACCGGACTGCCCGAGTCCGATCTGAAGAAGTAAGAGCGCAACCGCTCGAAGATATTTTTGCCAATTTAAACAAGCGCGGCCTTGCCCGCACTAAGGCCGAGGTTGCATATACTGCCAGACCAGACGGCGCACAAATCAAATACGTTCAAGAGAATTTTCTCGACATCCTGTCCGAGTTGGAAGACTCCAACCTGGTTAAGATCAACTGCGACTGAGGACCAACATGACACCCAAGATGATCATCTCCCAAGAATCCAAAGACATGCTGGACGACGCGATCCACTCAGAGCTTTATGCGTCCAACTTGTACAAGCACATCGCAAACGAATTGCAACGACTTGGTTATTTCGGCACGTCTAAATTCTTTTTGAAAGAAAGCGCAGACGAGCTGGCCCATTACCAAGTGCATGTCGAATTCCAGAACGATGTCGGCACTGTGGCCAAGGTGCCTGCAATCGAATCAATGAGCGAGCCAATCAAGACATTGAGCGACGCAATTGAAACCGGATACGAAACCGAAGTCCAGTTGTATAACGATTACAAGAAGTGGTATGGCCAAGCATCGGACGATCCTGTGGTCCAACAATTCTTGCTTCAGTTCCTGGAGATTCAACGCACCAGTGTTGGTGAGTACGGCGACTTGCTCTCACGCATTCAGCTTGTTGATCAAGACAAAGCGGGCATGCTCTTAATCGACCAAGAACTGGGCGGTTAATCACATGGCCAACTGCACGTATCGGTTCACCGACGCGGACGGCAACAAGCGCGTTATTGAAGGCCAAGCCGCGTTCAAAGCATACCTGGCCGACGGTGGTTTGGAGTACCTGCTGCCGGGCACAGTCGTTGCGCCTGCGCTGAGTAAACGCCAAGCAGTGCCCAAGCTAGAACCCAAAGACGTACTCAAGCCAAGCACACTGGCAGCCGCTGAGGCCGCAATTGCCAAGTACAAAAAAGCCGAGGCACCCGACACCCTTACAGCCAAGCAACGCACCGATGGTGCGGCTACGCTCCAGCCTTTGTTTGATGCAGCCACGCGCAACAAGGCAGACTTCGACAACACCCTGGACCAGATCGCTGAGGGCCTGGGCGGCTACGCCAAGAAGCCTGGAATTAAAAGCGTGGCCAGGGCGGTGACCAAGCTGATCACTGAGAACGGCAACGACCCGGCAACCATGAAAGACTTGTTGCGCGGCACGATCGTGGTCAATACCTTCCAGGAAGCCCAGGAAGCGATCAATCAAATTGGCAAGGTGTATTCATTCGACCGAATTAAAAACCGCTTGGCGGTCGATCTGACAAGCCCTGATGGTGCTGTGCTCAAGGGTGTTCCCTTGTCAACCGGATACCAGGACATCCTCACAAACGTGACCCTGGAAGACGGCTCAATTGCAGAGATTCAGATCAGCACGCCCGAGATGTTGGCAGCCAAGAATTTGGGCCACAATATTTATGCGTTTGAGCGGGAGATGCCGAACAGCCCAGTCAAGACCAAGATGGTTGACCTGCAAAAGCAAATTTATTCTGAAGGCTACAGCGGCTATTTGGCGCGTGAAGCGAAGGCTTTGAAGACTCGATCAAAGCCAGCCTTGTCGACTGGGTCTGCCTTCTCGCGCACATCCGAAGGGTTGCGCGGCTCAGGCGCTGGCAACCAGGCGGTGGCAGAGTCCCAGTTGGGAGCCACTGTCACAGGCACTTCGTTCCAGTCAAAGAACATTGTGCCGGGTGGTAAGGATTTGAAGTCGAAGTCCATATCACCAAGTATACCTGAAAGCATTGGTATCAACGTAAACCAGGACGGAAACAATAAGTACGCCGACAAAATAGTTGACGGCGAGAAAACCTTAGAGACCCGCGCGTCTGATTCGTTGCGCCCATACGTTGGCAAACGGGTGGCCATTGTCCGCACCGGCGAAGGCCCGGCCAAGGCGATTGGTGCGGTGACGATTGGCAAGCCTATCAAGGTCACCACACAAAAACAGTTTGACCAATACCGCAACCAAAGCCTGGTGCCCAAAGACTCCAAGTTCGACATCGCTCCAGGTGGCGTTAAGTATTTGTACCCCTTAGAAAACCCTGTGCGTTATGAGACCGAGCGAGACGTTGGCCAAGGCATCGTGTCACGTAAGGTCATGGTGCCGGTAACCCGCGCTGCACAGAAGAACGCAGCAGCCAGTCGCGTGGCCGACGTATCAGCCGATCGGTTCAAGAGGACCGAGCAACTTCAGAAGGCCGTCACTGATCTGCAAGATGGCAAGATCACGCGCACCGAATACAACCGCATGGTCGACCAACTGCGCCCGGTCTATCCGTACAAGGAACTGCCTAAGCTGACGACAGCATCCGAGGCACGCTATGCCCTGGCCAATGGCCGTGGCCAAAGCCCAGAGAAGGCAGCCAAGTACAGCCTGCCATCCAAGACACTCAAGGCCGGAGACTGGGCACAGCTGCGTTTGGACATTCCTTCATACCAGGAGAACGACGCCTTTGTTGTCAGCGTGCACACACCCAAGTCAACCAACCGCGCAGTCCAAGCTGCATACGATGCTGGCCCGGTAGTCGGCTATGAGTCGGTCGGTGCTTTGACTGATGTCACCTTTGGCATGAACCAAAAGGCAGCAGCCAAGATTGCAACAGGCACAGCCAAGGGCACGATCGCTACGGTGCTTGGTAAGTGGAAGCCGATCAGCAACGCAGCCGCTGCGGTTCGCGCTAAGGCCGCAATGAAGGACCCAGCCTGGGTACAGATCGGCATGGACCCGTTCCGCCACAGCTATTTCTACAACCGCGACACCATGCAGCCGATCGTCAGTGCTGATGAGGTAATCCAAATTGGTCCTTTGGTCTTGGCCAAGAACGCCACCTACAGCGAGGACGCCGACATCACCGGAGCCCCTTTCGCGTTTAGTAAGCGCGAAGAGATTGTCCAGATTGCGGACGATGCTGCACGCCAAGCCGCGTTCCTCCAGCAAAAAGCTGAAGAGGCTGGCTACAAAACTGTCGACGATTTTGTCGACAACGACTACAACAAGTTTGTCGAAGCCGCTGCCCAATGGCGCGAAGAGAATCCAGCTGAGATGATGTTCCAGAAACGTCAGACCGATACACCAGAATTCAAACGCTGGTTCAAGGACAGCAAGGTCGTCGACGCAAACGGCAATCCGATGGTCATGTATCGTGGCCAACGAAGGGTAGCAAAACCAGATCGCTTTGTTATGACTCAAGGCCGGGCGTTGCCATCATTTGCTTCTGACCCTGACGTAGCCAACGTCTATGCATTACAACTTGATACTCTGAATTACGGCAAGGGTTCAAACATCATGCCGGTTTTTCTAAGCATGCAAAAGCCGTTGGACATTCGGTCAGCGGGCGAAGAGATTACGTTAGATGAGTTGATGGAGAAATTGAATTGGGATTTTTCAATTGAGAACGGCTTGAAAAATGAAAAACCTGTTATTGGTTATGGCGATCTTGCGGATGCTTTAGAAGATTTGGATGAGTTAATTTATTCAACAAATGCTGAATTCAAAATTGATGCCGCAAACGCTAAAGGGTATCGGATTAAAAGTTTTGAAAAACTTGCCGATGCCATAACCGAGTGGGGTGAGGCCGGAGAGATTGATTCCATCGAACTTGCTTTGACGGACGTGACTTTTGATACTTATCTTTTGGGTGACTCAGAGGGCCTAATTCGTTTGATTGAAAAATCTGGATACGACGGCATCATTCACAAAGACGTGTTTGATGTTGGGGCGGCTTATTACCCCGGCGATAAAACGAAATTAGAAGAGGGCCTCGGCGGCGGCTCCGTCATAGATACCTATCGCCCACTGGAACAGACGCAAATCAAATCGGCCATCGGTAATCGCGGCACATTTGACGAGACCAACCCAGACATCCGCTTTGCACGCCGCCCCGTTGGCCGCGAGACCGAGGGCTGGATATTCAGTCGCGATGAGCTGGGTCGCTTCCGCTTCGGTGCTGGTGCAAAGGCTTACCGATACGCGGCAGACGTGGCCAACCTTGTTCTCGACAAGATCAACTTGAAGCCTGTCAGCCCTGAGCTATCACGCGCTTTGCGCAAGATGAAGGTTGAAGTTGAAAAGGCACAGAACCTCACAGTCGATGTGGCCAAGAACCTCAAAGACTTGCCCAAGCAAGAACGCGAGATGATCAGCGATGTGATTGAAGGCGAACTCAAGAAGGGCGCAATGCCGCCTCAGCGCGTGCTCGATCTGGCTGCATCCATGCAGTCGATCATGTCCGAACAAACGGCAGAGCTAGTGCGCTTGGGCATGCTTTCACCCCAGGCCGCTGGCCGTTGGGATGGCAAGTACCTGCCGCGCTTCTACGAACAAAAGCTGGGCGAAGAAACCAAGGCTTGGGCAAAGGCAGTCAAGGGTTTGCTTGGCCGCAAGAAAACCATGCAGGGTATTCGCGGCAGCAGCTTGAAAGCTCGAGGCATGTTCCAGAACGTGCCGGTCAATGAGCTTGACGACTGGACCAACGAAGGCTGGCAAGTTCGTGACGACAACTTCGATCCAGCAGTCGATGACACCATCACCGTGTGGCGTGACTACACAAGGGATGAGCGCGATGACATGGGCGAGATTCGTGATGCCATGTTCCGCTTTGTCATGGGATACAACAAGAGCCAGCGCGACATTGCACTTGGACGCTTGTACGAAAACCTGGCCAGCGGTTACGGCAGCAAGCGCGAGCAACCTGGCTACGTGCAAGTACCCGCAACCAAAGTCGAAGACACCATGGTCCCCATGTACGGCAAGCTGTCAGGCATGTGGGTCCCCAAAGAAGTGCTCGACCAGTTGTCTGCCTTTGATCAATCAATGCAAAACGACTTGACCAAGATGTACCTCAAGGGCTTGTCGATGTGGAAGGAAGGCAAGACCGTTCTCAACCCAGTCGCTCACGCAAACAACGTGCTGTCCAACTTGACCATGGCTCACTTCGCTGGCGTGTCTTATTGGGATACACACAAATACGTTGGCGCAATCGCCGACCTGGTGCGTGGCAAAGACATGGTCCAAGAGGCAAGCGACGCTGGCTTGTTTGGCGGCACGTTCAATCGCGCTGAGTTGTTAAAGGTATTGCCTGAAGAACTCAAGGCCATGGCGCAGATGACTGAGTCGGCAGTTGGCCGTAACGTCGATCGCCTGTGGAATGCTTTGTCTTTGTTCTTGCGCAAACCAATGGGTGTTGCATACGATGCCGAAGATCAATTCTTCCGTTACCTGATTTACCGCGATGCACGCAATCGTGGTTTGGATGTGGACGACTCAATCGACTACGCACAGAAGTACATCTTCACGTACGACGATTTGCCAAAGGCTGCGCGAATCATTCGAGACATGCCAGTTGGTTTGCCGTTCTTCAGCTACACATTCAAGGCCATACCTGCTTTGGCCAACACAGCACTTGAGCATCCGTTCCGATACGCTGCGCCAGCTGTTGCCTTGTACACAGCGAATGCGCTGATGTACGCAATGGCTGCAAGCCTGGGCGGCGGTGACGATGAGGACTGGTGGACCGTGATCCGTCGTTACATGACAGACGAAGAGTTCCGCAACAAAGCCAAAGATATGGAGAAGCAAGAGCGTCAGTTCTTGCCAGAGTGGATGAAGGGTGCGAGCTTGTCGTTGGGTACAGAGAAAACCATTCGCTTAGGCATGGACGACCTGACCAACTTGCCTGTGTTCTTAGACGTAAGCCGCATCTTCCCGGGTGGCGATTTGTTCGATGCTCACAACAACGCCGGTGGTGTTCCGCTTCTTGCGCCATTGACACCAAACAATCCGATCTTGACTACCGCTGCTGCGATGCTGTTCAACAAGGACACATTCCGCAACAAGGACATCGTTCTCAAAACAGACACCGATGCAGAGGCCGCGCAGAAACGATTGGCTTGGACTTGGAAACAAGTCTCGCCAGCGATCGCAGTGGGCAACACTCACTTTGAGCGTGCGATGAATGTGATTGCCAATAGCACTGGTCAGCCAGTAGATGTGGGCCTGGCTGAGTACACCGGCATCGGCGCAGATGGATTACCAATCCAACCGAAATATGCAGCAATGCAAACCGTGGGTATTAAGGCGCGACCAATTGACCTGGATACATCAGAGAAGATTCAAGCATCACAAACCAAGGCCATGATTCGTGACCTGGATACCCAGATACGCAAGCTCAAACGCTTGGAGGGTAAGGGCGCGATTACTCCCGAAGCGTCGGAACGTGAACGTGAGAAGCTGAAGCAGAAGAAACAGTTTCTGAAAGAAGGACTGACTGTTGAGGGGGAGGAGAAAGACTGAGGCGCATATCGTCCAGTCTTTCTACCAATCGGTTGATTCGTTTCTGGTTGTACTGAACCATGGCAACGTAGTATTCGACTGATGTCTCTGCATCCATCTTGGCCAGCTGCGCTTCGAGCAATTCTTGTTCGGCTAATTCAATGGGCGACTTAGACCGAAAGAGATCGCGTATGAATTGAAGAACAAGCTCGCGCTTAGTCATTCAGGTCTTTCGTCAATGGTGTAAAACCAATCAGTTCCTGCTGCCCACTTGCGCGTGCCATCAACCGACCACAAATGTTGCGCGGCTTGAAAGTCAGGGAATTTAGTTTTGCTAGGCACCAGGCTTTGGTCGTACCAGAGGCATCGGTTGTTTGGCTGACAAGCAAACTGACCCGACTCAAGTTTGATGAAGTTAAACGACTTGTGCTCTTCGGCAGTTTCGGTAAAGCCTGTATCCAGGTCCATGCCATCGGCACA
>Ga0114974_10004626_pt1 | contig 10311 bp, 25 predicted proteins | sample S_130206_EF_Meta_FD_87318 | JGI IMG/M metagenome (GOLD analysis project Ga0114974, IMG submission 87318) | Freshwater microbial communities from Lake Simoncouche, Canada to study carbon cycling - S_130206_EF_MetaG | ecosystem: Environmental > Aquatic > Freshwater > Lake | place: Lake...
ACATGTCAGATGTAGAAAGAACAGAATCAGAAAAAATTATTATTGCATCAGTTATTGCTGGGCAGGCTGCAGTTAATGCAGCAAGCATGGCAGGAGCAGCAGCCTATAGGAGAAAACCATGAAGAAAATAATGAAAGATATGGTTGACCAACTATGGACTCTATTGGGCATGTTCATTGCCTGGGTAGTCCTTGATGGTTCAGCCAAGACAGTAGTTGGTTACGCCATTGCAGGAACGCTTGCTGCTTGGGCAATCACCTATCCAGTACGCAACCCAAAGGAATAACAATGGCAACATTTAAAAATGTAATCATGCGAATCTTTGCTGTCATTGCAGCAGAAGCACTAGGAGTTATTGGTGCTGGCTCATTGGTTGGTATTGAAGTATGGCAAGCAGCAGTACTAGCAGGTGCACTTGGTTGTGCCCGTGTACTGGAAGCGTTAGCCCGATTCTTCCTCAACGATGGCAGCCTAACGGCTGACGAAATCAACGCAGCCTTTGCAAAGGTTGACAAGAAAGCGAGTGAATGATGGGTCAACGCCTTGACTTTATTGCAGTAGCCAAGTCACAACTTGGTGTAATTGAAGGACCTAAAGATAACGAGACTAAGTACGGTGCCTTTACTAAGGCAAACTTCTTACCTTGGTGCGGTTCATTTGTTATGTGGTGCGCTAATGAAGTGGGATTAAAGATTCCTAATTGCGTACTCACATCAGCAGGAGCAGCAGCATTTATGAAGAAGGGTCAGTGGGAGAAAGCAGAAGAAGCAATCCCACTACCAGGAGACATAGTGTTCTTTGACTTCCCTAACGATGGCGTGGATAGAATTTCACACATTGGTATTGTGGTCAAGGACAACGGCGATGGCACTGTCACCTGCTACGAGGGCAACACAGCCCCCGATAAGAAGGGTGACCAGCGCAACGGCGGTCAAGTATGCGAGAAGGTTCGTGCATACAAGAAGAAGAACGGAAGCAAGTTCCGTAAATCACAGGCAGTAACAGTGGTTGGCTTCGGCAAGCCAGTGTTTAAGTCATAAGGAGAAAACATGTTTGATGTAGAAAAGTTAAAGCAAATTGGTCTGTCTTATGTTCGTGCAGCAGCAGCATCTGTAGTTGCACTATACACAGCAGGTCAGCATGACCCAAAGACATTGGCTACAGCCTTTGTTGCAGGTCTTGTAGGTCCAGTACTTAAGGCGCTAGATAAGTCAGCGCCAGAGTTCGGACTTAAGAAGTAACCTTTAGGAACCTTTTGGTACCTAACAAAAGGCCCCTCGCTTAATTGCGGGGGGCTTTTTTGCTTTTATCCACCTGTGGAATAAAAACCACTGCCATTAAATTTGACAGGTATTACTGAATAAACTTGAGTCATCAACTCTTGACAACAAGTAGGTGACCAGTCACTACCCATTGGTTTCTCAATCTCTTGCTGTCCACCACACTTACTACATTTGTAGTCATACCTTGCCATTTAATAATCTCCGCAAAGTATTTAGCCTGCGTAGGCGAGCACGCTGTTCTGTCTTAATACCAAAGTTGTAGGCTATGCGCCACAGAATCATATTTTCTATGGCTATTGCTACTGAAAAAATAATTACCTGTGTCATAGTGCATCCACTGGTGTTGGAACTTTAACAAGTGCATCACACTCGGCGCACTCTGCATCAACAAACCACATGGCTATGTCATAATCTTCAAACATGCAACCTACTTTAAATAAACGAGAGCCACATACGCATACATGTACAGGACCAAGGCTACGCAAATCTAGCGTGCTATTGTCCACTATGCCTGCTCGGTTCAATAACCTCGCTAGACTTCTACTTAATATGCTGAACACGAACAGCAGTGTACATGGATTTTAATTACATGTTTGTAATTCTTGTCGGCGTGTCTAATTATAGAGCAGACTTCGTGTAGTAGTCTCCTCTATTGAAGGAGCAACAATGACACTTGAACAAATAACAGGGAAGAACTACATCTCCCACTCCGCCATGTCAACATGGCTTGGGTGTGGATGGCAGTACTACCTCACTCGTGTGCAGCATGTGGCAGAGTCACCTTCCTACTGGCTTGCTGGTGGTAAGGCTGTACATGAGTGCACAGAAATCTATGACATCACACCTGAGGGTTTTGACCCAACGGCTATGTTTATAGAACGATGGAACCATAACTACAAACTGGTTGACAACGGTATGCCTTGGCGTGCTGGTGGTCGTGCTACCAAGGCGTATCCCAACAAGGAAGATGCTGATTGGTGGCTTGCAAATGGTCCAAAGATGGTTGACTTTTGGATTCAGTTCAGAGAAGAAAGTGGCTGGAAGATTTGGGATACACCCGTTGGCATCCCTGCTATTGAAACTGAAATGAATCAGACAGTTAACGGTGTAAACATTAAAGCGTTCCTTGACCGCATTATGGTTGCACCTACTGGCGAGTTAGTAATTGTAGATATTAAGACAGGTGCTGAGCCTAAGTCTCAAACACAACTTGGTATCTATGCAGTACTGGTGGAGAAAACCTTTGGTGTTCGCCCACAACTTGGCAGTTATTTCATGGCACGAACAGGGGAATTAACAACTCCTGTTAGCCTTGACCGCTTCACTGAATCACGCCTTGGCTCATGGGCTAAAGGCTTTGAGATAGCGGTAAGCAATAAAATCTTTATACCATCAACAGGGTTTATGTGTGGCACATGCTCAGTAAACTCATCATGTTATGCAGTGGGTGGCAAAGACTCACACCTTTATCCAGAGATACCTATAGGAGAACCAAATGACTGAACCGCTATACCAAGTAAATGTAAAGACACCTAAGGGTACTTTACTTAACATCCGTGCATCCTCTGATGCTGAACTAGATGCAGCACTAGATGGTTTGACACTACGCATCGCATCCATTGCTGATTTAGAATCAACGATTGATGCTATCTGTGCGGTAACCAACGCTGGTCTTGCACCAGAAGTTGTAAACCACACAGCAGTTGCAGCAGTAGCACCTTCATACCCAGCACCAGCAGGCTACAAGCCAGCAGGTCAGGTACCTGATTGTACTTGTGGTGGTGGAACTATGCGCCATGTACCAGCAGGTATTGCTAAGGCAACAGGTCGCCCTTACAAGGCTTTCTATGCGTGCCCAAAGCCACAGGGACAGGCTTGCCAGAACAAGGTACCTGCATAGAAGATGCGCCTACTCAGCCGTGCTATTAAGACAGAATCACGAGGGGGTGCGACCCTTCCTGTGGTCTGGCACTCACTCGCTGCTCAACAAATAGCAATCCGTTACGGCGAAGTAAGCATGATTGCTGGACCGCCAGGGGCAGGCAAGTCAACGCTTGCTCTGTCCTTGGCAGTCCGTGCAAAAGTTCCAACTCTTTACATTTCTGCAGATACACACTCACATACGATGAGCCTTCGTCTGCTTGCATTGCTAACGGGAAAGCAACAAGCAGAAGTAGAACCTCTAATGGAAATGGATAGGGATTGGGCAGCGCAAATGCTCAAGCCTGCTGACCACATCTATTGGGAGTTTGATTCATCACCAACACTTAAAGACATTGAGGATGCAGTACTTGCTACTCGTGAACGCTTAGGTGAGGATGTTCGTTTGATTGTGCTTGACAATGCAGTAGATGTAACCATGGATTCGCAAGATGAGTGGGGTGGTTTGCGTACACTGATGAAGGAACTCAAGTGGTGGGCACGGGAGACTGGTGCTGCGGTTGTGGTTTGTCACCACACCTCTGAGGGGGTACTTGGTAACCCTTGCCCACCACAAAAAGCACTGCATGGAAAGGTCGCACAGACCCCTTCGTTAATCCTTACAGTCATTAACCAAATCTCTACGATGGGTGTGTGTGCTGTTAAGAATCGTTATGGACCTGCCGATGCTAACGGAGGCACACCAGTGTGGCTTTCGTATGACCCTGCAAGTATGCAGGTACTAGATGTTGGACAACCTTAGGAGAATTAAATGGATTGGGATTTATCAGTAATAGAAAATGGTGGTGAAGTACCAGCCAGCGAAGTCGGAGACGAGTTCGTTATTAAGACAGAACGATTTAAGACAGACATAACAGAACAACTTAAATTTACACCTCGTGTATTGACATACACCGCTGGTTGGAGGGCACTTGTTTGGAAAAATAAAAAGACTGGTGAGTTCATGGACCTCACGGAAGAACAGTACGAATCTTACATTGACGGAAGAACTATTACTTTCACCGCAAAGGATGGAAGCAGTACTGAGCAAGTTGAAAGTACCGCAGGAAGTTAAAGACATAATCATTGCTGAGTTACCTAATGTACTTGAGCAGGTTAACGAAGCATCACGGCAAATCTATGACCCAAATACTATTTGGTTAGAGGCTATTCAGTTTGCAGATTATGTTGGTCAGTTTGGTGAACACCTTAAAGAACATCATGGTCCAGAATGTATTGAAGATATTGCAACACAGTTACTTAACTTAGCAAATTCTTTTAAAGAGATGGGCGAGAGCGCCCTTACAGTGATTGACGAGAGCGAGGCTATGGATGGCACACAGCAGTAAAGAAACATTATCTGTTGGATGGTGTGACAATGGTTTGACTGACGGTAAGTTTACCGAAGGTCTGATGTACACCACAATCACAGCACCAACACGCAACCTTACGATTAACAACGCGGTGCGTGTACAAGGTAATCAGATTGGTCGCCAACGCCAAGCCTTGTTTGACATGTGGGCTGACAGTATTAAGACAGACTGGTTGCTATGGGTTGACTCTGACATCGTGCTAACCCTTGACATCCTTGAGTTGTTATGGAATACAGCAGACAAGATTGCACGCCCAGTTGTATCAGGTGTGTATTTTATCTCTAAGCAGATGGAGTCATCACTGATGCAACCTATGCCTGCTTTGTTTGATGAAGGTAGCAATGAGTTTGAGATTAAGTACAAGCATCCATTGCCACGCAACCAAGTCATTAAGGTAGACAATGCAGGGCTTGGGCTTACGCTCATGCATAAGTCTGTGGTTCCTGCATTAAGACAGAAGTTTCCAGACCAGTCTATGTTTGCAGAGATTGAGAATGTGGGAGAGAAGTTTGTGGGTGAGGACATTGTGTTCTTCCGTAAACTTAAAGCAGCAGGTGTGCCAGTACATGCACACACTGGTGCTATCGCAAAGCACATGAAGCGCTTTGCTTATGATGAGAATTACTATGCACTGTACTGGCAGGCAGCACAAGCAGCGGGGGCACAAAGTGGTAACACAACAAGCAAGTAACAAGCGTAGAGGCGCAGCCTTTGAGATTGACCTAGCCGATTGGCTGATGGAGAACGGGTATAACGCACAGCGATTACCTCGTGCTGGTCGCAATGACATTGGTGATGTTGCATTACCTACTGACAACGACATCTATGTGATTGAAGCCAAGGCACCACGGCGTGATGGCAAGATAGATTTATCTGGGTGGATTCGTGAAGCACAGGTAGAGGCAGAGAACTATCGTATCGCTAAGCGATTGAAGATTGCACCCACACCTTTAGTTATTATCAAGGCATCTAACAAGGGAATTGAGGAAGCGTATGTAGTGCAAAGGCTCAGTGATGCTCTTGCAAAACTCTAAGCATGACTTGGCAAAAGTACTAGAACATTACGGCTTTGACATACCGCAAGGTAAACGCGGGTGGGTAACTGTGCGCTGTGCCTTCCACGGTGATAGAGTAAAGTCTGCTCGTCTTAATACAGAAAACGGTGGGTTCAGATGCTTCGGCTGCGACATGGCTGGCGATGTGTACTCAATCATTATGAAGAAAGAAGGAGTGACATTCAATGAGGCTAAGCAAATCGCAGAGAGAATTACTGGAGAGAGCAACGGAGACTTACGCTCAAAACCTCGTGGAGATTCTTCCGTATCTGGAGAGTCGCGGTATCACGGAACAGACGGCTCGTATGTTTCGCCTCGGCTTCGTAAAAAATCCTGAGGTAGGACATGAGCCTTACATTGGTAAGTTATCTATCCCATACCTAACACCTGCTGGAACTATTGACATACGCTTTCGTGCCTTAAGTCCTGATGCTGCTGGTCCGAAGTACATGTCAAGACCAGGGGCTACTACTCACATCTTTAACATCAACGCATTGAACAAAGATGATGACACACTAATTGTGTGCGAGGGTGAACTTGATACTGTTGTTGCTACACAAGCAGGCTTTGCTGCAGTTGGATTGCCAGGGGCTAACAACTGGAAACCTTTTTACTCACGAGTACTTGCTGACTGGACAAAAGTAATTCTGCTGTGCGATGGAGACAACGCTGGCAGGGAGATGGCTAAGAATCTAAGTAGAGAACTAGACAATGTATTCCCTGTGTTCATGCCTGAGGGTCAGGATGTAAACGATGTCTACCTAGCAGAAGGGGCAGACGGTTTGCGAAAGCGAGTCGGCGTGCTAATACATGGCTAAAAATTCATCCTTTGATTTAGACTTTGGATACGGGCGGAAAGGTGAGAAGTTAGTTGAAGAACTACTCACTGATGGCAAGACAATAGAAGTAAAGCGTGACAGAAAATGGAACAAGACAAACAATCTCTACATAGAAGTTGAATGTTGGTTTCTTAAGACACAATCTTGGGAAGCATCTGGGTTGATGGTAACTGAGGCTGCTTACTGGGCGTTCGTACTTGAGAAGGGTGTGCTGATGTTACCTACTGACCATGTACACTACGCAATAAAAAACTTTGGTAGAGAGATTACCTGTGAGATTCCCCCGAATAAAAGCAAGGGCTATCTCATCACAGTTGATAACTTACTAGAGGCAATGAGGCAATTAAAGAATGAGTGACGAGAAAGATTTACTATGGGAACAGGTCTATAAAGTAGCACGCTTATCTGCTGCTAGATGTACCCGTATTCATAGGCACTTGGTCACGGCTGATGATGTATTCCAACACCTCAACTTGTGGGCATTAGAACATTGGCACAAGATTGAGGAGTGGCAATCGCAAGACTCACTGGTATTTAAACTTAAGCGCACATTCAACAACGAGTCGCAGAAGTTTGCCGCGAGAGAGCGTGCCTATAAAACTAAGTCATCACCATCAGATGCTTTCTATTACACACATGAAATCTTGCAGGAGTTACTCAAGGATGTGTGGAATTATGAGCAGTGGACAGTATCATCATCGCCTAAGGATGAGTTCATCTCTACCTCAAGCAAGCCCAACGAGGGCATGAATCGTGAGGCTATGTTAAGTGATGTGTCTTTCTGTCTTAAGAAATTAAATGAACAAGACAACCTGCTCTTGCATCGTAGGTTTGCAGATGGTGGCACTGACATAGATGCATTGGCTATTGAGTATTCAATTAGTGATGAGGCAGTACGCAAGCGTGTGTCTCGTGCACTTACCAAGTTACAAGATAGATTAGGTGGCGAACAACCACAATGGAATAATCGTAGATACCGTAAACCTGATAGGAGTGAAAAATGATAATGACACATGAGTTCAACTGGAGAATGTTTTGTATTGGTGTAGTGCACTACAAGAATCTTAAATGCATTGAGGTTTACATCGGTCCACTTGCAGTAGGTATTTGGTGGGGTGTTAAATGATTATTGGATTGAGTGGATACGCACGCAGTGGTAAGGACAGCACCGCTGAATTGTTATGTCTTAATTACGGATACCGCAGAGTATCTTTTGCTGACCCAATACGCCATGCGTTGATGCAACTTAACCCAAAGTTAGATTCCATTGCACGCCTTGCTGAATTTGTAGATGACTATGGTTGGGATGTAGCCAAGCAGAACCCTGAGGTACGCAGACTCATGCAGATAATGGGCACTGAGGTAGGTCGCACCATGTTGGGTGATGATGTGTGGATTAAGATGGCGCTTCGTGACTTAAGCCCTAACGATAAAGTTGTTATCTCTGATGTTCGTTATCCTAATGAAGCAGATGCAATTAAGAAACTAAGCGGTTCGCTTTGGCGTATCAACCGACACAATCACACCGCAGTTAATGGTCACAAGTCTGAGCACGCTATGGATAATTACATGTTTAGTCATGTTATCTATAATGATGGAACTCTTGATGACTTAAGTGATGAAGTGTTCATGCTTGCTAAGGAACTTGACTTAGATAAATAATCTGCCTTAATACATAGAGAAACCCAGCGAGACAGGAGAGAATCGCTGGGTCTTTCTATGCACACCAACCGCTACGCTTCCCCTTCGCAGTGGCTGGTGTACATGGCAAACCTATCACCCAAGTTTAGGTTCTGTCAAAGCCCAACCGATACGGTTACGAATCTTGTGTCGCATAGGTGGTGTCGTCCCACCCCATACTCCATACCTTTCATGGGCTAAGCCCCACTCAAGGCAAGCCATCATAACGGGGCACTCAATGCACATCTTCTCAAACATGCGCTCCTCATCACGACTGAACAACTCCTGTGCTGGGTAGAAAATCTCTGTGTCTATACCCTTGCATACAGCCTTGTCCCATAGCCGTTGGTTGTATCTTAAGACATAACCAATCAATCCCTTGTTGTATCTGTTCTTGCTATGAGTAACGCTGGTTACTGTGTGGAACTGTGGCTTCATCGTTTGTATCCCCTTACTATCTCGGCTGCCTTGCGTATGCCCTGATTCCAAGGCACTGCCCCTGCTGGTATGCCGTCCCAGATTAACGCTTCAACCTCCTTAGACAAAGCATCTCGCCAGTATTTCTCTGCGTGTCTCTTACCAAACCTAATCTCAATACTTATCATGTCTTAATACCAACCCTTCGCTAAGTGATGTGCGTATGCCTTGCAGATTGCACCCTTGCCATAGTGCCTGTCAATGTATGCAAGCCCTGCATCTACCTGTCGGTAGCCGTTGCTCGTGGGTTTAATCTTAAGTATCTTCCATGTGCGAGGCATGAGTTGGGCTATGCCCAGCGCATGACTTGACTTGTTCTTTGCTTGCGGTCGCCAGTTAGATTCCTCAGTCCATAGTTCATAGAGACATGGGTACTGTTCTAAATCCCCTTGCTTCATCAACCTGTCAATGGCGTAGCGTTGGTAATCGTTCTGATAGTAGGCAATTATCTTGCCCTTTGGTGGTGATACAAACTGCTGTCCAGTTGGTGTCTTAAGAACTAAGATAAGTCCCAAGATAATTGTTGTAATAATCCATAACCTAGCGTGCGGATGAATCAGTTTTAAGTTGAGCATCTAGTTCTGCCTCTGCCTTCTCATGTAGGTAAGTATCTATGGCTTTATTAGATAGTTCATTGTGATTTAATACACAAGCATCGCACATCTCAAGCATGTAGTTAATAACCTTTGGGTTAATTACCATGATGTCGCACTTCAAACAAGGCATTAAGATTGTCATAACAACACCTTGCTGTGTGGCTCAGTGTTATCTAACTTAAGACAGAAATCATGTACTTCATCAAGCCAGTCGGGTGATGTAATGAATCTGCCTTCCTTGTCCAGCCATGTCAGTTCGTATCCGTCAAGGTCATCCCAGTGCAGGATAACTCTTACTTCTTCGCCGTCAATGGTGAGGTCAAAGTCCTTGTCGTATGCTGTGGTTGCTTTGCTCATAGCCCCAGCCATAATCGTGTGTGTCATTTACTGTTCTCCCATCTCATCATGTAGTCGGTCGGGGTCATCTTCTCCGCAACTGCAATCAACCTTGTCACAATCTTCGCATGGTTGGTTGATACCCAGTGCTACATCATCTCCGTCTAGCCACATTGGTTCACTCATTTGTTTTCTCCTGTCTTAAGTAATACACCTAGAGTTTCTAGGTGATGTTCCATTATGCCTTGCCAGTAGTCAAAGTCCTCGTTATTTGTAGTAGCGTTTCGCTGTGACCTTGCTCTCTTTATTGCGCTGTGTAATCTTTTAATCTGCTTGTCGCTCATCCTTCTTCTTCTGTCTTAAGTACTGACATGAGTGCCTTAAGGTGGTCAAGTGCCTGTTGCTTGCGCTTGTAGTTGGTGCCCAGCATTTCGTTAGCCTTGCGTAGCGTGCTACCTTTGGCTGTCATCTTCATTCCTGTCTTAAGTTCTAACTCAATCCAACTGATGAGAGATAGCAGGATGTATAAGTCCACGCCTGACCCGCTTGCGCTGGTCATTTCTCCGCTCTCGTTGAATGTCATGTGGTTAGCGCCGTTGGTTAATGCTTCTAGTGTTTCTTCTGGTAGTGCCATGTTAGTTTGCTCCTGTCTTAAGTAATGATGGTGTTGTTGTCTGGCATAGCACGATGTGGCTGTGCTTGCATGTGCATTTAGGTTCGCGGTTCTTAGTGCGCTTGGTCGTTACCTCAAT
>Ga0114974_10004627_pt1 | contig 10310 bp, 8 predicted proteins | sample S_130206_EF_Meta_FD_87318 | JGI IMG/M metagenome (GOLD analysis project Ga0114974, IMG submission 87318) | Freshwater microbial communities from Lake Simoncouche, Canada to study carbon cycling - S_130206_EF_MetaG | ecosystem: Environmental > Aquatic > Freshwater > Lake | place: Lake...
GAATCAAAGGTCATAGTTGACATTTCGTCAGTTGTTTGTTTGCGCAGATTTAAAGAGCTCTAGCACATCTCTCTACGTGTGGTACTACCATTCTCATTGCAATCAAGTCCATGGCATCCCCATATAATTATGTAAATATACGAATAATAATTTAGATTACCAAATCTTTTTTCTTTTTAAATTGCATTAAATTTGGAAGATATGATTGTATTAGTGATATTTTATCAATACCAGTCTTTATTGATTTAAAATTACATTCTTTTATTTCTTCATCAGTGCCTTTAATTTTCCAGTCCAATGATACCGTAGTATAAAATACATCACCTACAAATTTACTATATCCAATATAATCTACTTCAGTTATTCTAGATTGAGTATCATTTGCTTTTTGTATGAAATATCTTACAATATATCCTCTTTCATAATCCAAATCAGTTGGAGTTGGAACATAGGGTGATATTCTTTTTTCATTAAAAGTATTTCCTATATTTTTTGCTACTTTATTGTATCTAGTTAAATCCATTTTTATTATTTTTTAACCGGCGGTTGCAATCTAAATCCACCTTCTATTTCAGTTTTCCAAATCATATCAGTAATTGTTTGTTTTACAGATGTTACTTGAAAAAATCCAGTTTCCTCATATGCAGTTGGAATACCACCAACTCTAAATTTATCTCCTCTCTTAATACCACTTACACCATGAATAGTAAAACCAAATTTAATTGGCATTAATGCAGATACTCCTTGAGCTTCTCCAACTATATCTTTACCATTTTTTAATGATTCAAAAACTAGCTGGTCATTATATGCCGTAATATAAGTCATTTTTTCCAATTCTTGTCCAAAATCTGCGCTTGGAAGTAAATCAATTTTAGGTGCGTATCCAATTCTACTTAAAAATAATTGCATCGCCTTTTCTTTAGCTTTTTTAGCGGCTTCGGTAGCTGCGTCTTCTGCAGCTTCAACTTGTTCAGCGGTTGGTGCTTTTGTGGTTGTTACCGTAGTACCTTGTTTTTTCTTAATACTTGTTAAAACCAAATCTGGGTCATCAGTAAAAAGTCCTGCTTGTTTTTTACTATTTACTGATGGTGAAGAACCATTTGTTTTTTGTCCTAATCTGTTTCCAATGATTTGATTCATTTTTGCACCACTAATATCTAAATCCAATGATGCATCCATAAAAATAGAATCAGAGCCAGCCACATCAAATCTATATGGAGTTCCATTTGTTTGTGCTCCCATATTCATATCAACTACACTTAATTCAGTACTACCCTTATCATCATTTGTTTCAATGATTTGAAAATCCCACATACCAGATGCTGCCCCAGACATACCATTAAGAAGTTGATATAATGCATCTTTTATAGAAAAGTTTTTTGTTTCTAAAATACCTTTTGCAAATTCTAAATTAACATAAAGGTCATCTAAAAATCCATATGAATATGCTGGTTTATTTAATCCTAAAAATGTACCATCATCTCCATATTGAATTTGACTTGGTGTTCTACCGCTACCGAACCTTTAACAATTGGTTGGTCATACGGAAATCTTACTTTTACTCCACCATATGCTACTGAACAATCTGTAGCTGCTGTAAAATCGGTTTGTGCTACATTTGCAGATGCTTTTAATAATGAAAATTTAGGCGTATTTGGATTTGGTATAAATAGTTTCGTTTTATCAGTACTAAATATTTTTGGAAATGCGTCACATACTGTATTTTTTGTATTAACACTAACACTAACTAAATTAGGTCCTATTTTATATGCTTCAAACCCTATTTGGCTTAGAATTCCAGATAATACACCAAATTTTATAAACCCAGCATCTCCAATTAAATCAGTTCCTTCTGGTAACTCCACAGTTCCAGATGCTGTACTTCCATCAGTTGCAGTATCAGTTGTTGCTGCACCACCACCAAATTTCAATCCAAGAAAACTAGTACCTTTCATTTTACTATTCATCTCAGCTTTTACATTTTCATCTACGTTTACAAAATTTAAAGGAGATGCGTAAAATGCTTCAGTTATTAAATCCTGTACTCTTGTACTTTGCTTATTACTAGGTAATCTATTAAAACCCATCATAAATCTTTGCTTACCCAAATCAGGTTCTGCTGATATTTTAGATACATCATATGCTTTAGCTTCTTCAATTTTTTGCTCATCCTTTCCTTCGGTGTTATCAGCTGCATTAAGAAACGCGGGTAATTCGGTGAATCCCGTACACTTTACACTTATCGTCCATTCTTGTCCGCTCATTGAAACACTACCACCTGTTATAAATCCTAAATAATTATCATAGTGTCCACCAGATGCTTTTCTTTTCTTATTAACAGTTTGAAATGATTGATTTGCGCCAACCGAATCTCCACTTAATGCTGGAACAAATTGAGATACTCCTTGTGGTGTATTCCAGCCCCATTCTAAAAATATTGTATAACCAGGTTCTAAAAAATACTTACACATTGTATCCAATTGTGCTCTTGTATAGCAAGTTATAGAAAATGTTGCTTTTCTAGAAATATTTCCAGCCCCCTCATCTACTTCAATTGAAGTTATATTTGGTTTAGGTCTATAACCATGAAAATCAGGAGCAACAACAAATCCTTTACCATCCCAAGTATATCCCAATGTACCACTTAGTTCAGCATTACCATATATAGAACCTGCTCCACCAAACAATGAAAAATTAGGATTTGATATCATTTGACACCCAGTGCCAACACCCGAAGCAACTCTAACCCAAGCATTCAGATTAGACACTTTCATAATGTCCCCTTTTCTAGAAGCTAATTCAGCTTGGACATGTGGTGCGATGTTGGAAAAATTTGGAAATGATGACATAAACTTTATTTAATTTTAATAATTTGTAAAATCGGATACTATTTCTATATAGTTTAACGGAATTCTTAATACAGTTTCTTCTGGGAATCCTAATGGTGCGTCGTGTATATTATTTGCCGATGCTATAATCCACCAAAGAGTTGGGTCTTGGTAATATTGGAATGCTAATGTATCTAATCTATCACCCAATTCGGTCATTACATAGACATCATCATCTCTTAATGGAATATTAGGATATAATTTTGGTTTATATACCGTTCTACCATTGTGAGTTTTTTTAGTTTCTAAATTATAATATCTACTTTGCATTTATTTTTATCCTTTTAATAATCTTGTTAAATTTTCACTTATATAGTCTTTCTCATATTGAATTAATTGAGCTTCTGTTAATTTACCTTTATTATTATTATTTGTACCATTATTTGTAACCATAACACCATTTCTCCAACTTGATATAATTTTATTGTCTCCTTTTTTAAGTACATACAATTTAAATCCTTTATATTCTTCTATGAACTTACCTTTTTGTGGGTCATCAGGTATTGGTTTTGTTGGTTGTGCACCTTGTTCGGTTTTTGTATTTCCTTTTGCTTTTATTTCTGCTTTAGCGTCTGTACCAATTTGTGTAGTTATTTTTTTCGATTCACCGGGATTATTTACCTTTGCACCAGCACTTACCGTCTGAACTTTTGATAATGATGTATTAAGTGAAGCTTCTCCTTGTGATACACTATTTTTAGTATTTGCATCAGATGTAATTTCTGCTGATTTGCCCGGACTCTCAGTAGTTCTTTTTCCTTGTCTTGGTAATTTATCAAATCCATATAAATAACCATGTTGTGTACTACTTTTTGATTCTACTAGATTCAATGTTACACTTACATCAATAATTTTAGGTAATTTATAATTATTTAATGTTGTAGACTCTCCGTTTATTGTAAATTCTTCATTATCAGCCATTCCCATACCACCAGTAGGTCCCACTTCCCAAGTCCCATTATCATCAACCGTGTATGATAATTGTGAAATATAACATTCTTTATTTTTATATAAATTACCAATCGTAACTTTAAGAAATGGTGCTATCACAGCTATTGCCTTTGCATATGCTTGTGGGTATGCTAATGAAGTTAAAAAGTTTAATCTTTGCCAAGCTGCTATATGTTGTAATGGTGTAGTTGAATATACTTTAAAATTAAAAGATACGCTTCTTTCTATACCCGTATAAGTCCAATATGGAAATGGTGAACCAATAAATTTAGCTGAATCCCAAGTTGGTGTTGTGGTTTCTGTAAGTCCAGACAAAGTTGCTCTAAAGTTTACAGATTCACCTTTTGCAATTGATGTAAATTTTAAAGTTATAAAATCATAATCATCCAACGTATCACTTCCTACTTTTAATGAATCACCTTTATATTGTACATTTTCATTTAAGAAATCGGATTTATCATTACTATTAATACCATATTTTGTTGATAAACTTACTTTAGGAGTTTGTCCATCTTTCAATGATGAATATGTAGTAATACCAACGGCTCCTCTAGTTGCTGATGTTCCGCTTGTATTTAGTGTTGCCGTTGCTGCATTTAGTGCTTCCAATTTTGATGATAAATCATTTCTTAATTTAATATCATCTTGAGTTTCATCAACCGTATCAGAATATTTTGTTGCTCCATCATGTTTTGATTCAACGCCAGCTGCTATTGCTTTATCATCCTTTGCTGCTAACTTTTGTTGTCCTTCTTTTCTACCTTGTTCTAATTTTGTAGTTGCTTCTTTTTTTGTAGAATCTAAAGTTTCTTTAACTGATGCAAATGGATTTTTAACTGGTAATGTTTTACCAGCAATAGATAAATCCGCTGGCGCTTCAGGTACACCTGGTTTAGCTACAGCTGCCCCTTTTGATTTTTCCGCATCATTTGATACATTTATTGAATCAAGTTTTGATGATAAATCATTTCTTAATTTAATATCAGTTGATTTTGCATCTATTGTAGATGAATAAGTAATCTTAGCATCTTTAGCTCCTGCAGTTGTATTTTTCTTGGTATCACCTACTTTTGTTTTACCATCTGATATTGCTTGCTGTCCTTGCTTTTGTTCACCTGCTTATTTAAGTTTACTATCTGCCGTTGCTGTTTTAAATTTATCACTAACATTTGATAATAATCCGCCAGGATTAGGAATATCCAATCCTTTTGATTTTGGTACTAACTCATCTATTTTTTTATTAACTGAACTTCCTCCACCAGCTGCTTTTGTTTCTTGTGCAACTAAAATTGATGAAAGGTCATTTCTTTTAAAATAATCTTCATCATTTGGAGATATTGTATCTGAATATTTTCCAGAACTATCATATTGTACTTCTGCTGCACTTTTACCGGCTAAGTTTTGAGCTCCCTGCTTAGGCGCTCCAAATAATTTTTTCTTTACTACACCTTTAAGTAAATCTATACCAGCTCCCAATAATTGATTACCAATTTGTTTAGGAGTACCGTGTGCACTATTTTTTAAAACTTGGCCAACTAAATTACCCTTTGAATCTCCTTTAATTTTAGCAAGGGTAATCATTGTATCAGGCTCTTTACCTGCTTTAAAATCCGAGTTTAATGAAATCTTTGTTGGTATAGTTGATTCAGGAAAAGCAATACCTAATTTACCTGCAATTTTTAATCCAACATTTTCTGCTTTTTTAAGAAAGTTACCAACAATTCCAGCATCTTGAGGATTATTTGAATTAACACTATCTTTCATTATTTCAACTAATCTAGTTGATTTTTTTTGAAATCTAAATATATCAGTACCATACACTAATGGTGCTGATAATGTATTTAATATTCGCAAACCACTCGTTTCTTCTTCTAATCTAGTTTCACCTTTTGTTTTTGATATTTTTCTTCTAATTGCCGTTGCTGCTTTAAAAGATGGTTCTAACAATACCGTAGTGTTTGCGCTTATAGGCAATTCTTTACTATTGCGGATATCATATTTTTGCTCCGCTGTCTTACCATCGGCTAACACTTTGGTCTTAAATAATTCTTCTATTGTCTTACCCATCGTTATCTTTTACCATATGAATTTGAACTACCCTTATCAACTATTGCTGATACTCTTGATGTAACTTTTTGTCCATCCATATGAACAGATATTTTACCAGCATTTAAATCTGCTCTTAAACCTTTTATTTCATCAATCAATTCTGCGGTACTATCTTTCTTTCCCCCACCATCTGCTCCACCACCTCCAAATAAAACTGATAATCCGCCTAATGCCATCAAAACAGGAAGTGCAAGTAAACCACTAATAGCAACTAATGCCAATGCACCTGCTAACATAGTTAATGCTCCTGCTAATCCTAATATCGGCATGAAATCAATTTGAGATACTGCGGATACTTGTTCTAATATACCAGGTAGAGAGCCGGATATTGCTGAAAATCCAGCACCAACCATAACTAAACCAGCACCTAATACCATCAATGCCACTCCTAATCCAGCTAATGCTAATAAACCAGCTCCAAATACTAATGCACCAACCCCAGTAAACATTAATGCACCTAATGCAAATACAGCTGCTCCATATATTACCAATCCAGCTGCAGCTGCTAATACCGAACCAATATCTAATCCTGCTATCAAACTCATAGCAAATGCGAATGGAATTAATGCAACTCCCAATATTGCTACTGCGATAGCTCCTTTAATCATTTCACTTTGAGCCTTTCCTAATATATAAGCAATTGTTGCCAAACCAACTAATCCAACCAATCCCTTAGCAACAGATTCCCATTGTACGGTAGCAAACTCTTGGAATGCTTTAGCAGATACCCAAAGTGCTGCTGCTAATATTAATAATGCCGCTGCTCCTTTAATTAAATCACCTGCTTTTATTTTTCCAAATTTATTTGCTTGGTCAGCTCCGCCACCTCCAGCTGCAGGAGTTGCGGCTGTGGCTGGTGTTTTACCTGCCATAGATGCGTTTCGTTGTGCAAGTAATTCTTTTCCTTTTGAAAAACTACCACCAGCAAACTGAGATGCTGATTCAGCAGGTCCACCCTTACCAAACATACCCATCACTTTACTAGCACCAGCCTTTACTAAATTTTTAACAAATTCAGCTGAAGATTTCACCATTCCACCGGTTGCGGTATTTAATGCACTTAATCCAGTTCCCATCTGCCCAACTGCAATTAAACTACTACCAAATCCAGTTACTATTTTACCCAATGGACCTGTTGCAATTGCTGTCAACGTTTCCTTCATAGTATCGAATTGAGATAGTTGAATACTACCATCTTCGTTTAACTTATCGGAATTAGCTGCCATCTTTTGGAACTCATCAACTGATAATCCTAATAATTCTGCTGCTTTTCTCTTTTGGAAAATATCCATTTTATTAAATGCCTCAATACCACCCAACTCATCTAATGTTGCTTTTACAGCTCCGGTCATATTTCCTTCATATGCTAAACCCCTTGCTCTATCTAAGTTAAGTTGCTTACCCATCATAGCTCCCAATTCCATCTCACTATTAATAGATGTTTCAAAATCTAAAAGTGAATCGGTTACTTTGGTCATCGAATCCATACTAACACCCATCTTAGCTGCTGCTACTGCTGCTTTAGCTATATTAATACCACCATTTTTACCATACTCAGCAAATGCTTTTGTTGAACCAGCCACATCCTTCATTAAAGAATCAATTGGAACACCAGCTGCCTTACCCATTGCTTTTGTAGTTGCTGCCATATCCATAGCAGTTGCGGCAGAACCTTCGTTCAATCTTGCAAAACTACCAACTACATTTGCAGCTTCAGCTCCACTAATGCCCATATTAGTGGCCATTAAATTTGTATTAAGCTGTGTTTGGAATGACACATCTTTTAATCCACCAAATTCTTTTGATAAACTTTTTGTTACTTCTTCTGCATCTTTAAATGCAAATCCTAAAGCAAATGATGATATTTGTGCAGAATCTACATATCCTCCAAAACTTCTAACACTCTTACCCCACTTATCCAATCCCATGCCAACGCCCATAACAGCAGCTCCCATAGCACCCATTAAATTGGATGTTAATAAACTAGCGGTTTCCAATATACCCCCAATCGTATCTTTTATACCATCATATACTTTTAGTTGTTTTTCTAAAAAATCTTTTTGAGCTTTAGTCATTTGACCATAACTCTTAGCCATTGTATTTTGTGCTTCTAAATTTTCAAGAATTTTTTTATCTTCTTCACTTATAGTACCTAACGTACTTTTAATATCATTGTATTCTTGAAGTAAAGCAGTTCTACCAGCTACATCATCCATTGATAGTTGTGCAATATCTCTATTGATATCAGCCATTTTATTTAATACCTCAGTTTGCTCAAGTGTTAATGTATTTGATGTGAGGGTATTTTTAATTCTTTCTCTTTCAAATTTATTTAGGTTTTGATATAAACCGCTTATACTATCTACTGATTTTTCAGCACTCTTAAGACCATCTAATCTTGCTTGGTTTAGTTTTTTAATTTCTTTTCCAGCATCTGATATTATTTTAGCTTGTGCTTGATGAGCCGCAGTCATATCTTGATTTAGACGTAACCCCTCTACATATAGACGATTTTGCTCCTCTTGAGCTCTTGATATAGTCAGTAAGGCTGCTGCTTTTTTATTTTCTAAATCGGCCATTTATTCAATTATTTTGAATACTTTTGTATTAGTTTATTAAGAGTATCGGTTTCTTTCTCTATTCTCTCCATAGTATCAATTACTTCTGGTGGTAATTTGTTTTGTTTTGCTTGCTCTAATGCTTTATTAATAGCGTTTGTCTTCAATCCATCAAAAAATGCATCAGTAAATTTTTTAGCTGCGCCGAATAATCCCTCTTTTATAGGTTGTTTTTCTTTAGACATAGTTTTATCCTTTTATATTGTATAAATATTCGATAATAAAAAAGTGAGGATTAACGCATCCTCACTTTAGATTTACTTTGAGCTTTTTTATATTCCTCAGCTTCTTTTTTCTTCATTTCAACTAATTTGCCGAAATAAAACCTTCTCAAATATACAGGCATATGGTAAACTTCAGACCAAGTAAATCCATTACTGAATTGAACCATTTCCCAAATTTGTGAATGCAATTGTATCCTATAATCAAGCGGTAGGGTAAAAAAAGTTAATCCCGAAGGGTATATCAAGCGCCTCCGTTTCACCAGTTATTTGTGATGTAAATTGGAATGTTAAATCCATATCAGGACTCATTTCCTTAACATGCTTTCTAAAAGCTTTAGTATCTTTTGCTAAAAATGAATTAATAACCCATCTATTGATGAATCCTCTATCAGTATTACCATCAACAGATTTAATCATATACTTCAATCTAGTTGTTACATCAAATTGACTTGATGAATTTTTATTTAATTTCTCTAAAGCCTGAGTTTCTTTTGTTATCTCTTGCTCATCACCATGTGTAAGCAATTTAAATTCAATTTCTTTACCATTTGAAGGTAATGTGAATTTATATGTGTTTTCCGAATTTAAAACATCAGTATCAACATCTTTTGTTTGTACTTTACCCAAATCAATAGTTACTTCTTGCTTTTCTAAAGTAAATGGGTCTGTCATTTCTATTTCATAATCAGCACCATATCCTAAAATACGAGTTGCCAATAAAATAGCGTTCTTGTCACCAATATAGATATCATTTGGATTTACACCAGGTTCAACTACAACTGATTCAAATAATTTATCCAAAACAATACCTTTTTTGATAAGATTTTGAGATGCAAGAATATCTTCTTCTCTTGCTGTCATATATTTGATTTCAATCGTACCCTTTCTTAGAGGATGTCCTTCAGGATACACTAGTCCTTGAGATGGTAATTCAATGGTTTCGGTTGGGAAATCATTTTGTTTTGGTGCTGTTTGCATTTGCACCTTAGTTGTATTTGTCATTTCTGCCATAACGTTGTTTATTTTGTTTGTATATATAAATACATAGAAATTAAAAAAATAGAAAGCATAAAAAAGGGGATTCTTTTGAAATCCCCTTATTTTTATTATTTTTAGATTAGAATTCTAAGATTGCGTAATCATAAGCCAATGTCAATTCGATTGTTGCTGGTTCGTTAGAATCGAATGCCAAATCTCCAAAGTTTGCTTGAGAGATAAATGCACCTTTCAACTTCCATTGTTCAATCTTATCACCAACTGGTCCTAATAGATAGAAATCAACATCTTTCTTATAGAAATCAGCGTATCCATCTCTACCAGTAATTGATTCATGTCCTAAACGAATCCACTCCATTACCGCTTGTGCTCCAGAAGGAACGATTGGGTCATAAAGAGTGATAGTGATATCTTGCCACTCACCTTTACCTTTCAACTTTCTCTTTACATTGATATGGTCTAAAGTTACGGTTTCAAATTGAATTGTAGGTCTATTTGCTGCCTTTACAAGATATGAAGGGATA
>Ga0114974_10004628_pt1 | contig 10310 bp, 4 predicted proteins | sample S_130206_EF_Meta_FD_87318 | JGI IMG/M metagenome (GOLD analysis project Ga0114974, IMG submission 87318) | Freshwater microbial communities from Lake Simoncouche, Canada to study carbon cycling - S_130206_EF_MetaG | ecosystem: Environmental > Aquatic > Freshwater > Lake | place: Lake...
CCAAATAATGAATTTCATAAATTTACAGAATCAACACTTAAACTTGCAGAAGAATTAGCTCCGAAAAGTGTAAAAGAAGGTTCTAAAAATATTGTAAGCGCAGTAACTAAAGCAGAAGGTTGGGATAAATTGCCAGCCCTTGCTAAAGCTATATACGAAAATCCAGGGGCATTTACATTTTGGGTGGCAAAAGAAGCGCCTCAAGAAATAGCGTATTTAGCCGTAGGGGGTGCTGTTGCAAGAGCTGCAGGTGTATTATACGGAGTTGGAACAAACATAGGACTAAACGCAGCAGATGCTTTTGGTGCTATTTTTGGTGAATCATATAAACAACATCTTGATGCAGGGGCAACACCAGAAGAAGCCAGAGTAAAAGCAATCATGCCTGGTACTGCTGCTGCAATTGTTGCCACTCTTTCCGCTGGAATTGTTGACACTGCAATTATTAAAAGTTTAGCTGGTGATTTAGTTGAAGGTGCACTGGCAAAGAATTTATTAATTGGCACAACTGTTAAAGAAGGACTTGCAGAACCAATTGAGTCTTTGGTTGAAGACGTTGCTAAAAAGATATCATTGGGCCAGCCTATTAATTGGAACGAAGTACAGACAAACATGGCTATAGCCCTGGCTGTTGGTGCTGCAACTGGTGGGGCAACAGTAGGTGCTTTAAACCTTGGTTCAAACAATAATCCACCACCGCCACCGCCACCACCTCCGCCGGGTGGAGGTGGATCGTCAGAACCACCTTCGCCACCACCACCACCACCGCCGGGTGGAGGTGGATCGTCACAGCCACCTTCCGGTTCTGTAGTAGTTAAATTTCAAAGAGATACTGCTGCTTTAGAGCTTGTAGATATGGGCATCCCAGAACAAGATGCTATTACTCTTGCCAATAAAGATCTCGGTACTCAAATTATAGACGGGTTAAATGACGCACGTGCTAACGCAGCTAATTCCGGTAACTATACTGTAGGCAATGAACCTGCTAACGACGACATTAATCCAGATGGAATTGCTGGTAAAGACGCATCAGGAAAAGAAATTACGTTTGCTGAAGCAATGGCGGCGCTTGCCACTGGTGCATCAATTATTGATACCAATACAGGCGACCCGAAGCTAGATGCTAAAAACAAAGAAATTGAAAGGGAGATTTATAAAAAGATAGGGGTTGACCCAGACACTGTAGAGCCAACAATAGCTGGTAACACAGTACTTAATCCAAAACCGCAACCTTTTGTTAACCCAAAACCAGCTGCTTACCCAGCTCCTAGCCCTACTCCAGCTCCTGATACTCAAGTTAAACCAGAGGCTCAGCCGGAAGTTAAGCCAGAAACACAGCCGGAAATTAGACCTAACCCAAACCCTAATCCGGAAGTTGACGTTAACCCCAATTTGGATGTTAATCTTAACCCTAACTTAAACCCTAACCTTAACGTTAATCCAAACCCTAACCTTAACGTTAACCCGAATCCTAACCTTAACGTTAACCCGAACCCGAACCCTAACCCTAATCCGAATCCTAATCCGAATCCTAATCCGAATCCGAACCTTAACGTTAACCCTAATCCGAACCCTAATCCGAATCCGAACCCTAATCCGAATCCGAATCCAAACATAAACATTGATGTAGATGTACCTTCAGATTCAAATAAACCGAAAGATAAAAACCAAGACACCGTTGCAGGAATGCGGGCGGCGCTTAAAAAATATAGATTTTCAGGTGGAATTTTTGATTTAGGACCCGCTTTTACTAGGGCAAGAACTAACTATAAACTAGCAGGCCAATTTCAAATGGCCACAGGAGGAGCAGTGGCAACAGCATCAACAATAGCACCAGTACAATACGACCCGTTTGGGCTTGCAAATAACTATACATCTCCAAATTCTGGAATATTTGACGGTTCTTCTATATTTGATCCAAAATCACCGTTTGTTGGTTCAAGTTTAAAAATGCCTAAACTAACTGTTGGTAAGACAATTCCTCACCAAGATTACGAATTAGCTGGTTACCCAACGTTGGGTCGAACACATCTTAATATGGCCAATGGTGGTTCAGTTGAGCATAATCCTCAGTTTTTTAGTGAAGGTGGTCTTGGCACATTGGAAAACCGTTATGTAAACGGTGAAGGTGATGGTACCAGTGATGAAGTACCCGCCATGCTTGCTAATGGAGAATTTGTTATTCCGGCTGACGTAGTATCTAAATTAGGTAACGGCAGTAACGAAGCTGGTGCGGGTGTATTAGACCAGTTCCTCATGGTTATTCGTGAGCACAACCAAAAACACAACCCAAAAAACTTACCCCCTGATTCAAAGGGACCCCTTGCATATTTATTAGAAGCTAAAAAGAGAGCGTAATCATGGCCGGACTATCAGATTTTATTACAAATAAAGCCCAACAAACAACCACAATGCCTGACTGGTATGATACCGCTCAGCAAAATATTGTTAGTCAGGCTGGAACCGCTGTTGATAAAATGCCTACCTTGCAGAATACTGTTGCTGGTCAGGCTATTAATAACCTTGGTGGTGCTAATAATCCATTCATACAAGCTCAAGGAACATTAGGTCAAATTGCCACGGGAGCAGCTAATCCTTGGATCACTGGTGCTAACGGTCAAGTTGCCCCGAACACTAACACCGCAATGGGTGGTTTATTTCAAGCTCAGAATCAACAATTAAACCAGTTAATGCCACAGTACACAGCACCCGTAACCGGTGCTAACGTTGCGTCTGGTAACTTTGGTAGCTTACGTGGTCAGACAGCTTACAACAAGGCAATGGGTGATGCACAAGCTGCGTTGTTTGCTCAGCAAATGCAAGCCGCATTACAAAACCAACAAACCGGTGTAAACGCCGCAACTGGGCAAGGAAGCGTTGGTGCACAAGGTACAACTGCGATGACCACGTTAGGTCAAGCACAACAGTCTGATCCGTTTACTGCAGCCGCTAACTACGGTAAGATTGTTGGAGGTATTACATCACCAACAACCGTAGAAAACACAACTCAGTTATCTCCATTAAATACCATCGGAAGTTTAGCATCTGCAGGAACTGGTATAATCGACTCATTGTTTGGAAAAAATACTACCGGTGGTGGATTAATTAGTGATACCGGTATAATAGATTGGTTAAAAGGTAAAACAGGTCCTTAATAAAGAAAAATTATGTCAAAAACAAATCCCTTAGATTCTTTAAACACTGATGAAACTGATACCGGCGGTGGTGCCATTGTTGATGTTGGGAAACCAAAAGCGGGCACTATAGGTGTTTCGGGCAAACTTAATTTAGGTCCTCAAGAAACATCACAGCTTTTAGCAAACATGCAATCTGAATTAAACAGGCGTAACGGCCCAATGAATTCGTTTATGAGTGGCTTACAACGGGCTTCTGCTTGGGGTTCTGGTGGTGTAAACGGCCCATCTGCTGCATTAACAGCAATGGACCGTGAAGAAATGTTAAGAGGTCAAGATACAAGAGCTATGCAAGAGAAAATGCTAGCTATTAAAGCCGCTCAAGCATCCCGTGACAGATTTTTATCTGATGTGGGCTACACACCTCAACCTACAGCACAAGCTGGTGCAATGCCTACAGCACAAGCTGGTGCAATGCCTACAGCACAAGCTGGTGCAATGCCTACAGCTCAAATGCCTGCACCACAAGCTCAAGTTCCAGAATACCAAGCTGTAATTAATCGTTTGCCGCTTAACATGCAAGGTCCTGCTAGAAGAGCAGTACAAGCAGGAGACCAAGAGGCTTGGAACTCTATACTGGCTGCTAATGAAAAGAATAGAACTCCTGAATCTAGAAATTTAGAAGAACTTCAAAGAATGGGCGGTCCGGGTGCAGAAATGTTTGCTGGTCAAACTTTTGAAAAAGGACTTGCACCAAGAACTTATGTTCGTGACGGTAAAACATATCCTTTCTCTCCTGATGTTGCTTTACCTGGCGGTCTGTCTGCTGTAGCTCCAAATCGTCCTACAGCACCAGCACCGAGGGGTGGAAACATTGTGGACGCAGAAGCATGGGCTAGAGCCAATAATATTCCGGTCAGCCCCCGTGGTGGAACTAGAAATTTTGAAGGTCAATTAGACCAATACATTCAAGACCCGAGTAAAGCTGCGGTTCCTACTAGAAGTCGCCATGAAACTGGTCAGGCAATTGATGTACCAGCGTCTGCCAGAACTCCTCAAGTGTTAGCTAAATTAAAAGATGCTGGATTTACAAACCCATTGCCAAATGAACCTTGGCATTTTGAATTGCCAAAAGCCGGTGTAGGTGCAACTAAAGCACCTTCCGTTGGTATCGCTAAACCCGGCACATCTAAAGAAGATGTTGCATTGCAACAAAAAGCATTAGAAGCAACTAATCAATCGTTTCAAGCTAATGACTACAAAGCTATTACCGAACGGGCAAATGAAGCTAAAAATATTGAAAGATTATCTGACCAAGTACTTGCAAACATTGAAGGTAATCAGTTTGGTCCCGGTACAAAATTAGCTCAAAGTTTTGCTGAATACGCTCAACTAGTCGGTGTTAAATTAAAACCTAACGAAATGCAAAAGTTTGTGGACAACATGGGCATTGAAACAGCTAGAAAATTCTTGTCTGCTGCTGGTGCAAGGCAAGCTATGGGTGCGCAATTTACAGCGGTAGAAGCTGGTGATTGGCTAAAAGCATTTGCTGGTATTGACAACAAAAAAGAATACCTAAAGAATTTCTACCAAGTTCAAAGAGCCGGTGCATTAGTTGATCAAGACGTTAAAAACTATTTGTTACGCAATAAGGGTCGTGAACAAGACGCCTATATTGAGTGGCAAGACAGCGGCCGCAAAGATAAAATTATGCAAGAAAACGTTGATGCTTTTAAAAACGGTAAACTTAGTAAGGTTGAAATCCCCGGCGCAAAACCTGCCAACACCCCAAAGGTAGAAAAACCTATTGCAAAGACGGGTATGGTAACAGATAAAAATAATCCTAACTATGGCAAAAAAGCTATTCTTTACAAAGATGGAACGGTGGAATACAAATAATGGCAGATAATAAACTTAAAGGCATTACTTGGGATGAAACTCCGGTTGTTGAGCAACCTACGGCAAAAGAAGCCGCTGGTGTTACTTGGGATAAACCATCTGTTTTAGATGCTATGAAACAAGGATTTAAAAATGCGGTTACTCCCGAAGCTATAACAGAATTAGGTAAAAAAATTCCACCAAATGCTGCTGGAAGAATAGCTTCTACGGCTCGTTTTGGAACAGGTATTGCTCGCATTCCAGCTAATTTAATGAAGATGGCTGGCGTAGAAGGCCCATCTGAGTTTGTTAAAGCCGTTGATGAGGGAGCTAAAAATCTTACTGAGTCAGCTGGCTATACCGGCATTGGTCCTGATGTGGCTAATTTTGGTGGCGAAATGGTGCTCGGTGGTGCTGCTTTAAAAGGTGCATCTAAATTAGCTCCGGTTGTTGAGGCGTTACCGGGTGGTGCTGCGTTTGTTAAATCATTGTCTCAAAGCCCTTCTGCTCAAGCTATTTTGGGTGGTATGGGTTTTGGCGCCGCTGGATCTACTGGAACACCATACGATCTTTTAAAAGAAACAACGTTAGGTGGGTTATTTGGTCTTGGTGGGCAAGCTGCTGCATCCGGTTTGGGTCACATAGCTGCTCCAGTTTTAACACGTTACAAAGAGCTTAAAGGCTTAGGCTATTCTGACGCAGAGATATTAAAAGACACCACCATTGGACAGCTACTTGGTGGTAAAGTTCAAACATTAGAAAAAATGCTTAGCGACATTCCATTTTCTGGTGTTGCCCAAGCTATGGACAAAGGTGCTAAATCTTTAAAAGAAACTTTGGCAACTAAAGTTGCTCCAATTTTTCAACGTCAAAAGTCTGCTGAAAATGTTTTAGATACATCTTTAAATCAATTTAAAACAACAGAAAATCGTGCGTTAAGCGATGCTCAATTAGCTGCAAAACGTAAACTTGAAATGGGTCAAGCTAAACAGACAGAAGCGTTAAAAGGAGCTGAAACTGATATTTTTATTCCTGCAGTTAACTATGCGTTAAAGCCACTTAACATCACAATTCCAGAGGGTACTCCTGGTAACAAAGCAATGTTAATGGGGCAAGAAGCAATTTCTGATGCTTACAAAGAGTCTCTTAAAAACATTTCTGGTTTACGTTTAACTAAAGATGTGCAAAACGATTTAAGATCTTTAACTAATACATACAGCGATAAGTATCTCGGTAAAGATAAAGCAGAATTGTTTAAATACGATATTGAGCGTTTAATTGATGATACCTCAAAGGGCAAATGGCTTACATCAGATAACTGGCAAAATAATTTAATTAAGTTAAGCGGTGAAGCCTATAAACAAGGTAAAAACGACGCACGGTATGGTCAAGCTCTTTATGAGTTAAAAGACAAATGGATGGATGTTATTGAAGGTCAAGTTGGCAGCGATTTATTTAAAGCCGCTAATACCGCTTTTTCTAAATTTAAAGTTCCGGAACGTGCTTCTAGCTACGCTAAAAGTATTAAGGCCGGTGGTGAATTCTCGCCAGATGAATTAGTTAACGCACTTAAAGCAGAAATGACTACAAAACGTTTAGCTGGTGGTGAAAATGAACTTCAGCAGTTAGCTGTTGAAGCAAATAATAGATTATTAGCAAATCGTGGCGCGTTAAAAGGCACACAAACTTCAGCAAAACAAAACCTTAGTGATTTATACGAAGGAAAAGGTCGCACTTTAGAAGATAAATTTACAGGTTTAGGAAGTAGTTTAGCACAACAAAAAGCTGCTTTAAAAAACCAGGCTGAAACCCAAGTTGGTAAACAAGAAACTGCTATTGGAAATATTATTGGCAAAGATGGTGCTAATAATTATGAAAATAAACGTTTAGGTTATGCACTTGGAACTGGATCATTAATTGGTGGGGGTTACGGACTGTCACGTTTTGGTATAGACCCATTAGCGTCCCTTGGTATTGCTGGTGGTACCATTTTGGGAACCCGCGGAGCATACATCCAGCTGTTCAGAACTTGCTTAAAAAAGGTGCTCTTGGTGATAGAAGCCCCGCTGTTAGACAAGCTGGTGAAGCGCTAAGAACAAACGCTCCTCTAGTTGGCGTTACTGCAGCGCAACAAGCTCAAAACGCTCGCCAACAAGAAGATGAGTCTCCACTAGATACTCTAGAAGTTCCTAAGTAATTACTTCTTATATCGTTTACTGACCCATCCCTCTGCAGCTAGAGGGAAGTCAGGCGCCCATTTTGGAGGATTAGTCATGATGTGCATAACGTCATTCTCCAAAGCCTCTTCTGCTTTATCCTCATCAACTAGGAGCAGCACCTCATCATGGATCGAGTTGATAACTTCATAGCCGTTGGTCTCCAGATTCAACATGGCGTTAGCCAAGAAGTCTCTAGCGGTTCCCTGAACAGCGGATTGGAAGATACTGCTACCGATCAATGGATTTCTGGTCCACTGCCTAGTGTAAGTGTTTTGGGAATGCACTGTAACGCCGAGCTTTTCACTACCCCATGGTGTGGTCAGCAACTCGACCTTTGGCCTTTGCCAGCAAATTAATCTGCCGCTAGGTAACTGCATCCACAAAGCAGTTTTAGCAACTTTTAGTTTTATCTTCTGTCCCGCAGCATATCCTGTACCTGGATTGTTAACTGCGTCAATTGCGGCTGTTTCACACGCCGCCCATAATGCCTTTACCTTAGCGTAAGAATTGCGATAGTTATCTACAGCATTCTTTGCCTGAGGTTCGGTAATCTTTACACCCATCCCCTCAGCGTATTTAACCAACCCTTTAGCACCTTGGCCAAACATCGCACCAAGGACCGCAGACTTGCTAATCTGACGTTGTTCCTTCGTGACCTCATCGTATGGTACTCTGTAAAGACTTTCCGAAGCGAAGACTTTGTATTCATCTAATCCCTTTCTAAATAATTCTACTTTGTCGTTTTGTCCTGCAAGCCAAACCCCAACTCTGTTTTCAATTGAGCTAAAGTCCACGTCAACGAAGGTTTTGCCATTAGGAGCTCTGATGGCACTACGAACGAGCGATGAGAGTTCTTGCATCGTAGCCATTCCGTCATTAAATGCCCTTGGTATCGCTGATTCAATTTCTTCATCCGAGATTGAGGGACGAGCAATATTTTGTAGATTGAGCCCACCACGGCTCGCCCAGCGGCCAGTACTAGCGCCATGATATACCAATGTATTCCTAATCCGTCCTTCACGTTGTATCTCCATCATTTTAGCGTACTTAGCCACGCTAGTCTGGCTTCCTTCCTGCCTTAACTCCAAAGCACGTTTAACATCTTCAGCTAAGTTAGTATCCACTAACTTAGCTGTAACGGTATCAGCGGTCAAATCTTCCATACAGGCCCCGTTGTAGTTTAACCAAGCCAGCAATTTAGCCCTCTCAGATGGCTTACAGCCTGTTAGCTTAATGCACTCGTTATCCAAGGCATCTTGGGCGCGGCATACTGCCAATACCGCGTTGTGCAGCTCGCCATAATCGACCGGTACGCCTCTTAAATTGATACGTTGTGTGAGGGTCCACACTTCCTGTTCAACGGCTGTAAGGGGCCTTAAAACGCTTCCTATGGCCATCTCTGTGCGTACATCCTGCTCACAGTAATCAAACAACTCCTGCATTAATTCTGGGTCTTTATTAAACACACCCTTAGCATTTGGCTTACATAGCTTTTGAATAAGGCGTTTACCCGTAGCATCTTTTTTATGCTCAGAGTCCATAAAGGCACCAGCCTCATCTAAGTTCTGTGGTATGTTATTGGCTGCGGCAATTGCCATAGTGTCAATACACTGCTCTAGCTTTAACTCTGGCCAACCGTACTTAGGCACACATACGCAGTTCCAGATGGCATATTCAAACATGGCGTTCCATGCTTGTATTTTGCCTCCGTTGCGGACATGGTCTAACAGGGGGAAATTTTTGTTTAATATGGCGTTGTCTACTAGCCGTATCTTGTCTGGGTGTACACCGTATGCAATACACAACACTTCGGTAGATAGACAGTTTGCATACTTGTCCAATCCTATCTCTTTTAAATCGGCAAAACTACGGGTTTCAAAGTCAATGCTGTAAATCATAAAGTCTCCTAAGGACATGTCGACGTATCGACGTTTTTTCAACATATTGTTTCAATATGTCGATACAGTATACATAAAAAAGGGATGCTGTACAAGCCATCCCCAAATACTACCACCATGAAACAACAAATGCAACTACTTTTTCCATTTCCAGCTAATGTTCCAATTCCAAAGATTTAGAGGCGGGCATTGCCATGGACTACTAGATTTCACAAGCGCCCGCAGTGCATGCAAGCATCTGCGCTCCTTCTACGTTATCTGTGTTCTCAACTAACTGAGACCAATCAATGACTGGCATCTTTGCCTTTAAGGCTTCGTACTCTTCTTCCGTACACTCTTCGTAGGGAGCTTGGCGGTACGTTCCTCCGTCGTAAGGCAAGTAGGAAACTCCACTGATTTCGTCGAAGTTGTCCCAAGTCCATGCTCCGACGCTTGGCCAGTCTTTTTCCTCAACTGAGATGGTGACTGAAGGCTTATGCTCGCACCACTGCTGCTGGTAAGTGAGCCAAAGTCCAAGGTGACCGATTGGGGTGATGTCGTCCCTTGTGAGCCCGTCTGGGGCTCTCTGAGGAAAACTGAAGACGGTAGTCTGGGTTGGTTTGTAAACGCAGTCTTCAGCTGGTACTCCTTGTCCAACAAGGAATTGGGAGAGAGGATCTTTTTTATCTCCGCGCACTCTTCGGACATAGTATTTAGAATGGCGAGGGTGGATGCCACTCGCCGAATCAGTAAGCTGGGATACGGTTCCGCTTGGTTTGACGCATGTAATAGCAGCGCTGACAGGGATTCCGAGAGCAGCTGCCCATTCTTTATTTGTATCTCTAGAGCATTCTCTAAGTTCTCTAAGTAGTGCATTTAATTCCTCTCCTTGTGTACACAAGATTTTGTTGTCATAGATTCCAGTAATGGACACGCCAAGAAGTCTTTCTTCTTCCGTATTGCGTTGCCACACTTTTCGCAGATAAGGGAACTTGGTAAAAGTAGATTGAATTGTCCCCAAGATTGTTGCCAATCTAACCTTGCGCAACAGAGTTTCTCTGGTGTCGTCATGGCGTGCTACTACCTCGCTAAGGTTACAAAATTGATAGGGCCTAAGAATAATTTCAGAGCAGGGGTTAGTTCCGAATTCAAAGTTAGGATCACGGTTCCCGTACTTCTCCACAGTTTTACGCGCAGCCTCA
>Ga0114974_10004629_pt1 | contig 10309 bp, 12 predicted proteins | sample S_130206_EF_Meta_FD_87318 | JGI IMG/M metagenome (GOLD analysis project Ga0114974, IMG submission 87318) | Freshwater microbial communities from Lake Simoncouche, Canada to study carbon cycling - S_130206_EF_MetaG | ecosystem: Environmental > Aquatic > Freshwater > Lake | place: Lake...
GCTATATTTTCTTTTATGCAACTGATTGATGCAACCATGGGAGAGCGAGCGCTGCAGTTGGATTTACTAAGGTTAATGCGGCCAATACGTAATATGCGCCTAATGCTCTATGATCCTTTTCTAAACTGGAAGTCACCATTTCCTCAAGAACACCAAAAACAATATTGAGCAGTGCTGTTTTATCCGGTTCCTCTTGCAAGCCATGCATACTCCTGAAAGGATCGCCGAAAGGGGGACACACGCTTGCCTTCACCACCATCGTTAATTGTGCACGATAATGCCATATGTCGGCGAGCTCTCTCATAAATATAAGTATACTTCCCCTAGGAAGGTCTAGTAACCATGCAGGATTGCTATAGTTGCCGAGGGAATCAATAAACTGGAACAAGGTGAGAGCTCTAAGTTCCAACGCTTTCTGATTCGTCACCACGTCTGACGTAGCAGAGACTGCGAGATCAGTGCGCATAATTTTGCAACAGCGCACTATATTAGTAAGATCCATGATAACGCGTGTAGGCAGTTCAATACGACTGTACGGATTGTAAACTTTTTTATCACATGCTTTCGCAATTAGAGTCATGATAGAAACTATGTCAAAGCCATATGTAAATCCATCATCGTCTGTATAGCTGAAGAACTGTAGAGGACTTATTGAAATCATTGTATCGCCAGAGTAAAAGTCGGTGTCGTTAGTGCACATACTTCTTTTCTTCAAGGCTGGTCCTCGTGAAATATCACATTTTCGCGCAATGTGTCTCCTGTATAACTTTTGTAGCTGATAAGCGAGTTTGATTTTGTTAATATGCGAAACAATCCGATCATATAAATCTTTTTTTCGCCCACTTGTCTTAATATGGTGTAATTTTGCAATCTCACGCAGTTGTGTCCCATTGAACGTAGCGAGCGCACATCTAGGAATCTTGGTAATAATGCAATTTGATGGGACCAAGAAATTGGTCGGTGTTTTTAAGCATGAAACAATCTCTGTCATTTTCTTTATTTTGTAGCCTGTATACTGTCTGTATAAATTATCCTTCTTAGCTAGTTTTTACAAATGTAATTTAAAACAGGCTATATATGTGACACAATTAAAATATAAAATTGATTTAAAGATGCAACACCATATATCATAACCACAAATCACAAACAAGTTCTCGTTTCGGGTCCAACTAAAACAAAAACTATTATTTTCTAAAAAAAAATGGCAGACACTATCATTGACGGCACAGAGTTTAACGCGGAAGCAGTTGTTCACTACAGTGCACCGAAAGCAGGTGCAACTGGTGCGAAAACGGTGAATATTATGAACGCGGGCACCAAATCTGGTATCCGAGTGGCAACGCCCCTCATGCTTACTTGGGGCGCGTCTGACTTTGTTGATGGTCAAACCGGCAAGGGCAATGGAAAATTTGATATGTCATTGCAGTTTCCCTCGGCAGACTATCAAAATGCCGACTCCACAGCATTCCTACAAAATATGATTAAATTTGAAGAAAAAATTAAGGCTGATGCCCTCATCAACTCCAAAGAATGGTTCGGCAAGGTGCACAAGAGTGCAGAAATTGTTGAAGCGCTGTATTCGCCGATGCTCAAGTACAGCAAGGACAAGGCTACGGGAGAACCAGATCAGACGAAGGCGCCAGTGCTAAAGGTCAAGCTTCCTCTCTGGGAAGGCACTTGGAGATGCTCTATCTATGACGAAGACGGTGCCAAAATTTTCCCGAATGGTGCAGACCCTGCAATCACTCCATTGGACCTTATCGTCAAGGGCAGCATGCTGGCGGTTGTGATGCAATGTGGAGGGCTATGGTTTGCCAATGGCAAATTCGGTGTAACTTGGAAACTTGTGCAAGCGGTTGTACAAAAACCAAAGGCGTCCCTCCTTGACCAATGCTATATCCGACTAAAGCCAGCAGAAAAGGCGACGATGAAATCCATTCCCGCGGTGGACTTGATGGACCGAGAAGAAGAGCCGGTGAGGACAACGTATGTAGAAGATTCGGACGATGACGAGGCGAGCGCACCACCACCAAAGCCACTTGCGCGTTTGGCGAGCGAGGTTGTTTTTGAATGCGCGTCTACGTTCAGTTCCAACTCCGCCTCTGAGGCAGCAGAAGCTAAAACAGACGAGGTATTGGTCGACGAGGAGCCCAAGAAAAAGAAGATCATCAAGAAGAAGACTGTTACTGCAGCTGACGCGTAGATAGATGTTTTCGGATTTGGATTATAGATAACTTGAATTAATTAAATATTCAAGTTGGTATTATTTTTGCATACGGCAAAAACTTTTTCTTCTTGATAACGCTTGATTTTTTTTCAATGTACTCTTTCTCTTTCTCCGCCCCAAAGTCTTTTTCTGACTTTTTATTTGTTGCTTTTTTTTTTGTTTTTTGGTCAAACGCTTGCCTCCTTTTACTTCTGGATAATTCCTCCACCATGCTTCGTTAGCAGCGGTAACAGTGTTGGCTGTGGGTATACCGTGCAAACGATTTAATGCTGCATGTCTGCTCCTCTGTTCTTGTGATGTTTGCCGCATCACTTTAGTGGAGTCGTAATTATCAAATTGAGGTGTTTCGCCTGGAAGTATACCCTCATCTTCAGGGCCTGACACATAATCGGATCTTTCTACGTCATCCCCGATACTTACTTTTTTATTATACCCAAGTATGCTTTTTAGATACCTATATTGTTTCTCCAAATTTACAAATAGTTCTGTTTCTGTACGTCCCATTTTATGTCTATGTATTTTGTTCATTTGATGTAAAACTTTTTTCATCTCATCTTCCGCCCAGGATGGATTAGCGCCAAGCGCACGGATATCTTGTGGTGGATCTTGTTGTGGTCGCTTTAGTTTTAGTATTGGCACTATTTCTTCTTTGTCGATTGCAGCCAAGTCGTCAACCCGGCCTTGACTCCAATCTTTATTCACTGGGTAATCAGACGTCAAAATCCTGTTTTGTCTATTATGCCTGCATTTAGAGGAGTTCCACCATCCTTTATAACCTTGACATTTACCATAATATTTGTTGGAGGCTTCAAGAATACTATGCATCATCAATAATTGTTTCCGTAAATTTTTTTGCTTTTTAGGGTATTTCGACATCTTTGAAAATTGGTAAAGCTTTGCCTCGTACATCTCTATTCGATCCTTGGTACTTAATGCAAGAAATTCTTTAGTAAGTGGATCGTTTTCACCTATAATAAGTTGTGTATCATGTTGCACCAGTCTCGTACCTTGAGGAGACGATATATTATTTAAAGACGTTGTTTGATCATCTTCATCAAATTGTTGAAAAAATTCTTTGTCCTCCTCTTTTTGTATGGGTGAATATTCCGACATATAATATTTGTATATTATAATCGAAACAAAAAGTCTTAGTTTCCAATTCCACTTGCACTTGCAAATAGCTCCACATGGACAAAGACATCCGACTTTGTTGTCGCATCGTACACATCTGACTCATTTAGTATTGCAACACCCTGATTATGAAAGACATACATTTGGTGCTTTGAAAGCGATAGTGATCTCAATGGTAAAAACAAAGTCTGACTCCCCATTGATATTTCTAGTGTGTTAAGAACGAGTAATAACTCATTCAGCTCTACTTTAATATGTGTACTAAGAACATTCTCTTCATCGATGGACCATCCATCTACAATATCAGGGATACATCTGACCACAATGTTGTTGTCAAAATATATCTCTCCGTGCCAGAGAGGAACATAGTATGTCAGACCATCATGGACAAGCTTGTAAATATTAGAGGATAATAGATCATCCAAACTTGGATTTAAAATGTAAAGATTGAATTCTGTAAACCGTTGTTTCATGATTGATTCCAACTTATTCAAAGTTTCGTCAGTGACGTGAAAGATTTTTTTGTATTTTACCAAGGTCTTGTATACATCCAAAATGGTGTCTTGGTCCATTCCTTCAAACATTGTCATGCTCACTGCAGAGCACTTGCAAAAGATTTCACCAATTATGCGAATGGCTGCTGGGGAATTATTTAAACAGCTTTCAACAAAAGCTTTAAAAATACTTGCATAACTAATGTCACATTGCTTTGACGTGGGCTCTGACCCACCAACTATGCCTTCAAGATGATGATATGCATCATTTATTTCTTGAAAGCGTATAGTCGCATTTGGTGTGCTTCCATTTTTATCGGGATGATGGCGCAATGCTAGTTTATGGTATTGTGATTTTAAATTTGCGAAAGACAATTCGGTAACGTCAACACACGGGAGTTCAAGAATCTTTAAAGATCGGTCAGTGTCCATCACTCCAAACTTCAAACTTTATTAAAACATATTCCGTGTCTTCTTCTATATTATAATACTCTCGCAACCATGAATTAAACACGCAATCGTTAGTAGAAACTTTTCGACATGATAAATGGGTCGGTAATTGTTATTATATCCTTTGAAGAACCGATAAGTATGCGTCAATACATCTTGAAAACGATTAATTGGGAATGCTTTTACCGCAATTAATTCCAATATTATTGCCCAAACACATTCGGATACGTTCATGTCATAAATAAACAAGTCATAAAGCAGCTCGCGGAATTTAATGAATTTGAAATCTTCCACACTCATAATCATTCCCACGATTTTACTACAAGTAATTTTGTATGGTTGCATTAGCGTATCACCGTCCTCCATGTGCAAGTTTTTTATGTTGCTTATATGTTCGAGCGCCACAGTTTTTTTCAATGTTCGTTTGATACATTTAGAGTAAGTAGCCCTCGATGGGCGTCCCAAATTTATTACTTGACAACAGCTCAATATACTATCTGGAATGAAGCTGACCGCTTCTGTAATGAGAATGAATTTTATACTGACAGATAATGATGTGTTTTTTTGCATATAGCTGTAAAATGTTTCGAGCAACTCACTATGGATTTCCTGAAAGTGCTTGCACACAATAATGCCCGACTTGTGAGACTTCGCGGACATGGAGTCAATTAATTGGTTGTATATCTCATGCCACAAAAGTTTGGAGTTGCAACCAAGCAATGACATGTCAACTTCATAATGAATGTCGCTTATACGGAATACGTACTGAGTTTTATTATGAATAACACTTATTTTTTTATCATATTTTAGGTCTGATGCGCTATATCGTCTTATCGCATTTAACATCTGGGTGTACTTCCCTACGCCTTTGGGTCCATAGATTATAATGTTACCTAAATTGCGCAGGTCGGGAGGGAACCTTGAAAGCACCTTGTTGAGTTTAGGATGAAGATTTACATTCGCTGCGGCATGCAAATAATCTTCATAATGTGACTCAAAAAACTTCATATACTTAATTTATTATTGGTTATAATCCTTTATCATCATTAAAGTACAAAAGATTTACTGTAATACTTTTTTGTCTATAGCAAAAAAAAGGTGTAAAGACCCAAAAGTAAGGAGTGTATACATATGACAGTTTTAGCGCATCCACTTAGCAGTCACAATTGTAAAAATATATATTTTGGTGATCCTGTAAGAAATTGTTTACTTTCTGATGGCACATTTAGTCGCATTATTTATTCAGACGATACTTGCGCATTAAACGGTGTCTCGCTCAAACTTTCATTTCGGCATGCGAGGTTTGAGCGTCATTATGGCAGAACGCGATTTCATTTTGACGCCAATGCAAATGCGGAGTCGATGGAGCAAATATGCAACATTGAGCAAACAATTCTTTCCATGATCGGCATCCAGCATAAATCGCCTGTTTATGGGATTCGTGAACAGTTGGAAATGTCTTCAATTGAGTATAAATCGTCCGACGGTTCTCCTTGCGACATAGTCCTGAAAATAGCAGGAATCTGGGAGTCAACTAGCCAATACGGTATTGCTTATAAATTTTTTAAAGTGAATGTAGCTTAACCCCCTAACGATCAGTAGTTTGTTACCATAAATGATTATTTAATTATTTACTAAATAATTTTTAGAGGCATTATGAAGTAATTATAATTGCAATAAAATAAACTTTTAAAATACAAATACGGTCAAATATGACCGGATTTATAGAGGCTGCTTTAGAAAGGGTTAACCATCCGTGGTATATGATTGAAGAATACATCCGAGACTCAAAGCTGCGACCAGGGAAAAACTCTCAATGAGGTAGAGTAGTGCAGTCGTTGTTGCTTCCAGCGAACTGGTTGCAGCATATTCTGGTTTGCTGGTTCCCCAATACAAGATTCCAATTTGAATAAGGGTAAGTAGAAAAAATAAATGGAAAAAAGTATTAGCATCTGGGGATACAGTGTTCTCAATAATTCTGGGCCAATAAGTAAGTATGAGATAAATGACGTACCCAATGATCCCACACATTGCCAGAACCGCCCCCCCACCCAAAAGAGTTGAAATGCTTCTTAATATTACATTTGTGTTTCCCCTAGCATTTTGAATATTTTGATCTGTCTTGGCGGTCGCCATTTGAGCTGCAAGAAATAATAGACCAACTGCCAAAAGAATATATGCCATGACGACAGCGTACGTGGTGCTTTTTGACGGTGTCGCGGGCACTGTGCACATGAGAACGACGGTACTTGCAATAATGGTGCAGTTGACTGTCCCATTAAAAAGCTTGGAATTAGAATCGTCCATCGGTTGTATACTAGATATATAAAATATGCCAAGACAAATCTAATGGTGCCGTGGTACAATATTAATATTACTTTAATTGTCCGATACAAGACAAGACAAAATACAATGCTAAAAACATAAAAATTGATTCATTGTGATGTTCTCCAACGTCGTAACTTAAATAACGTTTCGACTACAGAAAACATGCAAAATCAACTCAGTCTGCAAATGCCTGAAACATGGAATGATAACTCCCACCTGATTCCTTTACCAGTGCGTACGGCAAGCTATGACATAGAGGAACAACCAAGGGTTGTGGTCTATAACCTCCAACATGGCCCGCTTCCACCCGCAGGCGACGTAGGCGACTTTGTCTGGGATGACTATTTTCCCCCTGACGTGGATCATTGGGACACTGTCACAAGTTGCATACATCGTGGTGGCGATTTATTTGACCGCAGTCTTGCTCAGCTCGTTCAAGAAGCGTATCCCAAAGGCTTTGGGACAAGCAAAGAACGGGCCATTTTGACAAGGGAGATGTATTTAATGCACGGATTCGTTTGTGCAGATCAAGAGGTTATGTTTGTAGGCCATATAGTATTAGAAGATTTGGAACTTACTCGCGAGACCGACGACATGGAAATTGACGAAATGATAACAGTACCGGCGGCTAAACGTACAAGACATGGGTATTTACGGAATTCATTTGTCGTAGACGCATAAGCAGCGTTTTGTGAGTAATTTAAGCAGAATTTTTATCTTTATCCCACTCTTCTGGCCGTGTTTTGGTACCACCAGAGTACGGTATTGCGAAATTGGACTCCAGCATCCACTTGTTCAGATGTAAATCGTCGTGATAAACGTCTGCGAGCAAACGCCCGTACTTTTCAGTACCCACATTTTCTAGACGCACCATTTTACCAAGAATTTTATTAGCGAGTGCATCCCTGGATGCCTTTGCCAAAGTTTTTTCAGCTTCATTTTTTCCTTTGATCTCCGGTGAGTCAATGCCAGTAAGTCGGACGGCAAATCGGTACACCGGTGAATTCTCAAATGCGAGTCTAGATGCAACTGTGATGGTATCCCCATCATAAACCTTGATAACTTTTCCATGTGTCACATTTGGGACGAATGGAATCGTCGTTTTCCAATCCCAGGCTTCGACATCATCCCCAAAGACAACGCCGTTGTCCTCTCGTGTAGGATCATACACATTGGTTTTACCTGTGCATAAACAACTCATTACAAAATATATGCGATTATTTAGATGACTTGGGTTGGGTCTAAACTGTTTCTCGTGGAACTCTCCAATGCGGCAATTTTATCGCGATGGGACTGGACTTCATGGACTAATATGGGGATCAATGCGATGTAGTTAATTCTCAACTGACTAACACCTTTTGCTCCAAAATCTTTGACGAGTTCAGGATATTGGGATTGCACGTCCTGTGCTAAGAACCCATAACTGGTATCGCCGGTAGAGATCGCAGTGTAAGAGACTGGTCGTAACTCATGGAGTTTGGACACGACGTCGACACCCAAATGATTGATATTAGCTTTAGTGCTCGCATCAGACAAATTATAAAAGTGACCGTTCACAGTCAAGTCGCCTGATATTAAAACACTCGCATTTTTATTTGCTGGGGTTATTAGTAAGCTTTTTAAATTATTCCAAACGAAATTCCAACTTGCTCCGGTGCTGTTCGCTGGGGCAAATGATTTTATGTAACATGTTGTTGGTCCGTTACGACCAAAGTTAGAACTCATTTGTTTTTTTTTCGTTAAATATATTTACCTTTTGTCTGTTGCTTGTATATACTTTGACGAATTTGTTAAATCTAATTTGTTTGACGCAAACCACCAAATTGCGTAAATTACATAAAGAAAAGAATTATATGTAAAGTACACCTACCAGAAGAATATGAGCCGATTTAATATTGCCCAAACACATCCGCTGATTCCGAACTCCAACGAATATGCTACCGACCCTCAACTTGTGTCCATACATTCGGAAGACCGCAATGTTCTGAGATTCCCGAATTCCAACTCTTTTGAAATTGAACTCCCTCAGGACTACAATAATGTAGCTTCGGTACAATTGATAAATTGGGCATTCCCTGCAAATTACAACACATTTTCGTTACTTCAAAGGAATATTTTTTTAACGTTTAAATTTGTAGGGCTGTACAACCCAGGGGATCACAATGTAGCGGACCCCATAGCGAATGCTATATTTGACGCGCTTTACCGTCTTCATGAAAAAGAAATTCTTGTGGTAATTGAAGAAGGCTTTTACACACCCAACTTTGTTACAACGGAATTGACAAATTCTTTTAATGAAGCGGTAAATGCAATCATTATCAGGGACATGACTATTTACGCGCCAGAGCTGCTTCCCCAGTACATCGCTACCGGTGGGTATGATCGTTTCGTAGTTGTCTACAATCAAGTTGGTATGAAACTATGGTTCGGTAATACGTCTGACGAATTCGTCATGACAAATAATTCGGAGGTGTATGTGAACGACGTAACAGCGAATTTAGCATGTCTTAGTACGGCAATGCCAGTTTTTGTGAGATGGGGTCTCCCATCATACCTAGGTTTTGATAGGTGTAATGCGACTTCAAGCGCCATGCCATATGGCCGATTCATGTACGGAGAAGTTAATGCAGGTGACGATGGAATTTGGATATCGCCCGACACAACTTTGACTGGTTCAGTTTGCTACATTTTGGAAGCGCCGTTTAAAATAAATCTAATGGGAGAGGCATACTTTTATATGGAAATTGATGGTATGAATTCCATAGATGAAACCATGCCGTACGCGCTTTCATCATTTACAAGCACAACAAACGTAACAAACGGTATTGTGAAGTCATCTTTCGCTAAAATCCCAATAGCGTCTACACCGATAACACAAGTTTTTGACGGTAGCGCACTACCTGGTAAAATCTATACCCCGCCGGCAGAAAGGATACGGAGGTTGCGCATCCATTTACGGTACCACGACGGTGGCGCAGTCCAATTTGGGAAATTTGAATTCAGTTTTACTATTCAGTTGAATTGTTTGAGGGCTCAGAATGCATTCGCAATGACTGTACAAAATTACGGTTAAATTTTCACATGTGAACTTTCTTAAATTCAACCCATGAGATGTCTTCAACTGGGATAGCGCTAGGTGCTACGATTCCATTTTCTGCATCTAGTTTCTCTGCTTTTAGCAGAGCACTGTCAACATACAATTTTTTGAGCAAGGTCCCAACCATGTATGAACCATCGTGCTGATCAATTTCACCGTCTTCAATTCTTCTTAATACGTTAAGAAATGTATTCAATGTTGTCAAATCTATTTCATCTTTACGGACCTTCGTGTAAATATCAGTGTAGTAAGTGTGCAAAAAATTGCATGCTTGGACACCCTCTTCATGAATTTTTGGTATATCATTCCTGTGTTTCGCTTTAAGGAATAGCAATGTATTAATATCTGCCTGTAAGAGGTGACTGTGTTTCAAACTGCGTATCAACTCAGTTTGGTCAGATACATCATTCGCCTTGATCATTTTGGATAATTGCAATCGTGATTTCTCATCCATGAGTTCCATATTTTTTTTTTGATATAATATCAATAATATAAGTGGTTTTAAATGCTTGTGGAATTCTAACGTATTAAATCAATATAATATCCGCATAATATATTGATAAATGGCTGCAGCCCCAGTTA
>Ga0114974_10004630_pt1 | contig 10309 bp, 9 predicted proteins | sample S_130206_EF_Meta_FD_87318 | JGI IMG/M metagenome (GOLD analysis project Ga0114974, IMG submission 87318) | Freshwater microbial communities from Lake Simoncouche, Canada to study carbon cycling - S_130206_EF_MetaG | ecosystem: Environmental > Aquatic > Freshwater > Lake | place: Lake...
CCCATGGTCTATTGCGTCGACGATCCGATCGCGGCGAAGCAGCTGGAAGAAGTCGGTGCGGTCGCGGTCATGCCGCTGGGCGCGCCGATCGGCTCGGGGCTGGGCATCCAGAACCGGGTGACGATCCGGCTGATCGTGGAGGGTGCTTCTGTTCCCGTGCTGGTCGATGCCGGGGTCGGCACAGCAAGCGACGCGGCCGTGGCCATGGAGCTTGGATGTGACGGGGTTCTGATGAACACTGCCATCGCCGAAGCCAAGGACCCGATCCGCATGGCCAGGGCAATGAAGCTCGCGGTCGAGGCCGGGCGCCATGCTTACCTTTCGGGCCGCATGGCAACGCGCAAATACGCAGATCCCTCTAGCCCGCTCGCAGGGCTTATTTGAGCATCGTGGTTAACGCGTTGATAACCAAAATGTGGTGATATCCGTTTGCCCGGCTTCGAGGTCTGGCGAACAGAGGGTAACCGCATCATGTCCACCACCGGCACGGCCACGCTGACCATCGCCGAATTGCGCGAATTCGCCAGCTTCTCGGCTTCGGAGCAGCGCTATATCAAGCGCAGCCTCGATATCGGCCTCGGACGACAGGATGCCTTCAAGCTCTGGGCCCGCGATGCCGCGGAAGTCGCCTCGATCCGCAGCCAGTATGTCGTCTATCAGGAACTGAAAGCCCTGCGCGGAGCCTTGCCCCAAGACACCACCTTCGAAGGCACCGAAGGCTACATCGGCAAGCTGGTACGCGTCGCCGCTTTCGATCTGGCGCAGGAGCGGATCAACAGCTTCTCCGCCTTCCGCTTCCTCTACGAGCGCCTGCTCGGCCCCGAAGTGCGCCCCTGGCTGCCCTCAGCCTTCTGCGCCGCCGCCGCTTTGCCCCAGATTCGTCCCGACCGCCGCAAGGGCCTGCTGCAATCGATCAGCGAAGCCGCCGCCACCGCGCCGGGCTGGTCAACGCGGGCACCGAGTTTCTATCCGGAATGGGTGGAGAAAGAAGCGGCCTGAGCCGAAGGCAGGCTCAACTCTTGTACAGTGCGTCCAGCCGCGCCCCATAACGCTCTTTCAGCTTATGCCGCCTGATCTTCAAACTCGGCGTCATTTCCTCGTTGTCGATGGAAAAGGCCTCGTCGGCGAAGGCGAACTGGCGAACTTTTTCGATCACCGAGACGTCCTGATTGACCCGGTCAATCGCGGCGCGGATTGCGGTGCGGAAGGCGGGCAGGTCCTGCAGCGCGGTCATGTTGAAAGTCTTGCCCTCGGCCCGGGCCCATGAAAGCGCCCATTCGGCATCGGGGACGATCAGAGCGACGAGGTAAGGCCGCTTGTCGCCAGCGACCATGGCCTGGGCGATCTCGGGCTGCAGCGTCAGCATACCTTCGACCCGCTGCGGCGAGATGTTGTCGCCCTTGTCGTTGACGATCATGTCCTTCTTGCGGTCAGTGATGACGATCCGGCCCGCGTCATCGAGGTGGCCGATGTCGCCGGTGTGCAGCCAGCCATCGACGACCGTGCGCGCCGTCTCCGCCCTGTTGCGCCAATAGCCTTGCATCACCTGTTCGCCGCGCACCAGCAGCTCGCCATCCTCGGCAATGCGCACTTCGACCCCGGCCAGCGGCGGTCCGACCGTGTCCATCTTGAGCCCGACGCTCGGCCGGTTGCAGCTGATCACCGGTCCGGCCTCGGTCTGGCCATAGCCCTGCAGCAGGGTCAGCCCCAGCGATTCGAAGAAGATGCCGACGTCGGGATTGAGCGGCGCGCCGCCCGCGACCAGCGCCTTGATCCGCCCGCCGAACTTCGCCCTGATCTTGGGCCGCAGCGCGCGATCAAGGATGAAATCCATCGGCCGGTCGCGCCGCCGCTTGCGCCCGCGCGCCTCACGTGCGCCGATCGCCAGCGCGCGCTCCATCAGGTAGGAGGCCAGCCGCCCCTGTTTTTCGATCTGCTTCATGATCCGCGTGCGCAGCACTTCGAACAGACGCGGCACCACCACCATGATGGTCGGGCGCACTTCCTCGATATTGCTGGCGAGCTTTTCGAGACCTTCGGCATAATAGATCTGCCCGCCCATTCCGATCGGCAGGAACTGGCCGCCGGTGTGCTCGTAAGCATGGCTCAGCGGCAGGAACGAGAGGAACACTTCGTCGTCCCAGCCGAAATCGTCGGCGAGAATGCGCGCCGCGCCATCGACATTGCGCAGGATCATGCCGTGGTGCTGCATGACACCGCGAGGGGATCCGCCGGTGCCGCTGGTATAGATGATGCAGGCCATATGCTCGCGGCCAATCCCGGCGATCCGCGCGTCGACGGCAGCGCGGGCGGAGGTGGCATCACCCTTCAGCAGCTCGGACCAGTCGTACATGGCAGTGGTTCCGGCCTGCATATGGCGCAAGGGTTCGAAGGCGATGACGTGTTCGGAAACGTCCGAACGCAGGATCGCGGGCAGCAGCGCCTTGGCCAGCTTGGCATCGGAGACAAACACTGCGCGCGCACCGGAGTTTTCGAGCACATGGGTGTGGTCGCGCTCGGTGTTGGTGGTGTAGGCGGGGACAGTGATGCAGCCTGCCGCCATGATCGCGAGATCGGCGATGCACCATTCCGGGCGGTTTTCCGAGACCAGCATCACGCGGTCGCCGTCATTCAGGCCCAGCCCGCGCAGCGCCTCGGCCACCAGGCAGACCTGCCGCGCCGCCTCGGCCCAGCTTATTGACTGCCACTTGCCCTCGCGCTTGGCCCAGAGGAACGGCGCTTCGCCCCGCTCGGCCGCGCGCGCGAAAAACAGCGCCACGAGATTGCTGCTGGCATCGAAATCCGAAAGCTGCACGTCCTCTGCCCTGCCCCTCTTTATGCCCCAAGGGGAGTCTAGGGCCGGAACGCGCTACCGGCAAGCCACAGTCTATTGCGCCACAGCCCGCCCTTCGCTGCGCGGATCGGCGGCGCCTTCAAGCCGGCCCCCGGTCACTTCAATGGCATTGGCCTTCAGCGGCAAGGTGCGCGGGGTAATGGTGGCGTGGCCGAGCGCACGCAGCGCCGGGGCCATCGCCTCAAGACTGCTGCCTTGTTCAATGAAAACGGCGTCACCGCCGGGCGCGTAGAGCACCGGCAGGGCGATGGCCTGCTGGGCCGTCAGCTTCCAGTCAATCACGCCGATGATTGCCTTGACCAACTGCACCGGGATCGTCGCCCCGCCCGCCGCGCCGATGGCCATGCGCAACTTGCCATCGGGCGCAAAGACCAGCGTCGGGCTCATCGCGCTGCGCGGGCGCTTGCCGGGTTCGACGCGGTTGGCGACCGGCTTGCCGTCCTTTTCGGGCACCAGGCTGAAATCGGTGAGCTCGTTGTTGAGGAAATAGCCATTCACCATCAGCCCCGAACCAAAAGAGCTCTCCACGGTCGAGGTCATGGTGACCGCCAGCCCGCGCCGGTCGATCGCGACGAAATGGGAGGTCGAGGGAATATCGGGGGTCAGGGTATCGGCCTGTGCCACAGGCGCGCCGCGCGGGTTGCCGGCCGAAACACTGGCCATGGAACGTTCGGCAGCGATCAGCTGCGAGCGGGCGGCGAGATAGTCCGGGGCGAGCAGCCCGGCCACGGGCACCGGCACGAAATCGCTGTCCGCCAAGTAGCGCTCGCGGTCGGCATAGGCCAGCCGCTCGGCTTCGGCCAGCAGGTGCCATGCCACCGGCGAATCCTTGCCCAGCGCGGCCATGTCGAAGCGCTCGAGCATGCCGAGCATGCCGAACACCGTAGTCGCGCCCGAGCTGGGCGGCCCCATGCCGCACAGCCGGTAGCCGCGATATTTCGCGCAAGCCGCAAGCCGCGACCGCGCCTTGTAGGCGGCGAGATCGGCCAGGGTCATCGGCGCGGGGTTACGTGGCGCGGTCGAAACAGCGCGCGCGATCGCGGCGGCATTGGCGCCGGTATAGAATGCGCGCGGGCCCTTGGCTGCCAGTGTCTCCAGCGTGGCGGCGAGCGCCGGGTTGCGGCTCACAGTGCCTACCGGCAGCGGCGCGCCATCTGCGCCATAATAAAGCGCCCGCGATTCGGCTGAGAGCGCGGCTCCGCCGGTGGCGACGTATTGCAGAGCGCGCAGTTCGGGCGGGAGCTTGGCATCGACCCGGTAGCGGTCAAGGAACTGGTAGAGCCGGGGAGTCAGGACAAAGCCGTCCCGCGCCAGCCGGATGGCCGGGGCAAACAGCCGCCGCCAGGCAAGCCTGCCATGGCGGCGATAGGCCTCGGCCATCAGCGACACATTGCCGGGCACACCAACGCTTCGCCCGCCGGGGATCGCCTGGGTGGTCGTAAGATATTGCCCGCCCATCTTGAACCAGTCGGGCGTCGCCGCAGCAGGGGCCGTCTCGCGCCCGTCGATGGTTTCGACCTTGCCCCTGCTATCGGCCATGACCATGAAGCCGCCGCCGCCGATCCCCGAACTTTGCTGCTCGACGACACCCAGCGCCAGCAAGGTCGCCAACGCAGCATCGGTGGCGCTGCCCCCGGCGCGCAGCATTTCGGCGCCAGCTTCCGCAGCCCGCGGATCGGCCGCGCTGACCATGCCGCGCTCGAACAGCACCTGCGGCGCAGCGACCTTCGCCAGGGCTGGCGATGCAGAAAGCAGCAACAGGGCAATCAAGGTTTTACGCATGGCTGACATCCAGTTCGCTTCCGACTGCTTCGGCAATCGAGGAAAATCCATCGCGCCGCATCAGCTCTTCAAGCCCGCTTGTGATGCGCCGGGCAATACGCGGACCTTCGTAGACCATGGCGCTGTAGAGCTGGACCAGACTGGCCCCGGCGCGGATGCGGGCCCAGGCGTCCTGCGCGCTGGCGATTCCGCCCACCCCGATCAGCGGCAGTGCGCCGCCGGTGGCTTTCCGGAAGTCACGCAGGCGCTGCTGGGCGAGATCGCGCAAGGGCGCGCCCGACAGGCCGCCCGCTTCCCCGGCGTGGGGCGAGCGCAGTGGTGGGCGTGAAATGGTGGTGTTGGAGACGATCAGCCCGCCGAGCTGCATATCGAGCCCGATCTGCGCGATGTCGTCGATATCGGCAGGCTCGAGATCGGGCGCGACTTTGAGAAATACAGGTGGGCCCGCCTCACCCCGTGCCGCCAGCACAGCCTCAAGCAGCGCAGTCAGCGCGCCCTTGTCCTGCAGCGCGCGCAGGCCCGGCGTGTTGGGGCTGGAGACATTGACCGCGAGGTAGCTCGCCAGCGGCGCCATCATCCGCGCCATTGTGGCATAGTCGGCGATGCGGTCGAGCGAATCCTTGTTGGCGCCGATATTGATGCCGATGATCCTGCGCCCGTCCCGGCCACTTCGCCGCGCTCGCAGCCGCGCCTCGGCCGCCGCGCCGCCTTTGTTGTTGAACCCCATGCGGTTGATCACGGCCCGGTCCTCGGCCAGCCGGAACAGCCGCGGCCTGGGATTGCCGCTCTGCGCCAGCGGCGTGATCGAGCCGACCTCGGCAAAGCCGAAACCCAGTCCCAGCAGCGGATCGGGCACTTCGCCGTCCTTGTCGAAACCCGCCGCCATGCCGAGCGGATTGGGGAACGTCAGCCCGGCCACTTGCACCTGCAGCGGCCCGCCAAGCTGCTGCGGCGATCCGGCGGGCATCAGCTTGAGCATGGCCAAGGCCAGACCATGCGCACGTTCGGCGTCGAGGGAAAACAGTACCGGACGGATCATGGAAAAGAACATGGTGCGCAGTCTATGGCAGCCTTGGTCCCGTGTCGACGCGTGCCACTCCCGCTTGCCGAATTTTCATGTGCCAAATCTCGCGAAAAATGAATTTCGGTGATTCCATACAATTCATCGCCGCGCCCAGCGCCTAGGTGAGTCGTGCGACCCGAAGGGCTCGTAGCATTTGCAGCGAGTTCTTGACTTCGAAGGCGGCTCCCCGGTCATCCAGGGAGCCGCCCTTTTTTTGCCCCCGCGCCGTTGCCGCTTGAAATAAGGGGCAGGCGGGCCTAGCTGAAACCGGAACGAATCACTCCGATTTAGCCGGACAGCCCCCAATGCGCCTTTCCAGCATGGCCGATTATGCCGTTGTCACCATGGCCGCCGCCGCGCGGCATTGCGGGCACGCGCGCGTCAATGCCGCACAACTGGCCGAGGAAACCGGCCTGCCCGCGCCGACAGTGCAAAAACTGGTCAGCCGTCTGACGGCTGCGGGCCTGCTGCGCTCGTCGCGCGGCATTGGCGGCGGGCTCAAGCTGGCAAGGCCGGCAGCGGCCATCACTCTTGCCGATATCGTCGAGGCGGTCGAAGGCCCGATCGCGCTGACTTCCTGCGTCGATCAGGGCAAGCACGATTGCGGCATGGAGCTCGCCTGCCATGTCAAGCCGCACTGGCCCGTGGTCAATGCCGCCTTGCGCGGGGCCTTGGCCGGGGTGGCGCTGACCCAGCTGGCGCAGGTGCCGGCATGAGCGAGGACGCCACTCTCAAGGATCAGGCCGCGCGCGATGCCGCCGCCAGCGTTGCCGATTACGAGCACGGCTGGTCGAGCGATATCGAAACCGATTTCGCTCCCAAGGGCCTTTCCGAAGATACAGTTCGCTTCATCTCGGCGAAGAAGAACGAGCCCGAATGGATGCTCGAATGGCGGCTCAAGGCCTATCGCCACTGGCTGACCATGACCCCGCCCGACTGGGCCAAGCTCAATGTCCCGCCGATCGACTATCAGGACGCCTATTACTACGCCGCGCCCAAGGCCAAACCGAAGTTGGGCTCGCTGGATGAGGTCGATCCTGAGATCCTGCGGGTCTACGAGAAGCTCGGCATTCCGATTGCCGAGCAGGAAGTGCTTGCGGGCGTCGAAGGCGCGCGGCGGGTTGCTGTCGATGCGGTGTTCGATTCGGTCTCCGTCGCCACCACCTTCCGCGCCGAGCTGGAGTCGGCTGGCGTTATCTTCCGCTCGATCAGCGAAGCGATTCGCGAATATCCGGACATGGTGAAGAAGTGGCTCGGCAAGGTCGTGCCGATGCATGACAACTATTTCTCGGCGCTCAACTGCGCGGTCTTTTCCGATGGCACTTTCGTCTACATTCCCGAGGGCACCCGCTGCCCGATGGAGCTCTCGACCTACTTCCGCATCAATGCCGAAAACACCGGCCAGTTCGAACGCACGCTGATCGTCGCGGACAAGGGAAGCTATGTCAGCTACCTCGAAGGCTGCACTGCGCCGATGCGCGACGAGAACCAGCTGCATGCGGCGGTTGTGGAACTGGTCGCGCTCGACGATGCGGAGATCAAATATTCGACCGTGCAGAACTGGTATCCGGGAAATTCGGAAGGCCTGGGCGGCATCTACAACTTCGTCACCAAGCGCGCGCTGTGTCAGGGCAAGCGCAGCAAGGTCAGCTGGACCCAGGTCGAAACCGGCTCGGCGATCACCTGGAAATATCCCTCCTGCGTGCTCAATGGCGAGGATTCGGTCGGCGAATTCTACTCGGTCGCCGTCACCAACAATTACCAGCAGGCCGATACCGGCACCAAGATGATCCACAACGGCAAGGGCAGCCGCTCGACGATCATCAGCAAGGGCATTTCGGCTGGCAAAAGCAACAACACCTATCGCGGGCTCGTCCGCGTCGCGGCAGGCGCGGAAGGTGTGCGCAATTTCACCCAGTGCGATTCGCTGCTGCTGGGCAGCGAATGCGGCGCGCATACCGTGCCCTATATCGAAGTGCGCAATCCCAGCGCGCAGATCGAGCATGAAGCGACCACCAGCAAGATCAGCGACGACCAGCTGTTCTACGCGATGCAGCGCGGGCTGGGGCAGGAAGAGGCGGTGGCGCTGATCGTCAACGGCTTCGCCAAGGAAGTGCTGCAACAGTTGCCGATGGAATTTGCTGTCGAGGCGCAGAAGCTGCTGGGGATTTCGCTTGAAGGGAGCGTGGGGTGATGCGCCGCCTGCTGATCCTTGGCGCTCTGCCCCTGCTGTTTGCCGGTACCACAGCGCCGAAGCAGCCGCCGCGCGCAGTGAAGGTCTACACAGACTGTGTCCTCGAAAACTTCCGCCACCTTGGCGAAGAGAAGGCCGAGAAATTCGACGCCGCACAAGACCTCGCCAAATCGCAATGCGGCAACCTGCGCCCGGCGGCAGTCGATGCGATCCAGCGCACGATCACCCGCAACATGAACTCCGGCGGCGACACCCCCGAAAGCGCCGCGCAGGCCTTCCTCGATATCACCGTGCTCGAACAGACTGCCGGAATCTGGGCGAAATGGCATCCGGAGGAGCCTTATCATGGGCGGTAGACCGGAATTGAAAGCAGGACTGAGCCCAATGCTCCAAATCAATAACCTCTTCGCCACGGTCGCCGACAAGCCGATCCTCAAGGGCCTCTCGCTCAGCATCAATGCGGGCGAGATTCATGCGATCATGGGGCCGAACGGGGCGGGCAAGTCGACGTTGGCCTATACGCTCGGCGGGCGGCCCGGGTATGAGGTGACGGGAGGTTCGGTCACGCTTGCGGGTCAGGACCTGCTCGCCCTCGCCCCGCATGAACGCGCCGCCGCGGGCCTGTTCCTCGGCTTCCAGTATCCGGTCGAGATCCCCGGCGTCTCCTTCGTCCAGTTCCTGCGCGAGGCGGCCAATTCCCAGCGCAAGGTTCGGGGGGAGGAGCCGCTGTCCGGCGGGGAATTCCTCAAGCTGGCGCGCGAGAAGGCGGCGCTGCTGCGGATGGATATGGACATGCTCAAGCGCCCGGTGAACGTCGGCTTTTCCGGCGGCGAGAAAAAGCGCGCCGAAATGGTGCAGATGGGGATTCTCGATCCCTCGTTCGCCGTGCTCGACGAGACTGATTCCGGCCTTGATATCGATGCGCTGCGAATTGTCGGCGAGGGGATCAACGCGATCATGCGCAAGCCCGATAAGGCCGTGCTGCTGATCACCCATTACCAGCGGCTGCTCGACTATGTGAAGCCGGACTTTGTCCATGTGCTTGCCGGCGGGCGGATTGTTAAGTCCGGTGGTCCGGAGCTGGCTCTTCAGCTTGAGGAAGAAGGTTACGAGGCGGTGGCGGCATGAGCGAATTGCTCGCCCTTCCCACCCGCAAGGATGAGGCCTTCCGCTATTCGGACCTCGACGCTTTGGCAGGCGTATGGCCGGTGGCGCGCGAGGAGATTCTTGTGCCTTCGGGGCAGAGCACCTCGCTCAGTATTGTCGAGGACACCGCAGGCGCGGTGGCGCGGCATTTGGTGATTGAACTGGAAGCGGGCGCGACATTCGATTTGCGCATTCTGAGCTTCGGCGCGGCCTTCGGGCGGATTGCGGTGGATGCGCGTCTGCGTGAGGGCGCAAGCTTCACACTTGGGGCGGCGCAGCTTGGTTCCGGCGCGCAGGTGCTGGAGATCGTCACCGAAGTCACTCACGAGGAACCGAACGCCTCCAGCCGCCAGGTCATCCGCTCGGTCCTTGCCGGGCAGGCGACAGGCACCTATCTCGGCAAGGTCGCCGTGGCGCGCGGGGCCGTGGGCACGGACAGCGAACAATCGGTCCGCGCGATGCTGCTCAGCCGCACGGCGACGGCCAATGCCAAGCCCGAACTCGAAATCTACGCCGACGATGTGAAGTGCGCGCATGGCTGCGCTGTGGGCGAACTCGATGCCCAGGGCCTGTTTTACCTCGAATCGCGCGGGTTGACGCCGGAGCTCGCCAAGCAGCTGATGCTGCAGGCCTTCATTGCCGAGGCTTTCAGCGGCGCGGCGGATGAAGAGCGGCTGCAGGCGTTGGCGCTGGCACGGCTGGGGGAACTGGTGTGAGCGCTTCGAACCCAAGCCCGTTCGTGTCGAGCGAAGTCGAGACACCACCACGCGCGGGTGTCTCGACTTCGCTCGACACGAACGGGATCAGGGGGGAGTTTCCCGGCCTCGCTGGCAACTGGCACTATCTCGACACCGCCGCCACCGCGCAAAAGCCGCAGGCGGTGATTGATGCCACTGTCAAGGCCCTCGGCCGCGACTATGCGACCGTGCACCGGGGGGTTTACGCCCGTTCGGCGGAAATGACGCTCGCCTTCGAGGCGGCGCGTCGCAAGGTGGCCGCGTTTATCGGCGGACGCGAGGATGAAGTTGTCTTCACGCGCGGCGCGACCGAGGCGATCAACCTGGTGGCGCAGTCATGGGGCGGTGCCCATCTCAGGGCCGGAGATCGCATCCTGATTTCGGTGCTGGAGCATCATTCCAACATCGTGCCCTGGCAATTGCTGCGGGACCGGACGGGCGCCGAAATCGATGTCTGCCCGCTGACCGAAGATGGCCAGATCGACCTGGATGCGGCGGAGCGGATGCTGACTCCGGCGCACAAGCTGGTCGCC
>Ga0114974_10004634_pt1 | contig 10307 bp, 7 predicted proteins | sample S_130206_EF_Meta_FD_87318 | JGI IMG/M metagenome (GOLD analysis project Ga0114974, IMG submission 87318) | Freshwater microbial communities from Lake Simoncouche, Canada to study carbon cycling - S_130206_EF_MetaG | ecosystem: Environmental > Aquatic > Freshwater > Lake | place: Lake...
CCAAAGGCGCAATCTACAGTTACTGCAAGTTGGGAAAAAGCATACGAGAAAACGTTTAGGTATAGTTTAAAAAAAACGAATGAGAAATACGATAAAACATTAATTAAAATGTTTCACACGCCATTCACGCCGTCCACCGTTAAACTTCCGGATGATTATTACACATATATCAATTACAAATGGATTGAAGCGCAAAATGAATACTTAAAGAAAGAAAATAAATACTATGTGCAAGTGGACCAGTTTAGAATTGCGCAAGAGAAGGTGTACCGCGATTTAATAGAAATCACAAAAGACCACATCAAAACAAACAAATCATCATCGGTTGCGAAAAATTTAAGCAACGTATACCAATCATTCCTTCGTCTAGATGCATCTGCCGCAAAAAAAAATGTTAAAAAAATATTGACCGATGTGGATACATATATTGCGAGCGATGATTTAACTGCATTTTTAGCATATATTAATTTAAATGAAGTCGTCTCATGGGCGTGTCCTATCGTGTGGGGAATTCAAGCAGACGATAAGAATTCCGCCATTTACCGAATTTATTTAATGCCTGGGCAGGTCACGTTATATGACCAGGACTTGTACACAGATGTAAGTAAAAAGGAGACTGCGGAGAATGCGACTTATAAAAGAATGATTAAAAGCGAATATTTAAAATATATTAATGAGATATTTGACGCATGTCTAGGGAAAAATCATGGTCTTAAAGCAAATGATGTATTTGAGGTAGAAAAGGAGCTATTAACTATGCAGGATTGCGATAAAATTAAGAATGAGTCGGAAGATTATTACAATGTAGTTACAGCACATGATGCGCTCGCAAAATATGGGTTTGACTGGGCCGCATTTTCAAAACACATTGGGTATACTTATGTTCCGGAGAATTTCATTGTGTCTAGCTTGAACTACCTTGCTTGCACGATGAAATTATTGAAGGACAATTGGAAATCTCCCAAATGGAGAACATATTGGCTGTACATTTATTACCGACAGCTAATCCGGTTTCACGGCAAATGGCGCGAAATATATTTTAACTTCAATGAAAGGATTATTTCAGGGCAAACCGTGATATTTCCGCGAGATTTGTTCCCCGTGTTTGGTGTGTCTGCGTGCTTTAATACGCTAATTACGAATGAATACATTAAGAAAAACAGCAAACCGCATTATATTGAGTATATGCGTAATATGGCGGAAGATATGAAGATTGTGTTTAAGCGCATTATTAAGCGTAACACGTGGTTGTCGCCTCAAACTAAAAAGTATGCGTTGCTCAAATTGGACCATATGAAATTGATTATTGGCACGCCGGAAAAAATGAGAGAGGACGCGGCGTTGGATTATGTTGCGGACGACCCTTGGGCGAATTTGGAGATGCTGTCTATTTGGCGCGCGATAGAATGCACAAAACTGGATAAAAAACCGGTATTAGATATTCCCGCGATAGATTGGCAGGCGTTTAAGCTGGTGGGTTATCAGTCGTATATTGTGAACGCGTTTTACACGCCGACGATGAATTCCATTTACATTCCGTCGGCGTATTTGCAAAAGCCGTTTATTGATTTAGACGAAAGAGGGATAGAGTATAATTTGGCGCATGTGGGGTTTACGTTGGGGCATGAGATGTCGCATTCATTGGATGATTTAGGAAGTCAGTATGATTACAAGGGGAATTTGAAAAATTGGTGGACAGCGAGGGACCGCGAGATGTTTAATAAAAAGGTGGATGACGTGATTGAGCAATATGAGGAGGCGGCGGCGCGAGACGGCATTAAACTGGATGCGTCGTTAAGCACGGGGGAGAATTTAGCGGATATTTCGGGGTTGGCGATTTGCCAGGAATATTTGCGAGACTTCCAAGATAAGAACCAGGATATAGTGCCGGTGCGTTCATTGTCGTTTCAGGCGTTTTATTGTTATTATGCGATACAGGCGCAACAGCAGATTTCAAAGCGCGCAATCAAGGCGCAGACAAAAACAAATCCGCATCCATTGGATAAATATAGGACGAATTGCACATTGTCGCGTTTAGCACTGTTTAAGAGCATTTACAATATTAAAAAGGGGGATGGTATGTATTGGCGAAACAATGACACGATTTGGTAATTATTTAACGGTTTAAACCGTTGAAGAATTAAAATGTTCCATTTTAATTTTGCAACGGTCAGATACCAGTGAAAATTTGAAATGACGCTCTAAAGAGCGTCCCATTTCAAAACTTCATTGGTATAAACTTTAGGAATTGTTTATTTGCATTGTTTATTTGCATTATATTATTTTTTTTCTTTACTATATATATAAATGGCTACACGAAAAAACCGATCCCGAAGACCCAAAACAATGGCTGCGAAATTGACCCGCGCTAGAAAGCAAGGCATGAAGCAAGGACTTCAGCATGCTGTCAAGCAGATGAGAAAGATGCACCAAATGCAAAAGCAACAGCTGAAGCAGACGCAAAATCAAATGCAACAACAGGTTTAAACCTTTAAACCTTTAAACCTTTGCATTCGCAATATTAAATATATATTATGTAATTTTTTTACATAATATTACATAGTTGTTACCATTATTCAAGTTAATTATCCTATTTGGGTTTAACAATCTGTAATGCTTTTTCATCACTTGGTTCTGCCAGTTGTGCCTGTGCCGCGCCTTCCTCTTGTGCGCCTTCCTGTTGTGCATCTTCTTCCATTTCGGAAAAACCGACGTTTTCAATAATAGGTTCATCATAAACCAATTTTTTTTTAGCACCATCATCTTCATAATGAGGATCATCAACAATAGTATCATCAACAATAGTATCATCAACAATAGCACCACTAGCAACAGTAGCACCACTAGCAACAGCATCAACATCATCCTTAACAGTAACAGCATCACCAGTAGCACCAGTAGTAGTAGCACCATCCTTAACAGTAACAGCATCACCAGTAGTAGCATCACCAGTAGCACCAGTAGTAGTAGCACCATCCTTAACAGTAACAGCATCACCAGTAGTAGCATCACCAGTAGTAGTAGCATTAATAACACCATTAGTAACACCATCATTAAGACCATCATTAACAGCACCATCCTTAACAGTAGCATCATTAACAGTAGTAGCAAGAGCACCAGTAGTAGCAGCAAGAGCACCAGTAGTAGCAGCAACAGTAGCATCATTAACAGTATTAATAGCAGCAGCAGTAGCAGCAGCAGCAAGAGCAACAGTAGCACCAGTAGCAAGAGCAGCATTAGTGCCAGAACGAGGCGCCTCCTTTTTTTTAGTGTCAATCATATTTTGCATTATTGATGGTCCATAAGGAATGCCAACAGGAATGTCGGGACCTCTTGTTTTGTCGTCGTTAACCTTTTTATCTTTTTTAGGGTCTGAATTGGCTTGCTCTGATTTTACTAAATCATCTTTTTTCTTTTCCAATGCATCAATTTGTTTTTGAGTAACATCAATAATAACGGATTGCACAATCGCCTCATAAATTTTAACACCTTCCACATAGTCCATCTCGCATGTTAAATACAACTCAATAATTAATTTGCGTGTTTCTTCCACAATCGGCTGGAGCATTTCATCATTCAATAATGAGCTCACACGAATAGTGGTTTTCTTCGTAACTGGGTCCAAAATGTGTTCAAAAAGTCGGTTTACGATACTAATGAGTTTTTCCTGGTTTTTGTTAGCCTTATTCATCATATCTCGCACATGCGACGCGTATTTAACAAATAGTTTGCGACGGGTGGTGCTGTCACCTGGGCTGCTTATAAAAGTATGGTCAACTCTAGAGCAAGCGGATGACCCGCGATAATCTTTTAATTTGATATGTTTGAACTCGGTAACGTCTGCTGGCACATCATTGTTGCCTGTAAAAGTTTTATAAAACGCATTTACGCTGTCTTGATACATTTGCGCGGTTTCCGTAGACATGCCGGTGAATTTGCCAGTTTCAATGTCGTAATTATCATCATAAAAAAGGTGCATTAAATCAGGAATGCCGGGTTCATCTACGAGTGTTTTTACAGACCCGTCCATGTTAATATTTATTGCACATATTTTGGGGTGAACTTTGATGCTGCCATCAGTTGGTTTGGAATAATTTTGGTCCCCTTGCAAAGAGTGTATTTTTTCGGCGCATAGGCCGAGCTCACTGAGCTGAGGTTTTGCATCTTTTGGAATGGAGCTTTTTTTGTAATATGGAACTTTAACAGTATTCCCGAGTGCATCTTTATAGCTGTATATAGGGTTTAATGTCATGACAATCGAAGCAAACACGTGGGCAATTTTGATATAATATTTTGCAATGCCAACGCATGCGCGCTGTTTAGACACTGGGTCGGGGATGTCTAATTTATCAATGTCGTCTCTGTTTAAAAAGGTGACGTTTTTTTTAACAATTTGGTCAATGGGTGTGCCGTCTACGACTTTCTTTTCTAAAAAATCAATATCCGCGGACGTGACGTGTGCACTAATAATGTCGGCGGTTAAAATAATCATTTTATCGCAATATTTTTTATTGAGTAATTTATTTAGACTGGCGAAATCCATGGTGAGGATATAGTAGCTGGCAATATAGTCAACCATGTCGCTAATTGGCATGGAGGGGAATTCTTTGGACAAAGGGTTAGATGGGTCGGATGGGTCGGATGGGTTAGATGTGTCGGATTGAGGGGGTTGTGCCGGTTTTGAATTAAAGTTCCCCATAATATAATGTATAATCTATAAATATAAAATAAAATTGAATTAAAATTATCTATTATAATGAAAAGAAAAGAACATGACACACGAAAAAAGTCAAAAACGTCGTACGCCTAATATTGATAAAAGTAAATTATGGGATATATTTGACAGCGAGATTAACCCGACAAAAACGGACCCTTTAGAATGTATGTATAGAAGCTACGGCGACCGCGAAAACTGTGAGCAATGTAAATATAGTTTAGCCTTTTCCGACGAGGGGTTTCTCACTTGCACTAACCAAAAATGCGGGATTATATACAAAGACATATTGGACCAGACCGCCGAATGGCGGTTCTACGGCGCCGAAGATAACAACAATGTCAACCCCACACGTTGCGGCATGCCTACTAATCCGTTGTTAGAGGAGTCGTCTTATGGGTGTAAAGTGCTTTGCAATGGTCCGACCTCTTATGAAATGCGCAAAATCCGGCGCTACACCGAATGGCAGTCTATGCCCTATAAAGAGAAGTCGCAATACGAGGAATTCCAGCGAATAACCATTATTGCCCAAATTGCGGGCATTCCCAAAATGATTATTGACGATGCGATGCGATATCATAAGAAAATCTCCGGGTACGAGCAAACTTTTCGTGGAGACAATAAGGATGGTCTGCTGCTAGCGTCCATTTACGTTTCGTGTAGAATTAACAACTGTCCAAGAACTGCGAAAGAGCTCGCGGAAATGTTTAATCTAGATGTAACGAGTGCAACACACGGGTGCAAAAATGCGCAGATTATTCTAAATAAATTAGAGAAAGATATGGACATTAAAGAGAAGACCTCTTTCTGCAAAACCACGCCCGATGCATTTATTGAGCGATACTGTAGCAAGCTAAATATTAATACCGAGCTAACTAAACTGTCGCAGTTTATTTCTAAAAAGATTGAACAAAAGGGGTTGATGCCGGAAAATACCCCGCATTCTATTGCTGCGGGGGTTATCTTCTTTGTAGCCCAAATATGCAACCTAAATGTAACCAAAAGTGATGTGAAGAATGTAAGTGAAATCAGCGAGGTGACAATCAATAAATGTTTTAAGAAAATGCAGCAATGCCAGGATGACCTAGTGCCTGCAGTTATTTTGAAAAAGTATGCGATGTAATCATTATCGTCATATTCATAATAAATATCATAATAAATATCATATTCATTATTTGCGTGAATTCATATTGTTTTTTTGATAAGTATAATATTATAATGAGGAGTGATTTAGAAAAGGGTGAATTAAATGAAAAGGTGTTGGCACCGCCTAGTCGTGTATTCATTGTTCCTTACCGAGACCGTATTCAGCATAAGTTCTTTTTTAGCAAACACATGAGCTTCATATTGGAGGATGAGACGGACTACGAGATTTATTTTTCACATCAATGCGACTCGCGCAGTTTTAATCGTGGCGCAGCTAAAAATATCGGGTTTTTAGCAATAAAGAATAAATATCCAGACCATTATAAGCAGATGACATTTATTTTTAATGATGTGGATACGATGCCATTTCATAAATTGTTTGACTATCGCGCAACTCCTGGCATAGTCAACCATTATTATGGGTTTCGTTATACATTGGGCGGCATTGTTGCCATCACCGGCGAAGATTTTGAGATGATAAATGGATTTCCCAATTATTGGGGATGGGGGATGGAAGATAATGTGTTGCAAAAAAGATGTGAACAATATGGGCTGATGATTAATCGCAACGTGTTTTATCCTATTGGGTCGCAAGAGATATTGCAACTTTTTGACGGGATTTCGCGTATTATTAACCGCAAAGACCCTTGGAGAGCAACGTATGATGATGGATTAAATGGGTTAAGCACTACTTATAATGTAGATTTTACTATTGATGCGATGTCGTCTAATCCAAAAGACAATGTGTTTACCGTGGATAACGAGCGGATATTTTATATTAATATTATTACATTTATGACAAATATCAGGTATGAAAATGATGAATATTTAACCTATGACTTGCGAGACCCTAAACGCAAGATTGTGAACCCGAACAAAATCGCATCTGTGAAAAGTGCGGTTCAAATAAATAATTGGGCGAATAAACCATATTATTCTAATGCACCTGCAATGAAGGCGGACCCTAGAGGTGTAAGAGCGCAAACTGCGCCACAAGTGAGACCATCGCAGCCACAGACGCAACAGCAACAGCCACAGACGCAACCGCCATTAGCAAAACCGCAGCCTAAAAAACAGGTGCATCCATATTCGCGCGAATATGCGGTTGTGAATAATATTAAATCCCGTGCAACGGCGTCCGCGAATATTCGGTTAGGAGGTGTTTATTAGAAATTAGAAATTAGGAAGATGGCCATTATTTTTTTGCGCGTTACAATTATAATGTATTTTCACGACTATTCAAAGGAAGAAAAGGTCGCGATTGCCAAAGAACTGAAAAACTATTCTTTAGACGTTTGCATTAAAGATTACAATAAATTGCAAGAGGGTTTTCATGCTGGATTAGATACAATCGCGCCACTCTCTCTCGTCGGCATTAAATTCATTGAGCATTTTATATACCCAGAATTATTAAACACCAAAATTAAACAGGGGTTCAGCTTTTACGATTTTTGGGCCAACAAAGATTTTTACTTGACGCGCGACGCCTCTACCAAAAAGTTGATTGAATATATCAAGACAGAAAAACCCAAGTTGAACGAAATTAAGCGCGCAAAAAAAGTATTCAACTTGTATTACGGCAGCGTCAACGTATTTCGTCCAACGATTGCTATCCGGTTATACGAAATGTTCAAGCCGACCTGCGTCCTAGATTTCACGATGGGGTGGGGTGGCCGGCTTGTCGGTGCATGCATTGCCAAAATTAAAACATACATTGGCATTGATTGTAACGCCAACTTGCAAGAACCATACCAAAAAATGTGCGAGCAGTTGCATAAGTTAAGTCCTAATACGACGGCGCGACTGTTTTTCGCGGATTGTTTGAAAATAGATTACGCTGCACTCAAATATGATATGGTGTTTACCTCGCCGCCGTATTACAATAAAGAGTTATATGGCGGAGACCAAAAAGGTAAGACGGAGAAAGAATGGAATGAAGAATTTTACATTCCTATTTTTAACAAAACGTGGGCCTCACTTGCACCGGGCGGGCATTATTGCCTGAATGTGCCGGCCCAGTTGTATGCCAATATTTGCATCCCGATTTTTGGACCGGCGCACCTGGAGATGGAGTTAAAAAAGTTTTCAAGGACGTTACCGACGCATGAGACGGCGCGTAAGAATGTGGGTCAAAAGTATAAGGAATATATTTATATTTGGACTAAACCGGTTTAAAGATATCTATAGCACATATAATATACGCACAATGTTTTCAATGTTTAACGCCAACGGCAAACCTAACCCTGCATCTAAATATACCTGCTCTGTTACCAGCATTTCGGACATTAAGCACGCATTTTATATTAATTTGGACGAACGCCCTGACCGCAAAGCATACGTAGAGGAGCAGCTTGCAACGGTCGGCTTGGACCAAGTGGCGCAACGGTTTAAGGCAACTAAAACTGAACGCGGTGCGTTTGGATGCAGCATTAGCCACTATAAATGTTTGATGAACGCGATTGTTAACAGGTGGGACCACGTGCTCATTTGTGAGGACGACATTACTTTTACAAACCCGGCGCTATTTGTAAACCAGCTAAATAAATGTCTGTCCAATCCGGGGCTAAAGTGGGATGTGATTATGCTGGCGGGTAATAATGCCGCGCCATACACGGTAATCGATGACAGCTGCGTAAAAATAAACAGATGTATTACTACAACTGGTTATTTAGTGAATAAACATTATATGCGCACATTGGCAGATAACATGAAAGAAGGGGCAACATTATTTATGAAAAACCCGACCCTAGGAATAAAATATGCGGTGGACACTTATTTTGCGCATTTGCAACGTCAAGATATGTGGCTATTAATTACGCCGCTCACTGTAACGCAACAAGAAGGGTACAGCGACATTGAACAAAAACACACCAACTATGCGCGCCTTATGCTAAACCTGGATAAACCTTATTTTTCTTATTTGTAAAAATATTTATTGTTTACAGTCCAAATACTGTCCCACCGGCAATGCCTCTTCTCACATTTCTGCCCATACTGTGTTTGCCTCCATTTTGCCCTTGGCTTTGTCCCTGGCTTTGCCCTTGCCTTCTTGTTTTAGCTCGTCTCATTTTTCTAGATTTTCTTCCCATTCTTTTTGAATATCTTGGCATTATATATTATATTAATATAAAAATTAAAGCGCGAATGGTCCCGCTCCACCCATCGCAAAGATAGCTCCTCCGCGTTTTTTAGTGCCTCTTCTAGAACGTCTTGCTCTAGTTTTTCTTACACTTCGTCGCGTTCTTCGTTGAGTTCTACGTCTTGCATATTTCGCCATTATATATTATACAAATAAAATAATTTGTATAATCACTAGTTAAGGTTAACATCATATTCCTAAAGTTTAGACAACAGGCACCGCATTCCATCCAACTGGGATAAAATCTTGCGCAGATTGGGACCACGTATCCGGATAACACACGATTTTATTCGGGCTTTCATTAAAATACGCGCCCCACCAACTAAATGTGCTATTTGCCACAATGTGGTGACTACATAATGACATCATCATCATTTGCACATAATCAGGTAACGCAGTGTCCGCCAGTTCAAACGCAGCGACATCGCTAAATTCAGTCTTCAATTGGTCCACATATGGCGCTACATCTTCCACTGCGTCTGGTTCGCAAAAATATAATATGTGCATTGGCGCATGGTTATCGTGCAGTTTTTTATGCATGTGTAAAACGCTATTTCTGAAGTAGCTATACGGCAAGACATTTCCAGGAATACGTTTATAGTCTCCAAACCTAAAATGCATGCTAACAATAATGCTGGATGATGTGGTTGTTGTTGTTATTTTTGTCGGCATATATTTTAGCGCATCATCTTGCTGCTCTTTTAAACGTATTAATCTAGTTATAACTTGATAATTAGTTTGAAAATATTTATAACTTTGAAAATAACCATAAAACATGATGTTATCCAATCGTGTTGGTAAAGATGAGGCAACAAGTTGTTGCAAATTTGTATATTGGTTCGCGCCTTCTTCCTGGAGCATTGTATTAATTCTTATATTATTCGGGTCTTTTATAAATGCGCGCAATGATTGCAAAAAAGTATTCCAATATGTAGGTCGGTTTGTGGTTAACCCTGTGCCAACATTGTCCACGTTTAAAAAGACAAATGGGTTCTTCGTATCTAGTGCGTACGAAATTAGCGCAAATATTTGAAACAACTGGTTGCCTAGGCCTCCCATTATATTGCATGTTACAATCATCGTAAAATATATATATATTACATATTACGAGTTGTATTTAACCCCTTTGAAAAATAATTTAATATCTACTATTAATATATTATTATGAATTCATTGAATTCAATGAATTCAATATTATTTAGTAAAAAACCCATTAGTTCACTATTTCCAACTACTCAATCAACCATTCCTAACTTTGGAAATTATGTGTGTGTAAATTTAGATGGTTCAAATATGGTTATGTGTTCA
>Ga0114974_10004635_pt1 | contig 10305 bp, 10 predicted proteins | sample S_130206_EF_Meta_FD_87318 | JGI IMG/M metagenome (GOLD analysis project Ga0114974, IMG submission 87318) | Freshwater microbial communities from Lake Simoncouche, Canada to study carbon cycling - S_130206_EF_MetaG | ecosystem: Environmental > Aquatic > Freshwater > Lake | place: Lake...
CATAAATCCAACGGCGCAAAGGAGGCGTTTCAATCCGCGCGCCCCCGCGGGGGGGCGCGACCCCAAAACAACACAGAGACAAAGGAAATCAAATGTTTCAATCCGCGCGCCCCCGCGGGGGGGCGCGACTTCGCTATCTGAAGTGTTTGCTGACGTGACTGTCAAAGAACGGTTTTCGCGGACCCCAAAAATTAACCACCGTATGAGCGACCATTCACTCATCCGTGAGATGCAACCCGTTCACCCGTCTTACCGGCCAGACGATTCGCGGATCTCCGGTGGGGTCGTTGATCGGCGAAGGTCCGCGCGCGGGCTCAAATGATCAAAGGCCCCTCCGGATCCAGCGTAGCTTTAGTTCCATGGTGCTCGACTCGCCGCTGCCATTCGGTCCCGAGAAAATAGAAACGCAGGCTGTCGTGTTTCAAATTCGCGAGCTGCAGGAGTTCCGCCCGAAACGCGATCCACTGGTCGTTGGCGAGCAGGCATTCGAACACGGAATTTTGCACGCGTTGGCCGTGGTTCAGGCAGGCTTTGGCGACGTGGCGCAGGCGCCGTCGGCCGTCGGGTGTCGAGGTGGCGACATCGTAACTGACGAGGATCATCATAGGAAGATGGGTCGGCCGTGCCTACCGCCACTCGAAGGGCGGGTAGGCGTCGAGATCTCCGCGGAGGTGGCGCGCGAGCAGGAGCGCTTGGGAGTGAAGGAGCAGGCCGATGGGAATTTTTTCGCCGAGAAACGGGTGCTCGATTTCCTCCTGCTTCCGCTTCTGCCACGCCGTGAGGATTTCTTTCCGGCCGTCGTCAGTGAAAAGGACGGCGCCGGTTTCGGTGGTGCGGAAATGCTGCGGCTGAATCTGCTGGCGATTGATCAAGGTCAGCGCGATGCGGTCCGCGAGCGGAGCGCGGAATTCCTCGATGAGGTCGAGCGCAAGGCCGGCGCGGCCGGGTCGGTCGCGGTGCAAAAACCCGACGGCGGGATCGAGCCCGTGGGCGGTGAGGGCTCCGGCGGCGTCAAAGCGCAGGAGCGTGTAGAGGTAGGAGAGCAGGGCGTTGACGCGGTCGAGGGGCGGGCGGCGGTTGCGGTCCCCGAAGGTAAAGGCGTCGCGTTGTTGCGTGATGAGGTGGCTGAAGACCGAGAAATACTGAGCGGCGGATTCGCCCTCGAGGCCGCGCAGCGTGTCGAGATTGTCGGCCGCGGTCAGGGCGCGGAGGCGATGGCCGAGGGTATCGGCGACGGCTTCGATGGAGGCGGCGTCGGTCGCGCCTTCGCGGGCGGCGCGGCGCAGGACATGGCGGGCGTTGGCGATTTTGCCGGCGATGAAGGCACGGGCAAGGGCGGCGCTGGCGGCGGGGTCGTCGGCGCGACGGTATTGCGCGCGGCGGAGGAGGACATTGCCCGAGGGCGCGCCGACGACATCGGCGAGGTGGCGGCCGTGTTCAGTGAGAAACGAGAGGGCGATGCCGGCCTCGGCGCAGGCTCCCAGGAGGAACGGGCTGCAGAGGATATTCCCGAAGCAGACGATGCCGCCGAGGTTAAGGAGCGGGAGGCGCAGGCGGATTTCCTTTTCGACCTCGATGACGACGGTCTCGCCCTCTTTGCGGAGGTAGGCGCCCTGGGTGGAGACGTAGAGGGTGTTGAGGAGGCGGCGCATGGCGCAGGAATTCAGTCGACAGCGGCGAGGATGCGCGCGAGGTGGGCGGAAGCGGAGCGCGTCACGGCTTGCGGGCGGCAGAGATCGAGCAGTGAACAGGCGCGGCATTTAGCGGCGTAAACGGGCGGCGGGGTTTGACCTGAGGCGAGCTGGGTGCGCACGGCAGCGGCGAGTCGCTGTGTCTCGGCGCGTAGGCCGTCGTCGAAGGTGACATCGTGGCGGCGGTGCGTCGCGCCGTAGAAGAGCGCGCCGGTGGGGACAGCAGTATGGAGCATTTCCTCGAGGCAGATGGCCTGCGCGCAGAGCTGTACGGCGTCGATGGGCTCGTGCTTGGGGCGGCCGCGTTTGTATTCGACGGGGAAGGGCCGCCACGCGCCGTCCGGCTGGCGGTGAAACTCGACGACATCGGCCACGCCGTGGAGACCAAGCGTGGCAGATTGGAGCGGTAGGGCGCGGGCGGTGCGGAGATCGCGACGCGATTCGCTGCCGGCCTCGTGGGCACGGTCGTGGAGGACGCGGCCTTGGGCGGTGAGGGTGTTTTCGGCCCACTGGCGCTCGACGTGGATGAGCGCGCACTGACGCGGGCAGAAGGCGAAGTGTTGGAGCGCCGAGAGCGGGAAGGAGTCGTCGGCGGCGGGCATGAAATGGGGCGCGGCGGCGGAGGCAGTCAGCGTTTGCCGGGTTGGAAGCCGATAAACGGTTTTTGCTTCTCGGGCGGCGGGTCGAGCAAGGGGAGAAGTTTTTCGACGACGTCCTGGAGGACGATGTCGTGTTCCAAGAGTTTTTTGTCGTGCTGGGCGAGGCGTTTGAGGATGACGGCGTTGGTGAGCAGTTCCTCCCGCATCCTCACGAAGGCGCGGACGACATAGACGCTCATGGCGACAGCGCGCGGGCTGCGGAGGATGGTGGCGGCCATGATGGCGCCGTGCTCGGTGAAGACCCAAGGGAGATACTTTCGATGCTGACCACGACCCGGTTTCTTTAAGATCACATTTTGTGATCTTAAAGAATCGGTCGCCTCTGCACTTGAAGTCACAATTTGTGATTTCAAGTTTCCAAGTTCCTCGCGGGTAGGTTGAAAGATGAAATCCGAGGGGAACCGCGCGAGGTTTCGCTTGATGGCTTGGTTGAAGACCATCGTCGGCACCTCGTAGAGCCGGGCGAGATCGCTATCGAGCATCACGCGCTGGCCGCGCACCGTGTGGATGGGCGGGAGCGCGGGATTGGGGGTAACGGACGGGGGCATTATGAGGGGGCCGGGTGGCGTTGCTTTTACCAGCAGAGTTTGAGGCCGTGGGGCGCGTAGGCGGGGAAAGCATCGTCGCCGGAGACGAGGGAAAAACCCTCGTTGATGGCGGTCCAGATGAGCAGGCGATCGAACGGGTCGCGATGCTCGGGGAGGCGGGGCAGGCGTTCTGCGCTGGCGGCGAGTCTCGGGGAAAGTGGGTGGATCTGCCAACCGGCGTCTGCCACGAAGCGTGGAAAATCCTCGGGCTCGGCCCCATCGAGGGCGAGTTTGCCCAACCCGAATTTGAGACCGATTTCCCAGAACGAAACGACGCTGACGGAAACCGTGTTGCCGGGATTTTTCAGCGCCCGTCTGGCCGGTGCGGAGAGCCGGTCGGCGTCTTGGAGGGCCCAGAGAAGGGAGCAGGTGTCGAGCAGAAGCTTCATGAACCAAGAAATTCTTCCTCGGTCATTTTCCAATTGGGACGGATAGTGACGCGAAATTTCCCGGCGAGGTAGCCGAGCTTACGCTTGGGGGCGGCGGGCGGCGGACCAAAGACGGCAACGGGGGTTTTGTTGCGGCCATAGGTCACGGTGATGGTCTCGCCCTTTTCGACGAGGGCGAGTGCGTCGGACAGGCGGGCTTTGAATTCGCCGATGGTGAGGGTGGTGGACATGGATCAAGGCAGCGCCCAACAGGACAAGTAGTCAAGTTGGGCGGTGACGGCGAAGGAACTCAGATCCACTCTTCGACGGTGACGCCGGCAGGGAGCGCGGCGAGGTCGAGGGTGACATCGTAGTCGGAGAATTGGCGGGGGACTTCGACGCCGGCTTTCTTGGTGACTTTGACGAGGTCGAAGAGTTTGTGCGCGGGGGCGTTGCCGAGGGCGGTGGCGTGCTTGAAGGCGATGCAGCGTTTCGCGCCCATGAGGCCGCGCGCGGCGGAGCGATCCAACTCGAACATTTGGCCGAGGGCGGTCTTGAACAAGGCGAGGTCGTCGTCGGAGAAGGTGGTTTGTTTCGCGAGGAAGGGGTTGATGAAACCATGGGCGAGGTAGAGGCCGTAGGGGATCGTGAATTTGCGGCCCATGGTGCGGTTGTCGCCGTCTTGCGCGGCGGCCTCGCGGTCGGTGGTGACGGCGCAGCGGGTGACGGCGTGTTCGAGCGAGACGACGGGCGAGATGCTGCGAGAGAACGTGAGCTGCACGGGACCGCGCACTTGGCCGCAGTTGACCTCGGTGGACATGACGGCGCCGAAGGTGCGGACATCGTAGAAATTTTCACACATCCAGGCGCGGACGGATTCGACGTCGGGCGCCTTGGCTTTCTTCGGGTCGAGACTTTTGGCCGTGTAGGCGAGTTGGTGCTGTTGGTTGAGCACGGCTTTTTCGCGGACGTAGATTTGGCGGCCGGGCTGCTCATTTTGGGTGAGCTGGACGAAGTTACGGATTTTACGCTTCAGGCAGACGTCGGTGACGATGCCGTGGCCGGTTTCGGGATCGACGCGCGGGAGGTTGCCGGCATCGGGGTCGCCGTTGGGATTGCCGTCGGTGGTATCGAAGAGGAAGACGAAGTCGTAGCGGTTATTCATAGGAGGATTGAGTTGAGAGCTGAGTTTGATGGTTGAATTGGGGATCGCGGAAAAATTTAGGCGGCGGGTTGGGCTTCGGCGGGCTTGGCGTCGGCTTTGGTGAAGAACGCCTGGCGTTGATGGTAGTAGCCGAGGGCGAAGAGGCTCTGGCCTTCGAGGCCGAGGTGGGCGGGCATATCGGCTAGACCGGAGCAGATTTCCTGCACGAGGCGCTCGCGGTTCACCTTGAGGCCCATGCCGCGTTCGCCGGCGGCTTTGGTGAGGTGGTGTTGGTAGGTGCGAAGGAGGCGCGGGAAGACGGTGGACGGCGTGGCAGAGGCGGCGCTGTAAAAGCGGTCGCGGATGGTGGCGTTGATGCCGGGGAGGGCATCTTCCTGGGTTTTTTCGAGGGCGGCGAAAAGCCGGCCGAGGCGATAGGCGGGTTCGGGGCGAGTGAGGTCGAGGCTCATGGGAATCTTTTTGTCGTGGTTGCGGTTGAGGAAGGCTTTGAGAATGGAGGCGCGGAGGTAGGTGATTTCGCGGTCGGCGCGGATACGGGCGATGACGGCGCTGGCGAGCGTGGGCGGATACGGAGCGCCGGTGAGAACGGCGCGGAGGAAGGGGCCGGCGAGCAGGGGTGAAATGTCCTTCGACTCGCGTCCTGTCTGGCGGAGGAGCTGCCATGCGGCGGGGAACTCGGGATTTTGCGGGCCGGGCGGACGGACGAGGCGGAGCGCGTCGTAGTGATCGCGCAGATGATCGACGAGGGAGGCGAGCGTGCTCGCGTGCCAGAAGCGCACGGAGAGGCGAGCGGCGTTGGGCGAGAGACCGAGGACGTAGAACGGCGTGGTGGCGTCATCGGTGAGGCGGTCGAGGGTGCGGCCGCCGCCGGTGCGGAGAACCTCGAAAAAAGTGCCGAGACGGGCGCGGAGCGTTTCGTCTTGGGCGAGGTCTTCGCTTTCGGGCGTGTGGCCGTCGAGGAAGGCGGCGAAGAGGCTTTCGGTGACGGTAGGCGCACCCGTCCAGAAGACGGTGGTGGCGTCGCCGACTTGCACGCGGTGGAGGCGGGATTGTGGACCGGCGAGGAGGGCGTTGAGCGCGGTAGCGTGGCGAAAAGCTGAGGCTTGGGAGATGGGGGAATTGAGCGCCTGATCTTTGCCGTAGGAGATGAAGGAATCGCAATTGAAGGAAATTATTTTGGCTCCGCTCGATTGTGCACCGGAGACGCCTTTGATGGCGGGCTCGATGAGTTGAGCGAGCGGCTGATCGGCGTCGCCCGAGATGAGGCATTGGCCGCGCGGCGCGTCGGGATCGGCGGCGAGTTCGAGACGTTCCCAATAGGCGGCGAGGGCGGGACGGTCGTGGACGTAGGCGTGTTCGCCGACGAGGCGGAAGACGCCGAAGCCGGTGGCGGCAAAGTCGTCGAGGTGGGCTTTGTGTTCGAGCGCGTGGGCGGGCATCCACGTGCGGAGGAAAGTGCAGACGGCGGTGAAGTCAGGGTCGGCGAGCGTGCTTTCAAGGGCGAGGTGGCGTTCGCGGAAGGCGGCAAACGCTTTGGCCGTGCGCTCGGGTTTCTCGTCCTCGGGTTTGTAGCCGAGGAGGTAGGCGCTGTTGTCCCAAAGGAAGCAGGGGTTGAGGCCTTGGCCGGGAGGTTTTGCCTGCCCGGGGAGGGTGAGGAGGCGGGCGAGCGGCTTTTTGCCGGTGGTGTCGCGCTCGTCTTGAATCGCGGAGAGGGAACCGTCGGGATTCAGGAGGACGCAGAAGCTGACTTTTTGCGCGCTGTAGCCGGGGCGGGCGAGATCGTAGCGGGTGTCGGTGGCGAGTCGGCCATAGAGGAGATCGAGCGCACGCAGGGGAGAGGATTCGGGGGCGGTCATGGCGGGCGTGGGTCAGGCGAGGGCTTGGTGGAAGGGAGGGACGGTGATGACGCCGGCTTTCATCTCGGCGCGAAAGAAGCGCGGGGTCGTGGAGCGGACGGCTTTGGTTTTCGGGTCTTGGTCGAAGGCGAGGTCGTGGAGCATGTAGCCGAAATCGCGGTTTTGGTCGGCGGGCGGAAGCGTACTGGCGGGGAGCGGATCGGCGGTTTCGAGGAGGGCGAAACGGGCGGGAAATTCGCGAGTGCCGAAGTAGGGCTGTTGGAAGCATTGGCCGGCGCGGGCGCGGCGGGTGAACATGTCGAGGTGTTTGCCTTCGCAGTCTTTGACGGGTAGCTCTGCGCCGCCGCGGTCGAAGCGGCGGTCGAGTACGTCGAAGTGGGCTTCGATCACGTAGGAGACATGGCGGAGGATGAGGGCGGCGCGTTGCTGGCGGTCTTCCTCAATGTGGACACCGAGGTTGCCCTGGCCGGCTTTCATGGCGGTGCGGGCGGATGCGAGGGGAATTTTCGAGGCGACCTCGTTGCGGCGGATCGAGGTGAACTGGATCGGCGCGAGGACGTGGAGGCGGTCGATGACCCAGCGGATTTGAGGTTTCCAATAAATGGCTTCGAGGAGGCCGCGCGCAGCTGACGGTGTGATGACGTCGTAGGAGACGCGTTCGGCCTTCATCTCGGGGCGGGTGAAGCAGGCGTAGTCGCCGGTAACGTGGAGTCGGATGCCGTAGGACATGGGTGGTGTGGTTTTAGGAAACGATGAGTTGCTCGGGTTCGTAGAGGCGGTCGGTGACGAGTTGGAGGCCGAGGTCCTCGGAGTAGGCGGTGGCGTCGTCGAGTATGAGATAGCGTTCGTGTAGGCAGCTGAGCCCGCGGCCGACATGCTGGCGGGTGACGGCTGCGGGGATTTGCACGACGTAGCGTTGGAGGCGGCGGGCGAGTTTGCGCTGTTCCGCCGGATTGTAGGTGGCGCGGAGTTCGTCGATGAGGTCGCGGCCGTGGTCGCCGTAGGGGACGAGCACGGCTTGGTAATTGGACTCGATGAATCGGAATTCCTCCGCGCATTTTTTGAATTGGAAGCCGAAGAGATCGGCGGGTTGCGAGAGCTGGCGCGGGAAGCAGTCGAGAATTTTTTTGGCGTCGGTCTGGTCCTCGTTTTTCCAGTAATGGAGGTGAAAGTAGGCTTCGATGGCGGCGGGGCAGAGCGGGTCGGCGGCGTGAAGCGGGAGAATTTCGGCGGCGGAGTCGGCGGCTTTGCGGAGGAAGCCTTTGGGAATCGGTTGTTCGGGTGTGAAAATAAAGGTGTCGCCGAGGGTGGCGAGGCGGCCCTCGCGGTTACAGCGGCCGGCGGCCTGGGCGATGGAGTCGAGGCCGGCAAGCGCGCGATAGACGAAAGGGAAATCCACATCGACGCCGGCTTCGATGAGCTGGGTGGTGACGACGCGGCATGGGAGATTGTTTTTCAAGGCGTGGCGGATTGTGCCCGGCGCGGGGTTTCGTGGGTCGCCGAGGACGGCGCTGCGGTGCGCCGGACACATGAGCGCACTGAGGTGGCGGCGTGTGCCATCGGCGGGTAGGCGCGCGAAGAGTTCGGCGGCGTGGCGACGGGTGTTGACGATGCAGAGCATCTGCGGGTGCGTGGCGAGGCGAGTGGCCAGATCCACATCGGGGAGCGGCATGCGGCCGAGGTCGGTGATGCGCACGCGGCGGAGCGTGGAGAAGAGCTGCGTGCGGTCGGGGATTATTTCGCGCACTTCGCGGAGGCCTGATTTGAAATCGGGCCGTTGTTCGACGGCCGGCTGGGTGGCGGTGCAGAGAACGATGGACGTGGAGTAGTTGGAGTTTCCATGCGAGTCGCGGCTCGCGAGCTCTTGCAGGGCGCGGAGACAGGGCTGGAGTAGGGTGAGCGGGAGCGTTTGGGCTTCGTCGAGGACGATGACGCTGCGCGCGAGGCGGTGGAGCTTGCGGCAGGCGGAGGGCTTGGCGGCGTGGAGCGACTCGAAGAACTGAACGTTCGTGGTGACGATTAGGCGGGCATCCCAGTTTTCCGTGGCGAGCCGTGAGGCGGTGGTGACGTGGGCGGCGTCGGGGTCGAGATTGGAGTGGTGCTCGACGACGACATCGTCGCCGAGGGAGGCAAAGACCTCGCGGAAGACGGCGGCGTTTTGCTCGATGATGCTGGTGAACGGGAGGACGTAGATGATGCGGTCGAAGCCGTGGCGCAGAGCGTGATCGATGGCGAAGGCGAGGGAGGCGAGGGTCTTGCCGCCTCCGGTAGGGACGGTGAGTGAGAAGAGGCCGGGTGACTGCTTCGCGGCGGTGCGGCAGGCGGCGAGGACCGCGGCGCGGGCGTGATTGACGGGAGTGGTAGGCGGGCCGAAACACGCAAGGTGCGTGTTGAGACAATCGCGGAGTGCGGAGAGTGGCGGCTGGGGTTGGCGAGCGCGGGAGTTTGCTTTGCCCGGCGACATGAAGGCTTCGGTGTCGAGCCAATCGGCATCGACGAGCGCGGAGAAGGAGAGACGGAGAAAAAAACCGAGAGAGTAGCCGGAGGTGAGAGCGTGGCCGGGCGGGCGGTGCGACGCGGTAGCTAGAGCGAGTAGGTCCGCTGGAGCGTTTGCGTACGCTGGAATGACTTTACGTAGACGCTCTTCGAGGCAGGCCGTCGTAGCGTCTTGGCCGTTTGCGAGGCCAGCATGGTGGCCTGCTATCAAGTAGGCCAGCAGAGGGCCGAAGAGTTTCAGTTCGCGTGCTGCATGCTGGGAGCCAGCGGTAGAGTGATCGACTTTCGCGACAATCTCGGGGCGTTCTTCGAGGTGCGCTTCGGCTCCACCAGCGGCGGCGAGGTAAGACTGAAATTCGGGGGAGTATTTTCCGAGGTCATGCCACAGTCCGGCGAGCCGGGCCCAATCGGCGGCATGGAAAGAGGAGGCAAATTTTGCGGCGGCGTCAGCGACGTGGTTGAGATGGTCATCCAGCAGCTGCCAGTGCGACTGGTCTGGGTCGGGCGAACCGTCGGAGCGGGTGGCGGTGTGAGCGTAGGCGATCATGCGCAGAATGGCGTCGATATGCGCATGATCTTAGCGTGGGGGGTGTGACATTGGCGGGGGTACCCTCGAAATTGTTCGAAAACACGTTCGCGGGGTGAGTGGAGGAGCGGGCGTTGCGCAGAACTGCGCCGCATCGCTTCGGTTTCGCAGCAGTACACAGAACGCACGACGGCAGCGAGGCACGGCGCACGTGGGCGCGCAACGGCCAATGTATCCGTGTACAATTGATCCGCGTACCGGAAAAATTCCGGGGCGCGTGTGGCTTAGTATGCGGGTGGTTGCGGCGATGCAGTGCCACCCCTTCTCGTGCGGTGCGACGGAAGAACGGCTACGCGAGCAGGCGCTCGCACAGCGTGAGGAGGCGGGTGCGCAGCGGTTCGGCGCGGGTGGAAAAGGCGCGCTGGTGGGCCTCGTAGTCGGCGCGGCCGGCGGCGGTTTCGATCGTGATCGGGGCGAAGCCGAGGGCGCGCAGATCGTAGGGGCTGGCGCGCATATCCACTTCGCGGATATCCCGGGCGAGGGCAAAGCAATCGGCGATCAGCTCGCTGGGCGCGAAGGGGGCGAGTTTGAAGGACCATTTGTAGAGGTCCATGTTGGCGTGGAGACAGCCGCTTTGTTCGAACTGTGGGACGGTTTCACGGGCAGGCTTGAGCTTGTTGAGCGGACGCGCGGGTGGCGTGAAAAAACGAAACGCGTCGAAATGCGAACAGGTGATCGGCGCGGCTTCGACGATGCGCGCGAGTGGGTCCGGCGCAAAGCGGAGCGGGTGCGCGTTGTGGCGGACTTCGTCTGGGGTTTGGCGGTAAACCATCGCCCATTCGTGGAGGCCGTAGCAGCCGAAGAACGCGGGGCGGGACTGTGTGGCGCGGAGGAGTGCCCGCAGCCAAATGACGTAGGGGCGGCGGGAGGACGGCAGCGGGGCGAGGGTGACGGCGG
>Ga0114974_10004640_pt1 | contig 10299 bp, 11 predicted proteins | sample S_130206_EF_Meta_FD_87318 | JGI IMG/M metagenome (GOLD analysis project Ga0114974, IMG submission 87318) | Freshwater microbial communities from Lake Simoncouche, Canada to study carbon cycling - S_130206_EF_MetaG | ecosystem: Environmental > Aquatic > Freshwater > Lake | place: Lake...
GACAATTCCATGAGATGAGGAATAGCTTCGGTCATTGATGCATACGTATGTGTTGCACCAAACTCCATTGCTTTTTCACGCTTGAACTCAACAGGGTCGATAGCGATAATGCGCTTAGCTCCTGCCATACGAGCACCTTGCACAGCATTGATACCAATACCGCCAATGCCAACGACAACGACAGTGTCACCAGGTTGTGTATCAGCACGGTTCGTTGCAGAACCCCAACCAGTTGCCACACCGCAGGACACAAGTGCAACACAATCAAGTGGCAAATCTTTTTCAACTTTGATCAGTGATGCTTCAGCCACAGTGGCGAACTCTGAGAACGTTCCGAGCTTTGCCATCAATTTGACTGAACGACCATCTTTCACGTGGTGACGATGTGTGCCGTCTGTGATCATGCCGCCTGTCAAGGTGCCTGCACCCAAGTTACACAAGTTCTGACGACCAGTTGAGCAGTAACGACAACGACCACATGAAGGAACAAAACTGGCTGACACATGGTCGCCCACTTGCAAGGTAGTGACACCTGGCCCAAGTTTTACGACAACGCCAGCACCTTCATGACCACCAATAAATGGAAAGAAGTCATCGACGCCCATCATGGCCAAAAGTTCCTTCGGGGGAACCATGTCACCAGTGACGAAATGTTCGTCAGAGTGGCACATACCCGCGACTTTCCAGTTCACCAATACTTCATTGGCTTTTGGATCATCTACTTCAATTTCTTCAACCACCCATGGTTGATCAATCCCGTACAAAACTGCTGCGCGTGACTTCATTGTTGTTTCCCCTTGAAATTGTTAACCATTATTGGTTGTCGTGATTTAGTAGATCAAAACTCCGCGGATGTTTTTGCCATCGCGCATGTCTTGGTAACCCTCGTTGATGTCTTCAAGCTTGTATGTCTTTGTGACAAGGCCATCAAGATCAAGTTGTCCTTCGCGGTACAAACCAAGAAGTTTTGGAATGTCAGCACGTGGGTTACCTGAACCGAACAATGAACCAACAAGTTGCTTTTCCATCAATGTGAGGTCAAGAAGGCTCATGTTGGCGCCGCCCATTTCAAGTGCAGGGTGAATGTTGGTAACAACAACACGGCCGCGCTTTGCAGCAAGAGCCATTGCTTCACCAATGACTTGTCCGTCGCCAACACCCATGGTCATGATGACTTTGTTTGCCATGGTGCCCCATGTGAGGTCTTGCAACAACGGCAACGCTTCGGCCATAGAAGATGCTGTGTGTGTTGCACCAAATTCCATAGCTTTTTCGCGCTTGAACTCAACTGGGTCGATTGCGACGATGCGCTTTGCACCAGCAAGGCGAGCACCTTGAATTGCATTAGCACCGATACCGCCAACGCCGACTACAACGACAGTGTCGCCAGGAGCTACGTCAGCTGCATACACAGCGGATCCCCAACCAGTGACGACTCCGCAACCAAGAAGGCATGCCTTGTCTAATGGAACATCTTTTTCAATCTTGATGCATGAAGCTTCGTTGACAACTGTGTGCTTGGCAAAGGTTCCGAGCATGCACATCAGTGTGAGGTCTTTCCCTCCAGCATGATGGCGCGACGTACCGTCTGTCACTTGCATACCAAGACCCATAAGCGCACCAAGGTCGCACAAGTTCTGGTGACCAGTTGAACAACTTGGGCAACGACCACATGATGGGATGAACCCGAACACAACATGGTCGCCGACTTCAAGCCAACTGACTCCTTCGCCGACAGCCTCAACAACACCAGCGCCTTCGTGGCCACCAATGATGGGCAACGCGAATGGCAGGTCGCCTGTGGTGAGGTGTTCGTCTGAATGGCACATGCCTGAAGCGGCGATCTTGACCAAGACTTCGCCGGCCTTCGGCGCATCAAGCTCAATTTCTTCGACGCTCCACGGAGCGTTTACTTCCCAGAGAATTGCAGCGGTTGTCTTCATAGAAGCCCCCTTGTTTGGCTGCCAGTTATCTGGCAGGTCGTCCTCTGAGATTACCCATTTGCACCACGTATTCTCTAGTGGGCTTCACGGAAGGTACTGTCGTAGGCATGGATAAGGACATCGCCCCACAACCAGTACCCGAGCAGGCCTCAGCCAGCGTGGAAAGCCCCATCGTCGAGGAACTCCTCGTCGAGGAGATTTCCATCGACGGCATGTGCGGCGTCTACTAACCACCTCGTCGCATCATGACAGTCACGCTTGAGTCCGCGTGCGAGCTGCACCCTCAAGTCGCGATCCGGCCTGAACCATTTGGTGCGCTTGCCTATCACTATGGCAACCGCCGTTTGGTCTTTCTTCGACACCCAGACATCGTGCGTGTTGTAAAGACCATGGGTGAGCATTCATCGTTGCGCGACACTTTCGTCGCAGAAGGCGTCGCTGAATCTCGGTGGCCGTCATTTATAGAAGCCCTCTCTTCTCTTACTACATCGGAGATAATTCGTGTCCTCTCATAGTCTTGGCCAACAAATGAAACAGGGTCTTGATGCACCTATCTGTCTCACCTGGGAACTGACATACGCATGCAACTTGGCATGTGTTCATTGTTTGTCCAGCAGCGGACAACGCGATGATCGTGAATTGTCTACTGAACAAGCAAAAGCAGTTCTTGATGAACTCGCAGCGCTTCAGGTTTTTTACATCAACATCGGTGGTGGCGAACCAATGATTCGTCGCGACTTCTTTGAAATTGTTGAACATTCAATTGCTAACAACATCGGCGTCAAGTTCTCAACTAACGGTGCGTTCATCGATAAGAAGAATGCTGAGCGACTTACAGCAATGGATTATCTCGATATTCAAATCAGTCTTGACGGTACTGACGCAGTTACAAACGATGCAGTCCGCGGTGAAGGTTCATACGACACTGCGATTCGTGCGATGGATAATTTGAAAGCTGCCGGTTTCGGACAATTCAAAATTTCAGTTGTCGTTACCCGCCACAACGTTGACCAACTCGACGCATTCAAAGCGTTAGCTGATTCATATGGTGCACAACTGCGAATCACACGTCTACGCCCGGCAGGACGCGGCGCAGATACGTGGGACGAACTTCACCCGACAAATGCTCAGCAACGTCAGATCTACAACTGGTTGCTTGCACACGGTGAGAACGTTCTCACCGGAGATTCATTTTTCCATCTCAACGCATTTGGTGAATCGTTGCCAGGCTTGAACTTGTGTGGCGCTGGACGAGTGGTGTGCCTTATCGACCCAATCGGCGATGTCTATGCATGCCCATTTGTTATTCATGACACCTTTAAAGCTGGCAACGTGCTCGAAGATGGTGGTTTCACTCACGTATGGCGCGAATCAGATCTATTCACTGAACTGCGTGAACCACAAAGCGCTGGTGCATGTGCCTCATGTGGGGCATTTGATGCATGTCAGGGTGGTTGTATGGCGGCCAAGTTCTTTACCGGCCTTCCTCTCGATGGTCCAGACCCTGAATGCGTCACAGGGCACGGTGAAGTTCTTCTGCCTTCTGTCCCCGTTTCGCTCGTACCTCGCCCGTCAATGGACCATTCAAAGCCAGCACGAACTCTGATTACGAGTAAAGTTTCTACGTGAATTCTTTTGTCGCGATACTTGCGATCATCATCGCATATTTCTGCGGCACTTTGCCCATTGCAATTCTGATTGCAAAATCAAAAGGCGTAGATATCACAACTTTTGGTTCTGGAAATCCTGGCGCTAGCAATGTTGCACGAGCGCTCGGCACCAAGTACGGCATTCTTGTTTTTGTCGGTGACGCGCTGAAAGGCGGTCTTCCTGTTCTTGCACTTTTGTCGCATATGCCCATTGCGTATGCATGTGCAGCAGCAGCGGTATTAGGCCATGTGTTCCCTATTACTCGCAAGTTCAAAGGCGGAAAAGGCGTCGCAACAGGAGCCGGGAGTTTGTTACCACTCCACCCAGTCCTAATTATTGGAGCCGCTCTGACTTGGTTGCTCGTAACGAAAGTTACAAAGAAAGCGTCGATCGCATCTATCGCTATTGTTCCCGTCTTGGTGCTGGCATTTGTAGTGAGCGGCACTCGTATGTGGGAAATTTTCTCACTAATTGGTATCGGCGCGTTGGTAGAGATTCGACATGCGTCAAATATCAAACGTCTTTTATCTGGAACTGAGCCCCCCGTGACAGGCTCAACCGTCTAACCTCCAGTCGTGTTTTCTTTTCTTGATACATTTTTTAATTGGCTAGAGCATTATTCGGGATCGCCATGGTTCTATGTAGCTATTTTCTCCATAGCGCTGCTCGATTCTGTCCTTCCCATCGTTCCCAGTGAATCACTAGTCATTGTTGGCGGAGTAAGCGCTGGGCTACATCAACTTCACTGGTCGTTAGTCATTATCGTGGCTGCCGCTGGCGCTTTTGCAGGTGACAACATCAGTTATCAAATCGGAAATCAATTCTCAGATTCCATACGAAAGAGATACGAGCGGAGCGCTAAAGGACAACGGCGACTGCGTTGGGCGCACGAACAAATTCAGTTGCGTGGCGGCGAACTTCTGATTACCGCGCGATTTATTCCAGGTGGGCGCACACTTCTCACACTCAGTTGTGGCATCACTGATCAAGACCGTCGTTGGTTCGTGAAATGGATTGCTATTGCTACCCCAATCTGGGCAATGTACGGAACGCTTCTTGGCTTTATTGGTGGCCGCTCATTTCAAGACAACCACACAAAAGCATTTCTGGTGGCTTTCTCGATTGCAATCGGTGCAACCATAACCCTGGAACTGGTTCGACATTTTCGTCATCGTTCTGGGTCACCGGCAACTCCACCAAACTCATAACATGACGACCACCAGTCAGAACTTTGACACATCGCGTGTTTTGTTGTTGCCTCTCGGTTCATTTGAACAACATGGGCCACATCTGCCTTTAGACACCGACACCATAATCATCGACTCGGTCATTGCACATGCACTGCAGGACGCCCAGGTTGATTCACGTTCTTTTGTTCTTGCGCCAACCATTGCAATTTCGGCAAGTGACGAGCATGCCGGATTCCCTGGCACGCTTAGTACCGGAACAGAGGCGCTCATGCAGTCTGTCGTTGCTATTTGTCGATCTGCATCATGGTCACTCGGCGTATGCATAGTAAACGGCCATGGTGGGAATGCAGATGCGCTTGCACGCATTAGTTCGGCTCTCACACACGAAGAAATCAATTATTCAATCTGGTCTTTGCCGTCATATGAGGGTTCCGACATGCACGCTGGACATACAGAAACCTCGGTCATGCTTCATGTGGCTCCTGAAAAAGTTCGTAGGGACCGCATTGAACCTGGAGCTATCGGAGATGCACATGATCTTGTGGCACAGATGCGCACCAGTGGTGTGGCAGGCGTATCCACTAATGGCGTTCTCGGCGATCCAACGACAGCAACCAGCGAACATGGTGTTGCTGTCCTGAACCTGTACTCATCTCATCTCGCAGCACATCTTGCAACACTTTCCACAGAGTGGCTTAGTGATTCTCCATGACCATTCGTTTTGTCCCCGACGCTCAGTGGTTTCGATCGCAAAAAGGGAACGGCGTTCTCGCTGGTTCTCCTCTCACGTACTTTGGCGTCACTGATGCAGGATCAAAAATATTGGATGCGATTGAGAGCAACGCTGACTTGCCTCAGAATTACTCCCAACTAACTGATCGATTGCTCGCAACAGGTGCCGTTCACCCCGCACAAAGTATGGAAGCAAACAGTTCTGACGTCACTGTGGTGATTCCAGCATTCATCACTGATACGCAATCACATACGAATCTCGAAAATCTGATTGCGTCACTTTTCGGTCTTGCCATCGTCGTGGTGGATGATGCATCCCCTCATCCTGTTCATATCTCTGGCGCTCGTGTTATCAGGCATAACACAAACAAAGGACCTGCAGCTGCTCGCAATACCGGCATTGCTCTAGTAGTAACAAAATTCGTTGCATGCGTCGATGCAGATGTATCAGTTACTAGCGAGCAACTGTTGACTTTGGCTGGGTATCTCGCAGACGAACGAGTAGCGATGGTTGCACCGCGAATCACATGCCTTAACGACAAAACCTTTATCGGAGAGTTTGAATCACTTCATTCGCCATTGGATTTGGGTTCAACACCTGCACTAGTGCGGCCAATGTCTCGAGTGTCATATCTTCCGGCCACTGTTCTGGTCTGTAACACGAACTCAATTCGCACAGTCGGCAGCTTTGATGAGTCATTACGGCTGGGAGAAGACGTAGACCTCGTATGGCGTTGCACTGAATCGGGACTGTGGTGCCGATATGTGCCCGCAATCGAATGTCCCCATCGCGCACGACGTTCCGTCAGAGCACTGTTCCGTCAGCGATTTGAATACGGATCAAGTGCCGCTGCGCTAGATCAGCGTCATCCCCATAGGGCTTCGCCGTTACGCGCGCATGCACTCTTATTGGTCGCTGCCATGTCTATTTTGATGGGACTTCTATCAGTCGCAGTTGTTTTTATTGCACTAACCATTTTGTATTTCTGTTTGTCGCTTCGTTCAACCAAAATCTCAATGACTAGCCGCACTCGCCTGGCTTGGCTTGGTGTTACTTCAACCACAAAACTTCTTGCGCAAGCAATCATGCGGTGCTGGTGGCCTTTATTCCTTCTTGCATCATTGATCTCGTGGCGTCCCGGAGTAATGCTCACGTTCAGTGCACTTGTTCCATCAATTTTTGGTTTGATGAGATTCAAACCAAACCACCCAATCCGCTATCTCCTTGTTCGGATTATTAGCGACATGTCGTATGCGTCTGGTGTGTGGGCTGGCGCAATCCGCACACGTTCAGTACGGTGCCTCTTGCCAGTGATTACTGCGCGGCGTTCAATCTCGCGCTGATGTTGTTGCAGTCTTCACAGATTGATTCAGGAATCACACCCCAACGCATGAGGCGGGAAAAAATGGCACAGCCGAGACAGAAACCAACGAACGCTTCAAGCGAAGCGGCACAAGCAAGCATCCCGATGACAACACGTGATGCAGCGTGCATGTCAAATAGCCACAGTGCCGAACCAGTTACGGAAAACACCGCACCGATTCCCTGAGCGAATCGCTTCGGTGGCCCAGCTACTAATACATGTACCCGCTTGATTCGTGGCGTGATCACTTCAGTGGCTATTCGGCCAAGTGGGCTAAGAAGCGGACCTGTCAGAACACGTGCAATAAACCCATACGTCAAGGGCACCAATACCCATGGGTTTCCTGTGGCGACAAACAAAACGCTCATCACCACAGCCCCCATAGCCACAATGCGCGCCGATGTTTCGTTGACTGGATTGGGAAATCCAAATACTTTTGGCATGACCTCACGCTATGGCCTAATTCCCAACTGACCACTCAGGAATTGGTCCCCCGAGTACGGTACTGGGGGTGACAATCCGCTTGACCGTCCAAAGAACTGATTGGTTAGCCCATGTCCATGGCGTTGCCGAGGCAACTCCGGGTCTTGTTCCTGTCGTCAAAGGAAATGGTTACGGCTTTCGCCGATGGAACCTCATGGAGATCGCTGGAGAGTTGTCTCGCGAAGTTGCTGTGGGAACAGTGTTCGAAGTACGCGATACGCCAGCGCACATCACACCGATTGTTTTGACTCCAACGTTGACAGCACCACCAAAGAACTTGCCCATGAACACCGTCTTGACTGTGGGCAGTCCTCACCATGTTGTGGCACTCACTCGTGCTCAATGGCGTGGAGAAGTAATCGTAAAACTGCAATCGTCCACAAAACGATTCGGCGTTACACACGCAAATTTGCAACCGCTACTGTCTGACCTCTCGAATGCACAGTTAACTATTCGCGGTTTTGCTGTTCATCCACCTATTAGTGGCGACATGGCAATGCACCTTGCAGACATTACGCAATGGTTAGACCACATAGATCCTTCACTGCCGGTCTACATCAGCCATCTCGACACTGAGGCATATGCCGCATTACGCCGCGATTATCCGACACGTGAATTTCGGATGCGCCTTGGTACATCACTGTGGCATGGAAACAAATCAGCACTGCACCTCTCGGCCGACATAGTTGACCATCACCGAGTGGAATCAGGCTCTTTTGCTGGTTATACGCAAGTCCCCATCAAGGGTTCAGGAGAGATTGTGATTGTCGGGTGCGGCACGGCACATGGTGTAGTACCTCTGCTTGATGGTCGTAGCCCATTCCATTTTCAACGTCAAAGATTGAACATGCTGGAACCGCCACACATGCATACTTCAATGTTGTTTGTTGCTCGCGGACGTCCACTTCCAAGTATCGGTGAATGGATCGACGTGCAACAACCACTCACTCGAGTACAAGTTGATTTGTTGCAGTGGGTATAACACCTCTGCGATAACGAAGCCGTTAGGACGGCGATGTAGCCATTCGGTTCAGACCGCGCCAACCGACTGCAGCAGCGCCAATAAGTCCGCCTTGATCAGCCAGTCGTGATGGAAGAACTCTGGCACCTCGAGAAAATTCAAGTCCACATAATTCATCAACTGTTTTTTGAGCTGAGTTAAAAAATGTTGCGCCGAATCCGAGTGCAACACTTCCACCCACTATGACGAGTTGTAAATCAAGAAGATTGCACACTGATGCAATACCTCGACCAACAAGGCGACCTGTGCGCACCATGATCTCGTACGTTGGCTGCGTTGGTGGACGACCTGTTATCGCCTCAATCGCTGGGCCTGATGCTTCGGCTTCTAGACAACCGCGGCCTCCACAGACACAACGACGGCCGTTGGGCTCTACAACCACGTGTCCGATATGGCCCGCATTGCCGCTATTGCCCTCTAAAAGCTGGCCATTCAGCACGATTCCGCCACCAACACCGGTGGAAACGACCATGGCCATGAAGTTGTCCACGCCGCGGGCGCCGCCGACCCAGCCTTCTGCAAGGGCGAGTGCTTTTGCATCACCATCACCAAACACTGGCAGCGCAGTGATGTCTTGTAGACGATCACGAAGCGGGAAATCACGCCATTGTGGAATATTCAGCGGTGACACAGATTCAAGATTGTGTGTACTTGGCCCTGCGCATGCAACACCCACTGTTGATGGGTTGGTGCCGTGATGTTCGCGAGCACGTGACATTTGTTGCTGCACAGCTTCAGCGATATCAGAAAATAACTCTTCTGCAGAGTCACGCGTATTTACAGGCACCGACGTGCGGTCAACCAGCTCGCCTTCGCGAGTGACAAGACCGACGGCACACTTCGTGCCTCCGATGTCGAGTGATAATGACAATTGCATGAGGGGTCTAGTTTGCCAAAAAGTCTGTACCAATTGCGACATACAAATATTTTCATGTACGTCAATTGTCTAGTATTTATAGGCTATGCGCAGTACGTACGATGAGATCGTGCATCCACAATGGAAAGAATCACTTGCAGATGCTATGGATACGGGCTTGTTTCACAATCTCTCAATATTTATTCAACGTGAGCGAACACAATGCGAGGTCTACCCAACTGATGAAAACGTTTTCTCCGCTCTGTCGTTTGTTGGCCCGCGCGACACCAAAGTTGTCATCCTCGGACAAGACCCGTATCACGAACACGGTCAAGCACATGGCTTGAGTTTTTCTGTGCAACCAGGTATTGCTATTCCCCCTTCATTGCGAAACATTTTTACTGAACGCAAAAATGACATCGGACTCATGCCGCCTGTCAATGGAACGCTCACATCGTGGGCGCGTCAAGGTGTACTTCTGCTCAACACTTCACTCACTGTTCGTGCGGGCAGCGCAGGTAGTCACGCCAAAAAGGGTTGGGAAGTAATAACCGACCAGATCATTCGTACCGTTAATGACAACACTGAACGCTGTGTATTCATCTTGTGGGGCACGCACGCTCAGACCAAGAAGAAGCTGATTACGCAGGGGCATCATGCAATTCTTGAGGCACCACACCCGTCGCCATTGTCTGCTTATAGAGGATTTTTTGGAAGCGCCCCGTTCTCGCGCACCAACGCACTGCTACAAGAAGCGGGTCGGGCACCAATCGACTGGAGCCTCTAGGCAGGCACTTGCTGAGTGATGCAGTGAATGCCTCCCCCACCGACCGCGAGGATGCGACCGATTGGCAACGGCACCATGTCTCGACCTGGAAAAAATTCTCCGATCATCTGCACTATGTCATGATCAGCATCATGTCCGGTCACTGGAATCGTGACGAAATTATTTCCCACATAGAAATTTAAATACGGAGCAACGACACGACCTGAATCGGTTTCAACAAAGGGCAGCACTGGTACAACGTCAACCTCTAACTGTTCACCGCGACCCGAGAAA
>Ga0114974_10004643_pt1 | contig 10298 bp, 16 predicted proteins | sample S_130206_EF_Meta_FD_87318 | JGI IMG/M metagenome (GOLD analysis project Ga0114974, IMG submission 87318) | Freshwater microbial communities from Lake Simoncouche, Canada to study carbon cycling - S_130206_EF_MetaG | ecosystem: Environmental > Aquatic > Freshwater > Lake | place: Lake...
AAGTGCCGACTAACTACCGACCAAGTACCGACGAAGTAAAAAGAGTATGGGACAGGATAAAAAACTTAAAAAAAAAAGGTAAATTACCAGAACCAACCGAAGAAGATTTGATTGATGAACCTACGGCATTAGCATTTACACCCTATGATACTTATGAAGACGAAACACTAGTACCATTAATAGATGAGATACCGGATGAGGAATTATTTGAGGAAAACGTTTATTATGTTGAAAAAACTGACGAACCAAATAAAGTAAAAAGATTAAGGTACACTAAAAAAAATGATTAGTATTATTGATAAAAAAATTAAATTAAAAAATCTTAATAAATCTGATAAAAATCAGATTATTTTAGTACACACATCAAGAAATGTCGGTGAATACCTAGTATCTTTAAAACATAGACATAATGGAGATTATAATAAAATACCACATTATGTTATATCAAGAAAGGGGGAAATAATCCAACTCCTAGACAACGACCAAAACACAAATTTCTTTAATGATCCGGTCTACGATAAGAAATCAATAGTGATTTCTTTAGAAAATTTGGGGTGGATTGAAAAAGAACCGTTAAAAAATCATTACATTAACTGGATTGGAAATATTTATAAAGAGAAAATAGTAGATAAAAAATGGAGAGACTATTTTTTTTGGCAACCATACACAGATATACAGCTAGATAATTTAGCTGAATTGTCTAAAGATTTGTCAGAAAAAATGTCAATAAACTTAACTTGTATTGGACACAATACAAAAACAAATAGAATGGAAACGTTTAATGGAATTTTTACTAGGTCTAATTTTGATGAAAATTATACCGATGTTAGTCCGGCGTTTGACTTTGAATATTTTATAAAAAAATTAGAAAATGAATAATTACGAAGAAATTAAAAACCTTTTAAAAGCCTCAAAAAGTTTACTTGGTGGTACTAAATTAGTTAATGAAGAACACAGAATTAAAACTAAATATGGTATCATTACCGAAGAAGATACCCAAATTAATCCTATGGAGGATATTGAAAAGAAAATTGAAAGTGATACAAGTGAAAACCAAGAAGAGAAAAAAAGAGCTTATAGAATTTCTGGTGGTATCCTTGTAATCCACGGAAAACAAGACAACAAACTACAACTTACAACCGATGACAAAAAAGCATTCCAGGATACAATGGATGAGTTTTTAACAGATGTTGCAAAAATTACAGACTTCAACAAGCTAAATGTGTATGAAAACAATGTGGAGTGGTCTGGAAAAATAACTGAAATGGATGTTGAATTTTATATGTCAATTGGGGAAAACAATGGTGTGTACATTAATGGTGATATGATTAAACTAGATGAAGAATTTACAACTATGGTTACAGCACTTAAAACCTTTTATGAAAAATTTAAATCTAAATGGTCAAAAGTAATAACAGATAGAAAGAAAACTAAATAAGATGAAAAGATTTATTGTAAAATATTTTAAAGAGATATTATTAATATTGGTGTCTGTTGTTGTTGTATTTTTACTTATAAAAGTATTAACTCCAGCACCAGATAAAAGTGAATTGTTAAAATACAAACTAAAACAACTTGATACACAAATTGATAGTTTAAACTCAAAACAGAAACAATTGGACGACTCTATAACTGTTTATAAAAAAGATATTGAAAAAATTGATGAAAATATTGAAAAGATTAGATCACAAAAGACTGTTATAAATAATTATTATGAAAAGAAGGCTAAAGACATACCTGGTATGACTAACCAACAAGTTGATAGTTCATTAAGAAAAAGATATAATTTTTAAATATATGAAAACAATTATAACAATATTTTTTATTTTATTTTCATTTGTGGTTTTATCACAAAAAGAAACTAAAAAAGATACAAGTGAACTTTGTTTTCCGAGTACTGTAGCTAAAAAAATACTTTTAGATTTAAATGAATTGGATAGGCTTAAGGAAAATGAAAAATTAATAAAAATAGAAGTTAACGAACTAGAAACAAAAATTATTAAACAAGACTCAATCATATCTAAATTTGAACAAAAAGATGATAATAATAAACTGATCATTGGAAAATGGGAAGAAAAATACAAGTTAGTTGAAGAAGATAATAAAGACTTGAGGGGTAAGTTAAAATGGGCTGGTATTAAAACAAGTATAATTGAAATTGTTTCAGGTGCTATAATGTCGTCAATAATCTATATAGAACTTTTTAAATAATGGCACTTAGTCAAGCAGATAGAAAAGAAATGGAAAACATTGTTCGTAAAGAGATAAAAGACTTTATGGGATCACAGACTGTAAAACAATTTGAGGATAAACTAATGACAAAAATTTCTAAAGAAATACAAAAGGGTAAATTTGAAAAAGATGTTAAAGAATTAATTATAAAATCTTTTAGAGAGTTTTACACAATGATGTATCAACAAAGAAGTAATTGGGAAAGTAAATTTAGAAATGTATAATGGATCTTTATAACGAATTTATGAAAAATTTTGATAAAGTGGCTATCCAGGAAGGTCTAGGTGGTACTGATTTATCTAAAACCAGACAAAGTTTTTCTGACTTGAAAGAAGAAGATACAGAAAAGGATAGGAAACCTAAAGAGTTTTTAAAGAAAGGTGTAACAATGAAACAAATTATAGATTTGGCACAAAGTAAAAAATCTGCAAACACGATAAAGAAAGAAATTCAAAAATTACTAAATGATGACGAAGACGTAAAAGAATTTTTGAATTGTGTAAAAAAAGAACACTTAAAATCTAAAGGTGAAACTAAAGAAGCTATGGGTACTGGTGCTGGTGGTGGTAGTTTTGAACCGGCAATTTCTTTTGGGGAAACAAAAAAGGTTGAAACCAAAGAAGCAACATCAACCGCTTCATCTGGATCCTATGAAACAAATAAGATGTGGGCTAAGTCAATGAATAAAAAACATTGGAGAAATGCTGATGCTAACTATATGCCGGGAGCTAAAAGGGTTCAGGTTAAAAAAAAATGTACACGTTTTCCATATTGTAATCAAGGCGACATTAACGCTCTTAACATATTTGAAAACGAAGTTGGTCAAAAAGTAATCAAAAATATTAGTGAACAACTCGGAATGAGTGAACAATACATCAAAAATATAATTAACCGAGAAATTAATTAATCAATAAGATATTTATAAATAAAATAAGAAATGAATAAAAATTATTACGATAACCTTTTTAAGAAAATCCTTAACGAGACATTGGAAGAAAAAGCAAATTCTTTAGTAAAAACGTTAAAATTAAACAAAGATTCAGAATTTGATTATGTACAAGAAGACCTTGATGATGACCTAGGGATGATGGATAAGTTTAATAAATACGGTAGAGACCCAAGAAAAAAAGCCAAAGAAATGGCAGATAAAGACATTTCCAGATATTTTAAAAGTCCAGGAGATTCTTCGGCAACGGATATTAACCCATCAGAAGATTGGCCAAAACGTAAATTACCTTATGATACAAAATTTAATTTTGACGAATTATATGAAAAAGAAGAAATATGTAATGAGTGTGGCGTCGGTTCTATGAATGAAGGTGAATGTAACGAATGTGGATACTCAAAGATGTCAATGGAAGAAAACCGAAATAAAGATGTTGAAGTTAAAAAAACTGGTGAATATGCCGATAAAACAATTACTGAATTAAAAAAAGAATTAAGTAGATTGAAGGAAATGACACAAAAATATGAAGAACACGATGATAGAGTACCTAACGCGTTCAGAAAAAGAATGTCTGAATTAATTTCTGCGATTAGATCAAAAAAAGGTTCACCAAAAAGTCATATGGAAGAAGGTAAGGGATCGTCATCTGGGCAAAAATATATTGCGAGACAAGCAGAACCAAAAGACAAAATTAACGCTAAAGATTTTGAAAAATTAAGAACAAAAAAATCAGAAACTAAAGAAGGTAAAGGATTCCCTGACTTAACTGGTGATGGTAAAATAACTAAAGCAGATATTTTAAAAGGAAGAGGTGTTAAATTAGGTGGAAAAAAAGAAAAAGTAGAAGAAACAACATATAGAATTTATAGTGGTAAAGAATCCGCAGTTTTTAGTGAGAATGAAGTAATTGATATGATTGAGCAATTTGTAAATGAAGAAAAGGACAACATTAAAAAAGGACAAACACCAGCCGGATATGCCGCATATGAAAAAGCTGTAAAAGGGTCAAAAAAAGAAAATGATGATTATATAGGGTCTGTTTTGAAAAAACTTAAAGCTTACACAAAACCTGGTTCTGAAACAACATATGATATGAACCCAAAAGGATTCCCAAGAGGAAACGGAGAGTTCAAAGAAATGGAGAAAAAAGCATATGAAGTTTCAAAAGACGGTGACGAATTTATTGACGATTATCTTAGACCTGGTATGCAAACACTTGACTATGATGAAATGCACCCAAATGAAGAATGGATAGACGACTTAATCCAAGGATCATCTAGAACTGGAAATAATCAAGAATGGGCAAACGCAGAACAAACTGATGCCAATAAAAGATTAAACAAAACTAGAAAGAAAGGTGACTATAATAGAGTTAAAAGAGCTGCATATAATAAATCACCACAACCGGTTATAACTGATAAACCAGGACAAGAAAGTGGAAAAGGCTTAAATTTAAAATTTGAAGGAAAAACGACTGAAAATGAAAATTTAATGATAAGTGAGGAATTTAATAGGATAAAACAACTTATGGGTTATAATGATAAAACCCAATAATTTACAAAAATTAAATTAAACTTATAATTCTCCATAGGAACTTCTTATGGAGAATTTTTTTAACTATATCAGCAAGCCGGTGGACAACGAAGAAGTTGACATATGGTTCAGGATGAATAATATTATAATAGAAAAAATGGAACTCTATTATGATATTATATTTTCTTTATTTCGCAATATTTCTGACACGTATTTAGGTGATGATGAAAACACCAGACAAGAAACAAAAATTAATATGTCTGATGAAGATAAAAAAAATCATTTTGAATGGTGTTGGAATAAATTACTAGAAGAATTTAGAAAGGAAGGTTTATCACTTAATGAGACTGGTGAACACAAAGATTATTTTTTTGAATTTTTTTTAGATTTATTTTATAACCAAAAAGATAGTAAAATTAGAAATTCTATAGATGTATTTTTTACTGATATTTTTGATATAAAAAAACCATTCACCAAATCTGATCTTGATATGATATTAACAATATATAAATCTTTAGATAAAAATATTGTCTATTGAGTTGACAATCCCCAAAAAAACCATTATATTATATACAATAAACAAATAAAAAAAAATTTATGGAAACAATAGAACAAATTAAAACGTTGACAGAATTATTAAGTCAAGACACAACCAAATTTTATGGTGGAAACAAAACTGCAGGTACTAGAGCTAGAAAAACTTCTCAAGAACTTCGTGAACTTTTGAAAAAATTAAGAGGTGAGATTTTAGAATCTAGAAAAAATAATTAATATGTTGTCCTTGGATAATTTACTTTTTTTTGTATTCATTTTCTCTACCGTGAATATTGTCAGACTAGGGTTTCTATTCCTAATATCAATATTTCAAAACCCACCCAGAAAATTAGAAATTAACAAATATGAGACTTTTTACTATCTATTTTTGATTTCTTACATAATAACATTTATAATTAATAAAAACTAATGAGTTTATTTAAAGATTTTGAAGGACTATTTCCTTATTTAATTTCAGTTAGAAAGTTAAAAACATATTTATCTTTTGACATTGAATTTCCGGAAAACTGGAAGTTACCAAAAAAATACGTAAACGAAGAAAGGGTTGTTGAAAACGGTAAACAAAAAGAAGGTGTTAGAAATTTTAGCTTTGTTTCAGAATTTAATGAAACATCGGTAGACGAGTTAATTTCCAATATCAAGAGTATTATTCACTATAATAAAGAAAGGGAAGAAAAAGAAAAACTATTTGAAAATAAAGTCAATGAATTGAAAAAAATATTTGAAAATCAAAATTTACAAAATTTACAAGAATTAAAATTTGACATTACATCAAGAATTACGTTAGATGATGAAGAAGAAACTACAGACACGAAAGGAACAACTCCAGATATGGTTTCAAAATGAAACTGAAAAAGATAAGTTAAACCTTGAGAATGAAAAAAATAATTTCATAGAAGAAATTAAAAAATTAAAAAAAGAAGATTTATTACCCAAGGAAGAAAAACTTAACATATGGCAGAGGATAAAAAAGACATTAGTGGGGTAGTTGAAAATATTGCATTTGCAACTGATAAATTACAAAACGCGTACCCAAAAGGTAAAATTGCAATAATTGTTGAGTTGGATAACAAAAGTTATATTGAGAATCAGTTTAATTTTGATATGTTTAACCAAAACGTGGATCAATTTAAAATTGACATTTCTGATGTGGAGGTAATTTTTATACGTGAGAATACAATTCAAAAACAACCGGAAGAAGTTGTTGAAAAACCAAAGGAAAAAAATTTACTGAAAAAATTATCAGAGATTATTTTCTCTAAAAAAAGTAGTTGATTGCTTGTAAAGAGATTTTTTTGAAATACCTTTAGACTCCAAAAGAGAATAGAGGTATTTTTTTTGACTACTTGATGAGTCGGTAACTAATATACAGTTAGCTCTCTTTTTCTCAACTAGGTAAGTTTCTAGTGTGTTAAAAAATCTTAAACAATCTGACTCGGTCTTCAAAGAGAATAAATGGATATTGTCATCATTTTGAATAAAAAATTTATTGTAGTTTAGAAATAATTTTTATTTCATTTCCAGAAATATATGATTTATAAAAATCTTTAAAAGAAAGACGTTTGTTTTTTGATAGGTCATAAATTAATTCCTCTACCCTATATTTAGATATTTTAATAATCTTAACTGTAGAATCGTCGGTTTTAACTCTTACCTGTCTACCTAACTCATCCCGGACAAAGTAATTCTCAAATTGTGTTGGCGTATTATCAACTAGACCAATTTCAAAGTCACAAGGTACTCCATTCTCAATTTCTTTATTAAAAACCACCCCATTACTTTCTTCTTGTAGTTTAGAAAAAAAATTATTAGCACGCTCAAATGTTTTGAATGATTTTAATAATTTTTTTCTTTCTTTATTTTTAAATAAAATTACAGTATATTTCATATGAGAATAAATATAGAAAAAAAAATACATAAATGAATTCTGAAAATTATTATGAGGTATTAGGTGTTGAAAAAAACGCTTCCCAGGATGAAATTAAAAAGGCATATAGAAATTTAGCAAAAGAAAATCACCCAGATAAAGGAGGGGATCCGGAAAATTTTAAAAAGATTTCGGTTGCTTATGATATTTTGGGTGATGAAAATAAAAGACGAGACTATGACAATCCACCAAATCCATTTGGGGGTTTTGGGTTTAACGACATTTTTAATCAAATGGTTAACCAACAACGACAACAACGGGTACACGACACTGTTTTGAATTTAGATGTTACAGTCTTTGAATCGTATTTAGCCACAGACAAAAAACTAAAATTTAAAATAAAAGAAAAATGTACTACTTGTAACGGTGGTGGTGGTGACAAAAGAACTTGTACTACTTGTAAAGGCCAAGGTGCTGTAATGATGCAAATGGGATCTGGTATGTTTGTTCAGATGATGCACGTCACCTGTACAAGCTGTAATGGACAAGGATTTACCTACACAAAGAAATGTAACACTTGTAATGGTACAACGTCCACAGACAAGTTTGAGGAGTTAGATGTCAAAATACCACACGGTATTGATAATGGACAATTCTTACGAGTTAATGGCAGAGGAGACTTTAAAAATGGGGTTGTTGGTAACCTAGTAATAAAAATAAATTTGGTAGACACCGAGAATTTTCAAAAAGTTGGGAACAACCTAGTCTATAATAAATTTTTCACGCTTGATGAGATACAAAAAGATTCGTTTGATATATCACATCCAGGTGGTAAACTCAATATAAAGTTCCCAAACACTATGGATACGTCAACACCTATGAGAGTTAAAGGTAAAGGGTTTAATATTGATGGATATAGAGGTGACTTGTTAATTAACCAATTTTTAAGATTTAATAGATCTTAAAACATTGAAATTAAATCTAAAATTAGAGATACGAAACCGTACATCATTAGAAAAAAAGTTATGCTACCAAACACAATCATTGAATTAAATTTACTTTTACCTTTTTGTTTACAGGCTTGACATCCTACTTTTGTTGCTTTCATTTTCATTTTTTTTAAAGAATAAGGTTAATGGTTTGACATATAAACAATAAATATTTAATTTTTTGATGTTTAAGAATATTTATTAATAAAAATAATTTATGGAATTAGTTGGAATTTTATCAAAAGTTGTAAAAGAAAGTCTACAGACAAAAAAAATCTTATTAGAATACCCAGAATCTACCGTCAATAAACTTGTTGCAAAATTTTCTGGAGAAACGGAAGATTCTGTTGAGGATATTAAAAAAGCAATATCTGATTTTGAAAGATTTAAAGCTGCTTTTAGTAATGAAGATAAGGACATCTTTAAACATAGTTACGACAAGTTAAAAAGTTTAATAACAGATAAAACAACAAAACAAAAAACCAAAAAGGATTTAGAAGGTTTAGTACAAGATTATTTAGCAAAATATAAAGGTGCTGACTTACAACTAACAAAATTAAACATTAAAAAGTTTTTTGAGATAAAAACACATTTCCCACAAGGGAGGGAAGGTAAAAAAAATGTTACCGATTATAACCCATCTGAACTAAATGCTTTTGTAGGAAGGTACTTTTCAAAATTCAACGCACAAGGTATAAATGAATTAGTCGCAGTAATTGCTGAAAAATTCGCAAAAGAATTACCAGATGAAGATATTATAACAACAATTCTCCCAAGAGCCAGACGTTTTGTTAAACATTTTGAATTGATTCCTCTGAACGCAAAATTAAGTGCTTATATGAATTTTGAAGAGTTTGAACACATTGTTGATGGTTATACACCAATGGCCGAAAGTGAATATGATGTTCCGGAAGTTGATACAAGCAATGTTGATATACCTTATGAAGATGATAACGTTTTAATTTTTGCTCCAGACGAAAAACAAAAATGTATTAATATTAGAAAAAAACATGCACCAGATAGAAGATGGTGTACTTCTTGGGAAGGATCGTCAAATTATTATTATAACTACAGATTAAATCAAAACCTTACATTATATTATATCATTAATAAAAATTTACCATCATCCGATTTAAATTATGCATCTGTAATTCTCGTTGATAGATATGGTGATATGAGATTGGCCGATGGATCTAATAGTGGAAGATTTGCGGGTGGTACAGTTTTACCTTGGAATGAAATTTTACAAAAAATACCAGTTCTTGATGGTAAAAAAGAATATTTAGAACCAAAACCTTATACTGATGAGGACCAAGCAAAAATGCAAAGACTGAAAACTTACAACCTAACAACAACGGATCCACTTGCTGAATTAGGTAGTGAAGAAGAAGTTGAGTTATGGTTAGAACTTAGAAGTCCTGATTTAGCAAGTACAGCAAACGGAGGTGAAATATTTAGTAATTTTCCAGAAGAATTACAAAAAAAATACATTGGTTTAGGAAACGAATTATCCGCACCAATGGTAAGAGCATTATCACCAAGTAGTATGTCTTATTACATTTCCAAGAAAAAAGAGAAATTATTACAAAAAGTGTTAAAAGATCTATCTGAAAACGATATGGAAATCATTATGAGTAAAGAAATGAGACCATACTTCAAAAGTTTAAAGAATAAATTTATTGGAGAAATGCAAAACAACATTGACCCAACATATTTAAGAATTGAATACCCTAACGACCCAACAGCTAAGTTCATTAGAATGTTTGGTTTAACTGAACTATTTGAGTCATTCCCACAAGAGTTAGAATTCCTCCAACTAGAAAATAAATCAAATGATAACATTATTTTTGAAATACCAGAAAGTTTAGGTAACTTCACCAATTTACAAACATTAGTTTTTGAAAAATGTATTAATAAACTTCCGGATTCATTAGGAAATATTGTAGGTCTAAAATTTTTAAATTTGACTAATTGTTCAGAAATGACTAGATTACCGGATAGCATTGTTAATTTGAAATGTTTAGATTTTATTTCGGTTATGAACACACCGATTGAAACTGAAACATTACCGGCCGAATTTACAAAATATGTTGATACAAGTGGTGAATTCTGGGCGGTTGAATACCCAGACGAAATGAAAGGTGACTGTTACTAAAAAACGATAAATGAAAAACGT
>Ga0114974_10004645_pt1 | contig 10294 bp, 11 predicted proteins | sample S_130206_EF_Meta_FD_87318 | JGI IMG/M metagenome (GOLD analysis project Ga0114974, IMG submission 87318) | Freshwater microbial communities from Lake Simoncouche, Canada to study carbon cycling - S_130206_EF_MetaG | ecosystem: Environmental > Aquatic > Freshwater > Lake | place: Lake...
CATGAGCCGGATGGCGACGGTCGGTTCGTTTTCCGAATTCGTCCGCATTCCGCAATGTGAGCTAGGCTATTCGCTGCTGCCGATCGACAAGGCCATTCCGGTCAAGACGGCCGTGTTGTTCGAGCCATTCGTGATTGGCGCGCGCGGGGCGAAGAGCCTCGATCCGGGGTCTGGCAAGAGTGCGATTGTCTTCGGGGCCGGGATTATCGGGCTTTCGGCGGCGATCATGTTGCAGTGGTATGGCTGCGACAAGGTGATGGTGGTAGATATTTCCGACTTCCGGCTGGAAAATGCCCGGCGCATGGGGCTGCTCGCCTGCAACCCTTCCAGCGAAGACCTTGTCGCGCGGGCGATTTCAGAATTCGGCAGCCAGCAGACATTCTTCGGGGAGCGGTGCGGCGCAGAGCTTTATCTCGATGCCGTGGGACTGGAGGCTGCGATTGACAGCTTTTCCACCCTGGCCGGGCGCGAGGCGCGGCTGGCGATTGTCGGCGTGCATCACGAGCCGGTCGCGCTTGATCTGCTCAAGGTCTGCTATGGCAACTGGCACATCGGCGGCTGTGGCAACTCCGGGATCGAAGACTTGCGGGGCGAGATCGAGGCGATGATGCTGTCCGGGCGTTATGACCTCTCTTCATTGGTTACCCACGAATACGGCGTTGAGCAGATTGCCGAGGCGCTGGTGATGGGAGGCAACGCGAAAGAAGCGCAAAAGGTCTGCATCGCCTTTTGATGCTTGCGGGCCGAGCGCCAGCGCTTCTAGAGTGTCGCCAACATTATCAATCCGGGAGAGTGAGTCATGGTACCGAATATCGGACGCGTCGGCGTGTGGGCAATGGATCTGCGCTTCGGCGATACGGCTGCGATTGACGCGGCAGCGGCCGAGCTCGACGAACTGGGCTATGGCGCGCTGTGGATTCCCGGCGGCATTGACGATGCGGTGCTCGGCGATGTCGACCGGCTGCTCTCGGCGACCAAGCGGATCGTGATCGGCACTGGCATCATCAACATCTGGAAGCAGGAAGCCGCCGATGTTGCTGCATGGTGGAAGGGGCAATCGCCCGAACGGCAAGCGCGGGTCTGGCTCGGCATTGGCATCAGCCACGGCCCGATCATCGGCGAGGACTGGGCGAAGCCTATTGCCAAGACTCGCTCGTGGCTCGAAGCGGCTGAGGCTGCCGGCCTGCCCGGCGACGCACTGTGCATTGCCGCGCTTGGCCCGCAGATGCTGGCCCTGGCTCGCGATCTCACCGGCGGCGCGCATCCCTATCTGGTCGATCCCAGCCACACCGCCACCGCGCGCGGCATTCTGGGTGCAGGCAAAGTGCTGGCGCCTGAACAGGGCGTAGTGCTGGAGAGTGATCCCGCCACAGCCCGGGCCATGGCGCGCGAGGCGATCAAATTTTACACAAGCCTGCCCAACTATTGCAATAACTGGCGGCGGCTCGGCTATTCGGAGGAAGATATCACCACGGTCAGTGACAAGCTGATCGACGGCATTTTTTCCTGGGGCAGCGCCACACAGATTGCCGATCGGGTAAAGGCGCACCATGATGCCGGGGCGGATCATGTCTGCATCCAGGTGATCAGCGCTACCGGGCTGGATGGCTCGCGGGCGGCATGGCGCGAACTGGCAGGGGTGTTGCTTTAGACGGCGCTGCGCTGCGCCTGCAACTCGATGACCTGTCCCAGTGCGAACAGGCCGCTGGCGATGATGTCGGTATAGACGAATGCCTGGATTATATCCTGCGATAGCGCAGCTGGATCGCCCGGGCGGATGGCGCTGACCCGAAATCGGCAATTCAACGCCGGGTCCGAGCAGTTCTCCAGCGCGTCCAGCACCGGTACTATCGATTCGAAGCTGGGGAAGCGCAGGCCGAAGTGCGGGATGCCATAGGGCAGGGTCTCGGCCTTGTGGCGATAGGCGGCGAGCGCTCCGGCCAGATCGGCATCCTTGCCGATGCTAAGGCGCAACTGCTCTTCGAGCGCGGCTTGCTCCGGGCGGATCTCGGAGAGATAGAGCACGTTGTTCATCCCGTCCCGGTCGTTGTCGTCAGGGTGGACGCAGATGTAGGTGCTGCCGGTTTCGTTGACCTGGGGGGTGGGGATCGGCGTGCAGCCGAGCAGTCGCACGAAGTCCATCGCCAGTTCGCGCTCGCCGCGCTGGTAGAGCGTCTCGATGTGATTGAGCCCCTTGCCTACATAGTCGCTATAGAGTCCCACGCCCGCCTCCCTCTTGTTGCTGGGGCAAGGTTAGGCAGGTTCATCGGGCAGAGCAATCGGCGGCAAACGGGAAGATAAGCGGTGCGTAAAAAAAGGGCCGGTTTGGAACCGGCCCCTTGGAAGTTTGGGAGAGGATGCCTGATAGGCATGCCTGAAATCCTCCCAAATTGCGGAATTTTCAAGCGTAAACTGAATGCCGCTTGTTGATAATTTTGCAATCACTTCATCAAATGTCTGAAATATAACCGAATAGATCGTGAGCGTCTGCTTGTTCTATCCGCGCTGCGACTAAATCACCTGGCTTTAGGGTTGCTGGCACATTGCGCAGCAAAACGTTGCCGTCGATCTCGGGCGCATCGGCCTGGCTGCGCCCTGTCGCACCGATGTCGCCGTCCTCGTCCGGTTCGCCAACTTCGTCGATGATCACCGGCAGGGTGCGACCGATTTTGGCCTCAAGCTTGGCGAAGCCAATTGCTTCGGTTTTGGCCATCAGCCGCGCATAGCGTTCTTCCTTGACTGCTTCGGGCACGGCGCCGGGCAGATCATTGGCGGCAGCGCCCGCGACCGGCTCGAAGCGGAATGCGCCGACGCGGTCGAGCTGGGCTTCGTCCAGCCAATCGAGCAGATAGGCAAAATCGTCCTCGGTCTCGCCGGGAAAGCCGACGACAAAGCTCGAGCGGATGGTGATGTCGGGGCAGATCGCGCGCCACTGCGCCAGCCGCTCCAGCACTTTCGCTTCGTTGGCTGGCCGCTTCATCGCCTTGAGAATCTTCGGTGAGGCGTGCTGAAACGGGATGTCGAGATAGGGCGTAAGCAGCCCCTCGGCCATCAGCGGGATCACGTCATCGACGTGGGGGTAAGGATAGACGTAGTGCAGCCGCACCCAGGGCGGCATGCCTTCCGGTGTGCGAAGCTGGCAGAGTTCGCGGGCGAGATCAGTCATGTGTGCGCGGACCTGGTGCCCATGCCATTCGCGCGATTCATGGCGGGTATCGACGCCATAGGCAGAAGTGTCCTGGCTTATCACCAGCAACTCACGAGTGCCCGATGTGACCAGCTTCTCTGCTTCGCGCAGCACCGCGTCGATGCGGCGGCTGACGAGTTTCCCGCGCAATTGCGGGATAATGCAGAAACTGCAGGCGTGGTTGCAGCCTTCGGAGATCTTTAGGTAGCTGTAGTGTCGCGGGGTCAGTTTGATGTCGGCCAGATCGCTCTGAAGATTGGGGATCAGATCGACATAGGGCCCTTGCCCCGGAGGGGCGGCTTCATGCACCGCTTCGACCACCGCTTCATACTGATGTGCACCCGTCACTGCCAGAACTGCCGGGAATTTGGCGCGGATCGCCTCGGCCTCGTTGCCCATGCAACCAGTGACAATCACCCGGCCGTTCTCGGCAATCGCTTCGCCGATCGCGGCGAGGCTCTCTTCCTTGGCTGAATCGAGGAAGCCGCAGGTGTTGACCAGAACCACGTCGGCCCCGGCATAGTCTGCGCTCATGGCATAGCCATCGGCGCGCAGCCGGGTGAGGATGCGTTCGCTGTCGACCAGAGCCTTGGGGCAGCCGAGACTGACCATGCCGACTTTAGGCTGGGAGGGGAGCTGGGTAGCCATGAAGCGCGGCCCCTACACTGCCGGGCCGCTTTGCGCTACTGCTGTGCTGCAAACTTGAAAGGTAAGAATAGTGGGGCCAGTAAACTGGATCGCGGTAGTGCTTGCGGCGAATATCGCGGTCGCTCTGGGTATCGTCTGGCACGGGCCCCTGTTTCGTACCGGCAGGCCGCTGCTAGAGGGGCTCTCGGAAGACGGCAGCCGCAAGGCGCGCAGCTATGGCGCAGTCGTCTTCGTCATGCTGATTGGCGCGGCGATGCTGGGGCACAATTTCGCCCGGATCGGCGCGGCGACGCTGGCTGCCAAGCCCTGGCTCTATGCGATGCAATCGGGCGGAATCGCGCTGGCCTTTGTCATCCCGGCGGTGTGGCTGGTTCAGGCGCGGCAGGGTATGGACAGCCGCCAGCGGCTCATTGATGGCGGATATTGGCTGGTTGCCTATCTGGCAATGGGCGCAACGTTCTGGGCCCTGCGCTGAAGGCGATCAGCGCGCGGGCAGCAGCCGCGCCGGATCGACCGGACGATTGTTGCGGCGGATTTCGAAGTGCAGCTCCGGTCCGCGCGCCTGTCCGCTATGGCCGGAAAGCCCGACGCGTTCACCCAGGCTGACCGTGTCGCCTTCCTTCACCGTAAGCCGGCTGAGGAAGGCATAGGCGCTTTGCATGCCGCCGCCATGGTCGATGACGACCAGCTTTCCGAACTGGCGCGGCTCGTCACCGGCGAAAAGCACTCTGCCCGCCGCGCTGGCGCGGACGGCAGTGCCATTTGGCATAGGTATGTCGAGGCCTTCATGGTAATCTGCGCTGCGGCCGCGCTGCGTGAAGCCGCGGCGCACGGCGCCCGCCAGTGGCCAGGCAAAATGCAGGGCGGGGGCCGATGCTGCTGCGCCCGGTGATGCACTGGCAGCAGGTCTGGTCGCGGATTCAGCCGGTGCTGCGATGACGCTTGGGATCAGCAACTTCTGCCCCGGTTTCAGCGCGGCGGCAGCATCGATCCCGCTGGCGACGGCAATATCCTGCCACGGCACACCATAGAGATAGGCAATGGTGAAGCGCGTGTCGCCGGCGCCGACCGTGAGATGGCGGGTGCGCGGGATGGTGAGCTTCTGCCTGGCGCGCAGGGTAAAAGGCGATGTCAGATGATTGGCTTCGATGATCAGCACACGCGGCACTCCGGCACGCTGGGCGACCCCGCTCAGTGTCTCGCCGGCCTTGACCACATGCTCCAGTTCCTGGTCGGGCGGCAGTGCGGCTTCGCCAGCCGCGATCAGCAGTGGCGCCAGGACCATGAGCCATATTTTGGGCCAACGCATCAGTGATAGCGCTCCGCGAGCGACGTCAGCGACGCCTCATGCGTGAAATCGAGCTGGAGCGGGGTGACCGCGACATAGCCGTCGGCAATCGCTTCGAGATCGCTGGCATGTCCGGGAGTGTGTTCGATGCCGTGCAAGCCGAACCAGAAATAGTGGAAGCCGCGCGGGTCCATGCCCTCGACAACCGAGCCGCGTGAATAGTCGTGAAACCCCTGGCGAACCACTCTTATACCCCTCACCTTGTCGGCTGCTAACGGAGGGAAGTTGATATTGACGAGGGTTCGTGGCGCAAAGGGCAGGTCAAGCAAAGGGCGGATTGCCTGTTCTCCCCAGCTTTCAGCCGCTGCGAAAGATACATCATCGCCCATACCTTCGTTGACATAGACCTGGCTGAGGGCAATCGAGCGAATGCCCGCGAGCGCGCCTTCGAATGCAGCAGAAACCGTCCCCGAATAGGTGACGTCGTCGCCCAGATTAGCCCCCCGGTTAACGCCCGAGAGGATAAGATCGGGCGCTTCGGGCATCAGCCGCTTGAGCGCCATGGTGACGGCATCGGTCGGCGTTCCGGTCACCGAAAAGCGCCGGTCCGAATGTTGCTTGAGCCGGACCGGGCGGGTGAGGGTCAGCGAATGACCGGCGCCGGACTGCTCTTCGTCGGGCGCACAGATCCAGACATCGTCCGAAAAGTGCGCCGCAATGCGCTCAAGCACGGCGAGGCCGGGAGCCCGGATGCCGTCATCGTTGGTCAGGAGGATGCGCATCAGGCGGAGGGTATCAGCTTGGTGACGCCGCCCATATAGGTATGAAGCACAGGCGGGACCTCCACCGAGCCATCCGCCTGTTGATAATTCTCCAGCACTGCGACCAGCGTCCGTCCCACCGCGAGGCCCGATCCATTGAGCGTGTGGACGAATTCCGGCTTGGCCTTTTCGCCCGCCGGCCGATAGCGCGCATCCATCCGCCGCGCTTGGAAATCGCCGCAGTTGGAGATCGAGCTAATTTCGCGATAGGCATTCTGCCCGGGCAGCCAGACCTCGAGGTCGTAAGTCTTGCGCGCGGTGAAACCCATGTCTCCGGCGCAAAGCAGCATCTTGCGATAGGGCAGTTCCAGCGCCTGCAAGATTGATTCGGCGGCTGTGGTCATCCGCTCATGCTCTGCGGGTGAATCTTCCGGGCGGCAAATAGTGACCAGTTCGACCTTGTCGAACTGGTGCTGGCGGATGTAGCCGCGTGTGTCTCTCCCCGCTGCACCGGCTTCGGAGCGGAAGCACGGGGTGAGGGCAGTGAGGCGCATGGGCAGCACCGTTTCGACGAGGATTTGCTCGCGGACGGAGTTGGTCAGGCTTACCTCGGCGGTGGGGATCAGCCAGCGGCCATCGGTGGTCCGAAAGTTGTCTTCGGCGAATTTCGGCAATTGTCCGGTGCCGAACAGCGACTCGTCGCGCACCAGCAAGGGGGGCGCGCATTCGGTATAGCCATTCCCAGCAGTCTGCTGGTCGAGCATGAACTGTGCAATCGCGCGCTGCAGCCGCGCCATCTGGCCGCGCAGGAATGTGAAGCGGGCACCGGAAATCAGCGCGCCGGTCTCGAAATCGAGGCCGAGCGCGGGGCCGAGATCGGCGTGCTCCTTCGGGGCAAAATCAAACTGGCGCGGCGTTCCCAAGCGGCTGACTTCGACATTACCCGCCTCGTCAACGCCATCGGGGACTTCGCTGTCAGGGCAATTGGGCAAGGCCGCAAGAGCAGCATTCAATTGCTCAAGCAATTCCCGCTCTTCCTGCTCCAAAGCAGGCAGCGTGGTCTTGAGTTCGGCCACTTCGGCCTTGAGCCTGTCGGCCTCGGCGCTGTCGCCGCGCCCCATCGCCGCCCCGATGGCCTTGGAGGCCTCGTTGCGCCGGTTCTGCGCCTCCTGCGTGCTCGTGGCGACGGCGCGTCGCGCCGTATCGAGCGCCAGAATGGGGCCCGATGGCATGGCCACACCGCGCCGCGCCAGAGCGGCATCGAAAGCTTGTGGGTCGTCGCGGATCAGGCGGATATCATGCATGGCGGCGCTATGCCGCCTCGCCTCCGCCAGCGCAAGGTCAGGTCACGAGTAAGGACCACGCCAGAGCGTGTTGACCCCGATCACACTATAGAGCGGGCAGAAACGAAATACCCCGGTCACGAAGGGAATCAGTCCGAGCCAGCCCCAAGGGGTTGCCGGTCCGACAAAAACCATCGCGATGAGAGCCATTCCGACCAGAATCCTGAGGAACCGGTCGATGCCTCCGACATTTTGCTTAATCATATGAGCCTCCATTTCCCGCGCTACAACCACGGTGCAGCATGGAGAGCATTGACAGCGATCAATCTGCGATTCGGTTTCAATTATACAAACTGAACTTTTGGCGCCTGGCGACGCTAATGCAATATGCAATCCAATCTGCGTCTCATTGAACGTGACGCGACCTCCTTATCTCCATCGAAGTTTGATTTGGCCGACATTTCGGTCAGAGTCATGTCGGCCAGGCTTGAGCGGCGGTTGCAGAGTAGGAACATGATCAGCCGGTCGTTGTAGACCCGGCGCGGGCCGACTACGGCGCCGAAGTGATAGACCAGCTGTTCGACGCCCTCAATGGCGCGGCGGAATCCTTGCGCATTGGGGCGGCGGCGCAGCGCGTAGCAGGCTTCGAGCGACATCTGCGCCGCGCGCGCCGCCTCGGCGACGCAGCCGGTGCTGGTCAGCCCCTCGATGAAGCGGCGCTGGCGCTCCGCCGTCCAGCCATCGTGGCGGGCGCGCAAGGAGACGGGGGCGAACTGGGGGAAGGCGCCGGGAGATTGCGACTCCGTGCAGCGTGTGACCATGGGGGCGGGGAGGGCAAGGGGTATCTCACAGGCGGAGTGATGTAGGAAAGGGAAAAGTGCCAAAGTGGTTCGCGCGCCGTTCGACACGCTCATCCTGCGCCTGTCGAAGGTTGCGCGTAACCAAAAGAGTTGCCCTTGGCAGCGCACAGTGCTGAACTGTCCGCAACAACAATTCAGCCCCGGGAGCGGCGTGATGGCGAAAGTGGCAGTGTTGGGCCCGGAGCGGGCGCGGGATGTGGCTTTGGTGGCGGGCATGGCGGGGTCCGGCAGGTTGCGCGCCTATGTCGATGGCGCGGGCAATTCGATCCATTTGCATGTTGCAGAGCTGGGCGCGGGCGAGACTGTGACGGTCGGGCCCATGGCGGGCGACTGCGCGGCCTATGTCTGGCAGGGCGCGGTTTCGGCTGGGGGCGTGGCGCTGGACACGGGATCCAGCGCGATTGTCGAGCGCGGGGCCTCGCTGGAACTGAGTGCCGGCGAGGAGGGGGCGCAGGTTTTGCTTTTCTCGGGGGCGGAGGCTGGTTCGGGGGCTGGCGGCCATGTGCATCTGCTCCCCGCCGCCGATGTTCCGCGCATGGCGGCGGAGGCGGGCTCCAGCGGGGTCAGCGGCGGGCTCCATGCCGATTCCGCCTGTGAGACCTGCGCAGTGTGGTTGCACGAGAACCACTTCCCGGCGGGCATGGACCTGTCAGCCGAGCAGGCCGAACGCGGCGTCCATTCGCATACCGAGGATGAGATCATCTTCGTCATCGGCGGGGACATCCGTCTCGGCGCGAAGATCTATGGCCCCGGCACCGCGCTCGCCATCGCGGCGGACACGCTCTATGGCTTCACGGCTGGTCCGGCGGGGCTCTCTTTCGTCAACTTCCGCGCCGCCATGCCCGGCATGATCAGCTTCGCCCACGGCGCCCAGATCAGCGAAACCGGCTACTGGCAGGAAAAGGTGCCCCGCCCGGTCTACTTGTCGCCGCTCGCAGCCTGACTGAAATCCGGGTATTTGCCCAGCGACAGATAGAGCAGCCCCGCCAGCACCAAAGCCGGTATCGCGCCCCACATCACCAGTTCATAGCTTTTGGTCACGTCAAACACCCGGTTGGCAATCAGCGGACCCACGCCCACGCCAATCGACGAGCCGACGTTGATCGTCGAATAGAAGGTGCCGAAATTGCGGGGACCGAAGTGTTTGCCGGCAAGGTATGCATTGGCCGGCGTCGTCGTGCCGCCCATCATCCCCGCACCGATCACCGCGACCATGGCCAGTGGTACCGAGCCCGGAGCCAGCAGCAGCGCTATCGGCAATACGGTGAGCAGGATGACACCGAAGCCGACCACCTTGCTGGCGCTGATCCGGTCCATCAGCCACCCGGCCAGCACTCGTCCGCCGATGGTGGCAATGCCGCTGAAGCCATAGATCCAGGCTGCGGTGGAGGGCGCAATACCGGTCGAGCGCAGCACCGGCACCATGTTGAGGATCAGCCCGACACTGGCGACGACTGTGATCAGATTGGCGGCGAACAGCTTGTAGAAGGAGAGGGACTGGAAACCCTGGCTGGGGGTCAGCCCGGTCAGCGCGGTCTGCGCCGCCGCGTCGCTCTCCGCAGTCGCGACGGCGGGGGTGACGTTCGGATCTCGCAGGAACAACAGGAAAATCGGGATCACAACCAGCGCCCAAAGGCCGGCAAGGCCGAGGTAGGCGTTTCTCCAGCCATGGTGCTCGACCAGCCAGTTGGCAATGTTGGGCACCAGGAAAGCGCTCAGCCCCGAACCGCTCAGTACCACCGCGAGCGCCAGCCCGCGCCCGGCGAAAAAGCCCTTGGAAACCGGCGAGACCGAGACCGTCGGCATTGCCGCGCTGCCCACGCCTATGACGACCCAGATCATGATCCACAGCAGCGGGCTGGGCGTCAGTTGTGACATCATGGCAATCGCCCCGCACAACAGGCACGCCGAAATCAGCGCGACAATCCGCGAGCCGAAGCGGTCCACCGCATAGCCCATCAGAGTGCCGACCACTATCACCGTCACGGTGAGCGTCAGCGGCCCCAGCGAGACCAGCGACCGGCTCCAGCCCAGCGCCTCGGTCAGCGGCACCATCATCACACCGAACGAGGAGGTGGAGAGCGAGCTCAGTGACATGCCCGAGACGCCTGCCAGTACCAGCGGCCAGTGGCGTTTCCATTCCTGCGCCGTTGTTGCGGCCGCTGCCTGTGCCAATTGCTCTCTCCCCCGCTTCGGCGGCATCTATTCCGCAACCGATTGACGATGCCTCATGTTTTCAGTCGGGAGGCACTGTGTCAACGCAATGC
>Ga0114974_10004648_pt1 | contig 10288 bp, 12 predicted proteins | sample S_130206_EF_Meta_FD_87318 | JGI IMG/M metagenome (GOLD analysis project Ga0114974, IMG submission 87318) | Freshwater microbial communities from Lake Simoncouche, Canada to study carbon cycling - S_130206_EF_MetaG | ecosystem: Environmental > Aquatic > Freshwater > Lake | place: Lake...
CCAAATGCCTCCCTGCTGCATTACCGCAGCGAATACACGCTGAATGCCACCACCCGCGTTTTCAATGAGGGGCTGACGGCCTACAACCAGCCATTTTCACCGACTCTTTCCAGCCTCGCAGCAGGAAACATGGCCATCATCGAGGGTGTGATGAAGGCCAGTGCTGATGGCACCCTGATCGCCAGATTTGCATCTGAGATCTCGAACTCAGCTATCACCGTGCTCGCCGGTGCCAATGTCATGTTCACCCGCCTTTCTTAACCGCTGAATCTCACTCTATGAAATACCCGCTTTACATCGCCCTAGATCTTCCGTCCTTTCCAGTCTATGCCGCAAGCAACCATGAGCCGGTCAAGCCGCTGCTAATCACCTTGCGTGAGACCTTACGCCTCAGCGTCGCCTTTGGCAGTGCTGGGGTCATGCAGGGCATCAGTGGCAGCACAGGCAGGCTCGTCATCAAAGAGCACAAGCAGCCTGAAGGCCCCGTCCTGCTGCTAGACAGTGCCTGGACGGCATCAGGCTCCACCACCACCACCCGCTACGATTTTGAACTCTTAGCCGATGGCGAAGATCTACGTGCCCTGTTGAGGGGAAAAACAGAGACCTTTGTTGATGCAGTGGTCGAGTGGACCGTCGGCAGTGAGATTTTTATTAGCTCCCCATTTCTCATCTTGGTGGAAAACGCCGTCGCTCGTGATGACGATCAGATCCCTGATCCTGCGCTTGATCGGGCCTTTGCGCGCATCTCAGGCATGCTGGTAGCTGGGGCCAATGTCACGCTCAATGAAGATACAGCTGCGCGCACCATTGAGATCGTCTCAGCCATCACCGGCAGTGCCAATGGAACTAACGGCTGGTCACCTGTGATCCGCACCGTCGCCGATGGCACCCGCATTGTGTTTGAGGTCTATGACTGGACAGGTGGCACAGGCACCAAGCCAGGCACAGGCTACGTCAGCTCTTCAGGCCTGACGTCCAACATCGCATCTGCCACCAATGTGCGCGGAGCTCAGGGCTTGCAGGGCAGTTTAGGCGCGCAAGGACCACAAGGTGAGCAGGGAACTCAAGGCCCCCAAGGTGAGCCCGGAACTCCTGGCGGGCCTCAGGGTGGCGTGGGACCTCAAGGTAGCCAAGGAATTCAGGGTGAGACGGGTCCGCAGGGCCCGCAGGGTGAACCGGGGGCAGATGGGGCAGACGGGGCATCGGGGGCAGCTTTCCCGACGCCAAATGTGATTTATGTTAACCCCATTAACGGGAATGATGGCAGCGGAGAACCGGGCAACTGTGGGCAGCCCTACCAAACCATGCAGGCAGCCTATACAGCTGCGTTGACGTTAACACCGCCCGTGGTCATTGATATGGCTCCTGGTTATGCTGGCAGCATCGTCATGGTGGATGATATGGACCCCTCTGCACCACCTTTGACCATCAATGGGCGTGGCTTTGAAGCCTGTTCTTTTTCCATTTATGCAGACGGCAATAATGGCTCGCCTGGTGTCGGTGTGAATGGTGCTCCAGGCCGAGCAGGCTGTAACATCCGCTTGGTCTCAAATGGTGGCGTCAAAATCATCGTGCTGAATGCAAATGGCAGCACTGGCGGCAATGTCACCGATCCCTCTGACATCGGCGGCTTAACCGCAGGCAATGGCGGTGCAGGAGCAGAAGTGAATCTGCGCGGTTTTTACATCGAGTCTTTATCTGTCTCAGGCGGCATAGGTGGCAGTGCCTCCGGCACAGGCAACACTGGCGGCAATGGTGGAGCCCCCGGAAAAGTTAAGCTCATCGACTGCGAGGTGGGGACCATCGACCTCACACGCGGCACCGGCGGCACCGGCGTCGCTGCTAATGGCAGCATAGGTGCCAGCACCGGAGAATTAGAATCTTGGCATTGCGCTCTAGGCACCGTCACCATTAACGGCACCACTCAAACCCATCACAACGCACTGACAAAGCCGCCTGCAGTTTAGTGAACACTAAGCTCACCAACCACCGTCAACCACCGTCAACCACCGTCAACGGCTCCCCAGAATTGACACGCTGTGCAGATCGTGGAAACCGCGATCTTTGTCAACCTGTCCAAATTCACCGCTCACGCAGGCATCACCGGGGTAGCACTGCCTGCGGTGGCCTGCACCCTGCTCACCGAGTGGCAGGTCTCCTTTTCCTTTTTCCAGCCCGGCTCACCCCCTGCCGCACTCCCTGGTGCCACCTTCCGCTTTGCCCTCAAAGAAACGCCCACCGGTGACCCACTCATCTTTAACAGCAGCCTCACTGCCAGTGGAGCCGTCTACACCGCCGACTTCAGCAGCGTCGACAGTGACGCCCTGCGCACCCTCATCGGCGATCAGCCCACCATCGAAGTCGTCGGCGAGATCGAGTGGACCATCAGCAGCCGCCGTGAGCGCGTGCATTTTCCCGTCACCGTCACCAATGCCTGGGCACGGCCTGACGACGCCGCACCCGATCCCGTCGCAGAGGCCAGCATCGTCTGGTTCAATGAGCAGCTCGCCACCCGCGCCGTCCGCTTTGATGTAGCCCAGACACTGACCACTGAGCAGCAAGAGCAAGGCCGCACCAACCTCGGCATCACCGGCACCGGTGGTGGTGGTGGTGGCATCCCGATTGACTTCGATAACGGCTCCTTCATCGACGCCGGAGATCCAGCCTATGGCTCCAACTCTGGCGGCGGCATCGAGCAGATCTGCGCTGCTGATTACCGCCAGCGGTGGGAAGGCGGCAGGCTCTGGTTTTACGATCAAAATGGCACCGGCGTCCGCGAAGTGCGGCTAAATTTTTCCGATCCAAGCATCAACGACGACGCCAAAGATAGCCTGCGTTTTCGCGTCGGCTCACGCTGGGTCCATGAAGATGGCCGCGAGTGGGTCTGCAGCGATGCCACTGAAGGCGCGGCCGTTTGGGATTATGTGGCCTCTGGGACCCAAGGCCCACCCGGAACCAACGCCACTCCGATCACAAGCATCTCCGACGATGGCTCAGGCAACCTAACGATCAACACCGCTGAAGCCAGCTACGGGCCATTTGCACTCAAAGGCCCACCCGGTAACAATGGAGCCGATGGAGGATCAGGACCGCAAGGCGACCCGGGCCCACAAGGCGACCAAGGGCCAGAAGCCACGCCGATCACATCGATCTCGGACGATGGTAACGGAAATCTAACAATCAATACAGCGTCGGCAAGCTACGGGCCATTTGCTCTTAAAGGGCCACAAGGTAACCAAGGGACAGCAGGCAGTAATGGCAATGATGCCACGCCGATCACATCGATCTCGGACGATGGTTATGGCAATCTAACAATCAATACAGCGTCGGCAAGCTACGGGCCATTTGCTCTTAAAGGGCCACAAGGCGACCCGGGCTCAACAGGCGACCAAGGGCCAGAAGCCACTCCAATCACAAGCGTGACGGACGATGGCAGCGGCAACCTGACAATCCACACTGCATCGGCCAGCTACGGGCCATTTGCTCTTAAAGGGCCACAAGGCGACCCGGGCTCACAAGGCGACCAAGGGCCAGCAGGGCCAGAAGCTACGCCGATCACATCTATATATGACGATGGTAACGGAAATCTGACAATTACCGCTGGAGGTAATAGCTATGGGCCGTTTGCGCTAAAGGGGCCAGCAGGCAACGATGGACCGCAAGGAGCACAAGGCGATCCGGGCACGACTTCATGGTTAGGTATAACCGACAAGCCGACGACGTTTACGCCTTCGTCTCACACGCATTCGGGTGCTGACATTACCAGCGGCACAGTCGATGGTGATCGCCTTCCATCATTAAGCACCACAAAGCGTGGCGGAGTGCCAGCCACAGGCACGCCATCCGGCAAATTTCTTCGAGACGGCGGCACTTGGGCAAATCCTATTGACCAGATCCAGCTTGCCTGCTCTGACGAAACAACGGCACTAACGGCTGGCACTAACAAGGTGACCTTTCGTATGCCGTATGCAATGACGTTGACCGCTGTGCGTGCTAGTGTTACAACGGCTCCGACTGGCTCATTATTGATCGTAGACATCAATGAAGGTGGAACGTCTGTTTTAAGCACTAAACTGAGCATCAACGCCACGGAAAAGACAAGCACGACCGCTGCAACGTTGCCAGTTATCAGCGACTCCGCTCTGGCTGACGATGCCGAGATCACAATCGACATCGACCAAATCGGCAGCACCATCGCAGGAGCAGGTCTGAAAGTAACTCTCATCGGAACACGCGCATGAGTTTTATAATCAACCCATATTTATTTGGTGTTCCTAAGTTACTGGAAGAGCAGTTTGAAGCACCGGGCGCGACTGGCTGGACGAGCACGGTCAGCGGGTTAGCTGTTGCGTGGGACCCGATATACACAACGGCCCCGGCCCCATTGCTAGGTAGTTATTCAGGGCGCATACAAAGCATTACTGGTTCGGTCAACGCATACAAAAACTTTGTGGCTTCCGATAAAGTATATTGCCGTTTTAGAATTAACCATCAGCGAGTTAGTGGTGGCAATTCTATTTTGGCAACTTTTCAAACCGCCGCTGGTGTTCAACTAGCACTGTTTCAGCTCGCAAGCGGATCATCCAGAACGCGAGTTAACGTCAATGGCGGTGCAATCGTTGTTGGAACGGTTACCCCAACGCAAAACTTAACTTACTACGGCTGGTTTGAATATGAAAAGAGCACAGGTGGCGCAACGGCTATATGTCGTGCGGGCCTTTCGACTAACGCATCTCGACCAACAAGCTGGACTGGTTTAAATGCAATATCTACCAATGGCACTACAACTGCCAACGCTGAACGCATTCAGTTTGGTAGCGCAAGTGGAGTTACAAGTTATGATGTAATCATCGACGACATTCAAATTCAGTCTACACCCTTCGCATGAAGATTCTTTTTTACACGCCAAAACAGACACTGCACGCTTATCCTCGAAATGACGAAGAGCCTGTTGTGGGCCTCGATCCCGAGTATGATACGTTTGACCTGATTCAAGAGCCAGAGCCCGAGTTTAATCCGGCAACTCATTGGATCGAAGGCACCGAGACAATCGACTTAGCCGCGAAGACCGTGAGCCGTGGCTGGAAGATCAACGCACTGCCGGACTTCAAAATCTGGGGCAACGTTCAAGATTTCATGACCGAGTTTTCTATGCCAGAGAAAGCGGCGATTGCACTCAGCATTGACCCAACGATTGCAGCGCTCAGGCTAGAACTTTCCACGTGGCTCTCCGAGGTCCACGCCAACGATCCCCGCGTAATGGCCGGACTCGATAAACTCGTGGAATTGGAGATCATTACCGAAAGCCGACGAACCGAGATTATCGCACACTGACGTATGCTGACCCATCTCGCCACTCATGCCACCGAGATCAAGCTCACCCTCGCCGCCGTGCTGGGCTTCTCCGCATGGCTCGCTGATGCCAGTGGAGATCAAGAGATCAAAGGTTGGGAAGAGATCGGCCTCAAAGGCATTTTACTGTTTGCCGTCTATTACATCGGCCGACTCTTTTTGTCAGCCCAGCGCGAGCACAAAGCCGAGATGAAAGAAACGTGGGACCTGCACAAAAACGAGTCCCTCAAACGTGAAGAACGCATGGCCGAGGCGATGACCAAGCAAACCGTCTCCTTAGAAAAACTCTGCGAGATCAGCCAGGAGCAAGTCGAACATTTCCGCGCCTTCGTCAAAAGTGCCGTCGATGAAAAAATGCGGCCTCACTGACCTGACCTTTAAAGCTCGCAGAGCGTAGGAGGTTTGACATCCTGACCGGATTGTCATGAAAACCTGCCCCATCGCCCTCATCCTGCTCTTGGCCATTATCGGCTTCATGCTCGCCGCCGTCACCAGCTGCTCAAGCCTCTCGCCCAGCACTCAGGCCAAACTCAATGCCGCCTCCACCCAATACGAGACCACCACCGGCATCAGCCTCACCCAGACCCTAGGCCTCATCACCCAATGGTATCGTGATTATCAGCGCACCAAATCTGCCAACACGCCTCCAGCTCCCGACCTGCCGAGCAAGTAACCAATCACCACGCACCAAGCACCAAGAACTCTCCCAGCCATGAAAACGCTCATCAAATTTGCCACTCGTTACCTCCACCCAGCCCTGGCCAACTACAAGACCACCCTCGCAGGCCTCGCCATGATCCTGCACGCCTCACTCGTCATCATTGATCAAACCGTCGGCATTGCCAACGGCACCGCCGAACTAAGCCCTGAGCAGCTCATGCTCGCCAAAGCCGAGATCCTCGGTGGCATCGGCTTCATCTTCTCCCGCGATGCCGACAAATCGAGCCAGCAAAGCGGCATCCGCAAATAGTCTGCTCGATCCAGCCTCACCCGCTCCCACTCCCAGCCGCTACCTGCGCACCAGGCAGCGGCTTTTTTTTGACAATCGTCATCAGACATGTCCACCTCTGCCAAGATCTACGCCGCCGCCACCAGATACATCGGCATCAAAGAAACCGCAGGCCCTGCCAGTCATCCGCTGATCCGCGCATGGATCGGAGAAGCCGCCGTGTGGTTAGATAAGGACGACAGCAAAACCCCCTGGTGCGGCTGCTTCCGAGGTCACCTCGGCATCGAGACCGCCACCGGCTGCCCCCCTGAACATTACCGCGCCGCCGCCTGGGCTAAATGGGGCACCCGCATCGACATAACCAAGCCATTGCTGTGGCAACGTGGCGACACCATCGTCATGGCCCGCCCCGGCGGCAACCACGTCTGCCTCCTCGACCGGGTCGAGGGTAAGACAGCCTACTGCCTCGGCGGCAATCAAAGTGACGCCGTCACCATCGCCCCCTTCCCCCTCACCCGAATCACTCACGTCAGACGGTAAAAATACGGTAAAAATAGAGGTCAAAAAACAAGACCTTACCTTTTATAAAACGCCCAAATCCGTGACTCAAAATGTGACGCGCCTCTCAAACCTATAAAAACGCGCGCTAGAACTGCCTTCGATTCCTGTCGGGGACACCACCTTTACTGGGTGGCTTACTGGGTAAAGGAGGTGTGAAAACGCTCGAAAGTTCTCGAAAGTCAAATTAGGACGTGACGCGGACGTGACTTTGTAGCAGTATTTGGGGATGAAAATCAGGCGTCGTGTTTATCCATCGGGAAAGGTGTCTTACCAGGTAGATTTTGGGATTGTGGAGGGTCAACGGGTCCAACGGGCGTTTCCTACAGAAAAGGAGGCGCGGGAGGCGGTGCGGCATTCGGGGGTGGCACGCGCTCGCCATGGGCATGTGGCGGCGGCTTTATCTCCACGGGAGATGGCGGAGATTGTGCTAGCCAAAGATCGGCTAAAAATCACGGGGGCGTCGATTGCTGAGGCGGTGGATTTTTATCTGGCAAATGCGCCGGTGATGACGAAGAGCGTGAAGCTCAGGACGCTGATTGATCTGTTCACGGATGCGAAGGAGCGGTCAGGATGCAGTGAGCGGTATGTGCGGCAGCTGCGGGTTTCACTAGGAGCGGTGGAGAGGTCGATGCCGGAGGTGATGGCGCATGAGGTGAAGCGGGAGGATGTGGAGTCCTGGCTGCGCTCGGGGACTTGGGCTGCACGAACTAAGAACGGCTACTTGGGGGATGTGGCATCTCTGTATTCATGGGCGATGCGCGAGGGCTATGCGCGGATGAATCCGGCGGTGATGGTGGATCGGGCGCGAGTGGCGGAGGGGGAGATCGGGACGCTGACTTTGGCCCAGTGTGAGGAGCTGCTGCGCGCTGCGCTGGGTGAGCCGCATGTGATGCCGTATCTGGTGCTGGGGATGTTTGGTGGGCTGCGGCCTGCGGAGATCGAGCGGCTGGAGTGGCGGGCGGTGGATCTGGAGGCGGGGACGGTGATTGTGTCAGGGGCGCAGGCGAAGACGCGGCAGCGGCGGGTGGTGGATCTGTGCCCGAATGCGGTGGCATGGATTGAGGCCAGTGGGGTGGAGAAGGAGGGCAAGCTGTGCGGTGCGTGGTGGGACGGCCGGTGGCGTTTGTTTCGGCACGCTTTAGGCTGGGCGGTGGGGGCGGGAGATCTGCGAGTGCCACGGCCGGACATCAAGCCGGTGCATGGGCTGTGGCCACAAAATGCGCTGCGGCATACGTTTGCGAGCATGCACTATGCGCACTATCAAAACGAGGCGGCTCTGCAGGTGCAGATGGGGCATGAGTCGGCAGCCATGCTGCACCGGCATTATCGAGCGATTAAGACCCGGGCGGAGGCGGCGAAGTTTTGGGAGTTGAAGCCGAAGGATAAAGGCTAAGTATTTTAAGTAGATGCATCCTACTGAGCTGCGCTTTTCTGCGTTGACAGAGACGAAACTAAATGAACTGTGAACCTATGAGCCGTGCTCTTGCTTTTATATCCGAGGGAATTTGTGCGCTGGCATTGCCTAGCGGCCCTGTCTTTGCACCTTGGCGTAATGTGAGTCCGATTGGTTATCATAGTGCAGCTGCAGGTCAGTTGAAAGCATCTTATCATCTAGCTAAGCATGAAGAGGAGAACCAATCCGACAAAGCACGCGGCCAACTCAGCTTCGCTTTCGATACCAACACAGCAACTTCAAAATCTGATCCGAAGCGAAGTTAATTCGCAGATCCGGATTCAACAGATTACGATCGAAAGCAGTTATTCAGGGCCTTTACCGCAAGCGGATGAGGCAATCAAATTTGAGGAAGCATGCCCTGGTTTCATTCACCGATGGACTATCATAGCAGAGAAGGAGCAAGACGCCCGTTTGAGCACTGTTACTCGACGTGATTACATGGAGTTTACTTATCGGTTGGGCGGTCTGCTAATCGCCGCCATTGTTTGCGTGGGCCTTTTGTCTGGCGGAATCTGGCTAATCAAAGAGGGTAAATCACTGGAAGGTTTTTCCTTTATTACCGTGGCTTTGGTTCAGATTATCGTTGGGGCTATTTCTCACCGGAAAAAGACAACATAAATTCATCGATGACTTATTGGCTGTGCCGTGCGCAGGGATCTGCGACTGAGGGGCCGTTTACGTTGGCTCAACTGCGGGCGATGTATGCTGCAGGGACGATCACGGCCGAGGCTTTGATCTGTGAGCAAGGTGCCCAGGAGTGGTCGGAAGCAAGTTTGCTGCTGGATATTGATCAACCTGCTGGCAGACAAGCTCCACCCCGTGTGGTCTATGTGAAAGAGAAGAAGGATAAGAATGCCAATTGCGGTTGTTGGACGGCCCTTGGCTGTGTGATTGTCTTTGTTGTGGCTCTTAACTATTTCGGGGACGGTGTGGTGATTGAAAAGAGTGATGCAGACAAGGCGTCCGATCTAATTTCTGATGTGAAACGCTGGGTGCGCACGGAGCTGGCTGATAAGGATGCTGAGGTGATGGGTATGTCTGAGCCGGCGTTGGTTAAAGGCCAGTATTACCGTCTTGTTAGACTGCGCGGAAAGAACGCTTTTGGTGGACCTGTGCTGAATGACTTTGTTTCAAGCTCAAGCGAGGCTGAAAGCATCTCATGGATGGAGTCACTGAAGGAATTTAGAAAGACGGCCAAGTATGATAAGGACTTGGGCGAAGATGGGGCGAAATCTGTGGCGACAGCTTTGGGTTTTACGTTGGATTAAAGCCATGAAAAAGGCCCGTGCTACCACGGGCCTTGGAGGATGTTGGGGGGATGGTCTGAGGAGGGATTGTTTAGCCTTTCTTTTGCTTCTGACCAGAGGAATAAACAATCTTCTGGCGTGCTTGGAGATCGTCGTCGTTTCCGGCCACGTCGGCGGCTATATGCTGCTCGGGCAGTGGCGTGATATTGCTCGGCGAAGCGGCAGTTTTCACAGGCCCCGATTTCGCGGCTTGGGCCTGAGGCTTTGAGTTTTTATCCGAAATATAAAGAGGTAGGCTTATGCTGCCAGTCTCCTCGTAAAATTGCAGCGCAGCTTTCAATGCAGCCCGTGCTAGAGAGACTCCATCAAGAGTGGTTTCACGCTCAAATTTCTCAAGTCGGCTGTTATCAGTCTGGTCTAAGCGAATGCCTAAAGTGCGGGCGTTTTTGATGCTCATACTAAGCAATGCATCAAAAAGTTAACTTTGTCATCAAAAAACGCTTGCCCGTTTCACTAACATTGTTAACAATGTTAACGTCATGCAAAAACAGACCCGATATACTATTACGCTTCCTCATGATTTAGATCGTGAGCTCTCTGAACTTAGCCTGGAAACCGGAGTGGCTGTCGCCGATCTCCTCCGCCAAGGCGGCATCCGCGTCATAACTGAAAAAATTAAAACTGGCGCTGTGGCTTTGCTGCAAATGCCAAAGACGGAGATTC
>Ga0114974_10004649_pt1 | contig 10283 bp, 7 predicted proteins | sample S_130206_EF_Meta_FD_87318 | JGI IMG/M metagenome (GOLD analysis project Ga0114974, IMG submission 87318) | Freshwater microbial communities from Lake Simoncouche, Canada to study carbon cycling - S_130206_EF_MetaG | ecosystem: Environmental > Aquatic > Freshwater > Lake | place: Lake...
ATTTATTTTTGCTAGATATAATTTGCAAAAAAAGTAAAAACATTATATTTATTCAGTTTTCATGAGTTTGACGCAATTTTTATTAAGAATTTCTGCGATTAAAAGCCTTAAAAAAGTCTTAAAAAAGCATTTGAATACCTTGCAATATATGCCAAGGTGGATTATCTTTTTTATTGATGTTTTATTAGTAGTTTTATCAAGTGTTTTTACTTTTCTAATAGTTCGAAGCCTACGTGTATCGTTTTATACTACGTTAGACATACCGACACGATATTCTATAATTGTTTTCATAAACATTATATTTTTTTTAGTTTTTAAAACGTATTCTGGGATTATTCGGCACTCCACTTTTATTGATGGAATTAAGCTATTGTATTCTTCAGTATGCTCTTTTCTATTACTTGTAGTCATAAATTACACCACTTACATTGCAATTGGAAAGAAAATATATCTATTTCCTTCTTTAGTGCTAAATTTTATAATTACTTTTTTGGCATTATTTTTATTCAGAATTTTTGTAAAATTTATTTTTGAAAATTTAATAGTTGAAAAGCACAGTTCTAATTTAATTCAAGCCGTTATTTATGGATCAGATGCCAATGCAATTACTGTTGTAAATGCGTTGAGAGCCGAAAAACCACTCCGGTTTAATATAATTGGATTTATAGATAAAAAAAATAAAGACATTTCTAAAAGAATTTTAGACATTCCCATATTAAATTCAAGAAAGAAAATTTCAGTAGTACTTCGTTCTATAAATGCTGAAGCAGTAATTATGGCGGACAACAGTCTTTCGAAAGAAGAAAAATTGAGAATTGTTGACGAATGTTTGGAATCCAATGTAAATGTATACACTGCTCCAACGGTTGCGAACTGGGAAAATGAAATGGAAATTTCAAAAAAAGTAATGAATTTTCAAATTCAAGATTTACTAGAACGAACTGCAATTGTTTTAGACAAGGCCCCAATCTCGAAACAATTAAAAAATAAAACTATTTTAATTACGGGAGCAGCAGGTTCTATTGGAAGTGAAATAGTAAGACAAGTTGTTGATTTTAGACCAAAAAAAATTATTATTTTGGATCAAGCAGAAACCCCTTTGCATTATTTGAAATCAGAAATTGAGTCAGTTGTTTCGGACACTAAGATAAAAACGATTATTTGTGATGTTAGAAATAAAGAATCTTTAAAGAAGATTTTCTCAAATTACACCCCACAGGTAGTGTTTCACGCTGCTGCCTACAAGCATGTGCCGATGATGGAAGACAATCCTTCTCAAGCTATTTTTGCGAATGTATTGGGGACAAAAAACACTGCTGATTTGTCATTGGAATTTGGGGTGAAAAATTTTGTTTTTGTTTCAACCGATAAAGCAGTCAATCCAAGTAATGTTATGGGGGCAAGTAAAAGGATTGCCGAAAAATATATTCAATCGTTATTCTTCAATTCAAAAGGGAAAGACGTTCCAACAACAAAGTTCATCACCACCCGTTTTGGAAATGTTTTGGGTTCTAGTGGGTCAGTTGTTCCTTTGTTTACGGAGCAAATACAAAATGGAGGTCCAATAACTATAACTCACCCAGATATTATTCGGTATTTCATGACGATTCCAGAGGCTTGCCAGTTGGTTTTAGAAGCCGGTGCTATGGGAAATGGAGGAGAAATATTTATTTTTGATATGGGTAAGCCCGTAAAAATTATTGATTTGGCTACAAAAATGATACGATTGGCAGGTTTAGTTCCTGAAAAAGATATAAAAATAAAAATTGTAGGTTTGCGACCTGGTGAAAAGTTATACGAAGAGCTTTTAAATGATTCTTCTAAAACATTGCCTACTCACAATGATAAAATATTAATCGCAGAAGACATTTGCACTGATTATTCATATTTGTCAAAAAGTATCGATGATTTGATTGCTTTGGCGAAAATTTCAGATAAAACAGCTGTAGTTTCAAAAATGAAAAGCATTATTCCAGAGTTCATAAGCATGAATTCAGAATTCAATGATTTAGATGGTTAGCGTAAAAAAAATAATAGCTTAACAACAAATCAAACACAAATAATAAATAAACAACCATAAAATGAAATACAAATTTATCCGTCTTATCCCTTTTTTACTTCTCACACTTGGATTTTTCTCCTCTTGTGCCTCAAAAAAAGATATAATATTATTCCAAGATATTCAAGAAAGCACTCAAAATAAGGTGACTTACACCCTTCCCAAAATACAAATTAATGATATTCTGGATGTAAAAATAAGTACCTTAAACCCAGAAACAGCAATTCCCTATAATTCAATGGCTTCAGGTATGAATACCAATCTGAGTATTGAATTAATTAAGTTGAACGGGTATTTAGTTTCGGCAGAAGGTAATATTATTATACCAGTTCTAGGAAATATCAATGCAAGTGGGAAAACAACTGCAGATTTAGAAAAAGAAATAGTACTTGCATTAGAAAACAACGGCCACTTAAAAAATCCAACTGTTAATGTTCGGATTTTAAATGCTAAAGTTACTGTACTCGGAGAGGTGAAAATGCCTGGAACTTATTCTTATACTGAACAGTCTATTTCTTTGCCACAGGCTTTAGGATACGCAGGAGACATAACTATTGAAGCCAACAGAAAAGAAGTGGTATTAATTCGGGAAGAAGATGGTGTAAGAAAATACCATAAAATTGATTTAACAAAATCAGATTGGTTCAATTCACCCTATTACACAATCAAACAAAATGACATTTTATATGTCTATCCTAATAATGTAAAAGTAAAAAGCTCAGGGTTTATAGGAAATACAACTACAGTGCTTTCGGTTGTCTCTATTTTATTAACTACTTATGTTTTGTTAACCCGATAAATATATGGAAAATATTAAAACAAATACAACACCCGAAGATATTAATATCAAAGAATTACTTTTGCAGTATTTAGTATATTGGAAATGGTTTGTAGTGGGAGTGGGGTTATGTTTGGCCTTCGCATTCACCTACTTGCGTTATTCTAAAGACATATATCAAACTTCTGCTAAAATTAAAATTTTAGACAATTCTCAAGGCGGTATGAAGTTACCAAGTGATATTACTTCTTTATTTTCAAACAAGAAAGTAAATTTAGATAATGAAATTGAAGTGATTAAATCGCAACGTCTTTTAGAACGAGTAGCATTGGCTTTGAATTTAAATACGACTTATTATTCTGAAGGAAATGTTAAAAGTTCAGAACTTTGGAGAGAATGCCCGTTTAAAGTGATTTGGCTGGATAGACAGGATAGTATTAATTTTAAAAGTGTTAAATTTTTAATTGAATTTCAAAAAAAAGGATATCGAATTGTCTCAGAGGATAAGTTAAACAATCAGGTTTTTCAATTTGGACAAAAAAATAAAGTGTCAGGACAATCTTTTATATTGGCATTATCAGATAAAGTGGTTCCTGAAAAGATTGCAAAAGAACGATTTACAATAAATAGAATTCCACTATCAGTAGTTGTACAAAGTTTATCAAATAGTATTCAAGTAGTTAGCACAGCCAAACAGAGTGAAGTCCTTTCTTTAATACTTACAGGCGAAAACAAAGATAAATCAGAAGCAATTATCAATTCTATTATTGACGAATTCAATAAAGATGGTGTAGCCGACAGGCAATTGGTTTCCCAGAGAACAATTGATTTTGTCAACGAACGATTTGTTTATTTGAGCAGTGAATTGGATTCGATTGAAATTAAAAAGCAAGTATTTAAAAAAGACAATAAATTAAGCTATTTACTTGAAGATGCTAAAGCTACAGTAACTAGAAAAGCGATTACAGAAGGGGAGTATTATAGTTTAGAGACTCAAATTGCGCTAGCTAAATTATTAGAAGACACCTTGAAAAAAGATGGTGCTTTCGAATTATTACCATCAAATATTGGTATTGAAAATGCGAATATAAATACTTTAATCGCAGATTATAATAAAGCTATTTTAGAGCGAAATAAATTAATGCAAAGTGCGGGAGCTAAAAACCCAATAATAGTTGAATTTTCAGATAAGTTGGTTGAGTTAAAGCAAAACATACTTTATTCAATTCGAGTACTACAAAAGCAACTTTTCGTTTCTATCAGTAATGTCAAATCATTAAAGCAAGACGACACCAATCTTTTTGGAAGTATTCCAGCTAAAGAAAAAATATTACGTTCAATTGAGCGACAACAAAATATAAAAGAAACGTTGTATTTATTTTTGTTGCAAAAACGTGAGGAAGCGTCAGTTTCAAAAGCAGTTACGACTCCATCTATTAAAGTGGTTGATTATGCTATCACTAATTTTAGTCCGATAGCTCCCAAGAAAAATATTATTTATTTAGCGGCATTATTGTTGGGAATACTAATTCCTTTTGGGATAATTTTTGTTCTTCAATTATTGGATACCAAAATTCATAGTAAGCAAGATTTTGAGCGTTTAGTTCCAGATGTTCCCGTGGTGGCTGAAATTCCTTTTATTCAAGAAGATCATCGTATTATAACCAGTAATGATCGTTCCGTTCTGGCGGAAGCTTTCAGGATTTTGAGAACAAACATTACCTATTTATTGCCAATCAAAAGTAATGGCGAATGCCCAGTAATTTTTACAGCATCCTCTATAAAAGGAGAAGGAAAAACGTTTGTTTCATTAAATTTAGCATTAACACTATCTTCAATGGATAAAAAAGTTTTGCTAATAGGAGCAGATTTGAGAAACCCACAATTGCATAAGTATTTAAAGATAAATAAAAATCGAATGGGGTTATCTAATTATTTATACGATACTAGAACGGATTGGAAAGATTTGATTAATGAGAGGGTCTTTGAGAATGAGTTTTTAAGTATGATTTTTGCAGGTTCTGTACCTCCAAACCCAGCTGAATTATTATCAAATGGACGTTTTGAGGAATTACTAATGATTTTGAAAAAAGAGTACGACTATATAATTGTAGATACAGCACCAACTATTTTAGTTACAGATACACTTTTGATTTCTCAATTATCAGATTTGACAGTATATATCACAAGAGCAGATCATACTGACAAAAAATTATTGCCTTACTCTAGGGATTTGAAAGTTCAAGGAAAATTGAAAAATATGGCCTACGTAATCAACAATGTTGGTGGCTCTAAAGGATACGGTTACGGCTACAGCTATGGTTACGGTTATAGCTATGGCTACAACTATGGTTATGGTTATGGATACGGTGATGAAGATGAAATAGCTCCAAAAAAATCTAAATTATTTAGATGGTTTAAAAGATAAGGGATAGTATTTATATAATAGAAAAAGGGATAATCAATTTAATATATTGCTTATCCCTTTTTGATTTAGTTACATAAAAAAAACATTCTTTTCAATAGCACTGACCAGTTGTTTTTCGGATTTAATTACTAATTTATTATGAAATGCATTGTAATGTCTCTTGTGATGTACATCTGACCCTACAAAATCAATGAAGTCTTCCTTTAATAAAAAATCGGCAGCATTAGCAACTTTTGTTCCATAGTAACCTACACTTGAAAGTAAGTTCAACTGAAATAGGACATCTAATTTTTTTAAATCTTCATACATTTTAGGAGTATTGTGGTAAAACAAGTACCGCTCAGGATGTGCTAAAATTGGTTGGTATCCTTTGAGTTGAATTTCAAAAATTATTTCCTTTAAAGCTAAGGGAGGATTTAAATAGGACATTTCAATAAGAAGGTAATTGTCTTTTAAAGTAAGAAGTTTTTCGGTTTCAAGACGTTGTAAGAACGCCTCGTTTATCATATATTCTGAAGCTGCATGTTGAAGCATACTGTCCAATGGATTACCTAATTGTATTTTTGTATTTTGGAATGTTTCAGTAATTCCTTCTGACGTATTATCCCAAATTTCAGGTAGCGTATGTGGCGTAAAAATACATTTAGAAAATCCAATTGCTTTTAAACGCGACAACAATTCAATGGTTTCACCTATATTTTTTGCTCCATCATCAATTCCAGGCAATATATGGGAATGAATGTCTATGAATCCCTCAGGAATTAAATCGGATAATTTGGATTTGGTTTTAAATATTGAAAACACAGTTTTTTTTTCAAAGATACAGATTATTGCTTTTATTACTTTTAAAAATTTGAAATAAGTAATCCCTAAACAACAAAATAATAGATACTAACAAGGGCTAAAGAAACAAATTTAGTACATTTGCAAAATGGAATTTTCATCAAAATTATTAGAGAATGCAGTAAATGAGATGGCGCAATTACCTGGAATTGGAAAGCGAACTGCTTTGCGATTACTATTGCATTTATTAAAACAACCTAAAGAGCAAACTGTTTTTTTGACACAAGCCTTAATGACGCTTCGAGAAGAAATAAAATTTTGTGAAAGTTGTCATACCATTTCAGATGTGAAACTTTGCGAAATTTGCTCGAATCCCAAGAGGAATCATCAAATAATTTGTGTAGTTGAAGATGTTCGAGATGTAATGGCAATAGAAAATACAGGACAATATAGAGGTATTTATCACGTTTTAGGAGGTAAAATATCGCCAATGGACGGAATTGGACCTAGTCAGTTAAAGATAAATTCATTGGTTGAAAAAGTTAAAATTGGAAAGGTTGAAGAATTAATTTTTGCTTTAAGTTCAACGATGGAAGGAGATACAACAAACTTTTATATTTACAAACAAATAAAGGAAACTAACATAATCACATCGACCATTGCGAGAGGAATTGCTGTTGGCGACGAACTTGAATATGCCGATGAGGTTACTTTAGGAAGAAGTATTTTGCAAAGAATTCCTTTCGAAAACACCTTTAAAAACAATTAAATTATAATTATTTATCTTTACGAAATAAGTAGAAATAAAAAGTATTTAAATAAAAATCAAGTAATAATACAATATTAATAAATGGAAATTACTAAAATTTGTTGCATAGGAGCTGGATATGTAGGCGGACCTACAATGGCAATAATAGCTCAAAAATGTCCACATATAAAAGTTACTGTTGTCGATTTAAACGCAGATAGAATTGCGTCTTGGAATGATGAAAACGTTGAAAATATCCCAATTTACGAACCAGGATTAAGTGACATTGTAGCAGAATCCAGAAACCGTAATTTGTTTTTCTCCACCGACGTGGAAGCCGCTATCGATGAGGCCCAGATGATATTTATTTCAGTTAATACTCCTACCAAAACTTACGGTTCGGGTAAAGGAATGGCTGCCGATTTAAAATATATTGAACTTTGCGCCAGACAGATTGCCAGAATTGCGAAAGACGATAAGATAGTTGTTGAAAAATCAACTTTACCCGTTAGAACTGCAGAAGCTATTAAAAGTATCTTAGAAAATACTGGAAATGGGGTGCAATTCCAAATCCTCTCCAATCCCGAGTTTTTGGCAGAAGGAACAGCCGTTCAAGATTTGCTAAATCCGGATAGAGTATTAATTGGCGGCGACACTTCAGATGAAGGACAAATTGCAATTCAAAAATTGGTTTCAATTTATGCAAATTGGGTACCAACAGAACAAATTCTGACTACCAATCTTTGGTCTTCTGAATTGTCAAAATTAACCGCCAATGCCTTTTTAGCTCAACGTGTTTCATCCATAAATGCGCTTTCTGAACTTTGTGAAAAAACAGGTGCGGATGTAAATGAAGTGGCTAAGGCAATTGGAATGGATACCAGAATAGGCTCTAAATTTTTGAAAGCCTCTGTTGGCTTTGGAGGATCGTGTTTTCAAAAGGATATTTTAAATCTGGTTTATATTTCTAAATCTTTTGGATTAAATGAAGTTGCTGATTATTGGGAACAGGTAATTATTATGAACGACCACCAAAAAAAGAGATTTGCAAATAATATCATCACGACTTTATACAATACAATTTCAGGTAAAAAAATTGCGTTTTTGGGATGGGCTTTCAAAAAAGACACTAACGACACGAGAGAATCAGCCGCAATATACGTAGCCGATCATTTATTGAACGAACAAGCTAATATTGCCGTTTATGACCCTAAAGTTTCTGAGAAAAAAATTCTAGCTGATTTAGATTATCTTGAAACGCGGTCGTCTGAATCGAACCGACAAGGAATTACTGTTTTTGAAGATCCCTATGAAACGTGTAAAGGTGCTCATGCTATTGCAGTTTTAACCGAATGGGATGAATTTAAAGCGTATGATTGGAATAAAATATACGACAGCATGCAAAAACCAGCTTTTGTTTTTGACGGAAGAAATGTATTAGATGGTAAAAACCTAACCGATATTGGTTTTGTTTACCAAGGTATTGGAAGTTAGTAACAACATGCTTTTATAAACTATTTTAGAATAATTTAATGAAAAAAATACTAATTACAGGTGGTGCTGGATTCATTGGGTCTCATGTTGTGCGTCGTTTTGTGACTAACTATCCGAACTACCAAATTTATAATTTAGACGCATTGACCTATGCGGGTAATTTAGAAAACATTGCCGATATTGAAAAGAAGTCTAATTATACTTTTATAAAAGGCGATATAGTTGACGAAATGTTTATAACGACTTTATTTGAAGAACATCAATTTGAGGGTGTGGTGCATTTGGCCGCAGAATCTCACGTAGATCGCTCTATTGAAGATCCGTTGTCTTTTGTGAAAACGAACGTAATTGGAACCATGAATTTGCTTAATGCAGCTAGAAAACAATGGAAAGGAAAGGAAGCAGGAAAGCGTTTTTATCATATTAGCACCGATGAGGTTTACGGAAGTTTAGGCGCCGAAGGCTTGTTTACAGAAACTACAGCTTACGACCCAAATTCACCTTATTCTGCATCAAAAGCCAGTTCTGATCACTTTGTTAGAGCTTATGGAGAAACATATGGTTTACCTTATGTAATTACGAATTGCTCTAATAATTATGGTCCAAACCATTTTCCAGAAAAATTAATTCCACTTTTTATAAATAATATTATCAACAGTAAACCTTTGCCTGTTTATGGTGATGGTAAATATACTCGTGATTGGTTGTTTGTTGAAGATCACGCTGTAGCCATTGATTTGGTTTTTCATGAAGGAAGAAATCATGAAACCTATAATATTGGAGGTTTCAATGAATGGCAAAATATTGATTTGGTGAAGTTACTTTGTCGAATAATGGATACCAAATTGGGGCGAGTTTCAGGTACTTCAGAAGAATTAATTTCCTATGTAAAAGACCGTCCAGGTCACGATTTGCGGTATGCAATTGATGCTTCAAAGATAAATCAGGAACTAGGCTGGAAACCATCGGTTACATTTGAACAAGGACTAGAACGCACTGTTAATTGGTATCTAGAGAATGAGGTTTGGCTCAAAAATGTTACTTCTGGCGATTATGCCAACTATTATAAAAAACAGTATTCTTAGGATACTGTTTTTTTTATCTCTTATTTTTTATTATTAATCTTGCTAACCCAAAATAGCTTGTGATAATTAATGGAGATACAATAAGAAGATGCGCTTTATTGAACATTATCAGTACATAAATAGTCAGGCATAAAACACTTAGAATAGAAGTGTTTAGAATCCATTTTTTATTCTTTTTTATTTGGAAATAAACCACCAAAAAAAGGATTGGATTGAAAAGTAAAATATTATAGTTCCATAATAATTCTTTGTGTAGCGAATAAAATCCTGCAAAAATGAAAAACAATCCAAGAGTTCCTAGTGCCAAAAAATAGATTTTGTAGACTGAATTTCTGTTTATTACAATTAGTGCTAAAAAGAACAACCCAAAAACATAAAAATTGTTCCACCATGAGAAAGGAACGCCTTCTTTTTCCATACTTAGAATCGTTCTGTTCTCCTTGCAAAATGGCAGGTTGTTGTATCTTATGGATTTAATGCTCTCTTCGAGTTCAGCTGGTAAAAATATTTTTTCTCCTTTTGAATCTACTTTGGTTCCAAAAATAATACTTGTACCTAATTGTTCATAGAAAAGCCCTTCAAAATAGGGAAATAATATTTCTCGATACGTTTTTTCGGAATTTGATGTTTTAATGATAATCTCTTTTCCTAAGATTTTATTAATGGTATTAATGACCATCGTAGTACAGTTTTTATCAATAAATTTATAGGTATAAAACCGTTCGTCTGATTTTAATGAAGCGTTTAAATAGTCAAAAAGCTGTTGTTTTTGTTCTTGTGAAATATTTAAAACTTGTTCGTTAATACTTCTTTTTTCATACAAATACACTTGAAAAAAATCGCCATAACTACTGCTAGTTTCTAAATACTGCAAGTCGCCTTTTACAAATTTTAAATAGAAATTGGGC
>Ga0114974_10004650_pt1 | contig 10282 bp, 9 predicted proteins | sample S_130206_EF_Meta_FD_87318 | JGI IMG/M metagenome (GOLD analysis project Ga0114974, IMG submission 87318) | Freshwater microbial communities from Lake Simoncouche, Canada to study carbon cycling - S_130206_EF_MetaG | ecosystem: Environmental > Aquatic > Freshwater > Lake | place: Lake...
ACCACTAGTTAAGGTAAACGGAACCAACTTAGCTACAGGTACAGCAAAGCTTGGCTTCATGTGGGACTTCAACGCTCTTGGAATCGTTCCAGCGGCTAAGGCTGCCGGACTTGATCTCAAGTTCGCTTACCCAACAGATTTCGTTCTACAAGCTCCGCCATACATCAACGCGATCAATGCAAAGTCACCAAACTGCGCAAATGCACGTTTATGGCAAGAGTTTGTTTATTCACAGAACAAGGGAAAGACAGCTGCTGATCTAACTGCGGCAGACCTAAAGCTTTCTGGTTCTAAGTTATTCGCATTGATGCAAGGTGGACAGAACTACTTCCAGCAGTCCGGTGCAGATCCAATCATGTCTGCAGCCATGGAAAAGAAGAAGACACTAGTTCCATCACTCCTTGACTTCAAAGTTCCTGCAACAGCAAAGGTTGTTGGCCCAGCCACTATCTCTGATGTGCTAGCAGCACGTGAACAAGTAATTGCTTCATGGGCTAGCTTGTAAAAAGGAAATATGAGTTCAAATATAAAGATGGAAGGCGCTCCCCTAGAACGGAGCGCCTTCCGTTTTTTTAAATTCAAATCTGTTTTACCCGCTTTGCCATTCCTGATTATTTTTTCATTTTTCTTTATTTATCCAATCTCAAAACTGATTTATGTATCTTTTATGTCAAATGAGAACAATTTCACGTTTGGAAATTATCAAACTGCTTTTACTGAGCCATATAGCACTGGCTTCATAAACAGCATAAAGATTGCGTTTTTCTCAGCCTTAATCACGGCATTTCCAGGTGCAATCGCGGCATATTTCATTGAAACTCGCGGTCCGTCAAAAGTAAGACGGTCACTGGCAATGATGGGGGGCGTGCTCGCAAACACAGGTGGCGTGCCACTGGCATTTATGTTTACTGCGGCTATTGGAATGCAGGGAACTTTAACTAAAGTTTTGAAATATTTTGGTTTTGATATTTACGCCGGCACCTTCTCTCTAGGCACCTTTACTGGAATTCTGATTGTTTATTTATATTTTCAATTACCTTTAATGATTATCGTCTTTTCACCAGCTATTACATCCCTGCGTCGCGAATGGGTCGAAGCTGCTCGTAATTTGGGTGCCAGCCAACTTAATTACTGGCTGCGAGTTGGTTTACCTTTGCTATTCCCCAGCTTCATCGCTTCATTCTTATTGCTGTTTGCTAGTGGTTTTTCAGCTTATGCAACCGCCAATGCATTGACCGTAGGAAATGTGCCATTAACGCCACTGCAGATCGGTGGTTTATTAGATGGCAATGTTTCAGCCGCACAATTGAATTTAGGTAAATCACTCAGCGTGGTCATGATTCTGATTTCAGCGATCGCAGTGATTCCATATTTGATTATTCAGCGCAAGGCCGCAAGGTGGCAACGATGAAAAAGAGATTAGATCTACCACTTTTGACTACTCTGGGAGCTCTCTCATTCTTTGTATTTGTGCCAATGCTTTCGGCGTTTGAATATTCAATCCGAACACCACTGGAAGGCGGATACGGACTGACCCATTACAAATGGGCGGTAGATAATGAGGATTTCTTCCACTACATACTGCGTTCGGGTTGGCTATCTGCACTAACCGTGTTGATTACCTTAATTATTCTGGTACCAACGGTCACCTGGTTGCATTTAAGTGATTCGAAGCTTAGGCCGTTAATTGATGCACTTTCGTTACTGCCATTAGTAATTCCGGTAGTGGCTTTTGCCGTGGGTGCTCAAATTAGTTTTCCGGAATTTGTGCAAAACACTGTTCTCGAATTGCCATTCCTCTATTTTGTTTTGGCTCTGCCTTATGCATACCGCGCTTTAGATATTGGGCTCAATTCGATCCCACTAAAGACTATTACTGAGGCGGCTCGCAGTACTGGAGCTAGCTGGGTACGCACAATAATCTCGGTGATCATTCCGGTGATTAGAGGCGCAGTCATGGCTACGGTTGCTTTGACATTCGCGCTATCAATAGGCGAGTACACGTTAACAGTATTGCTGCACTGGGACACTTTCCCAACTTGGGTTACTTATGTTGCCCAAGAGAATATTTTGGGTGCAATTGCAATTTCAATGATGTCACTCGTAATTCCATTTGTTTTGTTAACTTCAATAACACTTTTAACACCAGATCGATCAGCACAGAGGAGAAAATAATGACTAGCAAAGATCTCACTCTCACAAATGTGAGCCGCAGATTTGGAACTGTCACCGCGTTAGATAACTTCAATCTGCATGTGGGTGTAGGCGAACTAGTGGCTTTGCTCGGTCCATCTGGATGTGGCAAAACAACCGCGCTTCGAATTATCGCTGGCCTAGAGAGTTTGGATTCTGGGAAAGTAGCCGTTGGCGAAAAGGATATTTCTAAAGTTCCAGCACATAAGCGCAACATGGGAATGGTTTTCCAGGCTTATTCACTCTTTCCTAACTTAACAGTTGAAGAGAATGTTGCCTTTGGACTTCAAATGCGAAAAGTGGCAAAGCATTCAAGGCTAAAAAGATCGCAAGAATTGTTAGAGCTAGTTGGTCTGCCATCGCATGCGAAGAGATTTACTCATCAATTATCAGGCGGACAACAGCAACGAGTGGCTTTGGCGCGCTCACTAGCTTTTTCCCCTGAAATACTGTTATTAGATGAACCTTTATCAGCCCTGGATGCTCAAGTACGCGTGAATCTACGTGAGGAGATCAGACGCTTACAAATTTCACTGGGAACCACAACTGTTTTTGTTACTCACGACCAAGAAGAAGCAATGTCGATCTCTGACCGAGTTGGCGTCATGAGTAATGGAGTTCTTGAGCAGATTGATACGCCAGATGTTCTGTATAACGCACCAGCTACAGCTTTTGTGGCTAACTTTGTTGGAGTCATGAATAGAATCCCGGCCAACCTAGCTGACGGTAAAGTGAATATTTTTGGTAAGAATTTAGTGGCTTCGAAAAAGGGTAGCGAGACAGGCAAGATCGTTGCACTGCTTCGACCAGAGACAATCTTGGTTAAAAAAAGTGAAAACCAAGGTAATGCCAAAGTTTTAACCAGATCATTTCTAGGTGCGTCATCTGCAATCATTTGCCAAACTCATGAAGGCACAATTGTGCAATCCTTGATGGCAAGCCTAAACACAGGAGAATTTCAGCCAGGAACGTCAGTAGATCTAGAAGTAACCGTCAATGAAGTAATGGTCGCTAATGGCTAGCACTGCCGCCAGCCGCATAGTTCGTTCAAAATCTTCAGCTGAGTCCAATTGGAATGATTTAGTTATTGATAAAGGTGAGCCGGTAATTGGTGAAGAGCCAATCAATGCCAAAGTTATTTGCGCATTCATTCACCTCAGTGATATTCATATCTGTGACGCCGCCTCACCTGCGCGGCTAGAATTTTTAGATCGAATTGCAGATCCAGATAATCCCTTATCTGCACTAGTGCCATATATCGGCACCTACCGAGCACAAGAATTTCTTACCACTCAAGTATTTGAAGCAATGGTTGAGTCGGCAAATAGAATTCAAAGTGCACCGTTAACTGGAGCACCAATCGATGCTGTCGTAATTACTGGAGACGTAACAGATAACGCACAATCTAATGAATTAGCTTGGTATAAAACTATTCTTGATGGTGGTTTAGTTGAACCAAAAAGTGGCGATCCTGAGCGTTCTGAAGCATCACATTCATCAAATGCCGATCTATACGATATTCATTACTACCATCCCGATGGACCACCAACTGGAATGCCGGCAGATCGACCACATACGCTGCATGATTTCCCACACTTTAAAGGTGTCCTAGCGGCTTCAGAGAAACCTTTTTATGCCCGCGGCTTAAAACACAAATGGCTTGCCGTACACGGAAATCATGATGCGCTGCTGCAAGGAACTGCTGCGCCAACCGAAGTGCTAAATGATTTGGCGATCGGACCAAACAAGTTAGCGAGGCTAAGTGAGTCAGCGGATCTATCAACTTTATTTGCTGGATTTGGCGAAGTTGGACCAGCGCTATATCCAGGCCTAGATCAGCTTGAGACAAATGAAATAACTGCTGACACAAAACGTGCACTAGTCAAAATGGAGAACTGGGTTGATATCCATACCAATTGCGGTCATGATCACGGCTTAGAAAAACATACTCCAGATACCGCACATTGGTACCGTGACATTAATTCACAAGTTCGCTTAATTGCACTAGATACCGTAAATCGTTATGGCGGCTGGCAAGGTTGCATTCATCGTGAACAATTTGAGTGGTTACGTGAGTTATTAGAGGCTTCAAGAGATAAGTATGTAATTTTGTCATCGCACCACCCGCTAGATTGTTTGTTTAATGGATATGTCCCAGAGGGCGAGCAAGCGCCTGCACTTGAGGCAGAAGTAAAATCACTACTCGCAGAAAACCCTAATGTAATTCTTTGGTTTGCTGGACACGTTCATGATCACAAAATTACTCAACATAAAGACGAAGATGGTTTGCCATTATTCTGGGAGATCAGAACTGGTTCACATATTGATTGGCCGCAACAATCGCGAGTAATTGAAATTGTAAAGACTTCGAATAACAAAATTGCAATTGGTACCGTAGTTTTTGATCATGCTGGACCAGTTGAATTTCACAGTCTCACCGATGAACTTGAAGATCCAATCGCTCTTGCTGGCCTTTCCAGGCTCCTGGCGGCCAATGATTGGCAACGCCAAAACCCAGGGCCGTTTAACTTAGAAGTCGCAGCAGGTGAGGCAAAAGATCGAAATATCTGGCTCTGGGCCAGCGATCCACTAATTTAATTGAAAATAGTTATAGGCTCACGCTCATGCTATTAAGTGATCGCGATATTCGAGCTGAAATTACTGCTGGCCGGGTTGCTGTTGAACCCTTTGCCGAATCAATGGTCCAGCCTTCCAGCGTTGATGTTCGGTTAGATCGCTTCTTCCGGGTCTTTGAAAATCACAAGTATTCAGTAATCGATCCATCGATAGAGCAATCCGAATTAACGCGCGAAGTCGTTGTTGAGCCAAACGAACACTTTATTTTGCACCCAGGTGAATTTGTACTGGCTTCAACGTATGAAATTATCACTCTGCCCGATGATATTGCCGGCCGCCTTGAAGGAAAATCATCCCTGGGTCGCCTTGGCTTACTAACTCACTCAACTGCTGGCTTTATTGACCCAGGTTTTTCAGGCCACATCACGCTCGAGCTTTCAAATGTGGCGAACTTGCCAGTCAAGCTATTTCCCGGAATGAAGATCGGGCAACTTTGTCTAATCAAACTCTCATCTCCGGCTGAGCATCCTTACGGTTCTGCCGTTTATGCTTCTAGATACCAAGGACAGCGCGGACCAACCGCTAGCCGTTCTTGGATCAATTTTCACCAAACCATAATTCAATAATTAGGGAGTCAAAATGAAGACAACTCTTATTATCGGCGGAATTGCTGTTCTACTCATTATTTTCTTTGTAGCGCAATACAACCGGTTAATTAGATTAAATGTTGCAGTTGATGAAGCATTTGCCCAAATTGAAGTCCAACTAAAGCGTCGTGCTGACTTAATTCCCAATTTAGTAGAAACTGTTAAAGGCTATGCCAAGCACGAACAATCAACTTTTGACGCAGTTATAACAGCGCGCGCCAAAGCAACAACCGCGACCTCAGTTGCTGATGTTTCGGCTGCCGATGGCATGATGACACAAGCACTGCGTGGATTGTTAGCAGTTGCTGAGGCGTACCCTGATCTAAAAGCATCAGCTAACTTTATGTCATTACAAGAAGAACTTTCAACAACTGAAAACAAAGTAGCGTTCTCTCGTCAGTTCTATAATGACAATGTGCGCTTATTAAATACTGCCGTAAAAACTATTCCAACTAATTTCTTTGCTGGTTTTGCCAAAGTAGATGAACGCGAATTCTATGAAGTTGATGAAGCGACTAACCGAAATGCTCCAAACGTAAGCTTTTAAAGGCTTATGGCTACTGTTTCGTTTCGTGCTGCGCAAAGCTCAAATAAGCGCAAAACCTTTCTTCTCCTGGGAGCGATGGGTGCACTTACCTGGTTAGTTTTATTATCAATCTTTTCTTACCTTGGCACCAGTAGCGCTGCGATTGTGCCATTTGCCGTCGGGCTAACTTTGATATCAGTTTGGGCTTCTTACTACGGTTCGGACAAACTGGTTTTGACGATGACCGGAGCAAAACAAATTCAAGAGAGTGATAATCCAAAGTTATTTGGTTTGATCCAAGAAATTACAATTGCGAGCGGATTACCAATGCCTAAAGTCGCAATTGTAGAAGATAGTGCGCCAAATGCTTTTGCTACAGGGCGAAACCCGGAACATGCGCTCATTGCATTCACTACTGGAATTCTCGATGCCATGGATCGTGATCAATTACAAGGTGTTATTGCGCATGAAATGGCACACGTCGGTAATCGCGATACTTTAGTTTCAGCGGTAGCTGCCACAACCGCAGGTGCCATTGCGCTAATTAGTGACATGTTAATGCGCATGATGTGGTTTGGTGGCGGGCGTCGCGATCGTGATAGCAACGGAAATCCGATCATGCTGGTCGTTTCACTTATTGTTTTAATTTTGGCACCAATCGCTGCCGTTATGCTCAAATCAGCTATCTCGCGAAAGCGTGAATCTTTAGCGGATGCTACCGCCGTCGCCTTTACTCGTAACCCAGCCGGTTTGCGAAGTGCGCTAGAAGTATTAGCTGCTGATTCCACAGTGGTGCATCAGAAATCAACTGCAGTTGCTCACATCTGGATTGAGTCGCCACTCGATGGTTCATCTGTCTCAAAAATGTTTGCTTCGCATCCGCCAATTCAAGAACGCATCGCAACTTTGCGTGCGATGGAATCGCTTAATTAGCTGCTAGCGGAAAGAAAACGGTAAAGGTTGCGCCTTCACCTAATTTTGAAGTTACGCCAACTTTGCCACCGTGTGCCTGCATAACTGCATCAACAATTGAAAGACCTAAGCCACTTCCTTCATCATTGGAGCGATTACGTGAAGGATCTGCGCGGTAAAAACGTTCGAAAATACGAGCTTGATCAGCTTCGGTTAGACCAGGGCCAGCGTCAGCAATAGATATCGTCGTACCTTCATCGTTGCTATCAATTGAAACTGTAATTGGTGTACCTACGGGAGTGTGAATTCGAGCATTCGCTAATAAATTAGCAACAACTTGGTGAATTTTGCGAGTATCGCCCAACACAAAAGCTTCTTCCGACAAATTTAGAGTAATTGGATGTTCTGGCCCAGCCGCACGAGCAGATTCAACTGCTTCAGCGACTAGTTCAGTGAGATTTACCGGCGTATTTTCTAATTCGCGGGATTGATCTAAGCGGGCCAACATCAATAAATCTTCAACTAAAGCGCCCATTCGAACTGATTCATTTTCAATTCGACCCACAAGTTCAGAAGTCGCAGCTTCACCTTGCACTGCGCCTTGACGATGCAGCTCAGCAAAACCACGAATCGCGGTCAATGGAGTACGTAGTTCATGACTGGCATCTGCAACAAAGCGACGTAATTTATTTTCACTTTCAGTACGAGCGGCAAACGACTCTTCAATCCGCGCAAGCATGGCATTTAACGAACTTACTAATCTTCCAACTTCGGTATCGGGCTTAGCATCAGGTAAACGTGCTGACAGATCGCCGGCTGCAATTTTCTCAGCAGTATCTTCAACAGCAACCAAAGGACGCAGACCAACTTTGATAACCATTCGAGAAGCAAATGCAATTAAAAATAGCGCAATTAATCCAATGAATACAAAGATAATTCGCAGACGTTTAGATGTTTCATCAACCCCAGATAATGATTGGGCTACAAAGACTGAACCCATTGCAGATGGCAATACTCGTGAAAGAACTCGAAAATCTGCACCGGGCACTTCTAGTGTAAATGGTCGATTTCCGTACCTAGCAGCACTTGCCGGCAGAGTGCCAATTACATAATCAGTAATCTTTTGCGCATTCAAGTCACCGCCAACGCCGCCCACATAGTTACCAAATGGGTCAAGCAAAGTGATTGATACCGAGCTGGGCACGCTGCGTAACGGGGTCGCCGCCGCCTTAGCTGTTGAATTACCGCTTGCTTCATCGCCATCAGTGTCGCTTTGAATTCCAGCCCGATCAACTCGCAAAAGCGCGCCATCGGCCACGCTGATTAATTGCTGATCTACTTGCTGAAGTAAAAACTTTTGGATTGCGTTCTGCGCAACGAAATCTGAAACCGCAAAACCAAGCGCTGATAAAAGCAGTACACCGACTAGAAGTCGGTTTCGCAAGCTCGCACTTGATAATGGGTTTCGATTCTTCATCTATAAATTACTTCGGCGGAATCCGTAGTCGATAACCAACGCCACGCACAGTATGAATAAGAGCTGGTTCGTAGATATCTATTTTTTTACGTAAGTAAGAAACATATGTTTCGACAATGCCGGCATCGCCACGGAAATCGTATTGCCAAACATGATCAAGAATTTGTGATTTTGAAACAACGCGATCAGCATTAATCATTAGATAGCGAAGTAGTAAGAATTCGGTAGGGGAGAGATCAATCAGATTTCCGGCACGATGAACTTCGTGAGTCGCTTCATCTAATTCCAGATCAGCAAAACGAATTTTTTCTTCATCACTGACCGTCGTGGTCGCACCAGTGCGGCGAAGGAGAGAACGAAGGCGCGCAACCAACTCTTCAAGACTAAATGGTTTAGTCATGTAGTCATCGCCACCGATTGTTAAACCAGCAACTTTATCTTCCATGCCATCTTTAGCAGTTAAAAAAAGGACGCCAACATTATGACCCTCATTGCGAATTCGTTTGCAAACTTCAAAGCCATCCATGCCGGGCATCATCACATCGAGCACCATTGCATGTGGCTTGAATTCTTCGGCAACCAGGAGAGCTTGTGAACCATTGCTTGCAGTTCGCACATCAAAACCAACAAAACGAAGACTGGTTGAAATCAAATCGCTAATGCTCGATTCGTCATCAACTACAAGAATGCGTTGGTTATTACTTTCGCCCTTACTCATGTCTGCCTCTCTAAAATTCCAGGATTAATATTCCCGGGGCCACCCAACGTGGCCTAAGAGAAGGATCCTCAGGAAACCTGAGAATTGCCTGAGGATAGACTCGATTCAGGCTGTGGCTTTACCGCTCGCAATAGCGCCTGAGCTACGTCTAGAACTTCGACATCTGATTCGCGGGCAGTCATGCCATCGGTGACCATCACTCTGCAGAATGGGCAGGCAACTGCGACTTCATCTACCCCGGTGGCGATAGCTTCATCAACGCGACTTAAATTGATGCGCTCGCCAATCTTCTCTTCCATCCACATGCGACCACCACCGGCTCCGCAACAGAATGAGCGCTCTTTATTTCGTGGCATCTCAGTAACTTTCACACCAGTTGCATTTAATAATTCGCGGGGCGGTTGGTAAATCTCATTGTGACGACCCAAGTAGCAAGGATCATGATAAGTAAGTGAAGTAATTGCCTTATTAACCGGGATCAACTTCTTTTCACGAACTAATTGATTTAGTAATTGCGTGTGGTGAACCATGGTTAACTCAAAACCACTTTGGGCGTAATCGCGGCCAATAGTTGTAAAGCAATGAGGGCAAGTTACAACAATCTTCTTATTACCTTTTGAAACATCGCGATTAGCAAAAACTTCATTAAAGGTGTCGATGTTTTCGCGGGAAAGAATTTGATACAGGAATTCATTGCCACTGCGACGAGCGGGATCTCCAGTACAGGTCTCGCGCTTTCCTAGAACTGCGAAGTTAACGCCGGCCATATGAAGCAATTCAGCAACTGCTTTAGTTGTTTTCTTGGCACGTTCTTCGTAAGCACCAGCGCAACCAACCCAGAATAAATATTCAACTTCATCAGGCAATACACCTTCAACAACTTTAATTGGGAAATCACACTCAGCGATCCAGGCCTCGCGATCGCTGCGATTAGCACCCCAAGGGTTACCAGCTTTTTCTAGATTACGGAAAGTTCCGCCAAGTTCAGTTGGAAATTCTGACTCAACTAATACTTGGAAGCGGCGCATGTTAACAATGTGATCAACGTGTTCGATATCTACTGGACATTCATTTACGCAAGCACCGCAAGTGGTGCAAGACCAAAGAACATCGAGAGAAATCGGTGCATTTTCGCCAACTAATACTTCATTTTCAACAACTTTAGACATGGCATGATCGCGCATAGCCATAATTAATAGCTTTGGCGATAGCGGCTTATCAGTGTGCCAAGC